>CAJIAT010000055.1_pt1 | contig 16779 bp, 18 predicted proteins | sample 9199161 | NCBI WGS metagenome assembly CAJIAT01 (sample SAMEA7708281, study PRJEB35096) | sediment metagenome | biome: marine neritic benthic zone biome [ENVO:01000025]; feature: sediment [ENVO:00002007]; material: shallow marine sediment [ENVO:03000034] sea grass bed [ENVO_01000059] ... | reverse complement strand
GCACCGAGCCCGCTGCAACTGACTGAACGGGCGGGCGAAAGGCGCTCTTGGCCGCCGGCGCATGCGAGCGCATCGTGCCCTGGGCTCGCTGCCTATCGCGGCCCTGGCTGGTCCATGCACGCCTGGGCTTGCTGTTCGCGCGAGCGATAGCTACGGCTATCGCTCGCGCTCCACAGCGGCGCCCAGACGCACCTGTCCTGCGCCAGCCCCGCGATGCCTGGTGCAACATGCGGGCTAGGCGAGGGCTCGGGGACCGGGCACAGCACCATCGCGCACCGTGCACACCGCTACCGCGCCGGCGAGGCCCGGACCACCGGCGCGGCGCTCACACCGTGGCTCCCATTCCGCCGTCGAGGTTCACCGAGGCTCCGGTGATGTACGCGCCCCGCGCCGAGACCAGGAAGGCGACCAGATCGGCGTACTCCGCCGCCTCGCCGATGCGTCCGAGGGGGACGCGCCCCGCGAGCTCGGTGTAGAGGTCCTCGAGCGGCCTGTCACCGGCCCGGCGCTCCCACTGGGCGCTCTTGATGAGCCCGATGCAGACGGTGTTCACGCGGATGTTGTCCGCGGCCAGCTCGTTGGCGAGGGACTTGGTGAGGTTGATGCCCGCCGCGCGCGTCACCGAGGTCGGCAGCGCTCGGGCCGGAGGGGCCTTCCCGCCGACGATCGTGGCGTTCACTATCGCCCCTCCGCCGCGCGCCCGCAGGTGCGGCAGCACCCCCCGGGACATGCGCACCGTGCTCATGAGCTTGAGGTCGATGTCGGCGTACCAGCCGGCGTCGTCGACCTCCTCGATGCCCGAAGCGGCGGACGTGCCGGCGTTGTTCACGAGGATGTCGACGGCGCCGAATCGCGCAACGGTAGCGTCGACGAACCGCGCGCAGTCCTCGGCTGAGGAAACGTCGGCGGGCACCGCGTGCACGTCGGCCCCCGTCTCGAGGGCGATGGCCTGCGCGGTGGACTCCAGGTGCTCGGCGCGACGGGCGCAGATCGCGACGCGCGCGCCCTCCGTCGCCAGCCTGCGCGCCGTCGCGCGGCCGAGCCCGTCGCTCGCTCCGGTGACCATCGCGACCTTCCCCTCGAGCCCGAGATCCAGCATCGCTCTCCTCCCTCGACTATGTTGGTGGGTGTCGGGCCGCGCTCACGGCGCCCCGTCGGCGTGTCCGGTCGCTTCGAAGACTCGCAGCGACGCGCGGCGATGTCGAGCGCCGCGCAGGAGCGTCGACGCTGCTGCTGCGACCCACGATGCCGGCCCGACGCGAGCGGCCACTGCCGCGGGGCCGGCTCACAGAGCCAACGACTGCCGAGCCAGCGACTACCGAGCCAGCGAGTGCCGAGCCAGCGAGTGCCGAGCCAACGGGCGCCGAGCCAACGGGCGCCGAGCCAAAGAACGCCGAGCCAGCGGGCGCCGGGCCAGCGGGTCGCGAGCCAGCGAGTGCCTAGCAGTCATCGGAACGTCACGATCGTATACGCCTGCGGCGCGCTGATCCTCATCGCCCTCACCTGGAGCGTCGCCTGGTCCGCCGTGCGCCAGGACCGCGAGTGGCGCATGACGAGCGGCATCGAGGAGGCCCAGCGTCTCGCGGCCTTCTTCGAGGGGAACACCCTCTCGGTGTTCCGCTACGGCGACGCCTTCGCGAGCGCGGTCCGCCGGGAGTACGTCTCCGGGGGCGTCGAGGCGGTGCGCGCAGTCATCGAAGAGGTCGGGCTGGACACGGACATGGTCTCGCACGTGACGGTCATCGATGCCGACGGCACGCCCGTGTACAACTCCCGCTACCCGATCAAGCCGGGGAGCAGCGCCTTCGATCGCCCCTACTTCCAGTACTTCGAGCGTGCGCAGATAGCGGACGGGGACGTGCCCTACGTCTCGCTGCCCCATCGCGGGCGCAACTCCGGACGGCTCATCGTGCGCCTCGTGCGGCCGATCACCCTGCCAGGCGGCGCCTTCGGCGGCGTCGTCTTCGCCGCGATCGACGCCGACGCGATCGTCGCGTTCTTCGAGGCCCTCAAGCTGGGGCCGCGCAGCTCGGCGACCCTGGTGGGCACCGACCAGCGCATCCGCGCACGCTCGAGCTGGGGGCGTCTCGGTCCCGGGCAGGACATCAGCGGGTCGCGGATCTGGCGCGAGCTCGCGCGCGAGCCCGTGGGCGGCTACCACCAGACCAGCGTGGTCGACGGGGTCCGGCGCTACTATGCCTACCGCCAGCTCGAGGAGTACCCTCTGATCGTCGCCATCGGCGCCTCTCTCGAGGACATTCTCGGCGCGGCGGCGGGGTACCGGCGCGTCGCCATCGCCGTCGCCTCGCTCACGAGCGTCGTCATCGTGATGATCGCGCTCGCGCTCGCGCGCGAGCGCACTCTCGCTCGCCGCCTGCGAAGGATGGGAATGGCGCTCGAGCGTCGCTTCCGAGAGCGCACCGCCGAGCTCGAGGCCGTGCAGGGCGAGCTGCTCGTCAACGAGCGGCTCGCCGCGCTCGGCCAGCTCACGGGCACCGTGGCGCACGAGCTGCGCAACCCGCTCGGCACCATCACCTCCTCGATGGCGACGATCGAGCGACGCCTCGCGGATGCGGCGGTCGACCCCGGCTCCGCCCCGGCGCGGATCCACCGCAGCATCGACCGCTGCGACCGGATCATCACCGAGCTCCTCGACTTCGCCCGGGCGCAGGGGCTCGATGCCCGGCCGGTGGTCGTCGACGCGTGGCTGCCCGAGGTGCTCGGCGACCTCGATCTGCGCGAGGGCGTTGCGCTCGAGACCGCGCCCGGCGCGCCCGGCACGACCGTCGCGCTCGATACGGAGCGCGTGCGCCGCGCGGTCGTCAACCTCGTGGAGAACGCCCGCGACGCCATCGCCGGCAGCGGCCGTGGCGTGGGTCGCATCCGGGTCGCCACCCGCCCAGCTCGCGACGGCGTGGAGATCGAGGTCGCCGACACCGGGCCAGGGATTCCCGAGGCCCAGCTCGAGCGCGTGCGCGAGCCCCTGTTCAGCACCAAGACCTTCGGTTTCGGCCTCGGTCTTCCCATCGTCGACCGGGTGGCCGAGGAGCACGGCGGGCGCCTCGCCATCGAGACCCGGGTCGGTGCGGGGACCACCGCGACGCTGTGGCTCCCGTCGAGCCCGCGCGCCGCCGAGCCGGGGCGCTGACGATGACCACGGGCCGGGTGCTAATCGTCGACGACGACCGCGATCTCGCCGAGAGCCTCGGCGAGTACCTCGAGCTCGACGGCCACCGGGTGACGCTCGCCTTCAGCGGACGCGAAGGGGTTCGGGCGGCCATCGATCGGGAGCACGATCAGGTCGTCATCGACATCGGCCTGCCGGACATCGATGGCCTGGAAGCCGCGCGCCAGATCGCCCGGGCGCGCCCGGGCGTCGGCATCGTGCTGGTCACCGGCCACGCCGCAGCCGACGTCGCCGAGGCCGACATCGCCGCCGAAGGCATCGAGATGCTGGTCAAGCCCGTGCACCCGGAGGTGATCGCCCGGCGGGTGGTGGCGGCCTGCGAACGATCCGGCGAGTGATCCGCCGTCCCGCGCTCGCATCGACGGGCGGCTGCAGTCCTGGCCTCAGTCCGGCGCCATCCCCTTCGCACGCAGCTCCCCGAGTGCGCGGTCGCTCTTGCGCAGGTGCTCCAGACCCATGCCACGGAGGACGTGATCGGCCTTGGAGAACTGGATCTCCGTGTAGGTGGTGATCTCGACGCGATTGCCCCAGGGGTCCAGGAAGTCGAGGAAGCGTCCGCCGAGGAGCTCCACACCCAATCGCTCGAGCGTCTCGCGCACCAAGGGCTTGTCGTCGACGGCGATCCCGAAGTGCCGCCGGTCGTCCGGGGCCTGGCTGCGGCCCCGCGCGAAGTTGATGAACTGATCACCGAAGTAGACGAAGGCCGCGTCGTCGCTGCGGCCCGCGATCTCGAACTCGAGGAAGGCTCCGTAGAAGTCGAGGGCGGCGTCGATGTCGCCGACCTCGAGCGCCACGTGATTGATGCCCACAGCCCGTGCCTTGCGCGGCGCTCCGTGCGTTTCCATCGTCTCACCTCCGGTCATGCTGCCGAGGAGCTTCGTCGAGCCCTCGCGCGCGAGTCGTGTGCCCGACGCGGCCGCGAGCCGACCGAAACGGGCGCCTCGTCCGCCGCACGCGGGCCCGCGAGGGGAGGGCGCTCACCCCCGCGGCTCGATACCCATCAGGCCACCGCGCCGTCGCCGGCGCAATCGGCACCGCGGTGTCGACGCGGCGGCGTCCATCGTGGAGGATCGCCCCATGCGACTGGCCCCGCGAGATGCGCATCCCGATGAGCGACGACATCGTATTCCACGTGTTCGACCAGCCGGACCGGGTCGCGCCGTTCTCCCACGCCACCGAGGCGGACGGCTGGGTGGAGATCACCGGGCAGATGCCCACGGATCCCGCGGACCGCCACCTCCCCCTCCCCGAAGGCGTCACGGCGCAGACCCGCCGGGTCATGGACAACCTCGCGCTGGTCATCGCGCAGCTCGGTCTCGACTTCACGTGCGTCGTCCGAGCCCGCGTCTTCCTCACCGACTTCGAGCGTGACTACGACGCGATGAACGACGTCTACCGGCGCTACTTCGCCAGGGATCGGCTGCCCGCGCGCACCTGCGTCGGCACCACTGGCCTCGCCGCAGGCGCGCTGGTCGAGATCGATCTCGTCGCTCGCAGGCCGGCGACCTGATGCGCACGAGCGAGGAGCGCAGACGGTGAGCGCAGCATCGCCCACCGAGTGTCGCGGCGAGCCCGGCCGCACGGTGCCGGCGATCGATCGCAACCGCTGCGAGGCCAAGGCGGACTGCGTGCGCGTGTGTCCTTTCGACGTCTTCGAGGTGAGGCCCATCGCGCCTGCCGATCGCACCGCCCTGAGCCTGCGCGGCCGCCTGAAGGCATGGGCCCACGGGTCGCGACAGGCCTACGCGGTGCGCGCCGACGCCTGCCAGGCCTGCGGGCGCTGCGTCGCCGCGTGTCCCGAGGGCGCCATCACCCTCGAGCGCCGAGGGTGAGCGCGCGCATCGACGTGGCCCGGGCGGTGAGGGTGCCGTGAGGATCTGGGTCGATGCCGACGCCTGTCCCGGTGCGATCAAGGAGATCCTCTACCGCGCCGCCGAGCGCACCGGGGTACGGCTGACCCTGGTGGCCAACCAGCCGCTGCGCGTGCCGCGCTCGCCCAGCATCGATGCGGTCCAGGTCGGGGCGGGCTTCGACGTCGCGGACGATCGCATCGTCGGCGCCGTCGCCGCGGGCGACCTGGTGATCACTGCCGACATCCCCCTCGCCGCCGAGGTCGTGGGCCGGGGCGCCCTTGCCCTCGACCCGCGCGGCGAGCTGTACTGCGCCGAGAACGTACGCGAGCGGCTGGGCATGCGCGACATGATGGAGGAGCTGCGCTCGGCGGGGCTCGCGGCGGGAGGGCCGCGAGCCCTCGGCAAGCGCGAGCGCCAGGCCTTCGCCAACCAGCTCGACCGCATCCTCGCCAGGAACCGGTGAGATATTCGGGCCAGCAAGGTCGCATCCCGCGTCGCCGCGGGGCCTTGCCAGCGCCCGGCCGGCGAGCGATGGTCTGGCACGGGCGCTATGCCCTGCGAGGGAGAACCCGATGGGGACGCTGGTGGTCGGGCTGGTGCTGTTCTTCGCCGCGCACGCGGTGTCGATCGTCGCCGAGCCATGGCGCGACGCGATGGTCGCGCGCCTCGGAGACAACCTCTGGAAGGGGATCTACTCGCTCGTGTCCCTGGTCGGGCTCGTCCTCATCGTGCGCGGCTACGCCGCGGCTCGGCTCGACCCGGTATTCCTCTATCACCCACCGCCGTGGCTCGGTCACGTCGCGCTGCTGCTCATGCTCCCGGTCTTCCCGCTGTTCCTCGCCACCTACCTGCCCGGACGCATCCAGCGCGCGGCGAAGCATCCGACGCTCGTCGCGGTCAAGCTCTGGGCGCTCGCGCACCTGCTCGCGAACGGCACCCTCGCCGACACGGCGCTGTTCGGCGCCTTCCTCGCCTGGGCCGTGGCCGATCGCATCTCGCTCAAGCGGCGCCGGACCCGCGCGATCCCTGGCGCCCCCGCCTCCGCCGTCAACGACGCGATCGCCGTCGTCGCGGGGCTCGCGATCTACGCGGCGTTCGCTTTCTGGCTCCACCTGAAGCTGATCGGCGTCGCCCCTATCGGCTGAGCGACAGCCCGCCCGCCCGCGACCTCGGGTGATCGACCTGGCGCTCCCCGCGGCGCTCTTCCCTCATGGGCCGGAGCCTGCCCCGCACGCCCCCGGCAAAGGCGTCGGTGACGACGTCGGTGAGCTCGTGCATCGCGCCGAGGCGCTCGGCCGGAGGCTCGAGCCCACGCCGAAAGCCCGCGGCGACGAGGGCGTCGAGCACCTGGGGACGGCCCGCGATGACGTGCACCGGCACCTCCCAGCTCGCACCCTTGCCGCTCACGCTCGCCGCAGGCTGGTGGTCGCCGAGCACGATCAGCACCAGGTCCGAGTCCCGGCGCCACTCGAGATAGCCCGCGAGGCAGCGGTAGGCGTAGTCGAGGGCATCGACGTAGGCGGGCCCGAGGTTCATCCACTCCGGGGCACCGGCGAGGCTCGCCTCCAGGGCGGGTCCGTCGAAGGGCGAGGAGCTGAGCATTCGCGGCCAGTCGGGCTGATACGGTGGGGTCGGGCGGAAGGGCACGTGAGTCGTGATCGTAGGGAAGAACACGAACAGCGGGCGCCGCTCGCCGCCGGCGACCTCCAGGGCGTCCAGGCGCGCGAGGGCGAACTGATCGGGGATCCGCCACCAGCCGAAGGGGGGGCCCCCGTAGGCGAGGGCGCGCTCGCCGTAGATCCGCTCGAAGCCGAAGAAGGCGCCCTCGGGCCAGGCGCGGCGCAGCCCCGGCATGAGCGCGACGGACCGGAAGCCGGCGCGGGCGAAGACGCGTGGCAGCGTGTCCCGATCGGCGGCGAGCATCAGGCGGTGGGCGGCGCCGTCGCGCACCTCCACGCCGGTCAGGAAGCTCGTGTGCGCGAGCCAGGAGGCGCCGCCGAAGGTCGGCGACTCGACTCGGGCCGACGCGATGGACCGACCGCTGCCCGCGATGGCCCCGGCGAGCCGCTCCCGGGCCGGCGCGAGGGCGCGGGCGTAGGTCGGCGTATCGAAGGCGGCGACCCCGTAGGACTCGACGAAGACCACGAACACGTCGGCGCCGGCGACCCCCGCCAGGCCACGCGCCGCCAGTGGACGATCGCGGCGCTCGGGCAGGGCCGGCGCGCCGCCCAGCGCCTCGCCGAGGAACCGGGCCTGCTGCCAGTAGGTCGCCGCTACCGGCGCTGAGAACAGGTGCAGCCCGCCGACGGCGGGACTCCAGTGCCCCGCTGCGTAGAGCACGAGCAGCGCCGCCGCGGCGGCGCCGAGGGTGCGGCGGGGCGCTGTCGCCTCGAGCGCGCCGAGAACCCGGAGCAGCGCCCAGCGCAGGGCTGCGACGAGTCCGGCGCCGGCGACCGCGAGGCCGCCGGCGAGGGCTGCGAGAAGCCACGGCGGTGAGGCGTCGACCAGCATCCCCGCGAGGCGGTGCAAGTGCCGGGCATCCCAGTACAGGTTCACCGGCCGGCCGTGGAGCGCCGGGGCGGTGACCTCTGCGTAGCGTCCGACGGCGAGCGCCGCGAGCAGCGCGACGAGCCACGGCAGGGCGCGGAGCGGCGACCGACCGCGGCGCTCGGCGACGATGGCGAGCAGGAGAACCAGGGCTGCGAGCTCCGCCGAGAGCTCGTGTCGGGTCGTGATCCACAGGGTCGGCCAGACGTTGTGGAAGGTCAGGCAGAAGTTGAGGAAGGCGAGGGCGACGAGCAGCGCGACGGCGCGGCGGGCCGCCGCGCCGCCGGGCCCTGCCTGCCGGCAATCCTGCTCCAGCCCCACCGCCGTCCTCTTAGGCCGGCAGCGGCGCGCGCAGCGGCCCGGTCGTCCCGGAGACGGCGCGAGGATGCGGTCGCCGGGGAGCGCGCGCAAGGTGAGCGCGCGCGGTGGTGCGATCCGGGGGCCATGCGGCGGCGCCGGTCCAGGATAATCCGGTGATGGGATCCTGTGGACGATCTGGCGGGCGCCCCGGGGGGGGACGCCGGTGAGCGCCGTGCCCACCCTCACGCTGCTCGCCGAGACCTCCGGGAGCCTGGGCGCGACCCGGGCGCGCAAGGCGAAGACGGCGATCCTCGCCGAGACGCTCTCGCGACTGCCGCCGGCGGAGCTCGAGGCCGCGGTGACCCTGCTCGTCGGCGCGGTCCCCGGCGGGCCTGCCGGAGTCGGACCCGCCGCCGTCCGGGAGGTGTCCGGCGTCGCCCCTTCGGCGGCGCCGTCGCTCTCGGTGAGCGACGTGGTCGGCGCCCTCGCCGCGCTGCGGGCGATCTCCGGCGCCGGCGCCGGCGCGCGGCGCCGGGCAGCCCTCGCCGCGCTCTTCGCCGCCGCCACCGCGCCCGAGCAGCGCTTCCTCGCCGGGGTGCTGGTCGGGGAGCTGCGCCAGGGGGCGCTCGAGGGCCTGCTGGTCGAGGCCGTGGCGCTGGCGAGCGGTATCGACGCCCCGCGAGTGCGCCGCGCCGCCATGCTCGCCGGTGACCCGGCGGCCGTCGCCCACGCCGCGCTCACCGCCGGGGCGCAGGCCCTCGACGCGTTCCGCCTCGCGGTGCTCGCGCCGGTGCAGCCGATGCTCGCGAGCCCCGCAGGGGGCGTCGACGAGGCCCTCGCCGCGCTCGGGCGCGCGGCCTTCGAGCGCAAGCTCGACGGCGCGCGGGTGCAGATCCACAAGGCGGAGGGCGAGGTGCGGATCTTCAGCCGCAGTCTGCGCGAGGTGACGGGGAGCGTGCCGGAGATCGCCACGCTCGCCGCCGCCGCGCCGGGGCGCTCGATGATCGTCGACGGCGAGGTGCTGGCGCTGCACGGCGACGGCACCCCGCGCCCGTTCCAGGAGACGATGCGCCGCTTCGGTCGCCGACTCGACGTCGAGCGGATGCGCTCGGAGCTCCCGCTCACCCTGTTCGCCTTCGACTGCCTGCACCTCGACGGCGAGGACCTCATCGATCTCGGCACCGACCACAGGCACGAGCGGCTGCGCTCGGCGCTCGGCGCGGGCTCGCTCGTCCCCCGGCTCGTCACCGACAGCGCCGACGCGGCGCGCGCCTTCCTCGAGGAGGCTCTGGCCGAGGGCCACGAGGGCGTCATGGCGAAAGCCCTCGACGCCCCCTACGCCGCCGGGAGCCGGGGCTCGGCCTGGCTGAAGATCAAGCAGGCGCACACCCTCGACCTGGTGGTGATCGCGGTGGAGCACGGCAGCGGGCGGCGCCGGGGCTGGCTCTCGAACCTGCACCTCGCGGCGCGCGACGAGGGCGGCGGCTTCGTGATGCTCGGCAAGACCTTCAAGGGGCTGACCGACGAGATGCTCGCCTGGCAGACCGAGCACCTCCGCGCGCTCGCCACCCGCGAGGAGGGCCACATGGTGCACGTGCGTCCCGAGCTGGTGGTGGAGATCGCGTTCAACGAGCTCCAGTCGAGCCCGCGCTATCCCGGCGGGCTGGCGCTGCGCTTCGCGCGGGTCGTGCGCCACCGGCCGGACAAGTCCGCGCGCGAGGCGGACACGTTCGCCACCGTGCGAGCCATCGCCGAAGGTGGCTCGCCTGCGCGGACCCGGTGAGCGGCGCGGCCATCGATGACGGCGAAGGCGTGCCGGGCGTCAGCTCTCGCCGTCCTCCGGCTCGAGGCGCAGCGAAGCGGAATTGATGCAGTAGCGCAGTCCGGTCGGATTCGGACCGTCCGGGAACACGTGGCCGAGGTGCGCGTCGCAGGCGCTGCACAGCACCTCGGTGCGTACCATCCAGAGGGTTCGGTCGGTCTCCTCGGCGACGTTCTCCGCATCGACCGGCGCGTAGAAGCTCGGCCAGCCGGTGCCCGAGTCGAACTTGGTCTCGGAGTGGAACAGCGGCGCGTCGCAGCACACGCAGCGGTAGGTCCCTGGGGTCTTGGTATCGCAGTACTCGCCGGTGAAGGCGCGCTCGGTGCCCTTCTTCCGGGTGACCTGATACTGCTCGGAGGTGAGCTGCGCCTTCCACTCGGCGTCGGGCTTGCTGGTCTTGGTGTGCACGTCCCGCTCCTGTTCAGCCGTGAAGTCGGTGGCTCCCGACATCGGTCTTCGCCGACGCGGCAGGTCTCCCCGGGCCGTCGGCCCGAGGATCAGTCGTCCCGGTCGTCGCGCACCTGGACCATGTCGTTCTCGATGCGGACCGGAAAGGTGGGCACCGGCTCGTAGGCTGGCGGGGTGAGCGCCTCTCCGGTGCGCACGTCGAAACGCGCGCCGTGGATCGGGCAAACCACCTCGCAGCCCTCGAACTCACCCTCGCTCAGGCAGGCGTAGTCGTGGGAGCACAGATCCTCGAGTGCGTAGAACTCGCCCTCGACGTTGAAGACGGCGATCTGCACCTCCTCGACCTCGACCACTGCAAACTCCCCGCTGGCGAGGGCCGCCTTCGGGCTCACGTCGACCCAGTCCGACATCTCTTGCGCGCTGCTCCGCGGTGTTGCTGGTTCGAGGGGACGCTTCGCGCGACCGTGCGATGAACCCCCGGCGGTTGGTCAGAGAAGCCCGAGCTCGAGCTTCACCTCCTCGGGCATCCGGTCCATCGTCCACGGTGGGTCCCACACGAGCTCGACGTGGGCGCCGATCACCTCGGGGATGTTCGCCACCATCGACTCGACCGTGCCCGGGAAGGTCGCTGCGACCGGACAGCCGGGCGTCGTCAGGGTCATGTCGATGTCCACGCCACCGCCCTCGGAGACGTCCACGCGGTAGATGAGGCCGAGATCGTAGATGTTGACCGGGATCTCGGGGTCGTAGATCTCGCGCAGCGTGGCGATCACCTTCTCCTCGAGCGCCGCCACGTCGACGCTCGCGGGGGCCGCCTCGGTGGCGGGTTCCTCGTCGAGGAGCGCGAAGGGAGAGCGTGCCTCGAGCTCTGCCGCTCGGGCTGCGGTCGCGGTGGTCGGTTCCATCGTCGGAGCCTCCTCCTTGCGGTCGGTATCGCGATCGAGGTCGTCGCGGCCCGCATCGGCCGCCGGCAGCCCAGCGGGTGCCGGCTCCGCACGAACGGGGTCGGGGGTCGCGGCGTCGGGACCGAAAGCCTCGGAACTCGTAACCTCGGGCCTGGCAACGTCGGGCTTCGACACGTCGGGCTCGGATACGTCGGGACTGGCGGCATCGACAGGGCTGGGATCGGCGGCGGGTTCTTTCGCCTGCCGCGCGCCGCGGCCGTTGCCCCGGAAACGGTCGATCCAGCTGCTGAGCGGTGCCACCGCGCCCTCTCCCTCTACTCCGTGCTGACCGGCTGCTCGGCCTGCGCGAGTGCCGCCTGCAGCGTGTGCCAGGGCAACGAGGCGCACTTCACGCGCATCGGGAAGTCGCGTACGCCCGCGAGCACCGCGAGCTTGCCCAGGGCGTCGAGGTCCGGCTCGACGGAACTGTCGGTCACCAGCGCGTGGATGCGCTCGAACATCTCGTTCACCTCGCTCTCGCTGCGTCCCTTCACCGCCTCGGTGAGCAGCGACGCCGACGCGGTGGAGATCGCGCAGCCCTCGCCGGCAAAGGTCGCGTCCTTCACGAGCCCATCCTCGACCAGGAGGCTGATCGTGACCTCGTCGCCGCACAGCGGGTTGTGGCCCTCGGCGCTGTGGCTGCACGGCTCGGGCCGGCGCCCGAAGTTCCGCGGGTTGCGATTGTGGTCGAGAATCACCTCCTCGTAGAGCTCGCGCAGATCCATCAGCGGGCGAACATCTCCTGGGCCTCACCGATCGCGGCCGCGAGCGCCTCGGCGTCGGCGCGGGTGTTGTACAGGGCGAAGGAGGCGCGCGAGGTCGCCGCCACGCCGAAGAACTTCATCACCGGCATCGCGCAGTGATGGCCGGTGCGGATGGCGACGCCATGGCGGTCGACGATCGTGCCCATGTCGTGGGCGTGGATCCCGTCGACCAGGAACGAGAGCACGCTGGCCTTGTCCGCGGCGGTCCCGACCACGCGCACCCCGGGCATCGCCTCGATCAGCGAGGTCGCGTGCTCGAGCAGGTCCTGCTCGTGGGCGGCGACGGCCCCGAGGCCAAGCTCGCAGACGTAGTCGAGAGCAGCGGCGAAGCCGATGGTCCCGGCGATGTTCGGTGTGCCCGCCTCGAACTTGTAGGGCAGGTCGTTGTAGGTCGTCCCCTCGAAGGACACGGTGCGTATCATGTCGCCGCCGCACTGGTAGGGCGCCATCGACTCGAGGAGCTCCGCCTTTCCGTAGAGCACGCCGATTCCGGTCGGTCCGAAGACCTTGTGGCTCGACAGCGCGTAGAAGTCGACGTCGAGCTCGCGTACGTCGATGGCCATGTGTGGCGCGGCCTGGGCGCCGTCGAGCATGACCACCGCGCCGGCGGCGTGCGCTGCGGAGATGATCTCGCGCACCGGGAGAATCGTCCCGAGGGCGTTCGACACGTGCGCCACGGAGACGATGCGCGTGCGCGGCCCTAGCAGCGCGTGGAACGCCTCGGTGTCGATCTCGCCCGACTCGAGGATGGGTACCACGTCGAGCTCGGCGCCGGTCTGCTCGGCGAGGAGCTGCCACGGCACGATGTTGGAGTGATGCTCGAGGTGCGTGATGAGAATCCGGTCCCCGGCGCCGAGCCGTGGGCGGCCGTAGCTCTGGGCCACGAGGTTAATCGCCTCGGTCGTGCCGCGCACGAAGACGATCTCGCGCCGGTCGGCGGCGTTCACGAAGCGCTGGGCGGTGTCGCGGGCCGCCTCGTAGGCGAGCGTCGCGCGCTCGCTCAGGGTGTGCACTCCGCGATGAACGTTGGAGTTGTCCCGCTCGTAGTACTCGCGCACGGTGTCGATGACGCTCTGCGGCTTCTGCGACGTCGCGGCGTTGTCGAGGTAGACGAGGGGCTTGCCGTGGACCTCCTGGTGCAGCGCCGGGAAGTCCGCGCGCACCGCGTCCACGTCGTACAGATTGTGACCGTGGGTCGCGGCGTTCGCCTGCTGGGCACTCATGCGTCGATTCCTCCGAGCTCGTTCGCGTTAGGCAGCTTCGCGAGCAGCTCACGAACCAGGGGCTCGCGCAGCGCGTCGACGGGCACCCGGTCGATCACCTCGCGGGCGAAGCCGTAGACGAGCATCGCCCGCGCGGTGGCCTCCTCGATGCCGCGCGCGCGCAGGTAGAACACCATCGCCTCGTCGAGCTGGCCGACGGTCGCCCCGTGGGCGCACTTGACGTCGTCGGCGTAGATCTCGAGCTGCGGCTTGGTGTCGATCTCCGCGTCCCGCGACAGCAGGAGGTTGTGGTTCGACTGCTGCGCATCCGTGTGCTGGGCGTCCGGGTGAACGATTACCCGTCCGTTGAACACCCCCCGGGAGCGACCGTCGAGGATCCCCTTGTAGACCTCCTCGCTGGAGCAGCGCGGCACGAGGTGCTCGACGAGGGTGTGGAAGTCGGTGTGCTGGCGCCCGCTGGCGACGAGGAGCCCGTCGAGACTCGCGTGGGCGTCGGGCTCGGCTAGGCGAACGTTGATGTCGTTGCGCGCGAGCTGCGCCCCTAGGGAGACCGAGTGGGAGGCGAGCTCGCTGCCCTCGGCCTGCTCGACCTGGAGCGTCGCAACGTGCGTCGCCCCGGAGCCCTCGCGCTGCACCTTGGCGTGCGCGAGCCGCGCGCCGGGGCCGAGGAAGGCCTCCGTGAGGACGTCGGTGAAGTACTTGCCTTCGCCGGTCGCGCAGTAGGTCTCGACGACATCGGCGCGGGCGTCGCGGCCGAGGACGAGGAGCACCCGCGGGTAGCTGGCGACAGGCGTCTTCCCCGGCGTCGTCACGAAGACCAGGTGTACCGGACGAGCCAGGGCGACGCCGTCCGGGACGTGGAGCAGCGCGCCGTCGCCGAAGAGCGCGGTGTTCAGGGCGTTGAACGGGTGCGTGGCGATCTCGGTGTGGCGCCCGAGATGGTCCGCAACGAGATCCGAGTGGCTCACGAGCGCCTCGGCGAGGGAGCCGAGCACGGCGCCGCCGGACAGCACCGGGGCGGTGCCGAGGGACGGGTCGAGCCGGCCGTTGACGAAGACCAGCCGGTGGGCGTCGAGCTCCGCGACGGCCGCGGAGCTCGCCCGGTCGAGCCTTGCCGGGGCGGCCTGCAGGGCGAAGCGCTCCCGCTCGAGGCTCGCGAAGCGGGTGTACTTCCAGTGCTCCTCGCGCGGCCGCGGCAGGCCGCGCTCGGCGAGGTGCGCCGCGGCGCCGGCGCGCGCCTCGGCGAGCCACGGCTGGTCCGCCGCGGGCAGCCCTGGCGCGTGGGCCCGGTACTGCTCGAGGAAGTGCTCGACGGCGGTGGACGTCTCGCTCATGCGCCCACCGTCTCCTCGCGCACCCCTGCGTAGCCCTCCGCCTCGAGCTCGAGGGCCAGGGTGCGGTCCCCGGAGCGCACGATGCGCCCGCCCGAGAGCACGTGGACCCGGTCCGGGACGATGTGCTCGAGGAGGCGCTGGTAGTGCGTGACGACGACCATCGCCCGCTCCGGCGAGCGCAGCGCGTTGACGCCCTCGGCCACGTCGCGCAGCGCGTCGATGTCCAGACCCGAGTCGGTCTCGTCGAGCAGCGCCAGGGTCGGCTCGCCCAGGGCCTTCTGGAAGACCTCGTTGCGCTTCTTCTCGCCGCCGCAGAAGCCGACGTTGACGTTGCGCTTGAGCAACGCCTCGTCGATGTGGAGCAGCGACGCCTTCTCGCGCACCAGCTGCATGAAGTCCATGGCGTCGAGCTCGCTCTCGCCGCGGTGCCGGCGCACGGCGTTCACCGCGGCCTTGAGGAAGTAGGTGTTGTTCACCCCGGGGATCTCGACCGGGTACTGGAAGGCGAGGAACACGCCCTCGCGCGCGCGCTCGTCTGCCGAGAGCTCGAGGAGATCTCGACCCTGGTAGGTCACCTGGCCCGAGGTCACCTCGTAACCGTCGCGGCCCGCGAGCACGTGGGCGAGGGTGCTCTTCCCCGAGCCGTTCGGGCCCATGATGGCGTGCACCTCGCCGGCGCCGACCTCGAGCGAGAGCCCGTTGAGGATCGCCTTGCCGTCGACGGTGGCGTGAAGGTCCTTGATCGATAGCATCGTCTGGTTCCGGTGGTCTGGCGTCGGGGTGCTCGGCGATCAGCCGACCGCACCCTCGAGGCTCACGGCGAGGAGCTTCTGCGCCTCGACGGCGAACTCCATCGGCAGCTCCTTGAACACCTCCTTGCAGAAGCCGTTGACGATCATCGAGACGGCGTCCTCCTCGTCGAGGCCTCGCTGCATGCAGTAGAAGAGCTGGTCCTCGCTGATCTTCGAGGTCGTCGCCTCGTGCTCGACCTTCGCCGTCGGATTCTTCACCTCCATGTATGGAAACGTGTGCGCGCCGCAGCGGTCGCCGAGCAGCAGCGAGTCACACTGGGTGTAGTTGCGCGCACCCTCGGCGCCCTTGCCGATGTGCACGAGGCCGCGATAGGCGTTCTGGCCGCGGCCGGCGGAGATCCCCTTCGAGATGATCGTGCTGCTCGTGTTCCGCCCGAGGTGGATCATCTTCGTGCCCGTGTCCGCCTGCTGGCGCAGGTTCGACAGGGCGACGGAGTAGAACTCGCCCACGGAGTTGGCGCCCCGGAGCACGCAGCTCGGGTACTTCCAGGTGATCGCCGAGCCGGTCTCGACCTGGGTCCAGGAGATCTTCGAGTCGTCGCCGCGGCACTCGCCGCGCTTGGTCACGAAGTTGTAGATCCCGCCCTTGCCGCTCTCGTCGCCCGGGTACCAGTTCTGCACCGTCGAGTACTTGATCTCGGCGCCCTCCATGGCGATGAGCTCGACCACGGCGGCGTGGAGCTGGTTCTCGTCTCGCGCCGGCGCCGTGCAGCCCTCGAGATAGCTCACGTAGCTGCCCTCCTCGGCGACGACGAGGGTGCGCTCGAACTGCCCGGTGTTCGCGGCGTTGATGCGGAAGTAGGTGGACAGCTCCATCGGGCAGCGCACGCCCTTGGGGATGTAGCAGAACGATCCGTCGGAGAAGACCGCGGAGTTGAGGGCGGCGAAGAAGTTGTCCTTCGCCGGCACCACCGAGCCGAGGTATTTCTTCACCAGGTCGGGGTGGTCGTGGACGGCTTCCGAGAACGAGCAGAAGACGATGCCGAGATCGGCCAGCTTGTCGCGGAAGGTGGTGGCCACCGAGACGCTGTCGAAGACGGCGTCGACGGCGACGCCGGCGAGCACTTCCTGCTCCTTCAGCGGGATGCCGAGCTTCTCGTAGGTCTCGAGGATCTCGGGATCGACCTCGTCGAGGCTCTCGATCTGCTTCTGCTGCTTCGGCGCCGCGTAGTAGACGATGTCCTGATAATCGATCCTGGGGTAGGAGATCTGGGCCCAGGTCGGCTCGGTCTCCTGCTCGATCATCTCGAGGAAGCGGCGCAGCGCCTTGAGCCGCCACTCGAGCAGCCACTCGGGCTCGTTCTTCTTCGCCGAGATCAGCCGGACGACGTCCTCGTTCAGACCGGGCGGGATCTTGTCTTCCTCGACGGCGGTGACAAAACCGTATTTGTACTCGCGATTCGCGAGCTGTTCGATGGTGTCAGTAGAGGTAGTCACTGGCTCGTCCTATCTCCGACCAAATAAGTCGTATATAAGTCTACACCATTTCTTCACATGCACTTGCAGCGATCTCGACTTCGGAGATGGGCGGGTCGCTGCTGAACCGCGCCTGCTCGGGGGTTCGGGGCGCAGCCCCGTCTAACGT
>CAJIAT010000583.1_pt1 | contig 16890 bp, 16 predicted proteins | sample 9199161 | NCBI WGS metagenome assembly CAJIAT01 (sample SAMEA7708281, study PRJEB35096) | sediment metagenome | biome: marine neritic benthic zone biome [ENVO:01000025]; feature: sediment [ENVO:00002007]; material: shallow marine sediment [ENVO:03000034] sea grass bed [ENVO_01000059] ... | reverse complement strand
CGCGGTCGCCGAGGATCTGTCGGTCCTGCCGCTCGGGACCGAGACGGACGCCGGGCGTCTCGCCGAGGCGCTCGCCCGTGCGGGATGGCCCGGCGGCGACGCGCACCGCCACGGAAGCGAGCCGCGCCGGTGAGCACCGCGCCGCGCGTCGACATCGACGTCGAGGCGTTCTGGGACGATCCCTACCCCGTGCTGGCGACGCTCCGCGCGCAGGCGCATTCGTGGTCGGTTAAGCGGCTGGCCGGGCGTCGGCCGGCCCGGTACGGGCTGCGGGGACACGCCGTGAATACGTCCCTGTAGGCTCGACGGCCGCATCCCTGCGGCCGACGGTCCCCGCAACCCGCACCGGACCGGCCTTATCCGAACACCGATGCGCGCAGGCGCCGGTCGCCTACGTGCCGCAGCTCGACGCGGCGCTCATCACCCGGAGCCGGCGCCCCCGAGCTCTTTCGCGCGCTCGCGCAGCGTGCGCAGCGCGCGCTCGAGCGCCTCGTGCTGGTCCCTCCGTGGGATGAGCCCGGCCTCGCCGGAGATGAAGGAGAGTCCGAGCGAGGTGCAGGCGCAGCGCCGGGCGAGATCCTTCGCGACGCGCACGGACTCGAGGATCGGGTCGGACTCGGTGGCTGCGCCGAGAGTGCTCTCGAGCGCCTCGCCCGCCGCCGCGACGGGCTCGTAGAGCGCTGCCTCCACGCGGCCGGCGCCGGCATCGCGGTAGGCGTCCCACACCGCCTCGACGCTCGCGACGAAGCGCGTGAGCCGGGCCGCGAGCTGCGCCTCGCTCACCGGTCCGAGCCGGGCCCGCGGCGAGCCGCGCCCCGGCGACCGTGCTCGATGCGCCTGACGGTCGTGCCTTCCCTCCTACGCGCAATGGTGGTCGCCGCGCGCGTCCCGCGGTAGCGCTGCTGACACAGCCGTGAGGTAGCGCCCGCCAGCGCCGCGCCGACCGCGCGGATCTCCACAGGATCTCGATGTCTCGTTGACGTGGCCTTCACGCACATGAAGTCAATCTGACGCCGCTCGTGACAACACATCAACCTGCCAACTCCAATCAAGAGGTGTCTGACATGTTTAGGTCCGTTCGCAACTCCGCCGTCGTCGCCCTCGCGACCGTCGTCCTCAGCGCACCGGCGCTCGCCGGCGGTAGCTACGCGAAGAAGGCGTCGAAGGACATCGTCGACACGGCCGTCTCCGCCGGCTCGTTCAACACCCTCGTCGCCGCGGTCCAGGCCGCGGGCCTTGTCGACACCCTGAAGGGTGAGGGTCCCTTCACCGTGTTCGCGCCGACTGACGAGGCCTTCGCCAAGCTGCCCGAGGGCACCGTGGAGAGCCTGCTCGAGCCGGAGAACAAGGACCAGCTCATCGCCGTGCTGACCTACCACGTCGTCCCGGGCAAGATCACCGCCGCTGACATCGCCGGCAAGGAGACGATGGTCAAGACGGTGCAGGGTCAGAGCATCGACGTCGACGCCCGCAGCGCCGTGCGCGTCGACAACGCCACCGTGGTCAAGGCCGACATCATGGCGACCAACGGCGTCATCCACGTCATCGACACGGTCATCCTGCCGAAGAAGCAGACCTCCGAGGCTTCGACCGGGACCATGCAGACGGGCAGCTAATCCGCACCCCTGCTCGACGACGGTGCGGTCGCGGTGATCCCGCGGCCGCACCGTCGTTTCCGGTCCTGTCAGACGGTCGCCGCTCCGGGCCGACCGTCACCCCCCGGTCACGGTCGGCAGAATCGTCACCTCGTCGCCCGCGGCGAGCGCCCGGGCGAGATCGCGCTCGATGGTGTTGTTCACCGAGGCCACCTGGAGGTGCTCGGCGGGGATGTCGAGCGCCCGCAGCACGTCCTCGAGGCGGCTGTCCTCCGGAAGGTCGAGCACGCCGCCCTCCGGCGTGCGGTCCCGGTACATCCCCATGGCCTTGACGGTGATCTGCATCGTTCCTTTCGTCGAAGACCTCGCCCTGACATTTCCGCCGGTACATCCCGGCACGTCCATGTGCCGGATGCCTGGCATCAGCTCGGCCGGGTCGACATGAACGGCACGTGGGCGGGCCCGATGGTCGGTCCGAACTCGCCCAGGCCCTGGTGGTGATAGCCCCGACCTCTCGAGGGGCGTCCGAGCAGCGTCGTGCCCGCGAGCTTCGCCGCGACCTTCGTGGCGACGAAGGGGCGGCGCACGTCGAAGGGGTTCCGGGCGAGGTAGTCCTTCCAGGGCCCGAGCGCCGTCGCGGTCTGCATGAGGCCCTTGACCATTCCGACGTCGGTGAGCATGCCGAGGTCCCGCGCCCGGCCGAGGAACATCGCGCCGGTGATCGCGTCGCCGGTGAAGGCGTAGTCGCGGAAGACGTGCTCGCGGGGGTTGTCGATCGTGACCCGCTCGGCCGCGGCGTCGTCCCAGCGCCCGTAGCTCGCGCACTGCAGGCCGCAGACGTCGAGGACGTTCATCGAGAGGCTGCCCGGGTACGCCACGTCGCCGCCCGCCATGTTCGCCGCCGCCACGCGGCCGTGGTCGATGGCGGTCGGCTGGATGGCGTGGATCTCCCGCTCGTTTCCGCCGAGGACAGGGCCTTGCGCCACGTCGCCGGCGGCGTAGACGCCGTCGGCGCTCGTGCGCATGTGGTCGTCGACGAGGATCCCGGCCCCGGTCTCGAGCCCAGCGCCCTCGAGCCACTCGAGGTTGGGCTTCACGCCGGTGGCGACGATCACGAGATCCGCGGCGAGGGACTCGCCGCTCTCGAGCTGGACCTGCGTCCCCGCGCCGTTGCCGCCCTCGAAGGCGGCGACGCTGGTGCCCGTGTGCACGGTGACGCCGCGCCTGTCGAGCCAGTCCTCGACGATCGCGGCCGCCCGCGCATCGAGCATCCGCGGCAGCACGTGGCTCTCGCGCTCGACCACGGTGAGGTTCCAGCCGCGCTTGTGCATGGCGTTCAGCACGATGAAGCCGATGAAGCCCGCGCCGACCAGCACCACCCGCGGGTCACTCTTGCCCGAGACCGTGGCCAGCGCGCTCTCGGTGTCGGCGAGGGACCAGAGCGGCTGCACCGCATCGAGATCCGCGCCCGGGACGGGGAGCCCCAGGGCCGACGAGCCAGTCGCGATCAGCAGCCGGTCGTAGCCGAGCGTGCTGCCGTCGTCGAGGGCGAGGGACTTCGCCCCGGTGTCGAGACCCCTCGCCCGCACGCCGATCTTCGCGTCGACGCCGAGGCGCTCGAAGTAGGAAGCGTCGCCGGTGAAGGTCTGCTCGCGGGGGATCTGATCGGCGAGCCAGTAGGGCAGCGCCATCCGCGAGTGCGCCGGCTCGTCGCAGACCAGGGTGATCTGCGCGTCCGGCTCGAGGTCCCGCAGCGTCTCGACCGCGTTGGTGGCGGCGGGTCCGCCGCCGACGATCACGTGATGTGTCATCGCCTCAACCTCCCGCTAGAGCGATCCGAGGCCGAGCTCGCCGAGCTTCTCGGGGCTGGGCACCCCTTCGGCCGACCAGCCCCGCTCCCGGTAGTAGTCCGGCAGCATCGCCGCGAGATCCACGGTGACGCCGGCGGACGGCCCCTCCTTGTGCGCGGTCTTCAGGAGGCGCTCCGGCAGCCCGTCGTCCGCCGCGGTGAGCCCTGCGCGCTGGTTCCACAGCCGCTCGAGGTTCCAGGTGCGCTCACCGATCTCGACGAAGTCCTCGAGGGTGTAGTCGACGCCCGTCGCCGCCGCGGCGCAGGGCACCAGCGTCTCCAGCGGCCCGCCGGCGCCGCCGGTGAAGATGCACACCCCGGTGTTGTCGTGGGCGGTGGTGTTGTTCTGCTCGTTCGCGACCCACTGCCCCTTGCCCTCGGGGGTGTGCGGGTCCATCTGGCCCGAGGTCTCCGGGCCGGGGGTCCAGGCGCGCAGGTGACAGGCGCCGCGGTTGCAGGTGGCGTAGGCGACGCCCATGCCCTGGAAGCCCCGCGGATCGTAGGCCGGGAACTCCTGGCCCTTCGAGCCCATGAAGACCTCCGGGTGGCCGAGCCTCTCGCCCATTCGCTTGGACCCTTCCGCGAGCTCGTCGCCGAAGCCCTCGCGGTAGGCCGTCGCCTCGGTCATGCGCACGAGCGCCTCGGCCGAGCCGAAGGGCATCGGCATCTCCACCTGGTCGTCGGTGATGACGCCCGCCTCGTAGAGCTCCATCGCCGCGGCGATGGTGGCGCCGGCGGAGATCGGATCCATGCCGAGGTCGTTGCACAGCCACGCCGCCTTGATCACCGCGTCGAGATCGCCGACGCCGGTGTCCGCGCCGAGGGCCCAGGCGTTCTCGTACTCAGGGCCCTCGACCGCCGGGCGCCAGTTGCGCGGATGCATGTTGACCAGGTACTTGTCCGAGCCGTCCTCGAGGCGGCACACCCGCCCGCAGGCGATGGTGCAGGCGAAGCAGGCCTTGTTGGTGACGAGGCGCGTCGCCTTGATGCCGGCGCCGTTGATGTTCTCGTAGTCCTCGAACTGGCCCTGGAGGAAGTTGCGCGTCGGCAGGCCGCCGAACATCTGGGTCATGTCCATGGTCGCCGCGGTGCCGTACTCGGCGAAGGACTTGCGCCCGGGGTTGTCCTCCATCTCCGCGCGGACGTTCCACACCGCGCGCATGAAGGCTTCCGGGTCCGCCACCCCGACCCCGCCGGTGCCGCGCACGGCGATGGCCTTCAGGTTCTTCGACCCCATCACCGCGCCGACGCCGCTCCTGCCCGCCGCCCGGTGCTTGTCGTTCATGATGCAGGCGAAGCGGACGAGGTTCTCGCCCGCAGGCCCGATGCTCGCGACGCGTAGGCCCGGGATCCCGAGCGCCTCGCGCAGTCCGTCCTCGGTCTCGCTCACCCCCTTGCCCCACCACTCGGCCGCGGAGCGGATCTCGACCGTGTCGTCGTAGACGAAGAGGTAGCTCGGCTCCGGGGCTCGCCCCTCGAGGATGACGAGATCGTAGCCCGCGAACTTGAGCTCCGGGCCCCAGTGCCCGCCCGAGTTCGAGGTGGTGATGGCGTCGGTGAGCGCGCCCTTGGTCACCACCATGTAGCGCGCTCCGCAAGGCACCGGGGTGCCGGTGAGCGGCCCGGTCGCGAAGATGAGCTTGTTCTCCGGCGAGAGCGCATCGACCCGTGGGTCCGACTCCTCGTAGAGATAGCGCGCCGCGAGACCCCGCCCGCCGGCGTAGTCGCGCAGCCACTCGGCGGGGATCTCCTCGACCGAGGTCCGCCCCGCGGTGAGGTCGACCCGCAGCAGCTTGCCCGTCCAACCCTTGCCCGAACCCTTGCCCTGGCTCATCGCGGCTCTCCCGTCAGCGCGTCCCTGTAGTTGGCGTCGACCGCCTCGCCCCAGGGCCCGAACCAGGCCCCGGTCGAGTCGGCATCCACGTACTCGATGGCCGCGGTCGGACAGGCCGCGGCGCAGGCCGGGTCGCCGCCGCAGAGGTTGCACTTCGCCGCCTTGTCCGTCCCGGGCAGGGTGAACACCGTGCCGAAGGGACAGGCGAGGGTGCACAGGTGACAGCCGATACAGAGCCCCTCGCTCACCACCTTCGCCCCGGTCGTCGGGTCCACGCCGATGGCGTTGACCGGGCAGGCGTTCATGCACCACGCCTCGTCGCACTGCACGCAGGTGTAGGGCGCGTAGCTCGCCTCCTCGTCGAAGACGGAGACGCGAATGAGGCTTCGCGAGGGCTGGAACTGCCCGGTCTGCACGAAGGAGCAGGCGATCTCGCACTGCATGCAGCCGGTGCAGCGCTCCGGCGTGATCTGGAGAATCTGCGACATGGGCGCTCCTCCGTGAGAGATCGGCGGGGCGCCGGCGAGCCCGGCGCCTCGGAGCGCCTATCTTGGAGGGGGGCGTGGCCGGGCGCAACGGCCGGGCGCAGGTGGGACCGCGGCCCCTCCGGCGTGGCGCGCGGCCCGCACGGCCTTCGCCGGCACGGCGCCGGGAGCGGCTCTGTGCGGGGGGCACCTCGGGCGTCGGCGCGCAGGTCGCGGCTCGCGCGCGAGCACGCCCGGTGCCACGACGTCCCGCCGGTCGCTCGTCGCTCGTGCTCGTCGCGACGGCGCCCGCCCCGCCGCGCCCCCGAGATCGCAAATCGGCGGGCTTGCTCACAGAATGGCGGTCGGCCGTGGGCTCGGGGAAAGCCCGCCGGCTCACCAACCCCTGCGAGGTGGCCGTGAGCGAGCGACGACCGAACGTCCTGTTCATCATCTCCGACGATCACCGGCACAGCGCGATCGGAGCCATGGCCCGTGGCCAGGCCACCGGCGATCAGGCCGTGCGCACGCCCGTGCTCGACGCGCTGGCGGCCGATGGCGTCGCCTTTCGCCGCGCCCACATCATGGGCAGCATGTCCGACGCGGTCTGCGCCCCGAGCCGCGCCGCGCTCCTGACCGGCGCCAACCCGCTCGTCGCCGCCGAGCACTACATCCCGGTCGCGAACGGGCTGATGACGCTCAACCCAGAGCTGCCCCTGCTCCCCGAGACCTTTCGCCGCGCGGGCTATCGCTGCCACGGGATCGGCAAGTGGCACAACGATCCGGGGAGCTTCAACCGCTGCTTCGAGCACGGCGAGCGCATCTTCCTGCGCGGGATGAGCGAGCACTGGAACCCGCCGCTGCACCGCTACGACGTGGACGGGGCGTACCCGGCCGAGGACGTCTACGCGGGGGAGGGCTTCTCCACCGAGCTGTTCAGCGACGCCGCGGTGTCGTTCCTGCGCGACGACGACGGCAGCCGGCCCTTCTTCCTCTACCTCAGCTACACCGCGCCGCACGATCCGCGCACCGCCCCGGATGCCTTCGCGGCGCTCTACGATCCGGAGTCGATCGCGCTGCCCGGCAATTTCCTCCCCGAGCACCCCTTCGACAACGGCGAGATGCAGGTCCGCGACGAGAAGCTCGCGCCGTGGCCGCGCACGCCCGACGTCGTGCGCCGGCACCTCGCCGACTACTACGCGATGATCACCCACATGGACGCGGGGATCGGCCGGGTGCTCGAGGCCCTGGAGGCGTCCGGCCACGGCGACGACACGATCGTCGTGTACGTCGCCGACCACGGCCTCGCCCTCGGCCAGCACGGGCTGATGGGCAAGCAGAACCTGTACGACCACAGCATCCGGGTGCCGCTCGTCCTGCGCGGGCCCGGGCTGCCGGCGGGCGTCGAGGTCGAGGCGCTCTGCTACAGCTTCGATCTCTTCCCGACGCTCTGCGCCCTCGCCGATCTGGAGGCCCCGGCGACGGTCGAGGGGCAGGATCTCGTGCCGCTGGCCGAGGGCTCGGGACGCACCCGCTACGAGACCGTCTTCGCGCTCTACGACGACATCCAGCGCGCGGTCAGCGACGGTGAGTGGAAGCTGATCCGCTACTACCCGTCCGCGCGGCGGCGCGCCGGCAGTGACCGCACCCAGCTCTTCCACCTCGCGGCGGACCCGTGGGAGGTCGGCAATCTCGCCGCCTCGCCCGAGCACCAGTCCGAGCTCGAGCGCCTCCACGCCGCGCTCGCGGCCTGGAGGCGGCGCGTCGACGACCCGCTCGGGACCGCGGGCTGACCTGGCTCTGTGCGCGTGGCTGCCCGAGGGCCGCGCCAGCGTCCCGGCATTCGACCGAGGATGGCTCGGCCCTCGCGCACCGGGGCGCGGCCGCGCCTGGCGCAGGCCGCGGGACGTCAGGCGAACAGCGGGTTGGTCGCGCCGTAGGCGTCCACCGCCGTCCCCGTCACGGCGCTGCTCGCGTCGGAGGCGAGGAACACCGCAAGGCGCGCGATCTCCTCCGGGCGCATCAGATGGGGCCGCGCCGCCGCCGTCTCGCCGAACGCCTCCGCGAAGCCCTCCGTGCGCACCGCGCCCGGGCAGATCGCGTTGACGTCCACGCCGTGGGCGTGCACCTCCGCGGCGAGCGACTCGGTGAAGCTGATGAGTCCGGCCTTGGTCACCCGGTAGGCGCCGCGCTGGCGCGCGCCCCGCCGCCCGCCGACGCTGGCGATGTTGATGATCTTGCCGCGGCAGCCGGCTGCCTGGCGGCTCTCGAACATCGCCGGGAGCAGCGCGCGGCAGAGCAGGAACACGCCGGTCAGGTTGACCTCGAGCACCCGGCGCCACAGCTCCGGGTCGAAGTCCACGACGTCGAGCGGCTTGTGGATGATCGCCGCATTGTTCACCAGGATGTCCACGCGCCCGAGGCTCGCGAGCGCCGCCTCAGCGGCGAGGCGCACGTCGGATTCCACTCCCAGATCGGCGGTGACGACGTGGGCGCGCCGGCCGAGCGCACGGATCTCTCCGGCGAGGCGCTCGAGCTTCGCCGTCGAGCGCGCGCAGAGCGCGACGTCGGCGCCCGCACGCGCCATCTCCAGGGCGATGGCGCGGCCGATCCCCTGGCTCGCGCCGGTGACCAGCGCAGTCCTGTCGCCGAGCTCCATCGTCCTCAGCCGAAGCGCGGCGCGCTCTCGATGTCGTCGGCGACGGCCGCTTCGCCCTCGGTCGGCAGGTTCTCGATGTAGTTGAGCGCCGCATCGATGTCGCCCTCCCACACCTCGCGGGGCAGCTCGTAGATCAGCTCCACGCCGTAGCCATTCGGGTCGCGGATGTAGAGGCTGCGCGTCATGCCGTGATTGACGCGCCGCTCGAACTTGACGCCCTTCGACTGGACGTGCCGGAGCCGCTTCAGCCAGGACTCGTGATCCGGGAACGCGACGGCGATGTGATTGATCGCCATCCGATTGCCGGTCATCGCCCACTTCTCGGGCGGTGGCGGCAGAGCGGGATCCTCCACCAGGGCGAGGTCGTGATGGTTGCGCCGGCCTTCGCTGTTGATCCCGGAGTAGAAGCGCATCTTGGCGTGGAACCCGCGCTCGGGCGAGGGCTTCAGCTCCCCGACCTGGGTGAAGCCGACGATCTCGGTCCAGAAGCGGTGGGACTCCTCGAGGTCACGGACGTTGATGACCAGGTGGTTGATCCCCAGCGGCGCCGTCGGCGGATCCGGAGCCGGGGCGGATGTGCTCGCAGCCTTCCTGGTCTCGGTCATGGGCAGGCTCCCCGTGTGCGGTCCCACGACATGGTCTCACATGGACGCTGGTGGTGCAGGAACGTGCGTGGTGCCCCGAGCGCCCGAAACCACGAGGCCCGGACGCGCAGGCGTGTAATGGCGAGGGGCGGCCGGGCGGCGATTTCAGAGCAGCCCGGACAGCCGCGGCAGGAACAGCGCGATCTCCGGAACGTAGGTCACCAGAATCAGGATCAGGGTCATCATGAACCACGGCCAGACGATGCGGCGCGAGACCTGGATGATGTTGCGCTCGGCGATGCTCGAGGCGACGAACAGCGTGATGCCGTAAGGGGGCGTCACCATACCGATGGCGAAGTTCATCACCACGACCACGCCGAAGTGCACCGGGTCGATGCCGAACTTGATGGCGATCGGCATGAGCACCGGCACCAGGATGAGGATCGCCGCCAGGCTCTCCATGAACATCCCGACGAGCATCAGCATCACGTTCACCATCAGCAGGAAGATCCACGGCTCGCTCGAGACCGACACGATCCACGCGCCGAGGATCGCGGGGACGTTCGCGCTCGCCACCAGCCAGCCGAAGATGCTCGCGGTGCCGATGATCATCATCACCGCCGCCGAGAGCGCCGACGCTCTCAGGACGAGCCCCGGGAGCGCCCGCCACGACAGGTCGCGGTACACGGCCATCGCGACCACCAGCCCGTAGAGCACGGCCACCGCCGCCGCCTCGGTCGGGGTGAACACGCCGCCGACGATGCCGCCGATGATGATCACGGGCATGCCGAGCGCGGGCAACGACGCCCAGAACGCGCGGCGCAGGCGAATCAGGTTGAACGGCTCGGTGTCCTGGTACTGCGGGCCTCCCCGGCGCGCGTGCGCGTAGGCGCTCGCCAGCAGCCCGGGCACCGTCAGCAGCCCGGGCAGGATCCCGGCGAGGAACATCGCGCCGACCGACAGGTTCGACACCAGCGCCACGATGACCATCATCAGGCTGGGCGGAATGATCTGCGCGAGGGACCCGGCGCAGGCGATGATCCCGGCCGCGAAGTCCACGTCGTACTTCCGGCGCCTGAGCTCGGGCTGCATGATCGAGGAGACCGCGGCGACGTCCGCGGAGCCAGAGCCCGAGATCGCGGCGAGCCCCGTCGCCGCGACCACCGAGACCATCAGCAGGCTGCCGACGATCCAGCCGACGAGCGCGGTCGCCAGATCGACGATCCGTCGCGAGATCCCCCCCGCGTCCATGATCGCCCCGGCGAACACGAAGAACGGGATCGCCATGATCGTGAAGGAGTTGAGCCCGTCGTACATGCGCTGCGCGACGATCGTCAGCGGTATGTCCGGCTGGGTCAGCGCCAGCGTCACTGCGGCCGCGCTGCCGAGCACGAACACCACGGGCATGCCGACCAGGAGCAGCACGAGGAAGATCGAGAACGCGACGATCACGCGCTGTCCTCCGCCGGAGTCTCGCCGCGGGGGCCGTAAGGCTTGTCCCAGCGCTCGACCACCGAGAGCACCATCTCGAGGGCGAAGTAGAACGCGCCGAGCGGGATGCACAGGTAGATGATCCACATCGGGATGAGCAGCACCGGCGAGGTCTCGAAGAGCCAGCCGAGCTCGATGAGGGCGAAGCTCCCGTAGACCACGACGCCGAGAAAGCCGATGCAGCCGACTGCCACCACCACGCTCAGCGCGCGAGCGGGGCCGAGCGGCAGCATCCCCGCCAGCACGTCGACAGCCACGTGCCAGCCGCGGCGCATGGCGATGCCTGCGCCGATGAAGACGACCCAGATCTGGGCGAACTTGGCCGTCTCCTCGGTCCAGGAGATGGAGTAATTGAACAGGTAGCGGCCGAAGACCTGCGCGAGGACCGCGAGGGTCATGTAGGCGAAGCACACGACGACGACGGCGGCGGCGACGACCCGGATCGCCTCGACAAGCCGCCTGAGAAACGTGCGCATCATGCTGGCTCACGGGCGCCCGGCCGGGACGCCCACGAGCTGGCCCCGCACCGGACGCTCGCGCGTCCGGTGCCCGGGTGGCGCGCTACTTCGTTTCCTGGATGGCTTTCAGCAGACGCTTCTCGTCCTCGGAGGTGAGGAACTCCGCGTAGACCTTCTTCGCCGCCTCGTGGAACGGGGCGGTGTCGAGCACCCGGATCTTGACGCCGACCTTCTCGAGATCCTGCAGGCGGCGCTTGTCGACCGAGGCGTAGTAGTCCTGCTCCCAGACCGCCGCCTTGTGCCCGCCCTCGAGCAGCGCCTCCTGGACGTCCTCGGGCAGCGACGAGAACTTCTTCTCGGACATGATGATCGGCGCCGTGAGGATGGTCCAGCCGACCTGGCTCCAGTAGGGGGCGACCTCGTAGAACTTCTTCTCGTAGTAGTTCGTGTTGGCGGCCTCGGCGCCGTCGACGACGCCCGTCTGCAGCGAGGAGTAGAGCTCGGCGTAGCTGATCGGGGTCGCGTTGGCGCCGAACGCGTTGAAGGCGGCCATGTGGTACTTGCTCTGCATCGTTCTGATCTTGAGCCCCGCGAGGTCGTCGAAGCTCTCCACGGGCTCCTTGCTCATGATGTGGCGCACCCCGACGTTGTAGACGCCGAGCAGGCGGATGCCACGCTTGGAGACGATCTCGTTGATGTCCCCGAGCACCGGCCCGCGCAGCACCTTGAGCATGTGATCCTCGCTGCGGAACAGGAACGGCATGTCGAAGATCTTGAGCTCGGGCACGAAGTTGGTGAGCGGCGCGTTCGACGGTGAGGTGATGTCGAGGCTGCCGGTCAGCACCTGCTTGATCATCTCGACCTCGCCGCCGAGCTGCATGTTCGGGAAGACCTCGATCGTGGCCTTGCCGTTGGTGGCCTCCTCCAGGTGCTCCTTCATCATCTTGAGCGCGAGGTCCATCGGCTCGCCGGCGTTCTGCGAGTGACCGGCCTTCAGCACGATCTCGGCGGCGGCGAGGACCGGGCCGGCGGCGAGCGCGCCGAGCGCGGCGAGGAGGGCTGCAATCGCGGTTCTCTTCATGACCTGTCTCCTTGGATTTGACGCACGCCGCCGTGGTCTGGTTGTTCTTCGGTGCGTTCGATGCAGGCCGGTGACCTTCGGCGCGGGCAGGGCGGCCGGAGCGAGCGCAGGGGCCGGACCGGCGTGCTCGCCAGTCTCGTCCATCGCTCAGGGACGGTCAAATCCGCCCGTCCCCGACGTAGCGATGCACGTGGTACGGCTCGCGGGCGAGCGCGAGACAGAAGCTCCCCACTGCGGGCTCGAGACGCCGCACCAGCTCCACGGCGTCGCCCTGCGCCGCGTGCAGGCGCTCGACGGCGCGCTCCACCTCGGTGCGTAGCCGCTCCACATCGACGCTGACGACCCGACCGTCGCGCACCACGAAGCGCCCGCCGACCATGACGTCGCGCACCCCGGCGCCGTTCTCCTGGAAGACGACCTGGCGCGCCGCGTGGTTGAGCGGGAGGTAGGCGAGCCGGTCGAGATCGAGGAACACGAGATCGGCCTTCGTCCCCGGCGCGAGGGCGCCGATGGTGCCCTCGAAGCCGAGCGCGCGGGCGCTGCCGCGCGTTGCCATGGAGAGCGCGTCCTCGGCGGTGAGCCAGGCGTCGGGGTCGGGCGAGTGGATTCGGCTCAGCTGGCAGGCGAGGCGCATCGCCTCGAACATGTTGAGCGCGTCCGAGCAGGTGGCGGCGTCGGTGCCGACGCCGACCGTGACGCCTGCATCGACCATCGCGCGCACCGGCGCGACGCCCGCGCCGAGGCGCAGGTTGCTAGTCGGGTTGTGCGCGACGCTCGCGCCGCCATCGGCGAGTCGCCCGATGTCCTCGGCGTCGACCCACACGGCGTGCGCCGCGGTGAAGTCCGGCCCGACGACGCCCAGATCGTCGAGGTGCGCGGTGAGCGTCTTGCCGAACCTGCGCAGCCCCACCACCGCCTGCACCTTCGACTCGGCGACGTGGCTGTGGATCCCGACGCCGTGCTCGTCGGCGAGCGCGCGGCAGGCGCGGAAGAACGCCGGCTCGCAGTGGTGCGGGATGGTGGGCGCGAGCGCGAGGCGCACCCGATCGCGGTCGAAGGGCCAGTCGCGCAGCGCCCGGCGGCACGCCGCGAGGCTCGCGTCCGCCGGCGCCGCCGCGCCGTCCTCGAGCGCTCGGCGCAGGTCCTCCGGGAGCGCATCGACGAGCCCCGGGATCGCGTGCCAGAAGCTGCGATCCGCCATCAGCGGCGCGACCACCGCGCGCATGCCGACGTCGGCGTAGGCCTGCCCCACGGCGGCGAGGCCCTCGGGCGAGGGCATCGGGAACTCCGAGAACAGGTCGTAGCACGCGGTGCAGCCGCCCTGCACCATCTCCACCGCCGCGAGCTTGGCGGCGAGGTGCTTGTCCTCGAGGCGGAACTGCTCGCTCGTGAGCGGCCCCGCGTTGAGCAGCAGCTCGAGGCTCAGCCGGTCCCCGAGCCCCTTGGCCAGGCTGACGTCGCCGTGGGTGTGGGCATTGACGAGCCCCGGGACGATCAGGGTGCGGCGCGCGTCGATCGCGAGGGCGTCGGGCGGCGCGGCGAGGCCGGCCGGACCGATCTCGGCGATCGCGTCGCCGGCGAGGAGCAGGTCCGCGTGCTCGCCGTGGTGGCCCTCGCCGTCGAGCAGGCGAGCGCCGCGGATGACCGTGAAGGGCCTCGTCTCGTCGCCGCGCCCCGTCGCCGCCACGGGGCGGTCGCTCTCAGGCCGCCTTCTCGACCGACGGCAGCGCCTGGTCGAAGAGCCCCATCTCGGTCATCACCCGGCGCAGCTCCGGCATCAGCTCCGCGCGCAGCGGCAGGCGCGGCGGCCGCGGGTCGCCCATGTCGCGGCCGAGCATCTTGAACGCGGCCTTCATGCCGTGGACGTAGAGGTGATCGCCGAGGAAGTCGATGAGCGGGACGAGCTCCTTGAACACCTGCCAGGCGGCGTCGCGATCGTTCTCGTCGACCGCGAGCTCGAACAGGCGGGCCGAACGGCGCGGCGCGATGTTCGCGCACACCGACACCCAGCCCTCGGCGCCGACCATGAACGACTCGTAGCCGAGGTAGCCGGCGAACACGGTGATGTTGCCCTTGCAGAGATCGTTGATCTGGTAGACGCGCCGGGTGTCGGTGGTCGACTCCTTGATGTAGGAGACGTTGTCGATCTCGGCGAGGCGCGCGACGAGCGGCGGCTTGATGTCCAGGACCGTCGAGGCCGGGTGGTTGTAGAGCATGATCGGCAGCGACGTCGACTCGGCCACCCGGCGGTAGTGGTTGAAGATCTCGTCCTCGTCGATCCAGCAGTAGTAGGGCGTGAGCACCATCGCGGCGTCCGCGCCGAGCGCCTCGGCGTCGCGGGTGTAGCGGATCACGTGATCGGTGCTCTCCGCCGCGGTGCCCACGACCACCGGCACGCGGCCGGCCGCCTGGTCGACGACGATGTGCGCGACCTGGTGGCGCTCCTCGTCGCTGAGCGACAGGAACTCGCCGTTGCTCGCCAGCGCGATGAGCCCGTGGATCCCCTCGGCGATCTGGTAGTCGACGAGCCAGCGCAGCATCGCCTCGTTGACGCGCGAGCCGTCCTCGGTGAACGGGGTCAGGATGACGGTGTAGGTCCCTCGAAGCTGCTTCATGGCTGGATGTCCGCCTGGCGTGGTGCGCTCGAACGGCGCCCGGCGATGTTACCCGCTCGGCCGCGCGCCGCGGAAGGCGGCGGGCGCGGGCGAGCGCAGCGCGCCAGACGGGCTGATGGGCTGCGCGGACAACCGGCGAACGAGATCCAGCCATGGCGAGAGCCGGCGAGCAGCCCTGCGCCATCGATGTCGCGCCGCAGCATCGCTGCGCCGGGACCCGCGCTGCGTAGCGGAGTCGTGATGCGGATCGATCTGAACGCCGCCGGATCGATATCCTGGTCGCGGCCCTCCCGTTGGATCGGGGATGTCGCGCCCGGGAGGGAAGGGAGCACGGACCCATGACGCCCCACGCAGCGGGAGCAGCCAGCCCACGCGCGGTTGCCGCGGCCCTGTCCCGGCTCGAGCGCACGAAGCAGGTCCGTGGCGCCGGCGCCGCTCGGGACAAGCTCGAGCTGCTGGCGCAGCTCGCGGGCGCCAACCTGGCCAGCCACCGGCAGGTCCATCGCCTGCACGAGGCACTGTGCTTCCTGCGCGCCTATCCTGACGACGGCCGGGTGCTGCGCCGCGCCGAGGCGATGCTGCTGGGCTTCGGCGAGCGGCCGGATCTGGTGGCCCGCCGGGCAGCCCTGTGCAACACGGGAATCGCGGGCACGCCGCTGCTCACGAGCTTCTACTACTCCACGGTGGTGTGGCTGTGCGAGCGCTGGCCGGGCTTCCTGCACGTGGACTGGGACAGCTACGAGGACCCAGACCGTCTGCTCGCCCTGCTGCCGCTCCTGATGCCGGCCCAGGACGGTCTGGTGCTCGAGGACCCGGAGCTCGAGCCGAAGGACCTGCTGCAGCTGTTGAAGGGGCCCGAGGAGACCGATGCCGCCTTCCTGGCCCGGCGCTTCCAGGCCATGGAGGCTACCGAGGCGGTCCGCGAGATGCTGTTCGACGAGCTGAACATCCCCATGCGCCTGGAGCCAGGCCCGTCCACGCCGTCACGCAGCGCGTCGCGCCTGCGCGGTGCCCGGGTGTTCTACGTGCACGACTCCCCGGGCGCCGATCTGCCGTGGACACGGATGCCGCCGCCGGTGGTGCGCAAGCTCTCGCCCTCCCGGGGGCGAGAGCTGGTGGATCTGGGGCGTACGCAGATGATCACGCGTAACCGCGATCTGTACGCCTTCATGAACGCCGATCCCCGCGACGTCCAGCTGATGGACGTGGGAGGCGGTCTTCAGTTCGCGGCGTTCGGGCTGGTTCCCGAGGCTCGCTTCCTGATCGAGACCATGTACGTGTACGTTGCGCTGCAAAGCGGAGTTCCCGTGGGCTACATGCAGGCCAGCGCGCTGCTCGGCTCCGCGGAGATCAACTTCAACGTCTTCGACTCCTTCCGCGGCGCCCAGGCACGGCACGTGCTGCGCGCATTCCTGGCCATGGTGCACCACACGCTCGGCTGCGATGCCTTCATCATCAACAGTCAGCAGCTGGGTCAGGGCAACAGCGAGGCGCTGAAGACCGGCGCGTTCTGGTTCTACCACAAGCTCGGTTTCCGGCCGCGCAATCCCGACGTGGAGCGGGTGATGCGGGCGGAGATGAAGAAGAAGGCTCGCGATCCCGGTCATCGCTCCAGCGTCGCGGTGCTGCGGCAGCTGTCCGTGGACTACCTGTTCCTGTTCGCCGGGCGCCCGCGCACGCACACGGTGAGCACCATCCACGTGGACCGCATCGGCGCCCACGTCTCGCGCTACCTGGCCGGGCGCTTCGGGTCTGGGCGCGAGGAGGGTATCGAGCTCTGCGCCCGGGAGGCGGCGCACATGCTCGGACTGCGGGGGCCGCCCCCGGGCTCGCCGGCGGAGCGCGCCGCGTGGCGCAACTGGGCGCCGCTGGTGCTGCTGCTTCCCGGCTGCGCGAAGTGGCCGCGCGAGCACAAGCGCGCGCTGGTGGACATCATTCGTGCCAAGGGGGCCCGTCGCGAGCTCGAGTACCTGGCGCGCTTCGACGCCCACGGGCGCCTGCGTCGGGCGCTGCTGCGGATGATGGAGCGCGACGCGCCGGAGCTCGCACCGTGAGCGGAGGGCGTGCGTGAAATCGGTGGGAGTTGCGGGCTAGGATGGACGACCGCTCCACCCCGACGGACCATCGATGGCGGACGCCGAGCAGCGACGCGGCAGGATCCAGACCGTGTGCGGGCTCATCGAGCCCGAGGCGCTCGGCCCGACGCTGATGCACGAGCACATCCTGTGGGACGTGACGCGCCCGGAGGTGCGGGCCGCCT
>CAJIAT010000358.1_pt1 | contig 16946 bp, 15 predicted proteins | sample 9199161 | NCBI WGS metagenome assembly CAJIAT01 (sample SAMEA7708281, study PRJEB35096) | sediment metagenome | biome: marine neritic benthic zone biome [ENVO:01000025]; feature: sediment [ENVO:00002007]; material: shallow marine sediment [ENVO:03000034] sea grass bed [ENVO_01000059] ... | reverse complement strand
CGCGCGGGTGGAGCGCCTGGAAGCGCTGGACGGCTACGACGTGCGCGGATTCGCCTCCGGGGCGCGTCTGTGGGCGATCGCCGCGGGGCGGGACGCGGGCCTGCTCCTCGAGAGCCGTGACGGGGTGCGCTGGTCCCGGGCTGGAAGCCTGCCGGGGGCCGAGCCCGTCGCCATCGCCCTCTACGCCGGGCGCGTCTACGTCGGCGCGATCGGCCCCGGCGCTCGGGGCAGCCTGTGGGGTCCGCCGGCCCCCGCACCGGTCGAGACCGTCGGCCGTCGGCCTGCGTTGCCCGAGCTGCCGCCGCTGCGCGCCGGCGGCGACCTCGCGCTGGAGCTCCAGGCGCTCGACGCGGTCCTCACCGGCACCGCAGCGCTCGAGCGCTACCACCGGCGGCTGGAGGCAGCGCTCACGCCCGTCCTGTCCCGTCGCAGCCCGGCGGCCGGGGGCGCGCTCTCCGAGCGACTGCTGCGCGAGTATCCGGACGCGGAGATCTCGCGCTTCGGCGGCCGGGTGCGCATCCCGCTCGCGCGCTCGAACCGCTGGCACCTGCTCCGGGCGATCGCGCTGAACGGCCACGGTCGCGTGCCGCTCGCGCTCCTCGCCGAACGCTGGGCGAGCCCGCGCAACGGCGCGGAGAAATACCTCGACCCGATGCCCGCCGCCGCCTGGGCGATCGCCTGGGTCGGTCAGGACGACCCCGAGACCCTGGCGGCCCTCGTCTCGCGGCTCGGCGACGAGGACCTGCCGGCATGGGCGAACGGCGACCTCGTAGGGGCGCTCGCGGCGCTGACCGGCGAGCGCTTCGGCCACGATCTCGAGGCCTGGAGGCGCTGGTGGCGGACGCGGGAGGCGGCGGCCCGTGCTGCGGGCCACGCCGCAGACCCGTGAGGCTCCGCGGCGCCGTGACCGCCTGGGCGATCGCGTCAGGCGTCTCGCCCGTCTTCGCCGTCGACCACACCACCGCCACTCGGCCGGCAGGCGATCAGGCATCGGTCCAGGAGGCTCCGGCCGGCAGCCCCGTCGCCGTCGACATGGTCCCCGTGCCGGCTGGCATGCTGCGCATGGGCGCTGCAGACGGTGATCCGAGCGAGAGGCCCGAGCACGAGGTGCGCGTGCCGGCATTCCGCATCGACCGGCGCGAGACGACGAACGACGCGTTCGCGGCCTTCGTGGCCGCCACCGGCCACGTGACCGACGCCGAGCGCATGGGCTGGGGCTGGCACTGGGTTCGACGCTGGGAACGGGTCCACGGGGCGAGCTGGCGCCATCCGCACGGCCTCGCCTCCGGCCTCGCGGGTCTGGGCGATCATCCGGTGGTCCAGGTCAGCTGGCACGACGCGGCGGCATACTGCGCGTGGCGTGGCGCCCGGCTGCCGACAGAGGCCGAGTGGGAGCGGGCCGCACGAGGCGCGGGCGATCGCGTCTATGCATGGGGTGACGAGGCCCCGGACGCAGGCGGCGTGCACCGCGCCTCCTACGGTATGAACGCCTGCTGCGCGGCCGGCGAGGCAGACGGGTACCGGTACACGGCGCCCGTCGGCAGCTTCCCGGCCGGTCGCAGCCCTCTCGGCGTCGACGATCTCACGGGCAACGTCTGGGAGTGGGTCGCCGACGGCTACGCCGCGGACTACTACGCTCGCTCGCCGCGCGAGGCGCCCCTCAACGACGAGCCCGCCGCCGAGCGGGTGATCCGTGGCGGCGGCTGGGGGAACAACCCCTGGGGCCTGCGTGCGACGCTGCGCCACGCCAACCGGCCGCGCTACGCGCTCTCGATGGTCGGGATCCGCTGCGCCGACGACCACTGACGTTCGCAACCCCCCGACGACGGGCGGCCCCCGCCACCCGCGGGCGGGGGTGGCCGGTCAGTCGTGCTCGTGATGACCGCCGATCGTCCCCTCGGTGAACAGCGACTCCTCGAGTTCCCTCGAGAACGTCGGGGCGAGCCGGCGAATCCACTCGAGCACCATCGCGGCGTGCTCCTTCTCCTCGTCGCGATTGTGGGCGAGGATGCGCTTGAGCTCCTCGTCGCTGCATGCGTCCACCCGCTGGTTGCACCAGTCGAGCGCCTCGAGATCCTCCATCAGCGAGACGATCGCGCGGTGCATGTCGCGCGTCTCCGCGCTGAGCTCCTCGACCGGCTCGTGATACCCCTCGTTCGCCATCGGAGTCCTCCGGTGGTTGGTTGCCCGAGCGGCTCGGGACGCAGCGCGGCGAAGACGGCACCGCCCTGGATGATGACGCGCGATACCGGTGAACATGTGCGAACGCTCGCCCGCAGGCGAGGACTATAATCGGCCGGATGGAGGTCCCCGGCTACACGATCAAGCGCACGATCGGCCAGGGCGGAATGGCGACCGCGCACCTCGCGATCCAGCATTCGCTCCAGCGCGAGGTGGTCCTTAAGACCATGAACACGCGCGACCAGGAGAGCGCGGACTTCCTCGAGCGCTTTCTCAACGAGGGACGCATCGTCGCCTCGCTGCGCCATCCCAACATCATCACCATCTACGACATCGGCCAGGCCGGTCGGTACGTCTACATCGCCATGGAGTACGTCGAGGGTGGCGATCTCAAGCACCGGATCCAGGAGAGCATCGCGCCGAAGACCGCGATTTCCATCATCGTCGACATCGCCCAGGCGCTCGAGTACGCGCACGGCCACGGCATCATCCACCGCGACGTCAAGCCGGCGAACATCCTCTTCCGCGGTGACGGTACACCCCTGCTCAGCGACTTCGGGATCGCCAAGCAGGTGAGCGCAGACGCGGAGCTGACCTCCACCGGGACCATCCTCGGCAGCCCGTTCTACATGAGCCCGGAGCAGTCCGAGGGCTTCGTCGTCGACGGGCGCACCGACATCTACAGCCTGGGCGTGATCCTCTACGAGATGCTCACCGGCGAGCGGCCATACACGGGCGACACGGCGATCAAGGTGATCATGCACCACATCCAGTCCCCGCTGCCGAAGCTGCCGAAGACGCTGTCGGAGTACCAGCCGCTCCTCGACCGGATGATGGCCAAGGACCGCAGGAAGCGCCTGCGCAACGCAGGTCAGCTGGTCACCGAGGCACGCCGTCTCCTCGACAGTGGCACCGATAGAACGCCCGCGGCCGGGGACGCGGCCGACGAGGGCAAGAAGCGGGCGAGGGGCTCCAGCCGACGTCTCGTCGGCGCGCTTGCCCTGGTGGTGCTCGCCGTCATCAGCGTAGGCGGCTGGTATCTCGTCGCCGAGGCGAGCCGGCCGAGCTCGCTGGTGCAACGCGCCCCGGGCAACACCGAGGCGCCGAGCGCCCCGACGACGCTCGAGCCGCCACCGGCGGCGGTGCTCCAGACCGAGCCGGGCGCGGCTGGCGGTCAACAGGTCGACCGTGCGGACGCGATCAAGGCGCTCGAGTGGCTCGCCAAGAACAGCGTGCGCGAGGACCGGCTCACGCAGCCCCCCGCCGACAACGCCTACTACTACTACAGCCGCTTGCTCGCCCTCGACCCGCAGAACCCCGCCGCGCAGAAGGGGTTCCTCGAGATCGCCGAGCGCTTCGTGGTGCTCGCGGAGATGGAGTTCTCGCGCAAGGACTACACCAAGGCCCAGGCCTACATCACCCTCGGCCTGCAGGTCGACCCCGGCAACGAGGGCCTCGAGAGCCTGCGGTCCTTCATCGAGAACCGGGAGCGCAGCTTCCTCGAAACCGTGCTCGCGCTGCTGCGCGGCGAGTGAGGGCCCGGCAGGGGCCGGATAGGCACTAGCCCGCATATTGCACCAGGCCGGCAGCGAGCCCGCTGCAACTCATTGAGCAGGCGTGAGAAAAGTGGAGCGTTCCGCCCGCGCATGCGAGCGCATTCCGCGCTGGGCTCGCTGCCTATCGCGGCCCTGGCTTGTCCATGCACCCCTGGGCTTGCTGTTCGCGCGAGTGATAGCGACGGCTATCACTCGCACTCCACAGCGGCGCCCAGACGCACCTGTCCTGCGCCAGGATCCACGATGCCTGAATGCAATATGCGGGCTAGCCCGTGGCGAGATACCAGCCGGCGGTGCGGCGCAGCCCGTCGGCGAGATCGACCGCCGGTGACCAGCCGAGGGCGTCGCGGAGCTTCCCGTCGTCCACCTCCAGCGAGCCCGTGAGGCGCGCGATCGTAGCGCCGCGCCCGGTCAGCGCGCCGGCGAGGCGCAGGGTCCAGACCGGGGCCGGAACGAGACGTGGACGCACACCGAGCGCGCCGGCGAGCCTGCGCACGAGCTCCGGCGTGGAGACGGCCTCGCCGTCGCTCGCGATGAACACCTCACCGGCCGCGCCGGGATGCTCGAGGCAGGCGAGGAGCGCCGAGCACAGGTTGTCCACATAGAGGAGGCTGCGCCGGTTGCGCACCCGCCCGAGCGGCAGGGCTCGCTCGCGGCGCACCGCGTCGAGCAGCGCGAGGAAGTTGCCCTTGACCCCGGGCCCGTAGACGAGCGGCGCCCGCACGACCGCCACGTCGGTGGCCTCGCGCGCCGCGAGGACGAGGGACTCGGCAGCGCGCTTGGTCCGTCCGTAGGCGTCCTCGGGGGCCGGCGGGTGGTCGGCGGCAAACGCGCGCCCGGTGGTGCGCTCGCCGTTGACCTTGATCGAGCTCATCAGCACGAAGCGCGTCACGCCCGCGTCGATGGCCGCCTCCAGCAACGCCCGGGTGCCCTCGACGTTGGTCTCGCGGTAGGCCGCTTCCGGGTCGGCGGCGCGCTCGCGCAGGACGTGGCTGCGCGCGGCGAGGTGGACGACGGCGTCGACGCCGGCGAGGGCCTCGTTCCAGCGCGTGCCGCCGTCGATGGTGCCGACCACCACGCGCTCGTCCACGCCGGGCAGGGACTGTCCGCGCTCCGCACGCAGCGCAGCCACGGGCTGGTGGCCCGCCGCGGCGAGCGCTGCGCCGAGGTGCGTGCCGACGAAGCCGTCGGCGCCGGTGACCAGGATCCTCAGCTCGAACCTCGGATCGCGCCCCTAGCCCGAATCACTGACCGAGCTGCTGCTGATCCCAGACGCGGAGCATGGACTTGAGGCGGTCGATCACCTGCGGGTCCAGGATCTCGGGAACCTCCTCGACGGCGGCCTCGACCGGACTCTGGGTCTCCTCGGGCACCATCTCGAGCGAGGCGATATCGGCAGCCTTGCGCTCGGCCTCCTCGCGCCGCGCGCGCTCGCGCCGCGCCGTGCGCTCGAGCCGCTTGAGCGCCTCGCGCTCCTGGCGTCGCTCGAACTCGCGGAACGCCGCCTCGCGGAGCTCCTCACCGAGGGCCGGCTCCACGGAGAACGCCGTGTCGTCGATGAGCTGCCCGTTCTGGTAGACGAGCACCCGCGGACCGCCCACGGCCCCGCGGTACCAGGCCGGCGGGGTGCCGGAGAGCTCGACCGATCCGGAGGTGGGGTTGCGCCACTGGTAGACGCGGGCGTCGACTGTGCCGGCTGCCAGGACGAGAAGCAGCCCGAGCGCAGCGCCCCCGGACGAGCACATCGGGAGCGCCAGGAGTCGGGAGAGCGAGCGGGATCGGGGGCCAACCACGTCTGGAGCAGCCTCACGGGGCGTGTGGCCGGAGTATAGCAGCCGCCCGCTCGGCCCCTGGCGCCTCGGCGCCTCCAGCACCGACCCCAGCGGTGACCCTGGTGGTGGCCCCGGTCGCCGCACCGGCGGCGTCTCCGCGAGCGAGCGCCTCGGGCAGGAACAGCATGACCAGCTCGTTGTGGAAGCGCAGGCCACGCGCGGTCGGACGCACCGCGTTCCCAGCCCTCTCGACGAGCCCGAGCGTCTCGGCGCGGGCGAGCATCGGCTCGAGCGCGTCGGACCCCTGCCCGGTGCGCGCCTCGAACAGCGCGAGGTCGAAGCCCTCGGTGAGCCGCGCCGCGTTGAGCATGAACTCGAAGCCGAGCTCCGCCTGGGTCACGGGCTCGATCCGCGGCGGGGCCGCGCTCGCCAGGAGCCCGTCCGCGTAGCGCGTCGGGTGGCGCTCGCGCACGGTGCGCACCACCCGCCCGGACGGATCGGTGAGCTTCCCGTGGGCGCCGGCGCCGACGCCGAGATAGTCCCCGAAGCGCCAGTAGTTGAGGTTGTGCGCCGAGCGCTCCGCCGGGCGCGCGTAGGCAGAGATCTCGTAGCGCTCGTAGCCGGCCCGCTCGAGCACCTCGAGCCCAGCCTCGTGCATCGCGTGCGCCGACTCCTCGTCGGGCAGCTCCGGCGGGTCGCGGTGAAAGGGCGTGTCCGGCTCGAGGGTGAGCTGGTAGAGCGAGAGGTGCCCCGGCGCGTGCGCGACGGCCTCGGCGAGATCCGTGGCGGCCTCGGCCACCCGCTGCCCTGGCAGCGCGTACATCAGATCCAGGTTGAGCCGCTCGAAGCCGGCCTCCCGGGCCGCCGAGATCGCCGCTCGCGCGTCGCCGGCGTCGTGCACGCGCCCGATCCGGAGAAGCATCGTGTCGTCGAAGCTCTGTACCCCGATCGACAGGCGCGTGACGCCCGCCTCGAGATAGCCAGCGAAGCGCGCTGCGTCGGCGGCGCCGGGATTCGCCTCGAGGGTGATCTCGGCACCGGCGGCGAGGCCGACCGACTCGCGTGCCGCGCCCAGGACACGCGCGATCGCCCGCGGCGAGAACAGGCTCGGTGTGCCGCCGCCGAAGAACACGCTGCGCACGGGCCGCCCGGCGGCTCGCGGCGCCTGCACGCGCAGATCGGCGAGCAGCGCCTCGACGTAGCGCGCCTCGGGCAGACGCGCAGGAGCGCGGTGCGAGTTGAAGTCGCAGTAGGGGCACTTGCGCAGGCACCACGGCAGGTGCACGTAGAGAGCGAGCGGCACGGCGTCGTGGCCGGAGCCGTGGGACCGAGCGAGCGGCGTCATCGGGCGATCACCTGGCGAGGAGCGCGTCGTGGAGCCGGCGCGCGGCCTGGGCACGGTGGCTGCGACGGTTCTTCTGCGCCGGCTCGAGCTCGGCGGCGGTGCGCCCGAGATCGGGCACCAGGAACAGCGGGTCGTAGCCGAACCCGTTCTCGCCCCGGGGCGCATCGATGAGGGAGCCGCGCCACAGCCCCTCGGCCACCACCGGCACCGGATCGTGCGGGTGGCGCAGGAAGACCATCACGCAGACGAAGCAGGCGCCGCGACCGCTCGCCGGCACCCCCTCGAGCTCAGCGAGCAGCCGGGCGTTGTTCGCCGCGTCGTCGCCCTGCTTGCCGGCGTAGCGCGCAGAGTAGATCCCCGGCGCGCCGCCGAGGGCGTCGACGGCGAGGCCCGAGTCGTCCGCGATCGCCGGGAGCCCGGTCGCGGCAGCTGCGTTGCGCGCCTTGATGAGCGCGTTCTCGAGGAAGGTGAGACCGTCCTCGACCGCCTCGGGCACGTCGAACTCGGCCTGGGAGACCAGCGCGTGGGGCCAGTCCGCGAGCAGTGAGCGCAGCTCGCGCAGCTTGCCCGCGTTGCCGCTCGCAAGGACGACTCGCCCGAAACCCTCGGACCCGCGACCCTCGCGCCCGGAGCCCTCGCGTTCGATGCCCTCGTCCGCGGTCCCGGCCATCAGGCCTCCAGCGCGCGGCGCTGGATCTCCAACAGCTCGGCGACCCCGGCGGTCGCCAGATCCAGCATCGCGTCGAGCTCGGCGCGGCGGAAGGCGTGACCCTCGGCGGTGCCCTGCAGCTCGATGAACGCACCCGCGTCGTTCATCACGACGTTCATGTCGGTCTCCGCGTCGCGATCCTCCGGGTAGTCGAGGTCGAGGACCGGCGCGCCGGCGACGATCCCCACCGACACCGCGGCGACCTGTCCGTGCAGCGGGTCGCGTGCGAGCCTGGCGCCGGAGCGTCGCAGCCAGTCGAGGGCGTCGGCGAGGGCGACGTAGCCGCCGGTGATCGCCGCGGTGCGGGTGCCGCCGTCGGCCTCGATCACGTCGCAGTCGACCGTGATGGTGCGCTCGCCGAGCGCCTCGAGGTCGACGACTGCCCGCAGCGAGCGTCCGATGAGCCGCTGGATCTCGAGCGTGCGCCCGCCCTGACGCCCCCGGGTGGCCTCACGAGCCGTGCGCTCGGTGGTCGCGCGCGGGAGCATCGCGTACTCGCCAGTGACCCAGCCCTGTCCGCTGCCGCGCAGCCACGGCGGGATCCGTTGCTCGACCGAAGCGTTGCACAGGACGCGCGTGTCACCGAAGGAGACGAGCACCGAGCCCTCCGCATGGCGCGTGAAGTGCCGCTCGATGCGCACGGGGCGCAGCTCCTCGGGCCGTCGGCCGCTTTGGCGCATCGTCGGGATCCTGTCTCCTCGGGCGGGCAGCGAGTATAGCGGCTCTTGCTTCACCGGCCGGGGCGCTTACCATGCGCGGACCCGCGGCGCCGTCGGCACCTGCAACCACCCCCGGACTCAGACGATGATCCAGACACGATGATCAGGAGCATGACGGCCTTCGCCCGTGCCGAGCGCAGTGACAGCTGGGGCGCGGCTCAGTGGGAGCTGCGCTCGGTGAACAACCGCTACCTGGACGTCTCGCCGCGGATGCCCGAGGACGTGCGCAGCCTCGACGTCGCCGTGCGCGAGCGCGTCGCCGGCGCCCTCGGCCGCGGCAAGGTCGACTGCGTGCTGCGTGTGACCCATACGACGCCGTCGGACGCGGCGCTCGAGCTCGACCTCGACCTGGTGCGCCGCCTCGCCGACGCGAGCCGGAAGATCGACGCCATCCTCCACGACCCGGCGCGGGTGAACTCCCTGGAAGTCCTGCGCTGGCCGGGAGTGGTGCGCAGCGAGGCCCCTGAGCTCGAGACGGTCGCGCACACGGTGCTCGGCGCCCTCGACGAAGCCCTCGCGGAGCTGGTGGTCACCCGCGAGCGCGAGGGTGAGCGGATCAAGGGGATGCTGCTCGAGCGCTGTGGCTCGATCGCCGCGGTGGTCGCCGAGGTCCGCGAGGTGCTCCCGGAGATCATCGCCGACGCCCGCGAGCGACTCGAGACCCGCGTCGCCGAGCTCGTCGAGCAGGCCGACCCGCAGCGACTCGAGCAGGAGGTCGCGCTGCTCGCCCAGAAGTCCGACGTGGCCGAGGAGCTCGACCGCCTGGAGGCGCACGTCGCGGAGGTCCGGCGTGTCCTCGAGGAGGCGAAGCCGGTCGGCCGGCGTCTCGACTTCCTGATGCAGGAGCTGAACCGGGAGGCGAACACGCTCGGCTCGAAGTCCCTTGACCTGCGCTCGACCCGGGCCTCGGTCGAGCTCAAGGTGCTGATCGAGCAGATGCGCGAGCAGATCCAGAATGTCGAGTAGCCCTCATGTCCAGTAGCGGCGGGACCGCGGAGGGGACGCTGTTCGTGGTCTCGGCGCCGTCAGGCGCCGGCAAGACGACCCTGGTGCGGGCCCTGGTCCAGCACGATCCGCTCGCGATGGTCTCGATCTCGCACACCACTCGCCCGATCCGACCGGACGAGGTCGACGGCGAACACTATTTCTTCGTCGACGAGGCACGCTTCGCGGAGATGGTCGCCGCCGGCGCGTTCTTCGAGCATGCGGAGGTCTTCGGCGAGCGCTACGGCACCTCGCGCGAGGCGGTCGAGGCCAACCTCGCCGACGGACGCGACGTGATCCTCGAGATCGACTGGCAGGGGGCACGGCAGGTGCGCGAGCAGATGCCGGGCAGCGTCGGGGTATTCATCCTGCCCCCCTCGCGGGCGGCGCTCGAGCAGCGGCTGCGCCACCGCGCCCAGGACGCGCCGGAGGTGATAGCCGCGCGGATGCGCCAGGCGGTCGACGAGATGTCCCACTGGGACGAGTTCGAGTTCGTGATCTTCAACGACGAGTTCGAGACCGCCCTCGCGGATCTGCGCGCCGTGCTCGCCGCCCGCCGCCTCGGCCGCGATCGCCAGGGCGCGCGGCACCGTGCGGTGATCCGCTCACTGCTGGCGTGAGCACGGCGTTGCGCATATAATTTTCGGCTATTTTCCGCCGAATCCAGGAGTCCCCCGATGGCCAGAATCACCGTCGAGGACTGTATCGAGAAGGTGCCGAACCGCTTCGAGCTGGTGCTGATCGCGACCAAGCGGGCGCGGCAGATCTGGCGCGGTGCCACCCCCATGGTGGACGAGGACAACGACAAGCCCACCGTGGTCGCGCTGCGCGAGATCGCCGAGGGCCACGTCGACGACTCGATTCTCGACGAGATTCCCGAGGAGCGGGTGGATCCCCTCGCGCAGGCCGAGGAGATCCTCGGCCCGAGCTGAGGACCGCGGACCGCTCGGGCGAGGTGCCGCGGCGCTGGCCGGTGGCGGTACCCCGTGCGCCGTCTCGCGGTCCCCGGTGCTCGAGCCCCCGGGGATCTCGTTTGCCCTCCCCACGCCCCTTCGTGGATAGTCGCTAGCGCGCGCCTCGCGGCCGGCGCGACGAGGCGAGCGTGTACCTGATAAGCGATCTCTGCGGGCTGGCCGACTCCTACCTGGAGCCCGACCAGGTCAAGGAGATTTACCGCGCCTACCTGTTCGGCGCCGAGGCCCACGAAGGCCAGCATCGCGCCTCCGGCGAGCCCTACATCCTGCACCCGATCCAGGTGGCGAGGATCCTCGCCGAGATGCGCCTGGACAGCCCGACGATCGTCGCGGCCATCCTCCACGACGTCATCGAGGACACCGAGACCGCCAAGGCGCAGATCGAGGAGGAGTTCAGCAAGGAGGTCGCCGAGCTGGTCGACGGGGTGAGCAAGCTCACGCAGATCACCTTCGAGAGCAAGGCCGAGGCCCAGGCCGAGTACTTCCGCAAGATGATGATGGCGATGGCCCGCGACATACGGGTCATCCTCATCAAGCTCGCCGACCGGCTGCACAACATGCGCACCATCGACGCGGTGTCTGCGCAGAAGCGCCGCCGCGTCGCGCGCGAGACCCTCGAGATCTACGCGCCGATCGCCGACCGGCTCGGCCTGCACAGCATCCGCCTCGAGCTCGAGGATCTGGGCTTCCAGGCCATGCATCCGATGCGCTACCGGATCCTGGCTGCGGAGGTCAAGAAGGCCCGAGGACATCGCAAGCAGGTGATTCGTCGCATCGAGACGGCGATCAAGCGCAGGCTCCGTCAGGAGGAGTTCACCGGGAAGGTCGCGGGCCGCGAGAAGCACCTCTACAGCCTGTACAAGAAGATGCGTAACAAGGGGCTGCCCTTCTCGGAGGTGCTCGACGTCTACGCCTTCCGCATCATCGTCGACACCGCCGACACCTGCTATCGCGTGCTCGGCGCGATACACAACCTCTACAAGCCGGTTCCCGGCCGCTTCAAGGACTATGTGGCGCTGCCCAAAGCCAACGGCTACCAGTCGCTGCACACGGTGCTGTTCGGGCCCTACGGCGTGCCCATCGAGGTGCAGATCCGCACCGAGGACATGCACGCCGTCGCCGAGGCGGGGATCGCCGCCCACTGGAGCTACAAGAGCGGCGCAGCCACGGACTCGGCGACGCAGCAGCGCGCGCGCGAGTGGCTCAAGGAGCTCCTCGAGATGCAGGTCCAGGCCGGCGATTCGGTGGAGTTCCTGGAGACGGTCAAGGTCGATCTCTTCCCGCGCGAGATCTACGTGTTCACCCCTCGCGGCGACATCATGGAGCTGCCGAGGGGTGCGACCGCCGTCGACCTCGCCTACGCGGTGCACACCGACGTCGGCAACACGTGCATTGCCGTGAAGATCGACGGGCGCTACGCGCCGCTGCGCACGACGCTCGAGACCGGGCAGACCGTCGAGGTGGTGACCGCGCCCTGGGGTCGGCCGAATGCGAACTGGCTGAGCTTCGTGGTGACCGGCAAGGCGCGTACGAACATCCGCGCCCACCTCAAGCGACTGCGCACGGGCGAGGCGGTCGAGCTCGGCCGCCGGCTCCTCAATCAAGCGCTCGCCGTCGAATCGACGACCATCGACGAGGTGCCCGACGAGGAGATGGGCGCTCTGCTCGCCGAGTTCGAGCTCCCCGACGAGCAGGCGCTGCTCGAGGACATCGGGCTCGGCAAACGCCTCGCGCCCCTCGTCGCGCGCAGCCTCGTGCCCGCGGGCGTCGACGGCGCCGAGGCCGGCGACGCGAGCGCGGAGCCCATCTACATCCGCGGCTCCGAGGGGATGGTCATGAGCTTCGGCAAGTGCTGCCATCCGATCCCCGGCGACCCCATCCTCGGCTTCGTCAGCGCCGGCCGCGGGCTCGTCATCCACACGGCGACCTGCCGCAACCTCAGCGAGTACGCCGACCGGCCAGAGAACTGGGTCGAGGTGGACTGGGAGGACGACGCCCACGGCGAGTTCCCGGTGGAGATCCGGGTGGACATGGCCAACCGCAAGGGCGTGCTCGCCACCGTGGCGGCGGTGATCGCGGACATGGGGGCGAACATCGAGAACGTGGGCCTGGAGAGCCGCGATGGCCTCAACTCCTCGCTGACCTTCGTGCTGACGGTCTCCGACCGCGTCCACCTCGCCCGGATCCTGCGCCGCATCCGGCGTATCGAGGAGGTCGTACGCATCGTTCGCACCGGCTGAGAGGCCCGGTCACCGGCCGCGCGCCGCATCTTCGCGTCAGGACACGCGTCACCACATCGCATCAGGACATCACCGGAGGACCGACGTGAGCCACCAGATCATTGCCACGCGCGACGCGCCCGACGCGATCGGCACCTACTCGCAGGCCGTTCGCGCCGGCGACACTGTCTACATGTCGGGCCAGATCGGGCTCGACCCGTCGACCATGGAGATGGTCGAGGGCACCCGCGAGCAGATCGCGCAGGTCTTCCGCAACCTCGCGGCGGTGGCCGCGGCCACCGGCGGGAGCCTCGCCGACGTCGTCAAGCTCAACGTCTATCTCACCGATCTGGGCAACTTCCCCCTCGTCAACGAGGTGATGGCGCAGCACTTCTCGGAGCCCTATCCGGCGCGGGCGGCGGTCGGCGTCGCCGCGCTGCCCAAGGACGCGCAGGTCGAGGTCGAGGGGGTGATGGTGCTGAATGGGTGATCGCGAGCACGCCCCGGCGTAGATGGGGTGATCGCGATGCCTCGCCCGTATGGCCTCGCCGCTCAGCCATGTCTGACCTCCATGAATGGAGGAAATGCCGGGCCTGTGGGGCCGGGGAGTGATCGGCTCTTCGGCTCTCGTACTCGGGCACCGCGCCGCCCGGCCGTGCTCGACGTGGTGAGCGCGCCGATGCCCGAACCGCCCGGCATCGCGCGGTGAGTCCCCCGCGCCCTCGGTCCCGAGCGCGGGCGGGCCCCGACGAGACGCCGCTCGGCAAGCGCGGGCTCGACACGCTGCACGGCGTCGGACCGCGCATCACCGAGCGGCTCGCCGCGATCGGGATCCGCTCGGTCGAGGACCTGCTGTTCCACCTGCCGCTGCGCTACCAGGATCGCACCCGGGTGCACCCGATCGGCTCCTTGCGCGCCGGCGAGGAGGTGCTGATCCGCGCCGAGGTGCAGCTCACTCAGGTGCGCTACGGCCGTCGCCGCTCCCTGGTGTGCATGGTGGCCGACGGCACCGGCTCGCTGACGCTGCGCTTCTTCCACTTCACCCAGCGCCAGCGCGAGGGGCTCGCCCGCGGCGCCCCGGTGAGCTGCTTCGGCGAGGTGCGCCAGGGCCCCCAGGGCCTGGAGATGGTGCACCCGGAGTACCGGGTCGCCGCCGACGACGCCCCGGTGGCCGTCGCCGAGAGCCTGACGCCGGTCTACCCGACGACCGAGGGGCTCACCCAGCGCATGCTCGCCTCGCTGACCGACCAGGCCCTCGCCGCCCTCGAGCGCGGCGCGGTGCTCGAAGAGCTGCTGCCCGAGGTGACGCTCGGCGAGCTGCGTCTGCCGCGCCTCGACGAGGCGCTGTGCGGCGTGCACCGGCCGCCACCGGAGACCCGCACCGACGCGCTGCTCGAGGGCACTCACCCCTGGCAGCGGCGCCTGGCCTTCGAGGAGCTACTCGCCCACCACCTGAGCCTGCGCGCGCTGCGTGCCGAGCTGGACGGTGACGCGGCGCCGAGAATCGAGGCGGGCGGAGAGCTCGTCGCGCGCTTTCTCGACGGCCTCGGCTTCGAGCTCACCGGCGCCCAGCTGCGGGTCGCCGGGGAGATCGCCACGGATCTCGCACGCGACCGACCGATGCACCGCCTCGCCCAGGGCGACGTCGGCTGCGGCAAGACCGTGGTCGCTGCGCTCGCGGCGCTCGCGGCGGTGGACGCCGGCTACCAGGCGGCGCTGATGGCGCCGACGGAGCTCCTCGCCGAGCAGCACCTTCGCACCTTCGACGACTGGCTCGACCCGCTCGGTGTGGAGATCGCCTGGCTCTCGGGACGGCTCACGGCCCGCGCCCGGCGCGAGGCGCTGGGGCGCATCGAGCACGGCGACGCGCGCCTCGTCATCGGCACCCATGCGCTGTTCCAGCAGGAGGTGCGCTTCGAGCGCCTCGGCCTCGTCATCGTCGACGAGCAGCACCGCTTCGGGGTCGACCAGCGCCTCGCCCTGCGGGCGAAGGGGGTGCACGACGACCTGCATCCGCATCAGCTCATCATGACCGCCACTCCGATCCCGAGGACCCTCGCGATGACCGCCTACGCCGATCTCGACACCTCGGTCATCGACGAGCTGCCACCGGGTCGCGTGCCCGTCGAGACCGCGGTGGTATCCGCGGAGCGCCGCGCCGAGGTCGTCGAGCGCATCCGCGACGTGTGCACCCACGGGCTGCAGGCGTACTGGGTGTGCACGCTGATCGAGGACTCCGACACCCTCGAGGCGCAGGCCGCGGGCGAGACCGCCGCGCTGCTCGCCGAGGCGCTGCCCGAGCTGCGGGTGGCGCTGGTGCACGGTCGGATGAAGGCGGCCGAGAAGGACGAGGTGATGCGCGCCTTCAAGGCGGCGGAGGTGGACCTCCTGGTGGCGACCACGGTGATCGAGGTCGGCGTGGACGTGCCGAATGCGTCGCTGATGATCATCGAGAACGCCGAGCGCCTGGGGCTCGCCCAGCTCCACCAGCTCCGGGGCCGGGTCGGGCGCGGCGCGCGCCGCAGCGTCTGCCTCATGCTCTACCAGCGCCCCCTGTCCCAGAGCGCCCGGGCCCGGCTCCGGGCGCTGCGCGAGACCACCGACGGCTTCGTCATCGCCCAGCGCGACCTGGAGCTGCGGGGCCCCGGCGAGGTCCTGGGCACCCGCCAGACCGGTCTGCCGGGGCTGAGGGTCGCAGATCTGGCCCGCGATCGGGATCTGGTGCCCGGCGTGGAGCGCGCGGCCCGAGAGCTGCTCGAGCACACCCCGGAGCGCGCCGAGCCCCTCACGAGACGTTGGATCGGCGACGCGGTCCGCTATCGAGGCGTTTGACGCCGCACGCGCTGCAGCGCAGCATTCGAATGACGACCTCCGACGCCCCGAGGTTCAGGCACCGGATTCCATGTCCAGCGTGAACGACAGGATGCGCGCCTACGCGCGGCTGATGCGCCTGGACCGTCCCATCGGGACGTTCCTGCTCCTGTGGGGGACGCTCTGGGCACTCTGGATCGCGGGCTCGGGCGCGCCGGAGCCGTGGATCGTCCTCGTCTTCGTCGCCGGCGTCCTGGTCACGCGCTCGGCCGGCTGCGTGATGAACGACTACGCCGATCGCGACATCGACCCCCATGTCGCGCGCACCCGCACCCGTCCGATCGCCTGCGGCGACGTGAGCCCGCGGGAGGCCCTGACCCTCCTCGTCTTCCTCGGCATCCTCGCCTTCGCCCTGGTGCTGACGCTCAACCGACTGACCATTCTGCTGTCCATCCCAGGGGCGGTGCTGGCGGTGACCTACCCGTTCATGAAGCGCTTCACCCACTGGCCCCAGGTCCACCTCGGTGTCGCCTTCGGCTGGTCCGTGCCGATGGCTTTCGCGGCGCTCACCGAGTCGGTGCCTCTCGTCGCCTGGCTGCTGCTCGCAACGGTGGTCGTGTGGTCGGTCGCCTTCGACACGATCTACGCGATGGTCGACCGGGACGACGACATCTACATCGGGGTGAAATCGACGGCCATCGCCCTCGGCGAGATGGACCGCGTGTTCGTCGGCGCGATGCACGTCGCGACGCTCGCCCTGCTCATCGTGGTCGGCGCGATCCAGGGTTTCGGTGCCTGGTACGCCCTCGGCCTCGCCGGCGCCGCCACCACCGGCGTCTGGCAGCAGCTACTCATCCGCGACCGTGAGCCGACCGCCTGCTTTCGCGCGTTCCTGAACAACAACTGGTTCGGGGCGAGCGTGTTCGCGGGGATCGTGGCCGAGTACGTGTTGGTCTAGCGCGGATATCTCACCGATCCGCGAGATGATCGCGCAAGGATTCCCGGTTCCGAGTCGCAGATCACGTTCGAGGTCGTGATCCGATCGGCCAGCTCGCGACCGTGCGCAGCATGGATGCTGCGCCCGAGCCCACAGGGGATGTGTTTACGGCGTGTCGCGAGCTGGCCGATCGGATCACGGCCGTCCCCGACGGTGTCTCGCGACCGGGCAGAGATCAGAGGCCTGGCGGGCTAGCCCGGATATTGCATCAGGCATCGTGGATCCTGGCGCAGGACAGGTGCGTGTGGGCGCCGCTGTGGAGTGCGAGTGATAGCCGTCGCTATCACTCGCGCGAACAGCAAGCCCAGGGGTGCATCGACAAGCCAGGGCCGCGATAGGCAGCGAGCCCAGCGCGAAATGCGCTCGCATGCGCGCGCGGAACGCTCCACTTTTCTCACACCTGCTCAATGAGTTGCACCGGGCTCGCTGCCGGCCTGGTGCAATATCCGGGCTAGCCCTTTCGTTCGTCGGAAGGAACAGTCCGGCGCATGAACTCGCCAACAGCGTCACGGTGAACGCAGCATCTGCGAGGAGGAGCGTATGAAGCCGCTCGAGGAGTACAAGGTGTGCGCCGGGACGCTGGCGAAGATCGTGCGAAGCTCGGGACTTGACCAGACGCTGAAGGCCATCGAGGCGCTGAGGCAGTCGGCGCTCCCGACGGCTCGCCGGCGAGGCAGGG
>CAJIAT010000377.1_pt1 | contig 17024 bp, 7 predicted proteins | sample 9199161 | NCBI WGS metagenome assembly CAJIAT01 (sample SAMEA7708281, study PRJEB35096) | sediment metagenome | biome: marine neritic benthic zone biome [ENVO:01000025]; feature: sediment [ENVO:00002007]; material: shallow marine sediment [ENVO:03000034] sea grass bed [ENVO_01000059] ... | reverse complement strand
GGTCAGGGAACTCGTCGCCACCATCCCGGCGGGGATCACGTATCACGCCCGCGACCCGGGCAAGAGCGTCGAGCTGGGCGGCCGGCACACGATCTTCGTGCCGATGACCGGCGCCCCCTACCTGCGCGACCTCGAGGACCGGCGCCGGGCGCCGACCCTCGAGGATCTGGCGACCTTCCACAAGCTGAGCCACATGGCGCCGGCGCTGCACTCCTCCGCCCACCACATCGTCGAGCCGATGGACCACCCGGTCTCCCACCGGCATCTGCGGATCACCTACTCGTCCATGAAGCACTCGGACAAGACCTTCATGGGCATGACCACCTCGGGGCGCAACGCCGAGGACGTGCTCGATATGTGCGCGATCCTGTTCGGCGCCGAGTTCATGGAGACCCATCCGGTCACGACCGGGAACTGCAACGGCAACTCGCCGCTGGTCTGGGACGAGGTGATGCTGAGCGCCATGCGCGCGTTCTGCCGGCGCAACCAGCCGGTGCTGTGCTCGCCCTTCGTGCTCGGCGGGGCGAACACCCCGGCGTCGACGGCGCCGGCGGTGGCGCAGCTCAACGCCGAGGCCCTCGCCGCGCTCGCCTACACCCAGGTGGTGCGAAGGGGATGCCCGGCGATCTACGGGCACTACCTGTCGACGGTGTCGATGGCGAGTGGCGCGCCGATGGCCGGCACCCCCGAGATCAGCCTGATGAACTTCGCGATCGGCCAGCTCGCCCGTCACTACGGCGTGCCCTGGCGCACCTCCGGCGCCCTCGGCGGCGCCAAGACGCTGGATGCCCAGGCAGGCTACGAGAGCGCGTCGACGCTGATGGCGACGCTGCTCGCGGGTGCGAACTACATCTGGCACGCCGCAGGCTGGAACGAGGCCGGCATGCACTGCTCGATCGCCAAGTTCGTCGTCGACGCCGAGCAGTGCGCCATGGCCTATCGCATGGCCGAGGGGATCCGCTGGGACGACTTCGACGAGGCCCTCGCCGCGGTCAGCGACGTCGGGCCCGGCGGGCACTATCTCGGTCACCCGCACACGCTCGAGAACTTCCAGCGCGCCTTCTTCATGCCGAAGCTGTTCGACAACAACTCCGTCGAGCAGTGGATCGCCGACGGCTCGAAGGACGTGACGGCGCGCGCCCTCGAGCACGCGCGCAAGCTCCTCGCGGACTACGAGGAGCCCGCGCTCGACCCGGCCGTCGACGAGGCGCTGCGCGACTTCATCGCCCGGCGCGAGCGCGAGATCCCCGCGGTCGACGCCCTCAACACCGAGCACTGACCGGCCCGCAGATGGCCAGCATCGCGGTGCGACGCCTCCCACGCGACGCGGGACCGGCGGGCTGGGCGTGCCTGCTTCCCGCCGCGCCCCCGCCGCGTCCCCTCGACCGGCACGTGCGCGCCGAGTGGCTCGTCATCGGCGCGGGCTTCGCCGGCCTCGCTGCGGCCCGGCGCCTGAGCCAGCTCTGCGCGGGAGACCGCGTGGTGATCCTCGACGCGCGCCGCGTCGGCGAGGGTCCGGCCGGGCGCAACTCGGGGTTCATGATCGACCTGCCCCACGACCTCTCCTCGGAGAGCTACGGCGGGGACTCCTCGGCGGACGCGCGGCAGATCCGGCTGAACCGGGCGGCCATCGACTTCGCACGCGGCGCCGTCTCCGAGTACGCGATGTCCGCCGAGGCCTTCGCCGAGAGCGGCAAGGTCAACGCCGCGGCCGGGGAGCGGGGGCTCGCGCACAACCGCGCCTACGCGCGGCATCTCGACCGGCTCGACGAGCCGTATCGGCTCCTCGACGCCGCCGACATGCGTGCGCTCACCGGGACGGGCTACTACGCGGGCGGCCTGTTCACGCCCGGCACCGCGATGATCCAGCCCGCCCTGTTCGTCCGGGGGCTCGCCTCGGCGCTCGGCAGGCGGAACTCGATCGCGGTGCACGAGAGCTCGCCGGTGACGGCGCTCGAGCGCGAGGGCGATCACTGGCGTGCGGTCACGCCCGCCGGGAGCGTGAGCGCCGAGCGCGTGATCCTCGCGGTCAACGGCCACGCGCAGAGCTTCGGCTTCTACCCGCGCCGGCTCATCCACATCGGGCTCTACGCCTCCATGACCCGCGCGCTCACCGCCGAGGAGGTGCGCCGTCTCGGCGGCGAGCCGGCCTGGGGATGCACCCCGGCCAATCCCATGGGCACCACGGTGCGCCGCGTCTCGGGCACCGGCGGGCCGCGGATCCTCGTCCGGAACCGCGCGACCTACGCCCCGGCGCTCACGGTCTCGGAGGAGCGGCTCGCGCGGATGGGGCGCGACCACGATCGGGCGTTCCGCCGCCGCTTCCCGATGCTCGGCGACGTCACCATGGAGTACCGCTGGAGCGGGCAGCTGTGCCTGAGCTGGAACGGCGTCTCGGCATTCGGAGAGCTGGACGAGGGCCTGTACTCCGCCTGCTGTCAGAACGGGCTCGGCACCACCCGGGGCACCGTGGCCGGCATGCTGGCGGCCGAACTCGCGACGGGGCACGAGTCCGAGCTGCTCGGACTGCTCCTCGAGGAGGAGGCGCCGAGGAAGCTGCCCCCGGAGCCGTTCGCATCCATCGGCGCGACCGCCTCGATTCGATGGGGCGAGCTCCGGGCAGGGGCGGAGCTCTGAGTGCCATCGCTCCGCGCCCGTCGGCAGCTCGGCTCAGACACGAACTTCGGTGAAGACCGCTTCGGGTCCGAAGTGCACGCTGAGCCTCTCGTGCAGGTGACCGCTCACCCACTGGCTGTCCTCGCGGCGATAGGAGACGAAGATGGTTGCCACTTGTCTCGAGTCCGGCCGCTAGCCCGGATATCTCACCGATCCGCGCGATGATCGCGCAGGCCCTTGGATTCGCTCGACTCGGGCTCCTGCTTCGTTCTACCTCGTCCATTGACCGCCATGGATGGCGGGAATGCAGTGGGAGTGCCGGGAGCACTCCCTGCCCTGGACTCGTGCGGGTTCAAGGGACAAGCGAGCGCGCGTGAAATCGGTGGTGGCTGCCTGTCCGATCGCGAGCGCGAGCGATGCGACGCCTTCCTCCATCTCTGCCAGGCGCGCCTCAGCACGGTTCGCCCGATGCTGGCGGCCAGCAGCCGGAGCAGCGCTCGGCGCCACAGCTCCCGGTGCGCCGCGGGATGCCTGTCTCGGTCGCGGACGTCGAGCCCAGGAGCTTTGTCGCGGGGGTGGGGCTGAGTAAGGCCGAGATTTACATCAACGAGGGAACCCGATACGTTCCCTCGACGCGCGGAGCCGCGACCAGGTGACCGTCGGTGCCGACCCTGCACGAATTCGAGCTCGGCAATGTGCTGTGGCGGACACGTGGGCTCACGGCCTATCGGGCCACGCACCGGACGCGTGGCGAGGGGCTGCTCGCGATCCATTGGCAATCCGGCCGTCGAATCGTCGCCCGTGAGGCGGACCCTCTCTGGCGCGAGGCGCACGTCGCCGAGCGACTCGGCGGCGAGGTCCCCGACGCGTTCCTCGAGTATCGCCGCGAGGGCACGGACTCGTGGGGGCTAGCACCGTGGTTCGCCGGCGTGCCGCTCGGCCCGACGGAAGCGAGCGCGACGCCGGAGCTGCTCGATACGCTCGAGATCGGTGCCCAGTGCGCGCGGTATCTCGACCGCATCCACGCGCTCGGAGGACGCCACGGATCGCTCACGCCTCAGGGCATCCTCTGGTGCCCGGAGACGCGCACCGTCCGGCTCGCCGACCGCGGCTTCGCGTCCCTTCCCGAGCTCCCCGATATCGAGGCCCGCGAATCGGACAGGGAATACCTCGCACGCTATCAGTTTCCCGCGGGTCCGCCCGCTGACCATCGCAGCGACCTCTACTCCGTGGGCGCCGTCCTCTACGAGCTGCTGACCGGCGCGCCACCGTTCGAGGCCAAGGACCTCCTCGAGCTGCAGCACGAGCATCGCACGAGAAAGCCAGGTGCGCCGCACGAGATGCGGGACGGCATTCCGACGCAGGTCTCGCGCGTGGTCTTGCGGCTGCTCGCGAAGACCCCCGAGGAGCGCTATCGCAGCGCCTCCGGCGTTGCAGCGGATCTGGACCGGTGCCGCGCGGAGCTCGAGTCCGGCGGCTCGATCACTCCTTTCGACCTCGGCGTCCATGAGGTGCCTTCGCGTTTCTCGCTCAGCACGCGGCTCTACGGCCGGGAGGAGGAGGGCAGGCGACTCACCGGCGCCCTGCAGCGCCTCGACGCCTCGCGGCCGTACCTGATCGCGGTCGCCGGCCCGCCTGGTGTAGGCAAGACGTCGCTGGTCGGTCAGCTGCGCACGGCGACCGACGCGATTCGCGGGCTCTTCGCGTCCGGCAAGTTCGAGCAGTCCGCGACCTACCAGCCCTACGTCGGAGTCGGCGGGCTGCTCTCCGACCTCCTCGGTCGCCTGCTCGGGCGAAGGCCGGACGATCTGGCCCTATGGCGTCGCCGGATCGGCGATGCGCTCGGCGGCGACGCTGCGGCGCTGCGCACGCTCGCGCCCGAGCTGGAGCTGGTCTACAGGGAGCCGGTGCCCGCGGTGGACTTCGCGCTGGGCGGCGAGGCGGGTCGAAGGTTCTACCGCGCCTGCGCCGGCCTGATCCGGCTGTTCTCACAGGCGGAGCCGCCGCTCGTGTGCTTTTTCGACGACCTGCAATGGATGGACGAGCCGTCGGGAGACCTGCTGCGCCGGCTACTCGACGACGAGTCGCTCGGGCGCACGCTCTTCGTCCTCGCATGGCGCAGTGACGAGGTCGGCACGGAGGGCCCCCTCGCAGAGGCGGTGCGCTTCTTCGAGGAGCGCGCCGACGAGCGGATTGCGCTCGACAGCCTGCGGGTCGCCGACATCGAGCGCCTGCTGCTCGACAGCTTCGTCTCGAGCGAGCCGTCCGAAGCCAATCTCGCCGCGGTGCTCGCGCGCAAGACCGGAGGCAACCCGTTCGACCTGAGGCAGTACATCGAGACGCTCCACGGGCGGCACCTGGTGCGCTTCGACCCGGAACGTGTCCGGTGGTCCTGGGACATCGGGGCGATCGAGCGTTCGCAGGCGAGCGAGAAGTCCGCCGACCTGATGCTGGACCGGCTCCGTGACTACCCGCACGAGGTGCGCGAGCTGCTCACCTCCATGGCCTGTCTCGGTGGCGAATGCACGCTCGCCGAGATCGCAGCGACGGCTGGGGTGAACGAGGAGACTGGCCCGGCTCTCCTGAGTCGGCCGTTGGGCGACGGGCTCGTCATTTGCGCCGATGACGCGCCGCCACGCCACGACCCTGGCTACCGTTTCGCCCACGACAGGATCGAGCAGGCCGCGCTCGACCTCGAGACGCCCGAGGAACGGGCGGCTCGCCACCGCGCGATCGCGGTGCGGCTCCACGCCTGCGGCGCCTCGTCCGGCCGCGGCGCGTTCGCGCTGGCCGAGCAGCTCGAGAAGTGCCTCGACCTCGCTCCGCCGCCTTTCGAGCCGCTCGAGCTCGTGCAGATCTACCTCCAGGCCGGCATCGAGGCGCGAGACAGCACCGCATACCCCGTCGCCAAGGCCTACCTCGAGCGGGCGGCGGGATTCCTCGGCGAAGGTGGCTGGGAGAGCGCCTACGAGCTCACCGGCCAGCTCTATCGCCTTCGCGCCGAGGTCGACTACCAGCTCGGTGAGCGTGGTTTGTCGCGCGCGCTGATCAACGTCGCCCTGCGGCACGCCCGCTCCCCAGTGGAGAAGGCGCGTCTCTACGCGCTGCTCATCGTCCAGGACACACTCCTCGGCTACGACGCGGAGGCGATCGACCGCGGCCGCCACGCCCTGGCGCTGCTCGGATTCGATCTTCCCGACTCCGGCTACGCCGAGGCGCTCGAGGCCGAGATCGCATACCTGGACGCCAAAGATGTCGAGGCTCGAAACGTGCACTCGCTCCCGTCGCTTCAGTCGGAGCGCACGCGCGAGATCCTGAACCTCCTGATGCACCTCATTCCGTCCACCTACTTCGTCGAGCCTGTGCTCAACAACTTCGTGGCCGCGCGGATGGTTCGCCTGTCACTCGACGAGGGGATCTCCGAGGCGAGTCCGAAAGGGCTGAGCAACTACGGCGTGATTCTCGCCGAGCGCGGCCGGTTCCGAGACGGACTCGCGTACGGAGAGCTCGCGCTCGCGCTGGCGAAGGCGAAGAAGTTCGTGAAGGTCGAGCCGCGGGTCCTGTACTCGCTCGCCGGCAGCCTGAAGCACTGGGTCCGCCCGCTCGAGGAGAGCCGGGAGCTCATAGATGAAGGGGTCAGGATCTGCAACGCCCAGGGCGAGCGCGACTATGGTGCCTACCTGCTCACCCTCGCCCGGTGCCAGAACGAGATCCACCTCGGGCGCGACATCGCGGAGTTCGAGCGCGAGGTCGAGACGATTCGCGTCCACGTCGCCGAGGCGGGGGATCCGCTGGCGCAGGGCATGGCGGACGCGGCGTACATGGCACTCGCCCACCTCGACGGGAGCAGCGTCGACGAGCGCTCGCTCGACGTAGGCGAATTGCGGCGGGACGCCGTCCTCGAGGCCGCGCACAGCCACGGACACGACCTCGTCGCGTGTTTCCTCCACCTCCTCGAGGCCCACAACCACCATTTTCTCGGGCAGACGGACGACGCCGAGCGGAGCATCGAGGCGGCCTGGCGTCACCGGCGCGGCGTGGCGGCGCAGATGACGCTGCCGATGCTCCACCTGTTCGCAGCGCTCATCCGGGCCGAGTCCGCTTGCCGCGACGAGCTCGGGTCCGAGAAGCGTGCCGCGACCGCCAAGGCGCTGGAGGAAGCGCGCGAGCGCACGCTGCGCTGGAGCGAGTCGTGCCCGGAGAACTTCGAGCACTGTCACCTGCTCGTCACGGGCGCGATCGCGCGGTTGCGGGGCAACACCCTGGAGGCCGTCCGTGACTTCGCCGCCGCGGCCGAGTCCGCCGCGACGCAGGGATTTCAGCAGTTCGAGGGCCTCGCGCACCTGCACGCGGCGCAGGCTTCGCGCGAGGCCGGGCTCGTGCGATACGCGCGAACGGATCTCCTGGACGCCCGCGAGTGCTTCGCCCGCTGGGGCGCGCGGCGCGTGGTGTCGAGAGTCGATGGCGAGCTCTTCGAGCTGTCGTCCCCGCCGACGCCGAGCGGGCCTCGCGATGACGCCGATCGGCCGCCGCCAACGGGCGAGCTGGCGCTGCTCATGCGCGTCAGCGAGGACTTCGCACGCACGCGCGGTCCGATAGAGCTCGCAAAGGCTGTCGAGGACGCCATCGTCACCCTGGCCGGCGCGCAGCGGGCGTGCGTCCTCGTCCGCTCCGATCGGGGAGACGGATTCCCGCCCGCTTTCGAGCCCGCCGCTGCGATGGACGGGGTGGTCCCGGAGACGATGATCGACCTCGCGATGAACACGCGTGAGCCGGCGCACTTCGACCCCGAGGACCCGCACCCGGCGTTGCGGCACGATCCCTACCTCGTCGACGTGCGCCCGCTCGCGGCGTCGTGCATCCCGCTGCTGATCCAGGACGAGCTGGTGGGCCTCGTCTACCTGGAGAACCGGATCAGCCGGATGGAGCGGACCGCTTTCTGGTCGAGCGCGCTGGCGGTGCTCGCGACCCAGGCAGCGACCTGCGTCCGGAACATCAGGCTCGCCAGCGACTTCGAGCGTGCCCTGATGCGACGGACCGAGGAGCTCGACGCGCGGATCGGTGTGCTCGAGGCGCGCGTCGAGGACCAGGCGAAGGAGATCGCCCTGCTTCGCAAGCTCGAGCCCTACGTCGCGCCGCAGGTGGTCGACCTGGTGCTGTCCGGTCAGGTCGAGGAGGCGCTACGCACGCATCGCGGCGAGGTGGCCGTCGTGTTCTGCGATCTCCGCGGCTTCACCTCGTTCTCGGAGGAGGTCGAGCCGGAGGAGTCGGACGCAATGCTCAACGACTACCACACGGAGATGGGCCGGCTGTTCAAGGAGTTCGATGCAGTGGTCGACCACCGCGCCGGAGACGGGATCATGGCGTTCCTGAACGACCTCGCACCCTGCGAGGCTCCCGCGCAACACGCGGTCACCCTCTCGATCCGGTTGCGCGAGGTCGCCCGCGAGCTGATCGGCCGCTGGGACCGCGCCAGGACCCCGCTCGGCTTCGGCGTCGGTCTCACTTTCGGTTACGCCACGATGATGGAGATCGGCGACGAGCAGCATCGGAACTACGGCGCGACCGGCCGCACGGTCTCCCTCGCGTCGCGCCTGTGCGACATCGCGCGCGACGGCCAGATCCTCACCACGAAGCGCGTCTGCACCGAAATCGATGGCCGGTACCGGATCCGTTTCGTGGACACCTGCGAGATCAAGGGCATGGCCCGGCCGGTCGAGGTGTACGAGGTGGTCGAATAGGGGTCAGATCAGATGGTGTAGCCGGTTCCGCATGGCAAGCTGAACACATTGTGAGCAGGGGGCCAAAGGGCGAATTCTGTTCAGCGCCCGCCTTTCGGATCATTATGTCTTCGTTACCTGGGCCAATCGTTCTTAGGACCCACTGTGGGAGCACGCCCTCAATGCGCAGCCCCAGACGCCGGCTCGTTCTGGTTCAGTGCGCCCGCCGTGCATGACATTGTCTGGGGGTGGGTATCCGTGACAAGATTTGGCGGCGGCGTCGAGAAGAAGGACGTGAATAGGACGGCTGCGGGGGGCGACAATTGAGGTGGGATTTCTTCAATGGCGGCACGCGTGAAGCCGCCCAGGGCTTCGCGGAGCTTGCGACCCTCGCGTTCGGCCTGCCTCCGACGCACCAGTCGACTGACCGGCCGTGAAGGTCACTCTCGTTCAACCTCCTTTGTTGGACAAGGAGCACAGGCTCCTCCACCCCCCACTTGGTTTGCTGATGCTCGGTGCCGTCCTGCGCGACGCGAGTGTCGATGTTCAGTTGGTTGACCTGAATCTCGAGGGGTTCCGTAACCCGGATCTTCTAGACCCGGGCACCTTCTACCAACGCGCATCGAGTCGAATCGCGGCTACTGGCCCTGATGTCGTTGGTTTTACCTCGATGGCGCTGGAGTCGCATGTCTGTTTGGAGCTCGCGCGGATCCTCAAACACGCGGATCCCGCTTTGACCACGGTATTCGGTGGTGCGCACTTCGGCTCGATCGCCTGCGAAGCCATGCAGAGGTATCCGTGGATGGACTTCGTCATCACAGGGGAAGGCGAACGTCCTTTCACCGAGCTGGTCCGCTATCTCCGCGGCGACGCCGGAGATCGCGATTTCACCAACGTCGCTCGGTCTACGCCGGCTGGGATCGCGCTGGACCGACAGCCGCGGGCGAACATCCCGATAGAAGAACTCCCGTTTCCTGCGCATGACCTCGTCGACCTCCAGGCGTATTTCGCGGTAAACCCTAACCGACTACTTTCGTTCGAGCACGCCCGTGGCTGCCAGCTACGGTGCTCGTTTTGCTACAGCGAGGCGCACTGGGGCCACGGGGAGAATTCCAAGTCGGTTGACCGGATCATCCGAGAGCTGGCTGAGCTTGAGAAGCTCGGAGCAGAGCGGATCTTTTTCGTGGGCGACAACTTCGTCACCTCGCGCGAGCGCGCAGAGCGCATCTGCGCGGCGGTCGCAGAGGCCAGATTCGGGTTCACCTGGCACTGCTACGCGACTCTCGCCCAGCTGGTTGAAGAAACCGTTGCCGCGCTGGAGCGTGCACGATGCCGTTCCGTCTTCGTCGGCGTCGACGCAGTCTCGCAACACAACAAGCGGGCCTTGCGCAAGACCTACTTCAAGGGATGGAAACAGCTCGAAACGACGATCGAGAGGTGCCTGGCTCACCAAGTCGAGCCGACTTGCTCGTTCATGTTGTCTTCGAACGATAGTCCGGAGGGCATCGAGGAAACCGTGATGACCGCGCTCCTTGCGAAGAAGCGGGGCGCCCATATCTGCCTGAATGCGCTCGCCGTGTACAACGGCAGCGCACTAAGCCGCAGCCGTGATGCGGGCGCGCCGAAGTACAGCGAAGAGAAGCCACTGCTGCTGTACGACACGCCGGCGCTGAACGTGCGCAATGACTTCGCCGTCGACGCACCAAACCTATTTCCGATGCACCAGCACGCGGCCTCTCCGCTCGGCGGCCTGACCCTCTATCAGTTCTGCAAAGTTGCGAAGCAATTCATTCTCCGGCTATCGACGACTTCTGTTCGGTATCGATTCGACACCGGAAAACCGATAACCCGACTTATCCAGCAAGTCGCCCTACGAGAGCGAGAGCGCCTCCAAGCTGGGGACATGACGCCCAGGGGATGGCGGCTCGGCGATGCGGCGGCGCACATACGGCAAGTGCTTCAGGGTGAGCTGGACTTAGTTTCCGTCTTCGAGCACGAGACGGTGGCCAGCGACGCAACGACAAAGGCGATGCCGAGGCCAATCAATCTGCTAGTAGACGGTTCCGTGCGACGGTGTGCGCTCAACCCGCACAAGCTGATTGCTTTACGGTGCGACCCCAATGAGCTCGAAGCCCTGCGGCCGATCGCCCGGCAGGAGAAGGCGGAGCGGTACCTCGTCACCCATTTTCTCGGTGAGACCGGCTGCGTCCGTTTAGATCTCGAACTCGACGCGTTCGTCGAGGTGTTGCAGCGTGTATCTACGTATCCCCTGAGCTACACGACCTTCAGGCAGCTGCAACGACAACGGCTCATCGTGCATCTTCTGGCGATGCCCGAACACGGCTGGGTCGCGTAGGCTTGGTGACAGCAATTCAGAGGAGGGCGAGCAATGGAACACCACAGGGAAGGTTCGGTTCGGGACGACTCGGAGTGCACAGAGAAACAGAGTACCAGTGACGTTCTCCACATGCGACGCGTATCGGTGGCCGTGGCATCCGGTCTGCTCGCCGCTGGCGGGGCGGGGGAACTTCAGGCACAGGGCGCCGAAACCGGAACTTCGGAAGCCAAGCAGGCGGTAGGCAAATCGAGCTTCGGCCCTGGGTTCGGAGATACGCTGCGCCCTTTCCAGATGACCGTTTTCGCCGACGACGCAGGTGGTGTCGACGTTGCTCCCGTTCCGCCCGAGCTCGACTCGACGGAGGTTGGGAATATCAACACGTATCTTCACGGCTCGGGACCGGGCTCGTTGACCAAGCGATGGCAACAAGCGAGCGAGTTGATCGACGAGGTCATCGAGAAGGTGGATAAGGAGGCGTTCAAGAAGGAGCTCGCCCACATCCAACACGCTCAGAAGAACTTGACGGGTTTGACGAATGCAATCGCTGGTGCTGCGAAGGAAATCGTCGAAGCCAGCTTGGGAAAGAAGTATCCACTGACGCCAGAAGGAGACGCCGATAGGCGTAACCTCGTCAAGAAGATGGCTGCGAATCTTTTCTCCGCGCTGTTCATCGAACTCCCGGAGATCGAGCACTATCTCGCCAAGATCTTCGAGGCGCTGTGCGGGCGCAGTCCGTCTGCGGACGCGATCGCATACTGCGGCGAGCATCAGGAGGTGGGAAAACTGATACTGAAGTTCAGTACGCGCGCGGAACTCCTACTCAGGACTCGCCTCGAGCGCCTGTGCAGAGTTACCGGGAGCTCTTCAGCGTTGAACAAGCGTCTCGCTTGCCGGGACTGGATCGGTCAGAAGGAAGAAGGAGAATAATCCGCATCTTACCGCAAGAGTAAAGTCAATCTACATGCCAGGACGAATCGTACGTCCTCAAATGTCCCCCAACCGTTTCGGCGGTCGCGCGTGCTTTCTGTTGGCTGTCTGCATGGCCGCGATGGTTGGTCGACATGCTTACGGGGACTATCACTTGTGGCATCACGACGTTCAGCTGGTCGGCTCGCTGGAATACGTGCCGATGTGGTACCGAGATCCAATGGCGGCCGCCAACGATGCACTAGTGCAGGCGCGAGCTCTGGACTCCGAGAATGCTTTGCTCCGGTTCTACGGCAGGTGGTGGAAGTACCCTGCGGTCCCGCTTCCCAGCTACTGCACGTTCGATGGCGCGGGGGAGCTTGAGGGTGAAGATTTCGAACAGGCGTGCTCGATAATCCGCAGTGACTACGTGCGGCGGCGGGCAGCGAGTCTGAGCGAGGAATTTCTCGGATTCGATGTGTCAAGGCTCGACGCCCTCTACGTCGACAATTTCAAAGAAGAAGCCTGGGTGTTTGTCGGGCGCCATTCCGGCGATGGGGTACGGATTGGGGGCAGCGACGATTGCAGCACGTGGGGAGCGAAGACCGTCCAAGACAAGGCGAAATGCACGTGGGTCTACGAGGCCGAGTCACTGGTGAGCGAGTATCCGGAAAGCCCGGAAGGGGCCGCAAGGCAGTTCCTATGGTCAAGGCACGGGTGGTTCGCGATGAACGCGCCCACCAAGTTCAGGTCCGGAGGAACGGTCACCCGGACTCAGCTCTTTCTTCGAGTCGGCCGCATTGACGAGAGGGATGGCGACGACCACGTCGAGGCGAATCCAGTGCTTCTCTGTGGCACTGACAGGACAGGTCAGCCCTACGCCGAACGACCATCGGTCACGAGGTCGGGAACCAAGCGACGGCACTTCGCGATCTACGCGATATCGCGGAACGAGGCGCGCCTGGTTTTCCAAGTTGGCGTCTCGCCAGATGATACGGTAAACGATAGTCTCGCCGTGTTGGATCTCTGCTACGACGCGAGGGCGCGTCAATACATTCGGTGCGAAGATGGAGCCCCGTCCCGAAGCGTGCAGGACGTCTGCCCGGAAGTCCACCCAGACAACATTGAAGGAACTGAGCTGCAGGGTCTTCAGATCGGTCCGAACCCACGGTTGCTCCCGAACGGTAGGGGCTGGGAAGGACATCCGTCATTCTCTCCAGACGGTAAGTGGCTGGCGTACCTTCGCTTCGACGGTGTGACAATCACAGGAACTGACGCGGGTACCGTAACCAGGCTTGCAACGGACGAGTCGGAGAAAAGGAACCTTTGGATCCTGGCGAATCGGGGCAACGTGGACGATCTGCTCCATCCCGGGAACGCGCTCAACCTCACGAATGAGTTCGACCACTCGATTCTGCAGTACCGGTGGAGTTGCGGCGGCCGATGCATCCTCGTCATGGTATCCAAGGAAGGGCTAACGCCCATCTACCAGATCGACCTGGAGGAGCGCCACAATGCCAACCCCCGCCTCTCCGACACGGCGGATTGGCAGAGGCTATCGGTGGACTCGGCGATAGTGTTTGATCCGACCAGTGGCGGCGGTGATCCGAAGCAGCCGCCGGAGTTCCGAATGGTCAAGAGTTTCGCCGTCTCTCCTACCGGGCTGACGCTCTACCCGGTGGTCACCTCGATCGAGAGCCCATCGGAGCGTGTCTACCGGTGCCGTCGACTCCGCGCTGACGCTGGAAGTCCGTTCGACGGCCCAACCGACCCATGCGAGCCGGTGACCCCTGGAGAGGGGTCTTCTGGAATCGTCGTGCGTGACCTCGGCCGGTATCGGATATGTCGGGACACCGGGAGCACCGGAGGCGACGCGAATCAGTGCGCCGACGAGTTGCCGCCGGATGTGCCGCAATTAGGTCGACGGTACGTGCCGGGGCACGTGGTTTTCCCACCGGGCTTTTTCGGGCTTGCGGACGCTGTCTCCATCCAGGCGTCAGGCGAAGCAAGGACGATTCCATTGCTAATCTACATCCACGGTGGACCCCATGGTGTCAGCCGACCTGGTTTTCGGTTCCTTCAACACCACCTAGTTCGCGGAGCAAAGGGGGGCGCGGAGCCGTTCGTATTCGTCGCTCCCAACATCGCCGGTTCCAGCAGTTATGGTGAGACATACCGGAAGAGCGTCCGGGACGACTGGGGCGGACAGGCGTATCGGGATATTGCACGCACCATCGAATACTGGGCCGGACAGGAGTTCGCCGGTCTTGACGATGATACTTTGGCACCAGGGGAGAAGGACGCGCTGTGGAAGATCGACCCTGGTCGGATCTATTTACTGGGTGAGTCCTACGGGGGTTATCTGATCAACTACATCATCACTGGCGGCGGCGACCGACCTATTGAGACCAAGTCGGTGGTCGACGGGCAAGTGAAGAGGACGCCCGTCGCGATTAAGGGTGCGTTCCCATTCTTCGGTCCGTTTGACCTGAAGAACTTCCCCTGCCGAACGGACCAGAAGTGGTTCGCCGAGCAGCAGTTCGGCTACCACAAACGCGACGACGGTTCCTGTGTGCCGAAGGGCCATCGCCCCGAATTCGATCCGAAGGTGCTACTGAAGAGAGCAATCGCGAAGCTCGAGAACAAGTCTCCAAGTTCGGAACGAGCCTACGCCGTAAGGGAAGCTCCGATCCTCGTGTTCCACGGCAACGATGACAAGCGCGTGACGTTAGGGGAGAGTCAGGCCTTTGCTTTCGGTTTCAGGATGTACAACGAAACCCTTGGTGCCTCGCCCGTGCCATTCTCGGCGTGTGAGGTCCCCGGTCGAGAGCACGGTTTCGACATCGTGACGCAGCTCGACGTCTACGCGGCGATCTCGGCCTGGGTCGAATGTGACGGAGATCCTGAGTGCTTCGATAGTGGTACGTCAAAGGTTCTCGAGATCGCGCGCTGTGGCACGGCCACGCGGGAAGAGTGGGAGCGGGTTGGTGAAAGCCTATTTTGACGAACAGAATGATGGTTCGCTACGCTGCGATTCTCGCGTGAGCGCAGCTACAGTCATCTTCCTAAAGCCCTAGAAATGCCTGTCGAAGTCCAGCTTTACCCCGAACGACAGAATGTATGCTGTATCGGAGGCGTCGCCGCCCTGGTCAGTTACCGAGAACTCGCCGAAATAGCTCAGGTATCTGTTCCACTGCTTGAGAAATCCACCCGCGATCGTCTTGTGCGACGTGCTAGGGCCATCGAGCCCGCCAAGCTCCAGGTAATAGCGCATCACCCCGGGACGCCATTGGAGGTTCACCGCACCGGCGTTGGCGTGGTCGACCCGCGACACAACCCTGCTCAGGATCGCGTTGACTTCGAGATCTCGTACTCGCCAGCCAGCCGAGATGCCGTAACAGTCCACACCTGTGATGTTGCAGGGCCGCGTCCTACTGTCTACGCGCAGGTCCTGGTCGCGTAGCGAGCTGCCGTCCCCGTCGCTATAGTCGAGCGCCATGCCGAGACGCCAGACGGCTCCACGGTAGTCGATGCCGCCCTGGAACCGGTTGATACCGCTCCCCAGACTCGAGTCCTGAATGGCGTCCACCTGCAGGTGCACGCCTCTGAACACGTGAGAGTACTGTAGGTCGTCGTTGAGCCGGGTCGAGCCCGGATAGCCGAACCCACTCAGCCGAACGCCCACATCGACGTACTGCCCGAGCGTCGCGTAGAACGCCGTCCATTGCTTTCCGTAGGTGAGCTGACCGAACGGGGACTTGACGCCCGCGTACAGGAGGCGCTTGCGAAGTTCAACTCGGTCGGCGAGCGACCCTGCTTCCGCGTGCAGCAGGAAGGAAGTGTGACCTCCAGGGGTCGGAAGCGGAATGCCAAGCCATGCGCCAGCGCGGGACCGGTAGTTGCGTGGTCCCGAGTCGAGGCCCTGCCAGTTCGTGCCCTGGAAAGCGAACCGGAGGCTCCCGTACAAGCTCAAAGTTGGTTGTCGAAACTCTGCGTCCGCTGCGAAGGATGCCGTCACAATACAAAGAATGGCGATCGTCGAGCCGACTTGGAGCCAGACGCGACGGGCGAGGGAGGTCATCGACACTGCCCTTCGTCAGTTGGGATACGACGTGTCGCGTTTTTCACGACGGTCGTCGCGTCTGGCTCGTGTAGGTGACGATATCTCCGACGAAACTCGTACTGCTGGCGGTCCTGCCGCGACATGCTCCGCTGGTTCCACAAGCGTCAGGTGACCCGGCGTTCCTAAGCGAGAACGGTAAGTCGAGCTCCTGTCCCAACCATTGATCATCCCTGAGTAGACACAATCGAGCGGCTGTCGAAGCAACTCCGCGCCACTGTCACCGAAACCCTATGTGCCAATCGATGACGAAGTTGATACGCGCTGTGCGCCGACTCTCGAAGCGGCGCAGCCGCGTCGTGTCCCCCGGATCACGCATTTGGGAGGCAGTGGTTCTCGGTCCTGGAAGCCGAGGAAGTTCAGGTCGAGCACCTCGACGTCGGCGCTCTCTTCGCGCAGCACCGCGCCGAGCGAGACCAGCCCGAGCGGTGGAGTGAGATGGAGTCGGTGCTCTTCCCCGAGCAGCGGTGGCTGGACGAGGGTGATCTTCACGCCGACTGTCCTCGCGTCGAGTCGCGACGTTCGCCGACGCTCGAGACACGACGTGGAGGTGGTTCGCTGCGCTGACGGCATCGCGCGCCCAAGACAGTCCCCCCTTGGCACGTGCTTATGGGGTTGTCGTTGCTGCCGTTCGGCATCGTGTCACGACTCCACCTTTGGATCAAACGAAGGCACCTTGATGTCCAGTTGGCGCACGAATGAAGTTGCAACGCGCTCGTCGCACTCGCTATGAGAAAGATCATACGGAGCCGTCGGGATGCCTTCGCGCACACTCAAGCGTCGAGTGGAGAATTCTCAACGCCCTGCGCGCATGGCATCCCAGGTCCTGCCATGTGGCCGGACGGCTGAAGGTCCCGTGAGCCTGGCGGACCACGTCAAAAACGGGTCGCCGCGTGCCTCGGTCAGCGCGTCTCGGAAACGTCGACCTCCGTTCTGCGGCGGCAGACTGGCGAAAGAACATTCTTCGCCAGCCTGCCGGCCCTTCACCCCGCCGCGGCGAGCGCCTGGTCGAGATCCTCGAGCAGATCGTCGATGTGCTCGAGACCGATGGACAGGCGCACGAGATCCTCGGTGACGCCGGTGGAGGCGAGCTCCTCGCCCTCGAGCTGGCGGTGCGTGGTGCTCGCCGGGTGGGTCGCGAGCGACTTCGCGTCGCCGATGTTCACCAGGCGGGTGAAGAGCTGCAGCGCGTCGAGGAAGCGGGCGCCCCCCTCGCGGCCGCCGCCGATCCCGAAGCTGAGGATCCCCGACGCCTTCCCGCCCATGTAGCGGTCGACCAGCGGCTTCTCCGGGCTGTCCGGGAGCCCCGCGTACTTCACCCACT
>CAJIAT010000130.1_pt1 | contig 17135 bp, 12 predicted proteins | sample 9199161 | NCBI WGS metagenome assembly CAJIAT01 (sample SAMEA7708281, study PRJEB35096) | sediment metagenome | biome: marine neritic benthic zone biome [ENVO:01000025]; feature: sediment [ENVO:00002007]; material: shallow marine sediment [ENVO:03000034] sea grass bed [ENVO_01000059] ... | reverse complement strand
TCACAGTGGAGGATCGTGACCTGGCGCCTCTCGCTCGAAGACGGGTCGGAGCCCGACATCGCCATCATTGTCCCATGCCCGCTTGATTGGCCGCGCAAATATCGCGCGGTGGCTTGACACGCGCAAGCGTGGAGCAGGACCGGACCACAACGGTGCATCCGCCGGCCGTCATCGTTGCTTCAACGCCCGTCGTCGTCCTTGCCGCCGCGCTCGTCGTCATCCTTGCCGCCGCGCTCGTCGTCATCCTTGCCGCCGCGCTCGTCGTCGTCCTTGCCGCCGCGCTCGTCGTCGTCCTTGCCGCCGCGCTCGTCGTCGTCCTTGCCGCCGCGCTCGCCGCCATTCACGTACTCGTCACTCGAGTAGGTCCCGAGCATCTCGTCCACGTCTCCGGCTCTCCTGTCCTCGTCAATCATGTGAAGCTCCAGCTTGTTGTTGGCTCGATCCACCTGGACCGTCGGTCCACGGCCCATGCCTCTCAGTACGGACACGCGCGCGTGTCCTCGATCCCGAGCTCGACCGAGGTGGGCAGATACCGCTCGGTCAGATAGCGAAGATCCGCCTCGTCGATTGGAAACGCCTCCGCCATGCGCTCCATCACCTCCTCGTTTGCGTAGTCATAGTAGATACCTCCTCGTACGCAGTGCAGTGCGTGATGGATCCTCTCGCGTTCGCGCTCGCGCCCCGCCGGGTCGTCCCGGAAGGCACTCTTCAGCCGGTCGTCGACCATCAATCGCACGAGATAGGCCTCGAGTTGCACCGCGTGCCACTCGAATACGTTCACGAAGGCGTAGCGACGGATGACGTTCGCCTCCCGGTACCTCGAGTCGCGTCCGATCGCAGACGGATCCTTCGGCGGGTAGTCGTGGTAGAGATCGTCGAAGCTCACGCCGTCGTGAGTGGTGACGTAGGGAAACTCGTCGATGTCGTTGAACAGCACGTGGCTGGGACGCTTCGACTTCACGGGGCGGGACTTCGTCGAGTACTTCAGATCGCCGAAGGTATCGTTCATGTAGGCGATGTATTCGGGGGTTCGGTAGATGTTCTCCCGCTGAACTTCGGCCAGGTTCTCCGGGTAGTCGAAGGCGTACTGCACCGCGTGCAGGATCTCGTGGGCGACCGAGAGGAAGCGGAGCAGGTCGTGGACGCGCGCCTCGCCCTCGGGGGGGTTCCCGTTGCTGCGCTCGTACAGATGCATCGCCCGGTTGCCGAGCAGGACCTCGCCACGCCTGCCGGTGGACGGCTTCCGATCGCGGGTCTGCACGTACGCGTTCCTCGACGCATACACCCTCTCGAGGGTCTCGAGGCGGGCGCTGCGGTCCGAGCAGAACTCGAGCGACTCGATGGTGCACCCGTCGAGGACGCGGAGCAGCGCGTCCCTGATCGACTCGGCGGTCTTCAGCTCGAACTCGGCGTCCGTGTCGATGAGCAGGATCCCGAGGTCCCGCTGCGCGCCGTCCCGCGTAGCGCAGCCGCCGCGCCGGTACAGGCATGCCTGGACGCTGGCGAGCGCGGCGTTCTTGCCTCGCGCCCCGGACCAGTCGAGGTGATCCGGGATGCCGTCCCCGTCGGCGTCCCCGCTCCGATCGGACGGGCCGTCGTCCGGCTCCTTCATGAACGGGTGCAGGTCCAGGGAGTTCGGGATCCCGTCCCCGTCGACGTCGACGTCGTTCTCGTAGAGCCTGCCGAACTTGCCGACGAGAAAATCCGGGATCCCGTTGTGGTTGCGGTCGCCCATGCCGACGGCGGCGAGCTTGCCGTCGAACTCGGTCTCCTCCTCGTCGTCGGACGCGGCGCGCGAGTACGCGAGCTCGAGACATCGTCTCTCGTCTTCTCTCAGGGGGCCAGGGTCGTAGCTGGCGTCTGCGACGAACTCGTCGACCCCCCTGGTCGCGCTCTCCTCGTCCGCGGGGGCGTAGTACTCGGACGCCAGGCGCTCGCGGACGTCCCTGGAGGTGACCCCGGAAACGGCCGGCGTGCGGCCGCGCTTGTACTCGCACTCGATGTCATCGAGCCCCGCGCACGCCGCGTTGGCCGAGACCGCGAGGAGGATCGCCGCGCAGGTGCGCAAGCGCCGCGGCGCCCTCGGGCCCGCCTGCAGATCCACTCCCCCGGATCGTGACCGCATCTCGCAGCCTCCCATCGGCCGACGTCGCACGATCGCGACGCGTGTCTGCTCATCGAGACCAGGCGACGTTCGCGAGCCCCTCCAGGATGTCGCGCAGCGCGCGAGTCCGCTCGCAGCCGCGCAGGTGCCGCCTAGCCGCCGCGCACGCCTCGCTCTCCCAGTGGGCGAGCGCACGCGGGATCTGGTCTACTCCTGAGCGCCGACACTGCTCTCGATCGCCGTGCAGCCGCTCGCCGAGCTCCCTGGTCGTGCGCAGGAGCGAGCGCTCGATGCGTTCTGCGATCTCCGCGCCCTTGCGCTCGCGATAGAGCGGCTCCTTGAAGTCGAACTGCTCGTGGCGCGACATCCAGCGCGCGAAGCTGTGGAGGATGCTCGGAAAGGCGAGAAAGAACCCACCGACGCCGAGGTAGCGCTCGAGCGCGATGACCTTGTGGGCGTAGCGGCTCGGCAGGAACAGGGTCTGGCCCGGCTCGACGACGCACCACCCCGAGCTCGGGAGATCGAGGAAGGTGTCGAGGTCGAAGCGCGGCCTTCGCCCGAGCGAGAGCCGCTCGTTGTCCTCGACGCCCGCGATCACACCTTCGAACGAGTCCCAGAACAGCCAGAGCTTCCTGCCGACGATGCAGTGGTTGTTCACGTCCGCATCGTCGGAGTGGGACTCGGTGACGCTTCCCGTGGTCGCCACCATGAGCGTCATCATCTCGAGGCTCTCGACGTAACGGTCACCGTTCCTCAGCAGATTGAACGGGCACATCGCGTCCGGATCGAGAAAGCGCGGGATGTCGGTCTTGCGCGTGAAGATGTTGGTGACCCGTAGGGTCTCGCGATCGGCGAGCCAGCGACGGATCAGCTCCGGGATGGACAGGCGCACCGGCGCCTCGCGGAAGCGCCGGTGGATCTTGTACCGGAACTCGTCGTCGAGGCGAAGGAGCGCGTCGACGATGGCGTCTGCATCCGGGACCTGATTCACGAGCGGACCGTAGGGCGCCGGGTAGTCGGCAAGCAGGGTCGGCCGCGCGACGGCCAGGTTGCCGAAGAGGTGCTCGGGAGAGTGGGCAGTCGGGGCGACGCGCCTGGCGAGCAGCCGCTCGTGCTGCGCGGGCGCCCGGGCGACGCTCGGGTCGAAGCGCGCCGCGAGGTCGAAGTCGGCCAGCGCCGATCGTGCGTCCGCATCGCACGGCACCGCCTGCGCCGGATCCCGCCGCGGAGTGACGACCGCCGCGCCGCACGCTCTCGACGCCATCGCCTCGCCCGCGTTCATCCGGACACGACGCTCCCGCCGGTGCGCACGAGCTGGAAGGCGTCGTTGCCGTAGAGCAGGTAGTTCGCCCAGTCGGCGTTGCCCGGGTGCAGCGCCTGGCGTCCGTGCACCACCGCGGCGCCGAGCTCCATCCCTTCGCCGAGCCGGGCGTAGACCTCGCGCGCGAACGTCTCGGCGCCCGAGTCCCCGACCCTCCAGAAGGTTCCGAGATAAGCATCCATGCCCGCGCGGAGGAAGAACTCGGCGAAGGCCCGCGCCGGGGCGTCCTCCACCTCCGGCGCGCCCCGGACCCGCCCCGCCTCGCAGGCGTTCACGAACGCGAGGCGCGGGACCTGCTCCAGCCCGCGGATATCCGCGAGGGTGAGGTCCCGGTCGGCGCACTGGAGGCCGCTCTCCTTCTCTCCCGGACCGTCGAAGAAGGCGTGGCCGCAGTAGTGGAAGACGTCGACCTTCGGGTCGGCGAGCCCGGCGAGGACGGCGCCGGCGGTCGCCTCGGACTCCAGCAGGGAGACCACGTCCGCGCCGATCGCCGTCAGCGCCTTGTGCACCGCCTCCGCCTCGCGCCGGGCGCCCTTCAGATCCTCCTTCGGGTTGCCCACGAGGAGCACCTTGAGCTTGCCGACGTGCGGCGGGCGGCCGAGCCCCGAGTCCGTGGGGACACCGGAGACCTGTAGCCGGCGCACGACCCCGCCCTCGGTTGCGGGGGTCACCCGCTCCCCGCCGGGGCCCTCGGCCGCGAGCGCCTCGTAGGGCAGGTCGCTCGCAGCCGCGTCGTGGACGATGACGAAGCTCGAGCCCCTGCACGCCTCGAGCACCTCCCCCGCCTCGTCCCCGAGCAGCACGTCGGACAGGATCCGGGCGTGCTCGTCGAGGCGCTTCTTCGCACCCTTCGCGACGAAGGACGCGCGCTGCGCTGCGGCCAGCCTGGCCCTTCGTGTCGGGACGATCGCGTTGCCTCTCGGCACGAGGAGCGACACGTCCAGCATGTCGCCACCGAGGTCGCGCACGCCGATGATCGTCTTCGGGCGCTCCTGCAGCCCCGGGGCTTCGCCGCCGGCGGCGAGCTCGCGCGTCGCCAGCGTGATGTCGTCGCCGAGCGCCGTGAGCGCCTCCTCGAGCGCCTCGAAGCGCTCCGGATCCCGCTCGACCCAGACGATCTCGATGTCGTCGCCTGCACCGCGCAGCCCCTCGACCATCGGTCCGACGACCTCTTCGAGGGACTCGGCGACGTTGCCGAGGAAGGTGACGATTCCGACGCTCCGGAAGCCGTGGCGCTGGGCCATCGAGACGGCTGCCTTGCAGGCGCGCCGGACGTGGCCGGGAATGTCGGCGCGGACCTCGTTCAACTCGCCGAGGTCGGCCATGTAGAGATAGTCCGCGTCGAGCGACCCGGAGCTCACCTTCACCGCCTGCCCCGGCGACTCGTGGGCGCGGGACGCGGCGCCTTCGGTCAGCCGATCGACGGCGCTGGCAGCTCCGGTCGGGGGCACGTCCGAGAACGCCGGCAGCACGAGCACCTCGAGCCCCTGCACGTCGCCGACGTCCCCACGCGTGAGCTCGACCTTGACCTTGCCGCTCGAACGCGCCGCCTCGACCACGAGCAGACCCCGTAGCACGAGCGTGGCGATGGTGAGCGGATCGCGGCTGGTGAAGAGCGTCCGGTTCTCCTCGACGGTCAGGCCGTTCCAGGATTTCGCAGCGACATCGTCCGCGAGGAGCGTGCGGCCGTGCGCCCGGATCGCCTCTGCCATCGCTTCCATGCTCGCGAGCAACCCGAGACGCCCGACGTCGGGATCGGCCTCCAGGTCGGCCGCCAGCTTCGCGAACCAGTCCTCGCCGAGGAAGGTCTCGTCGCGGAGCCGATCGGGCGGCTCGTCGCTCTCGAGCGCCTCGGCGACCAGCGTCGCCGCGCCGCCGAAGCCCCCGACGACGTAGAGCGGGTGGCTCTCTTTCAGAGAGCGCCAGGCTTCCTCGACGACGCCGGGGTAGCGCCCCCCGTAGCCCGCGCGGCCGGTGTCGGGGTCCTTCGGCACGGCGGCACCGCCGAGCACGATCCGAGCATCGATGTGGTTCTCCATCACCCGGCGCATGTCGCTGAAGTACAGGGCTGCGCGGGCCGGCGGGGGCCAGTCCTCGGGCGGCGGGTCCAGGAACGCCTCGCCCTCGAGCTCCCGGCCCCGCGCGAGCGAGTGCTCGGTGAAGGTGAGCCCCGTGCCCTCCTTCACGTCGATCGGCGCCGCGAGGTAGCTGTGCAGGAACTCCGCGGGGTCCTTGGCGGTCTCGTTGTACGCGCCGATGAGCCGGCTCAGCGTCTCGGTGAAGCCCTGGTTGCGGAAATCCCCGCCATAGGCGATCGCGGCTCCGGTGCTGACGAGGGAACGCGCGAGATGCGTCGTCGCGTCGTCCACGTGCTCTCCGATCAAGCCGTCGGGGCCATCGATGTCCGGTGTGTCGGACAGCGAGAGCGCGATCTTCCAGCCGCTGAGCGGCCCGCGGATCGCGCGCCCGAGCGCGCCGCGGTAGACGGTCGTGGGTGTGAGCGTCCGAAGTCGCGGATGGGCCTCCTGCAGGACCCCCTGCTCGTGGACCGAGAGCTCGGGGTCCGGATGCAGGATGACGAGGGGCCCCGGGCTGGTCCTTCTCAGCGAGGCGATGTCGAGCAGCTCCGGCGGCCGCGCGAGGGTCTCGACCGCTCCGCTACCGATTCCCGCTCCCGCGAGCACGCGCTCCGCCTCGCGTCTGAAGAACGCGTCGCGCAGACCCTCTACCATCGCTCGGCGCACGACCTGCGCCGCGGCGTGCGCCGAGTCCTCGTCCCACACGACGGACGGCGCGTTGCCGGCGTAGGGAAGGCTCCGGCGCTCCCCGTCCCGGAGCAGCTCGAGCGTCAGGAAGGGCAGTCTCGCCCGCTTCGCGTTCAGCTGCTCGCGCTCGCAGTAGGCCCGAGAGCTGTACGAATCGCCGCGCACCATCAGGAACACGCCCTTCGCGGAGTGCAGGTCGATCTGTTCGGCGAGAGGCTCGCCTGCGAGCAGCGAGACCTTGTCGAAGAACGCGCTCCCGGTCGTATCGGTCGACACGTGATGATGGATCTTCTCGGCGGCACGGCCGGTGGCGTCGAGATCCTTCTTCGCGTGGGAGATGAAGAGCTGCAGCCCGAGCGCTTCGCCACCGTGCAGGACCCGGGCGATGTGCAGCACGATCTCGTCGAGGGTCTCCCGGCGGGGGTCTCCCTCCGCGTACAGCTCGTTCAGCAGGAGCTTGACGTCGAGCTGGCTCTCGGACGCACGCCACGTCTCGGTGGTCGGCACGGGCAGCACGGTGACGTTCTCGTGCTCGAGTGCCCACCGGCGAATCGAGGCGATCGCTTGCTTGCGCGCCTTCTCGAGCTGGTGCGAGTCCGGCCCGAGCACTGGCACGAGGACCACGTGCCCCGCCTCCTCGACCTCGACGCAGTCCCAGTGGGTGGCGACCCGGACCGGCACGCCGGGCCCGCGCGCCAGCGGGTCCGAGCGCGGGCGGCACAACAGGTCGTAGAGATCGAGCCCGAGCCGCTTCGCCTCGGCCCGCTCCGGATCCTCCGCCGGGTCCTTCGAGGTCGGGAAGTAGACCGTGTGGACGATCAGCGTCGGACGGTCCGCCTGGTTCGGTTCTCCCTCCGGTCTCCCCATGTCCGGCTCCCCCGTATCCGCGCCCGCCTGCGAATGCTGCCTCTGTTTCGTGTCCCGTTGCGTCCCCGCCCGGGGCGGCCCGGCCCCGGCTCGCTGGGACAGCGTGAAGCTACCGTGTCGGTGAGTCCAGCGGGTGTGCGGAAGATCACGCCGGATCGGCGTGTCACGGGCAAGACGATGAGGGGTCGGACGCGGGCGCCGGCCTGGTTATCGACCGCACTCCCCGGAAGCATGGCCTGGAGGCCATGGAGAAGCGGACGCGCCGGAGGCTGGTCGCGGCCGGCAACGCGGTTCGTAGAGCGTGGATGCGCGGCCGCGCTGGTCAGACCGGAGCGCGCGGCCTACCGGAGCTTGCGGGCGGAGCGGGAAGCCGGGCGGGCCCGTCGCGTCAGCGCTGCTGCGCGCGCTCCAGGTCGCCGCGGACGTTCTCGATGGTCCGCTTGGCCTGGGTCGCCTCCTTGGCCTTGAGGTTCGCCGCAGTCGCGGCGGTCGAAGCGGTCTCGACGCTGCAGCCCGCGAGGAGGCCCGACAGCGTTCCCGCGAGCAGCACCGCTCGTCCCAGTCTCGTCATCGTCTCGGTCTCCAATCGACCGCTAGCGGTTTCGGCGGCCTCGTGAGGAAGACTAGCCGAGGCCGGCCTCCCGGCCCGCACCGGTGCGCCGAACCGTGAACCGGTCGACGGAACCGAGGGCGCACCGCACCGCCAGGCGCCTCGCCGGGGGTCTTGGCGCGGCCGAGCCCCCGGGCCGTAAGATGGCCGCCGCCCAGGGCTAGGAGATCGGGTGGTGAGCGAGCGAGAGTTCGACGTGGTCGTCGTCGGCGCGGGGTTCGCCGGCATGTACATGCTGCACCGGCTGCGCGGCCTCGGGCTCACCGCGCGGGTCCTCGAGGCGGGCTCGGGCGTCGGCGGGACCTGGTACTGGAACCGCTATCCGGGAGCTCGCTGCGACATCGAGAGCATGCAGTACTCCTACCAGTTCGACGACGCGCTCCAGCAGGAGTGGGACTGGTCGGAGCGCTACGCGCCGCAGCCGGAGATCCTCGCCTACGCCGAGCACGTCGCGGATCGCTACGACCTGCGCCGGGACATCCAGCTCGACGCCCGCATCGAGCGGGCGCGCTACGACGAGTCGAACGGGCGCTGGACCCTCGAGGCCGAGGACGGGGAGCGGATCGTGGGGCGCTGGTGCGTCATGGCGACCGGCTGCCTGTCGGCGCCGAACTGGCCGGCGATCGAGGGCCTCGAGAGCTTCGCGGGCCCGACCTACCACACTGCCCTGTGGCCCCACGAGCCCGTCGACTTCACGGGCCAGCGCGTGGCCGTCATCGGCACGGGCTCGTCGGCCATCCAGTCGATCCCCCACATTGCGCGCGAGGCGGCGTCGCTCGTCGTCTTCCAGCGCACGGCGAACTACTCCGTGCCCGCCCACAACGGCCCGCTGGACCGCGGCTACGCGAAGGCGTTCAAGGCCGACTACGCCGCGATCCGGGCCGAGGCGAAGTCGACCTTTCCCGGGCTCTACGGCGAGTACAGCCGCGAGTCCGCGCTCGACGCAACGCCCGAGGAGCGCCAGGCGGAGTACGAGCGCCGGTGGCAACAGGGCGGCCTCACCTTCATGGGCGCCTACGGGGACCTGATGCTCGAACCCGAGGCGAACGCAACCGTGGCGGACTTCGTCCGCGACAAGATCCGTGCGAGGGTGAAAGACCCGCGCGTTGCCGAGCTGCTCTGTCCGACCAACATCATCGGCGGCAAGCGCCTGTGCGTGGACACCGGCTACTACGAGACCTACAACCGCGACAACGTCACCCTCGTGGACGTGCGGGCTCATCCGATCGAGGCGATCACCGCGCGCGCGGTGCGCGCCGGCGGCCGCGACCACGAGGTCGACGCGCTGGTGATCGCGACCGGCTTCGATGCGATGACCGGCGCCTTGACACGGATCGATATCCGGGGACGGGCGCAGGCGAGCCTGCGCGAGCGCTGGGCCGAGGGCCCGAGCAGCTACCTCGGCCTCGCGATGGCCGACTTCCCGAACCTGTTCACCGTCACCGGCCCGGGCAGCCCCTCGGTCTTCACCAACATGCTGCCCACCATCGAGCAGCACGTGGACTGGATCGCGGATTGCCTCGCGCACATGCGGGCCGAGGGCCACGGCGTCATCGAGGCCGAGGAGACCGCCGAGCGCGCGTGGTGGGAGCACGTCCAGGCGGTCGCCGCGCAGGGGCTGAAAGGGACCACCGACAGCTGGTACCTGGGCGCCAACGTGAGCGGCAAGGCGCGGGTGTTCATGCCGTACTTCGGCGGCTTCCCCGCCTACTGCCGCAGGTGCGAGGAGGTGGCGGCGAACGGCTACGAGGGGTTCGCCTTCGCCTGAGCGTCAGCTGCGCAGCACGCGTCCCGCCTGTGCGCCGGTGAGCTCGCCGGCGGCGTAGCTCACCTCGCCGTTGACCACCGTGTACTCGACCCCGCGCGAGGGCATCACCATGCGCTTGCCGCCGCCCGGCAGGTCGAAGCGGCGCTCGCCCCGGTTGCTCGAGCCGATCGCGGCGGGGTCGAAGACGGTCAGGTCCGCGGCGAGCCCTTCGCGGATGCGCCCGCGGTCGGCGATCCCGAAGAGATCGGCCGGGTCGGAGGTCAGGCGCGCGACGGCCTCCTCGAGCCCCAGCACGCCGCGCTCGCGCACCCAGGTCCCGAGCAGGTAGGTCGGGTAGCCGGCGTCGCAGAGCATGTCGACGTGCGCGCCGCCGTCGCCCAGCGCGATGAGGATGCTCGGGTCCCCGAGCAGCTCCGCCATGCGATCGACGCGGGTGTTGTACGAGGACATCGTCAGCTCGCACTCGAGATCGTCGGCGAGGGTGACGTCGAGGAGCGCGTCCACGCCGTCCTTGCCCTGGGCGCGCGCGATCGCGGCGATGCTCATCCCCTCGAAGGCTGCGAGCTCCGGCGCGCGCGTCTCGTGCAGCGTGATGCGCTCCCAGTCGCCGAATCCCTTGGGGCTCTCGAGATCCGTGCGGAATGCGTCGCGGAACGCCCGGTCGGCGTACACGGCGCGCTGCGCGGCCTTCGACTTGTCCGTGAAGGCGCGCTGCCAGGACGGGAAGGCGGCGAAGGCGAAGGGGTTGCGCATGTTGATCTCGCGCGTGAGCGGCAGCGGCGAGGTCTGCGGGCGCGCGCCCTTGGCGATCTGCGGCGCCGCCCGCCGCAGCGTGTCGCGCACCGCCTCGGGGATGTCGTCGCGGTCGAAGAGCGCGATGAAGGTCACCGGCCGCCGGCTCTCCTCGAGCAGGAAGTCGAGGAGATCGCACTGCTCGCGCTCGAGGACGCCGACCTGGCGCGTGAGCGCGATCTCGATCGCCCCCTTGCCCTTCGTCGCGAGCACGTTCGCGTAGGCGCCGAGCTCCTCGCGCCCCGCCTGGCGACAGGCGAGCGGCCTGCCCTCGAAGCCGAGGTGCTGGTTGAGGATGGTGCTCGAGAAGCCGAAGGCCCCCGCGTCCATCGCCTCGGCGAGGAGCGCGGCGATGCGCCCGGTCTCCTCCGGCGTCGCGGCGCGCTCGACGGACTCCTCGCCCATCACGTAGTGGCGAAAGGGCGTGAGCGGCGCGAGAAAGGCGAGGTTCAGCGAGGGTCGCCGCCTCGCGGCCGCGTCCATGTACTCCGGGAAGGTCTCCCAGTCCCAGGTGATGCCCTGGTCGAGCACCTCGAAGGGGATGGCCTCCACGTTCTCGAGATCGCGCATCGCCATCTCGCGCATGCCGGGCAGGCAAGGTGCGATCCCCACGCCGCAGTTGCCCATGAGCACGCTGGTCACGCCGTGCCAGGACGAGGGCGTCACGGCGCCGTCCCAGCAGATCTGGGCGTCGTAGTGGGTGTGCGGATCGATGAACCCGGGCGCGACGACGCAGTCGCTGGCATCGATGGTCCGCTCGGCGTCACCGGCGACCTCGCCGACCCCGACGATCAGGCCGTCGCGCACGGCGACGTCGCCGTGGCGCCCCGGCGCGCCGGTGCCGTCGACGACGAGGCCGTTCTCGATCAGCAGGTCGTAGGGCATGGGTGCTGGTTCCTCTCCAGGGAAGATGCGGCGACTACACGGGCACCGTGCCGCGCAGCATGACGCGGTGCAGGACCCGCGACTGCTCCGGCGGGTAGTCCGCGTTCGCGTGGTGCATCGTGCACCGGTTGTCCCAGATCACGAGATCGTCGGGCGCCCACACGTGCCGGTAGTGGAAGCGCGGCTGGAAGGCGTGCTCGCAGAGCTCGTCCAGCAGCGCGTCGCTCTCCCCTCGATCCAGACCCTCGATGCGCTCGATGCGGTTGGGGTTGACGTAGAGCGCGCGCCGCCCGGTCTCCGGGTGCGTGCGCACGAGCGGGTGCACGACGTCGGGCGTCCTCGCGCGCTCGGCGGCGGTGCGCTTCGCAACCGGATTCGGCGCGCGGCTGCTGCGGTAGGCGTGCACCGCGCGCAGACCCTCGATCCGGCGCGCGAGCGCCGGGGGCAGCGACTCGTAGGCGGCGTACATGTTGGCGAAGCAGGTGTCGCCGCCGCGCTCGGGAAGCTCGATGGCGTGGAGCGCCGTCGCCTTCGCCGGCTCGGCGAAGTACGAGTCGTCGGTATGCCAGGCGGCGCCCTGCACGATCGGCCGGCCGCCGTCGAGGCGGTCGCCGAGGCGGCTCGCGATGAGCTGGATCTCGGGCACCGTCTCGTGGCGGAACTGGGCGAGGAGCTGCTCCTGGACCTCGCCGAACAGGCGGCAAGCGTCGACGAAGGCCCGCGGCTCGATGCGCTGGCCGCGGATACACAGCATCAGGTGCTCGAGCAGCCCCTGGCGCAGGCGCTCGACGGTGTCCTCGTCCTGGACCTCGGCGAGATCGAGCCCGAGGACCTCTGCCCCCATCGCCTCGCCGAGGCGTCGGATCTGCAGATCCGTGGTCGCTTCGCCGCTCATCTCGACACTGCCCACCTGCCTCGCCAAGGGTCGATGATAGCGCCCCGGTCACTCGGTGACGACGACGACCTCCGAAGCCAGACCGTGCTGCTCCACGTAGCGGGCAAGGCTCCGGAAGGTCGCCGTGCGCAGCGGCCCTTCCGGATGCTCCGAGACCATGACGTCCGGCGGGAACAGCGACGCCAGGAACAGCTCGAAACCGTCGACGTTGACCGGCTGCGGGCCGAGGTAGGCGATCTCGTTGACCTTGATCGCCGCCGTGTCGTCCGTGTCGCATATCGCCGCGTCGATCGACGTCGAGCACGAACTCCCTGCAGTTCCGGTACTCGGTGTTGCTCCTCTCCGCAGCGGCGCGGCGTGGCCTTGCTTTGACCGCGATCAGGGTCCGTAGTGACGATGGAGATGGGAGCGCTCGCAAGGGCCACGACGAGGTACTCTGCTCAACTGGCCAGAAGCGTTCAGGCCGCGTCGCCCGACCATGTCGGCGCGGGCCGAGGAGGAGCACTGAGCGACCAACGTCGACGCGTCGTCTCCTGGGCGCTCTACGACTGGGCCAACTCCGCCTTCACCACGCTGGTGGTGACCTTCGTCTACGGCACCTACTTCACCCAGGCGATGGCGGCGGACGTGATTTCGGGGACGGCGCTCTGGTCGCGGGGGATCGTCGTGACCGCGATCGTCGTGGCGATCGCGTCGCCCTTGCTCGGCGTCCTCGCCGACCGCGCCGGCAGGCGGCGCCGGTACCTGCTGGTCAGCACGCTCGTGTGCGTCGGCTTCACCGCCGCCGTGACCTTCGTCGCGCCCGGCGACCGGAACGCGGCGCTCACGGCGCTCGCGATGGTGGTCGTCGCGAACATCGCCTTCGAGGTCGGGATGGTGTTCTACAACGCCTTCCTGCCGGACCTCGCGCCGCCCGAGCGCATCGGCCGGGTCTCCGGCTTCGGCTGGGGCCTCGGCTACGCGGGCGGGCTCGCGTGCCTCGCGCTCGCGCTCCTCGTCCTCGTGCGCGAGGAGCCGCTGCTCTCGATCCCCACCGAGGCCGGCTTCAACTACCGCGCGACCAACCTGCTCGTCGCCGTCTGGTTCCTGGTGTTCAGCATTCCGGCCTTCCTCTATCTGAGAGACCGGCCCGCGACCGGCGAGCCGGCGACGCTTGCCGGGGCGTTCTCCGGGCTGGTGGACACGCTACGGCGCGCCCGCCGCTACCGGGAGGTGGTCAAGCTCGTGGTCGCGCGGATGATCTACAACGACGGGCTGGTGACGATCTTCGCCTTCGGCGGCGTCTACGCCGCGGGCACCTTCGGGATGACGCTGGCCGAGGTGATCCAGTTCGGGATCGCGCTCAACGTCGCCGCAGGGATCGGCGCCTGGGTCTTCGGCCGCCTCGACGATCGCCTCGGCGGCAAGTGGGTGGTGATGGTCTCGCTCGTCGGGCTGATGGCGATGACGATGCTCGCGGCGCTGGCGACGGACAAGGCGATGTTCTGGGCCGCAGGGCTCGGCGTCGGGCTCCTGGTCGGCCCGAACCAGTCCGCGAGCAGGACGCTGATGGCGCGCTTCATTCCGCCGGAGCACGAGAACGAGTTCTTCGGCTTCTTCGCCTTTTCGGGCAAGCTCACCGCCTTCGCCGGGCCGCTTCTCCTCGGCGTCGTCACCGAGGCCTTCGCGAGCCAGCGCCTCGGCGTCGCGTCGATCCTCGTCTTCTTCGTGGCCGGCGCGCTCGTGCTCATGGCCGTCGACGAGCGCCGGGGCCTCGAGGCGGCGGCCCGCGCCCCCGCCTCGGACCTCCGCGCGCCGTCTTCCGGGGAGGACTCTTCCGCGGAGTAGTCGCAGCTCTCGAGGCCGATCGAATCCAGGACTTCTTCACTCGGCCCGCAGCCTAGCCCGCATATTGCATCAGGCATCGTGGATCCTGGCGCAGGACAGGTGCGTCTGGGCGCCGTTGTGGAGTGCGAGTGATAGCCGTCGCTATCGCTCGCGCGAACAGCAAGCCCAGGGGTGCATGGACAAGCCAGGGCCGCGATAGGCAGCGAGCCCAGCGCGAAATGCGCTCGCATGGGCGCGCCGAAGGCACCACTATTCTCACGCCTGCTCAACGAGTTGCAGCGGGCTCGGTGCCGGCCTGGTGCAATATGCGGGCTAGGCCTCGCGAGCGATCTCCGCTGCCTCGAATGCCTTCGCCAGGGCGCCCGGCGTGTGACCCTGGATCTCGGCCAGTGAGTGCAGCTGCTCCTTGGAGCAGCCTCCGCACCTGTACACGGGCATGCTGAGCTTGACGGTGAACGGCACCACGTCCGGCAGGTCCAGGTCGACCTCGAAGACGTGCCGGTGGTCGGGCTTCGGCAACAGCTCCTCGCCGCAGTCCGCGCAGAGGAAGTGCTTGAAGATCAGACCCTTCTTCTCAGCCGCGGGCAGCTCCTTCTCGTCTTCCCTCACCAGGTGCTCGAGAAGCTTGAGCGGGAAGTCGATGGTGACGAAGTGCGTGTGTCCCCCGGCGCAGCGCAGCACGGGGAGCGCGCGGAGCGTCACCTCCAGCGGATCGTCCCGCCCGCAGGCTTCCGGCACGACCTCGAGAGTGGTTTCTCCGCGGCAGCTCGGACAGGGGCGATGGGTCGCGTTCATGGTGTGTTCCCCCGAGTTCGGGCCATCGAATCGGGCACTGCTCGGGGTCGCGCCCCACGGCGCCCGACTTCGCGCACCATCAATACCTCCACGAGCGGAGAGCGGGAGTGATGTCGATCAATGCGCTCGGGTGACGCCGCTATCGCGTTGAGTCGATCTCGGGTCGATGTGGCTGTACTGCACCGCAGCATCTGCCGCGGCGCACGGGCGGAGCGTCGGTCGGCAGCCGCCGTTCGGGTGACTGGCGAGCCGGCCGCGAGCCCTCCCCGTGGACGCGAAGCTGATAGCCTGTCCGGCGAGGACCGGCGAGGACCGGCGGGGACGACGAACATGCCTCATTCACTGCGATTCCAGCTCATGGTGCTCCCGACGGCGACCTGGCCGGAGATGGTCGAGCGGGCGCGACGCGCGGAGGACCTCGGCTTCGACATGCTGGGCCTGGCCGATCACTTCATCGACTGGAGCGCTCCAGACCGGCCGTGGTTCGAGCTGTGGACGCACGCCGGGGCGCTCGCCCAGGCCACGTCGAGGATCCGCCTGTGCACGTGCGTGGCCCAGATTCCACTGCGTGACCCCGCCACCCTCGCCAACCACGCGCTGACCGTCGATCACATCTCGAACGGGCGGCTCGAGCTCGGCATCGGCATCGGCATACGTATCGATCCGAGCTACGAGATGATGGGCATGGAGAACTGGAGCAACGGCGAGCGCGTGGACCGTTTCGGCGAGTACGTAGAGATCGTCGACAAGCTGCTCAGCAACGAGGTGACGACCTACGAGGGACGTTACTACTCGGTCAAGGAGGCGGTGATGAACCCCCGACCGATACAGCAGCCGCGACCGCCGATCCTCGTCGCCGCCATGGGAGCGCGGATGCTGCGCCGGGCCGCGCGCTACGCGGACAACTGGAACAGCCTGAGCTTCCTCGAGACCTTCGACTCGCAGCGCGAGGAGACGCTCGGTCGCATGGCGCAGATGGACGACATCTGCGCCGAGCTGGGACGCGACCCTGCGACGCTGCGCAGGTCCTACCAGATCGTCGACATGAGCGGCCGCAAGTCCGGCGGACGCCTCGGGTACTACCAGTCCGAGCAGGCGTTCCTCGACGTCGTGGAACCGCTGATCGAGGGGGGCATCTCCGAGTTCGGGCTCTACTATCCGTCGTTGCCAGAGCAGCTTCCCATGATGGAGCGAATCGCCTCGGACACGATCCCTGCGCTCAAGGAGAAGCACGTCGCGGGGATCTAGCTACCTGTTGCGAGTCGCAGAACACGCTCGAGGTCACTCGACCACGAGCAGGCATTCGAGGAGATCAGCTCATCACCAGGCCGCCATCGACATTGATCGTCTGGCCGGTGATGTTCCGTCCCCCAGGGCCAGCCAGAAACACTGCCATCGCTGCGATGTCTTCCGGATCGTCCAGGCGACCGAGCGGCACCATCCGCTCCAAACCTTCGACGAGCTGCTCCACAGGCTTCCCGGTGTCAGCGGACCGTTGTGCGAGCATGTCCCTGAGCATCCGCGTGTCGACGAGGCCAGGACAGATCGCATTGACGTTGATGTCGTGAACGGCGAGCTGCACGGCCGCGATGTAGGTCATCGAGATGATCGCGCCCTTGCTCGCCGCATAGGCGGGGCTCGAGGTGCCACGGAACCCCTTCCCCCCTGTCGACGAGATGTTGATGATCCGGCCTCCACGATCCTGCTCGACCATCTCGCGGGCGACGCGCTGGATGCAGAAGAACGTGCCCTTGGCATTGACGCGCTGCATGAGATCCCAGGTCTCCTCGGTGATGTCCAGCAACGCCCCGTGGCGCGTCACACCCGCATTGTTGACGAGGATGTCGATCCCCCCGAGCTCGCGCACGGCCGTGTCGACCATCGCGTCGATATCCGACAGATCGCTGATGTCCGCTCGAATCGACACGCTACGCCGGCCGAGCGATGCGAGCTTCGCACACGTCCTCGTGGCCGCGTCGGCATCGAGATCTGCCACGCCGACGTCTGCGCCGGCGTCCGCCAGCGCCAACGCCGTCGCTTCGCCGATTCCGGCGCCGGCACCGGTGACGAGAGCCTTCTTTCCGCACAGCGCCACGGTCCCACCTCCTTCGCGATGCGGACGACTGAAGTGATGCTATGTGGCGTGAAGCGGTCGAGTCCAACCAATCGCGATCGCGAGCTCGCCCGGGAGATTCGACGCGGGAAACCCGCGCCGGGTCGACTGCCGAGCGCTCGGCGCCGAGGCGATGCGCGGCCTGCTCGATGGCTCGAGGCTCTTCGCGCGGAGCACCGGGTCGCTCGCCCCTCGGTGACGACGACCACCCCCGCCCGTCACGCCCGCGCGGCCTACCGGACTACAGCCACCAAGGACCGGCTGAGCGCCTCGTCAGCGCACCCGGTACGCGCAGCGCCGCGCGCCTGCGAGGATGTGGTCCTCGCGCTCGACGGAGACCTTCCGGCCGAGCACGCTGCGGAAGAGCTCGAGCTCGGACCGGCACAGCCCCTG
>CAJIAT010000403.1_pt1 | contig 17150 bp, 13 predicted proteins | sample 9199161 | NCBI WGS metagenome assembly CAJIAT01 (sample SAMEA7708281, study PRJEB35096) | sediment metagenome | biome: marine neritic benthic zone biome [ENVO:01000025]; feature: sediment [ENVO:00002007]; material: shallow marine sediment [ENVO:03000034] sea grass bed [ENVO_01000059] ... | reverse complement strand
TTCGAGAAGCCACGTCCCACCGCCAAGCCCCCGTGCCCCAGGGCCTTCTCACCTGCCCGGCCGAAGCAGCCGGGCCTTCACGCCTCCCCTGTCTGACGGCTTGTTGGTCTCCAACCCACTCACGACCTTGTACGAGGCTCACAGGTATTAAGGGCGATCGTCGCTGTACGAGGCTCACAGGCGCTCGTGGGCCTGGCGGTGGGAATCTCGGGAGCAGGGAGCGCCAAGGGACCTGGTTCTTCAGCAGGTGGCTTGAGAGCCCTGGGACCGAGTGAGTGTCAAGCGACATCCATCTCGGCCAAACGAGTCAGATCTCCCGAATCGCATCAAGGTTCTATATCCAGCAAACCATGGCGCGGGAGGTGGGTGCAGGATCGTGACACACGGGTGCGCGGACGGGAACCGACCATGCCTCGAGCGGAACATATTGTCGAAGTCGATCCCGAGATCCGCGCTCATTGTTGCTCTAGCGCCCGCAGGCTCTCACCGAGCGCTTCCAGCTCTTGGCCGAACCGTGTCCAGTCGCCGGCCCCGGCGGCTTCGCGCAGGGCGTCGTAATGACGCTGCGCGCGCGCGGCCGGCGATGCCGGCGGCGTGTCGGCGCCGGGGACCGGGAGCGCGCCGGCGGCTTGCGGCAGTGCCGCCGTCCGGGTGAGCGCGTCGGGACGCGATCCGGGCGTACCGCCGAATATCCGTTCCAGCGAGTCTTCCAGGTCGACGCCCATCGCGATGTTGTCGCCGTAGCCGGCGATCACGCGCTTGAGCTCGGGGATGCGCCCGTCCTCGGAGCGTAGATAGAGCGGCTGGACGTAGATTAGCGACTGCTCGATCGGGATCACGAGCAGTGTGCCGCGGATCACGTTCGAGCCGGCGCGGTCCCACAGCGTGATCTGCTGGGAGACGATCGGGTCCTGGTTGATACGCCCGACCATCTGCTTCGGGCCGTAGATCAAGCGCTGCTTGGGAAAGGCGTAGACCACAAGCTGGCCGAGCAGGTCACCGTCGTTACGTGCCACCATCCAGGCGGAAAGGTTGTCCTTCAGGCGCGGCGTGAACGGAAGCATGAGGATGAACTCGGCCTCCGACTCCTCGGGCAAGCGCATGACCGTGTAATACGGCTCCATGCGCGCGTCGCCGATCTCGGGAACCGACCACTGGTCTTCCTTGTTGTAGAAGGTGTTCACGTCGCGCATGTGGTAGGTGGCATACATCTCCGCCTGTACGTTGAAGAAGTCGACCGGATGGCGAAGATGCGCCCGCAGCGAAGCGGCGAGCTCGTTCAGCGGCCGGATCATGCCCGGGAATACGGCGTTCCAGGCGCGCGCAATCGGCTCCTCGGGATCAACCAGGTAGAAGGCGATGCTGCCGTGATAGGCGTCGATCACGGCCTTGACCGGATTACGCAAGTAGTTGCCCACCTGCCCGAAATGCTCTGCGTAGGGATATCGATCAGAGACCGTGTGGCCGTCGAATATCCAGAACAGGCGCCCCTCGTCAATGACCATGTAGGGGTCCGCGTCGAACCGCAGGAAGGGCGCGATCTTGCGGATCCGCTCGACGATGTTTCTATAGATCAACACCCGGGTTTCAGTGGTGAAATCATCGGAGAGCAGCATCTTCAAATCGCCCGTATATGCGGAGACTAGTAGCCGCCGCCACAGGCTGCCGAGCCCAATCCCCCCTTTGCCATCGTAGGTGGAGAAGATGTTCTGGTCGCCCTCGGGATAGTTAAACTCCTGCTGGCGGGTCTTGACGAAGACGTAGCCCTTGGCCACCTCCCCGTAGTAGATCTCCGGGCTGCTGACCTCGAGCTCCGGCGCCGTAGAGCGCGGCGGCAGATCCTGCACGTAGAGGGCCGGCAGTCCCTGCTCGTTCACACGATTCACCGGACCGACCGTGAGTCCGTAGCCGTGCGTGAACGTGAGGCGTTCGTTCACCCACGTGCGGCTCGGGAGCGATTCGTTGTTCAGCTCGCGCGGCGAGAGCATGGTCTGGCGCAGCTCGCCGTTCAGCCGGTAGCGATCGTTGTCCACCGATACGAAGTCGTAGTAGGTTCGAATCTCCTGGATCTGCGCGAACGTATCGAGCAACGGCCCGTGGTCCCACAGCCGCACGTTGTTCACCGTTGCGCGATTGCTCTCGATGTCGGCCATGGTGAGTTCGTCTTCCTCTTGAAGACGGCGCTCGACGACCCGGTCCAGCGCGTAGGCGCGGTTGCTGGCCTTGATGTGGTAATCGAGATAGACGCGCTCGCGCTCGAGCTCGTTCGGCGCCACGAAGAATCGTTGCAGCATGAACGGGTAGAGTCCGCCCCCGAGCTGGACCGCGCCTACCACGACCGCGAGAATGAGGAGCATGCGCCAGCGCGCTTTCGCGACGATCAGCACCAGCGCGACGGCTGCGACGATAGCGGTGCCGGTCTGCACCGCGAGGATCGGGAGCGTGCCATTCACTTCTGCGTAACCCGGTCCCGTGAACAGGCCCGTGGAGCGGTGCATCAGCTCGAAGCGATCCAGATACAACCCCACGCCCCACAGCAGCAGCATGAAGGCACCGAGCACGGCGACATGCATACGGTGGCTCGCGGGCGTGGCGGCGAGCGCGCTCAGCTCGCCCATCGAGGTGCGCACGCTCTCGGCCCGAAAATACAGGTAGTAGACAGCCCCGCTGGAGACTGCGGCGAGCACACCGGTGGACCACAGGAACGCTTGCACCATCGTGTAGAAGGGCAGTTTGAAAACGTAGAAGCTCGTGTCGCGCCCGAAAATCGGGTCGGCGTCGCCGAAGGGCACCGCGTCCAGGAACAGCAGCACGCGCTCCCAGCTGGCAGAGAGCGCGACGCCGGTAGGCACAGCCAGCACCAGACTCACGATCGCGGCGATCGATGCGAGGGAACGCTTGTTGATCAGGTTGCCCAGCCCGGAGCGCTGCATGTCTGGCGTTATGAACCGGCGCGGGTCCCCGAGCTGGCGCGCCGCGTAGGCCAGATTGGTGAACAGGATGAGGAAGGCGACGGCGATGCCGGCCGCGCCAATGTAGATCTTCGCCCATACCACCGTCGTGAAGATCTGCGGGAAGCCCACCGTATTGAACCAGTGGTAGTCGACGATCAGCTCGACGAAGGCCGAGCCCCCGAATCCGACTACGAGGACGGCGACAACGAGGATCCAGAGTACGACGGTCCGTGACATGGGTATGAGGCCGAGTCGGTGGACTATGTGTATGTTCGCGATGGCGCCGAGGTGGAGCGCTCCAAGTCTCGCATCGTACTCGGTTTCGCTCGGAGTATAGGAAGGATAGCCGACCGTTTTGCGTAATCGATAGTCTATCGTCCTAATGCGGGCCCATGTGGCCAGCAGTGAGCGGGGCTCTCGCCCGACACGTCAGTCCCAATGATCGAGGGTCCACCTGATGACCCCGGCTCTTCGATACTGGCAATGACCTTCGCTGTCCTCCACAGAACCGGCGGTTCCATGTATCGATTGCAAGGTTCACTTCACCAAAAGCAGACGTTGAAACATTCGTGCTTCAATGACCGCAATGGGTCGTCCTCAGCCGTTCGGGCTCAGTTTGCGGCGGCGCAGCAGAACTCCGAGCTCGAATCGACAAGACCGGCCATGAACCGTCATTAGAGTCAAGATGGCGGATGTCTGCTTTCCTGGCTCGCAGACGGTGCGTTCCACCCCGAGCGCCTGAAGCCGGTGCTCCGGCGGGTACGGCTGGCGCGATCTCGGGCTGGCGACACCTCCGCCACCACGACACTTGCCGGCGCGTACACTCGTGCCGCTCGACTCCACCGGCCTCCACGCGCCCCCGGGGTGAAACCTTTTCGGGAGTCGTGGCGCTGTCACGGCGGCGGGCGCACGCTGGTAGGATGGCAGGAATGTTGATGAGGGCGCGGCGTGATCCGCGCTCTACTTGCTGACGCGTCCCTATCGACCGCCGCTCGGGCTCCTCATGAGACTCGTCGTCACCCCTCTCGTCGCCCGCATGCTAGCACGCCTCGCGCACGCGCTCGCGGGCGCGCTCGTCGTCCTCGTCGTGGCGTTCGTCGTCGTGCTCGAGAGACGCCCCGCCCTCTCCGTCTGGCATCAGGCGAAGCTCGACGAGGAGTTCACCATCGACTCGGGTATCGCCGACTTCACCGGGTACCTCGCGCTCGAGGAGCGGCTCTTCGACCAGCTCGAGCGCGAGGTCGTCGCCAAGGTCGGGACGGGCCCCGAGGAGCAGCTCAACCGCTTCAGCAAGGGCAGCAGGTCCGATCCGGGCCGCTGGCCGCGCAGCTGGAACCGCAGCTACGAGATGCCGGCGGAGGCGCCGCGGGCGAGCGCGCTGCTGCTGCACGGGCTCTCGGACGCGCCGTACAGCCTGCGCGCCTTGGCCGAAACGCTGCACGGGCAAGGCGTCTCGGTGCTCGGGCTGCGCGTGCCGGGGCACGGCACCGCGCCGTCCGGCCTCGTGCACGTGCGCTGGGAGGACATGGCCGCCGCGGCGAAGCTCGCCGCGCGCCACCTGCACGCGCGCGCGCCGGAGGTGCCGCTGTTCGTTGTCGGCTACTCGAACGGCGGGGCGCTCGCCGTCGAGTACACCCTGTCGGCGCTCCGCGACGCCGCGCTGCCGAGACCGACGGGCGTCGTGGTGCTCTCGCCCGAGATCGGCGTGACCGAACTCGCCGTCCTCGCCGCCTGGCAGCGGAGGCTCGGCCGCCTGCTGGGGCTCGACAAGCTCGCCTGGAGCTCGATCGTGCCCGAGTACGACCCGTTCAAGTACAACTCCTTCGCGATCAACGCTGGCGATCTCGCGTACCGGATCACCGGCGCGATCCAGGATCATCTCGACGCGCTGGAGGAAGCGGGCAGGGTCGGCGAGTTCCCCCCGCTGCTCGCCTTCCAGTCGTCGGTGGACGCGACCGTATCGGCCCCGGCGCTGATCGAGAAGCTCCTCGGTCGCCTCGAGCCGCCGGCGCACGAGCTCGTGCTGTTCGACGTCGACCGGATCCCGAAGGTCGAGGAACTGCTGGCGAAGGATCCGCGCGAGATCTTCGAGCCGCTGCTCGAACGCTCTGACCGGGGCTTCACGCTGACGGTGGTCACGAACGAACGCTCGGGGAGCGAGCGCGTGGTGGCGCGCACTCGCGAGCACGGCAAGTCCGATGACCACGAGCAGGTCGTCGAGATCGATGCGAGCTGGCCGGACGACGTGTATTCGATCGGGCACCTCGCCCTGCCGTTCTCGCCCCTCGACCCCGTCTACGGCGGGCCGCGCGCCCCGATGAGTCCCGGGGTCGCGCTAGGGAACCTGGTGCTGCGCGGCGAGTCGGGCGTGCTGCGTGTCGCGCCGAAGACGCTGCTGCGGATCCACTGGAACCCCTTCTACGACTACGTCGAGGCCAGGATTGTGGGGTTCATGGGCCTGACAGAGGAGCCTGGCGGCTGACGCCGTCGGGTGCTCCCCCGCTCGCGCTCGAGCGGCTGAGCCGCGACGGCGATGGTCTGGTGGTGCACGAGCTCAAATGTTCCTTTCGCGACGGCACCACCGAGTTCCTGTTCGAGCCACTCGACTTTCTCGCGCGGCTGGCGGTCCTCATGAGCGGACATTGCCGCGAGGGGTTCCGATGGCAGCAGAGGGTCGATCTCGGCCTTGGTGCAAGGCAGCATTTTGTCGTTGGAGACTGGCCCTTCATGGTCAAATCCGTTGTGAACTCTGAGAAGGCGTGGCCAGGGCCCGTCGGTGTCCTCTGCAGCCCCTCTATCGGATAGCGCCCCTGTAGGGCTCGTCAGGCCTCTTTCAGCACTTGACGTCGTGCTGAGCATCTGGCGCGTCTTCCCTGGGCGCCGCGATGTTCGCGCTCGATGCTACGCCAGAGTACGAACCACATTGCCGTGACAAGAACGAAGCTCGTTGTTCCAATCAACACCCCTACCGTAATCCCAAGAGACATCCAGGACACCCCAACGTCTCTCCCTCCGATCTGCGAGATGAGCGCACGGCTCTCAGCATCAATGCCTTGAGCGACAACCGCGAGCCAAATCCCAAATATGACGACGGAGAAAAAGAAGAAGCCCAGAATTACCCGCAACCATCCGAAATAAGCAGCATGGGCTACTTCCTGGCGTTTGAGCCAGACCCCGGCGAGAATCGAGCCGCAGAAGACGACAGACGATACCCACCAAGTCATCCCAACAGTTGCGATTGTGTTTAGGGACTGAATCTTCTGAGACAGCAGCAAGTTGAGAGTGCTCGGTTCCACCGGCAATGCCTCGGCGATCTTTGACGAGGCTGATAGTGTCCAGGCAACGAACGAGCTCGGGGTGTTATATCCCGCACACCCGCCGACGGTTTCTACAATGTCCTTCGGGCCATACTCGCAGCTAAGCGGCGGGGGCGTTTCGATCGGCCTGTTTCGGGTTGAAAACCCGGCTTGAAGTCAGAACGGACGCGGCCAGGGCCGCTCGCGGGCATCCGTGTTCGGTTTACGAGCGGAGTGACGTAGAAACAAGGAGTTGAAGAGGGCCACGGCCTCTGATCTGATTGGAGTTGCTGAAGCTTCAACCGGAACAGAGGAGTGGCCGTGGCCCGAGCGAAGTCTATTGGGATCCGAGAGACGTTGACCAGCCTGTTGCCGCGAGCGGAGCTCGAACGCCTTGCCTATGAGAGCGGGATGGTTCGTCGCCGCCGCAAGGTCGACCCGAACGCGATGCTGTGGACGCTGGCGCTGGGATTCGGTACGGGTCGGGAGCGCACGCTGGCCGGCCTTCGTCGGATGTACCAGCGGGCGACAGGCACCTCGTTGGTGCCGTCCGCGTTCTACGACCGGTTCACCCCCGAGCTGGTGCGCTTCCTTCGTCGGGTCGTGGGCGAGCTGTGCCGCCAGCTCTCCGAGGACGAGCCGGCTCGAAGCGGATTGCTGGCGAAGTTCGCTGACGTGTTGGTGGCCGACGCGACGGTGGTCAAGCTGCATCGGCTGCTGGCTGGGCGTTACCCGGGCACGCGCACGAACTCGAGCCCCGCGGCGGCGAAGCTGCACCTGGTGATGAGCGTCACCGGCCGCGGGGTCGAGCGGGTGAAGCTCACCGGCGAGCGGGCCAATGACCACCGCACGCTGCAAATGGGGCCGTGGGTGCGAGACCGTCTGCTGGTGTTCGACCTGGGCTTCTTCCGCTACCAACTGTTTGATTGCATTGACCGAAACGGCGGCTACTTCCTGTCGCGACTGCCCGCGAGCGCGAATCCGCGCATCGTGGGCGTGCATCGTCGCTGGCGCGGACGCACCGTCGAGCTCGAGGGACTCCGTCTCGACGAAGTGGCTGGCCGACTCAAGCGCGAGATTCTCGACGTCGAAGTGGAAGTCGAGTTCCAGCGTCGGGTCTATGCCGGTCGTCGGCGCACCGACCGGCGCCGGCTGCGTCTGGTCGGCGTGCGCGATCCCGACAGCGGCTCGTACTGGTTCTACCTGACCAACATCGCGCCCGAGGACCTCGACGCAAACGACCTGGCTCAGCTCTACGCCTGCCGCTGGCAGGTCGAACTCGTGTTCAAGGAGCTGAAGTCGCACTACCGCCTCGACGAGCTGCCGACTCGCAAAGCCCCGGTTGTCGAAGCCTTGCTCCTGGCAAGCATCATCACGCTGCTGGCGAGCCGCCGGCTGCTCGATGCCGTCCGTCGCCGACTGAAGCGAGTCAGACACCGCGTTCCAGAGGGTCGCTGGGCCTCGCTGTTCGCGGCCGTCGCATCGAGCATCCTCGACCTCGTCCTCCTGCCGGCCCGCACTGCTCGAGCACTCGCAAGGCGGCTCGAGCCCACCCGCGAGCGCATCCGTGATCGGTTACGGAGCCCATGCGACGCCTCGGTCAACGCGTTGCAGCAGTAGGAGCCGTGAGGCGTTGGGGTCAACGGCTTCGTGAAGCAGCATCACGGGGTCGGCCCAATCGCTTCCCCTGGGCGCGTGCACGGGCCGGAAATCCGGCTTGGAGGAGAGAACCGCCGGCCTCGCGCTCAGTCGCTCAGCGTCTCCAGCACCTCGTTCGCGCGTGCGAGCCACCCGCACAGGATCATGCTGCACTGCGAGGGGGCTCTTATCGGGCCATAGGCGGACCACCTGGTGCGAGCTGTCTCCTGCAGGGACGTGCTCAAGCTTGTCACGATGCGATATCCCAGATTACGACTCTCTGCGCAGTTGCCTCACGGCTCTAGGTCAGTAGGCGGCCTCGGAGCGTAGCCAGTCGCGAAAAGCGATGACTTTCGCTCTCATCGAGTACGCCTCCGGATAGACGAAGAAGAAGGCAGAGCCGAGCGGCAGCTCCAGGTCGAAGGGGACGGTAAGCCTGCCGGCGGAGATGTCGTCGCTCGCGAGCGTGCGCCACCCGAGCACAACGCCGGCGCCATCGATGGCGGCCTGCAGCGCGTGGTCCGGCTGGCTGAAACGCGGCCCGCGGGACGGATCGAGTCGCTTGACGCCGGCAGCTTCCAGCCACTTTCGCCAATCAGGCGCGGTCGGCGTTTCAGGAGGAGGCCACGATCTTCGGCTACGTCGGCTCTGACCTGTTCGCCGGCCCCATCCAGCGGTTGTTCGCGTGGCATGACAAGAACGGGCCCGCGAACGACATTCAGGCCCGGATCGCAGCCATCGACCTGGTCGAATCCGTCGCGACCGTACGCCTGGAGATCGACGACTGGACCGGTCACCGGTTCACTGATCTGTTCACCCTGCTCAGGATCGACGGCGAGTGGACGATCACGAGCAAGGCATTCCATCTGCACGCTGATCCGGAGAGGGCCGGTGTTTGAGCAGATCGCCTTCAAGCAATCCCTCGACGCCGATCCCACCGACTCGAGGGAGACTCTCGGGCCACGAAACCGCGCTGCTTCAGGCCGCGACGGCGAGAATTGTCGAGCTTCTGCCTCTCAGCCGTGCCGTCGAGCCCGCGAGCCGACATTGGCTGCCCGACCTGGAATGACCGCCCCGAGGACGGGGCTTTCAGGGTGGTGCCGGTGAGTGGACTCGAACCACCGACCTACTGATTACGAATCAGTTGCTCTACCAACTGAGCTACACCGGCGCCAAGCGCGAGATTCTAGCAAAGCGGGGGCCCTGGATTCACCCTCCGGGCGCGGCGCTCCGGGCCGGCCAATCGAGCCCGAGGTAGCCTTGCCGGCCACGACCCGTGGCGGGCGAGAGCCATGCAGACCGTTCCGTACGTCGATCTCGAGCGCTTCATGGGTGACTGGCACGTGGTGGACTCCCGATGCCGCAGCGCGCCTGAATTGGCAGGCCACGCCTGGCGCTACGCGACCGCGTTCGCATCGGAGCAGGCCCGAGCGAGGGCCGGACGCTCCTGCGCTCGAGGCATGCTGTCAACGCTGCACACCGCCTCACCGTCGCCCACCACCCCCCGGCCGCCCCACCGTGCCCCCGAGGCGCGGCGGCCTGACGCGGCTCAGCCACAGCAGGCGAATGGCCCGGAAGCGGTGGCCCTCGTAGGGTGAGAGGAGCTCGAGCATCCGCGCGTCGTCGCAGCGCGGCTCCCGCGCGAGGACCCAGCCGACGAGCCGGGGCAGATCGGCGTCGCCGAGGAGCACTGCGTCCGGATCGCCGAGGGCGGTCCCGAGGACGTAGGCGACGGTCCAGGGTCCGACGCCCGCGATCGAGCCGAGGGCGCGGGCGAGATCCGCGGGCCCGGCGGCGGCGGCCGCCTCGATGCGGCTCGCGCGCCGGGCGAACTCGCGCAGGGTGCGCGCCTGGCGCGGCAGCATGCCGCAGGCGACGAGCTCGCCTACCGTCGCCGCGGCGATGCGGGCGGGAGCCGGTGCGAGCGCGAGCCCCGGCGCGGCCGGCTCGCCGAGCGTCCGGGCGAGCCGCGCCCAGGCCTGCGCGGCCTCGCGCCAGGTCACGAGCTGCTGGAGGATCACCTGGGCGATGCGCGTCGAGACGCGCGGCGTGCGCGGCAGGTGCAGGCCGGAGAAACGGCGCTGGAGACCGGCGATGGGACCGGGCTCGGGGCGAAAGGTCTCGGGCGCATCGTCGAGCCCGAGCAGCGCCGGGACCCGTGGCGCGAGCCAGGCCGCCCCGGGACCGTGGAGCGAGACGTCGACCCGATCGCCCGCGTGGACGGCCTCGCAGAGCGCGGGCCCCTCCGGTCCCTCGAAGCCGATCAGGACGCGGCGGGGCCGGATGCGCATGGTCGGGTCGCGTGAGCCCATGCGCAGCAGCGAGACGGATCGGGCGAGATCGTAGGGACGCGGCGCATCGAGCGCGAGCACCCGATCGGCGCGCGCGTCGATCACCGGCGTCGGGCGTCGCCGGCGCGACCGGTCGCGCGCTCGGCCCGGCCACAGGGTGCGAGACCGGTCACCCGAGTCGGCGACGGTGCGACAGGCCTGCGCCCCGACGGGCGAGAGCGCGTGGTCCGACTGGACGATGCGCGGCCGCTCCGAAGCGGCGCATCGCGGGAGACAGCAGGCCGGCTCGTCAGGGCTCGAGGTGCGCGAGCGGCGTCGGGCGGCCGCGCTCGGTGTCGGCGCCGTAGCCCGAGAACATCTCGCGGATGTCGACGGTGGTGCGCACGCCGATGTCGTCGAAGTGACGGTCGATCCAGCGCTCGGCGGCGTCCCGACCGATATCGCGCAGGTGCACGAGGAAATCCCACTCGGTGTTGAGCTTCGACGACGCTCCGAGCGGGCGCATCGCCTTTCGCGCCTGGATGATGTGCACGTTCATCTGGCGGTACTCGTCCGGACGCAGCCGCCCGCTCTCGAGCAGCCGGTCGACGAAGTCGATCATCCGCAGCTCCTTCAGCAGCGAGCTGTTGAAGGTGATCTCGTTCACCCGGTCGTGGATCTCGCGCGCCGAGCGCGGGGTGCCGTCGCGCACCACGGGGTTGATCTGGACGATCGCGATATCGGCGCAGGGGCTGTGGTCCATGAACGGGAAGAGCACCGGATTGCCCATGTAGCCACCGTCCCAGTACGGGACGCCGTCGATCTCCACGGCGTGGAACATGTGCGGCAGGCAGGCCGAGGCCATCACCACGTCGAGGGTGATCTCCTCGCGGTGGAAGACCCGCACGCGCCCCGTCTCCACGTTGGTCGCGGAGATGAAGATCGGCATGTCCTCGCAGTCGCGGACCTTCTCGAAGTCGACCAGCTCGCCGACGAGCTCGCGCAGCGGGTTGATCTCGAGCGGGTTGAGATCGTAGGGCGAGGCGAGCCGGCTCATCAGATCCATGAAGATGTAGCCGGGCGAGTGGTCGAGGGAGTAGCGGCCCGTCGCGCGGTCGAGGGGCCCGGGCTTGAGCAGGCTCGCCTCGCCGGCCTTGGACACGGCGCGCCAGAAGCGTTCTAGCGCCTCGCGGGCGCCGTCGCCGCCGGCATCGTACATGCCCTCGGAGGCGACGACGGCGTTCATCGCGCCGGCGCTCGTGCCGGAGATCGCCTCGATCCAGATCCGCCCGTCTTCGAAGATCCTGTCGAGCACGCCCCAGGTGAAGGCGCCATGGGAGCCGCCGCCCTGGAGCGCGACGTTGAGCGCCTTGCCGTGCCGCTCGCTGCGGCCCTCGTGCTTCGACATCGGTGATCCCTCGAAACGGCGCTTGGGACTCGGCGCTGCACCCTCCCCGCCTCGTCGCGGCGAGAGGCCGTTGCGCACGGTCGACGGTCGATCAGCTCGACGCGTCGTTCAGCGCCCAATCGTAATCGTCGCCGCTGATCCGGTCGACCTCGCCGAGCGCCGCCGCGAGCGGCGGCTCGGCGTAGCGGCGCAGGTGCTCGATGACCCCGGCATCGGTGCCGCCGAAGTCCTCCTTGAACCACTCGTAGATGCTCGAGGTGCGCAGCCGTCCGCCCTCGACCCTCGCGCCGCGGGGATGGTTGACGTAGGCCCTCGCGCCCTCCTCGAGGAGCGCCTCGGCGTTCTCGGCCGTGAAGGCGCGCTTCATCAGGTTCGGGCAGCCGATGGAGGCGCAGTTGACCGCGTAGTGGATGCGCGGATCCTTCCAGATCGGGCGCAGGATGCGGTGCTCGACGTCGTCGAGGCTCAACGACTCACCCTCGACCTCGAGGAGCTTCTTGCCCCAGGGACCGCTCGAGAACAGCCCGGGAGAGATCCTGATGTCCCGGATGCTGGCCACGGGGTAGTGGTCGAGGACCACCGTCACGGTGAGGGCGTTGTACAGGTTGATCCAGTAGGCGCGCTGCTCGTCGCGCGAGTGCTCGCCGATCGCCACGCGCGAGAGCGACTCGAGGTAGCCGTCGAGGGCGGCGCGATCGGCGGCGCTCACCTCCCCGTAGGCGATGCGCACGACGCCGTCGTCGCCGTCGCGGAGGTTGCGGGCGACGAAGCCGTCCCAGGCAGTGTGGTCGATGACGGCGCTCGAGGCCGGGTCGTGGGCGGTCCAGCGATCCCACAGCTCGGCTTTCGGCGCGGCGATCGCGGCCGGCGCGAGCACGGCGGCGAGCAGCCAGGCGGCGGGGCGCAGGCCCACGGGCTGGTGGTCGAACGGCATCACGGATCTCCTATTTCGCGTCCGGTTCCCCGATGTCGCCTTGCCGTCCCCGCCCCGCGGCCTCATCGCGACGGCGGCGATCATCCCTCAGCCTCGCAGCGCCCGCTCGCGGACAACGCGATCGCCGCCGCCGCTTCCCGCAGGCCGGGTCCACCCTCGCGTCGAGGTGCCGGGCTGCTGATGACAGAAAACGGGACCTGTTTCACATAACCTTCTGATTTGCGTCGACTACCATGGCGCCCTGTGCGCACCGTCACGCCAACGGACCGGCAGATGACCTACACCGTCACCCCATCGAGCGCCGCCCGGGTCGACCGCCAGGTCCCCGGGCGCGCGCAAGTGACAGGAGCCGCACAGCACATGGCCGACATCGATAAGAGATCCGCAACTGCCGAGCGCACCCGGGCGCGGCTGGATCGCTGGGTGACGCTGAGCTGCCTCGCCGTCGCCGCGGCGCTCGCCATCGAGAACGCCCGCGCCCTCGACGGCGCCCCCGGCGTCCGGTCGGTGCCGCCCGCCGCCGTGGTCGGAGTTCCCTCCCCCGACTAGACTTCTCCACACGCGGCGCCCCGCGCACCGGGAATCCCTCATGGCAGTGGAGCTCGACCAGGTCTATCGTCACCGCGGCGAGCTGGTGACGCGCGAGATCCTCGGCGAGACGATCGTGGTGCCGATCACCGGCGAGCTCGCCAGCATGGACGACATCTTCTCCCTCAACGACACCGGAGCCTACGTGTGGCGCGCCCTCGACGGGACGCGTCCCCTCGGCGAGATCCGCGACGGCATGACCGAGCGCTTCGAGGTCTCCGCGCAGGTGGCCGAGTCGGATCTCCGCGAGCTCGTCGCGACGCTCGTGGAGGCGCAGCTCGTGGAGCCGGTGGCGTGAGCTGCGCCGCCGGCGTCGAGGCGGACGCGGCGTTCCTCGCCGACTTCACGCGCCGGGCGATGCTCGAGCGCATCCCCCTCGATGGCTCGATCGAGCTCACGCACCGCTGCAACCTGCGCTGCGTGCACTGCTTCCTCGGCGATCAGAGCTCCATCCGCACCCACCGGGCCGCGGAGCTCGACACCGAGGAGGTGAAGGCCCTGCTGGACGATCTGGTCGATGCGGGCACCCTGAACCTCACCTTCACCGGCGGCGATCCGATGGTGCGCCGCGACTTCGCCGAGCTCTACGAGCACGCGGTGCGCCGCGGGCTGCTGGTGACGGTGTTCTGCGACGCGGTGCTCGTCACCGACGAGATCGCCGGGCTCTTCGAGCGGCTGCCGCCGCGCAAGGTCGAGGTGAGCATCTACGGCGCGAGCGCGGAGGTCTACGAGTCCGTGACCCAGGTCCCCCGCTCGTTCCGGCGCTGCATCGAGGGCATCGAGCGCCTGCGCCGCGGCGGGCACCGCCTGACGCTGAAGACCGTCCTGCTCACCCTGAACCATCACGAGCTCGAGGCGATGCGCGCCCTCGCCGATGGCTTCGGCGCCGAGTTCTACTTCGACACCGCCGTCTTCCCCTGCCTGCCGCACCGGGACAACGGCGACGGGGCGAACGCCCGGCGCGAGCGGTCTCGCAAGACAGCAGCGCAGCGGGTGGTCGAGGTCGCGCCGCCACGTCGCGAGCCGCTCGCATACCGCCTCGATGCAGACGTCGCCGCCGAGGTCCATGCGCGCGACGACGCCCAGGCACGCGAGCTCGCCGAGTTCTACCTGCGCACCCGGGTCGCTCGACCGAGCGACGATCTCTACTCCTGCGGCGCGGGCATGACCACCTTCCATGTCGATCCTTACGGACGCCTGCAGGCCTGCACGATCAGCACCAACGTCGGCTACGACCTGCGCGCCGGCTCCTTCGCCGACGGCTGGAACGGGCCCATCGCCGCGCTGCGCGAGCGCAAGTCGCGGCCGGGGCTCTCGTGCCAGAGCTGCGACATGCGCGCCATGTGCGGCGGCTGTCCGGCGCTGTTCGCCGCCGAGACCGGCGAGGCGGACGTGAAGTCCGAGCACGTGTGTCGCACCACCCACGGGATCCGCGCCGCGCTCGCCCGCCGCTTCCCCGAGGTCGCAGAGGTCTGCTCATGAACGGTCCAGACGAACAGGATCGCGACGGCTCCAGGGCGGACCCGACGCCCCGGGCCCGCTACGAGAAGCCGGAGCTTCGCCGGATCCGGCTCACCGCCGACGAGGTCCTGGCCAAGGGCTGCAAGATGGCCACCCCGAGCGCGGGCTTCCAGGGGACCGGATGCGTCTCCGGCGGCTGCTTCAACGACGGCTCCTGATCCGGGTCTCACCGATCGGACGGGCCCTCGGTTGTCGCCTCACGCCGCCACGCCCGACCAGGGGACTCGCGTGATCGCCGAGCCCTGCGCGCCGGCCGCGCACGAGCTCACCGGGCCGCGCGCCGCCCTCGGCCTGTCCATCGGTGGGCTGAGCCTGGACTTCGAGGCGACCGGCAGGCTCCGCCTCGAGACGCCCCGCCAGGACGTCTACGCACCGTTCACCACTCGGCCTTCTCGCCACGCCGATCTCACGCTCGCCGTCGGCGACGACCCGGCGCCGGAGCCCGACGGCGCACGGCGCTTCGACAGCGGCGATGCGTGGACCCTCGACGAGCACCGCGGCGGCTGGCTCGTGCGCCTCGCCGCACCGGGTCGGGCGCAGGCGCTGTGGAGCGTCGTCCTCGACTCAGGCCTCGCGCGTGGCGCCGTGCACGTGGGTGCGGCGCTGTGCGGCGCGGACGGGGTCGTGCGTCACCTCGTGCAGTATCCGCTCGATCAGATCCTGGCGATGCTGCTCCTCGCCCGCGACGGCGGGCTGCTCGTGCACGCGGCGGCCTGCGAGCTCGACGGGGCCGCGCTGGTCTTCCCCGGCGTCTCCGGAGCGGGCAAGAGCACCCTCACCCGGCTCCTCGGCGATGGCGCCGGGCTGCGGTGGCTCAGCGACGACCGGGTGATCCTGCGGCCGCGGGCCGACGGATTCGACGTTCACGGCACGCCTTGGCCCGGCGATGCGGGCATCGCGCGGGCCGGACCCGTGCCGCTCGCGGCGATCGCCTTCATCGATCGCACGCGCGAGGGCGCGCCCGCCCTCGGCCCGCGCGAGGCGCTCGCGCACCTGCTGCGTGTCGCATCGCTGCCCTGGTTCGACGCCGGTCTCCTCGCCCCGGGCCTCGACGCGTGCGAGCGCATCCTCGCCGGACATCCGACGCACGCCCTGGGGTTCACCCTCGACGCGGGCGCGACCCGCAAGACCCTCGAGGCCATCCGACGTGGGCCATGAGCAGCAACGCGCGCCGGGCGCCGCCTTGCTGCCCGAGGTGCTCGAGGCGGTGCTCGGGCGAGGCCGCTCGGCGCGGATGACGGTGACCGGAGCGAGCATGCGCCCGATGCTGCGCTCGGGCGATCGGGTGACGATCACGCCGTGCACGGCCGCGGACGCGCACATCGGCGATCTCCTCCTCTACCGACGGCCCGACGGCGGGCTCGCCCTGCACCGGCTGGTGCGACGCGGCGACGGCTGGCTACAGACCGGGGGCGACGCATGCTGGCGCCTCGATCGGCGCGTCCCACCGTCTGCGCTCCTCGGCCGGGCGGTCGGCCACGAGCGCGCGGGCCGCGAGCGCCGTCTCCCGAGCGCGCCGCTCAGGCGGACGGCGGCGCTCCTGGTGCTGCTACGCGGCGTCGCGACCGCGCGAGTAGCCCGAGCGTGCGGGCGGTTTGCCGGTGCGCACGCGTCGCCGACCGGCTCACTCCGTACCGTCCTCCGCAGGCGCCTCGGCCGGGTCGAGCCAGCCCGCGACCTGGCCGTCGAAGCGACGGCCCGCCGGGTCGACTGACGCCGAAGGTGCGGGCCCGGGCTCGGGAATGGGCGACGACTCGGACGGTGCCGGTCCGGGCTCCTCGAGCGCGGCCGCAGGCTTCGGCTCGGGTGCCGGCTCCGGCTCCGGCTCCGCGGGTGGCTCCGCCGGGCGGGGCGCCGGCGTGGCCACCAGAGGCTTCAGGCTCTCCATCTTGCGCCGGAACTCGTTGGTGATGTCCCGCGACTCGCGCGCGCCCTGCACCGCGCGCGGCGTGATCAGCACGACCAGCTCGGTGCGGTTCGCCGCCGTGCGCTTGGCCCCGAACAGGTAACCGAGCACCGGGATGGTGTGCAGGAACGGGATCCCCTGATCATCTTGGTCCTTTCTCTCGCGGATGAGCCCGCCGAGCACCACCGTCTCGCCGCTCTGGATGGCGACGGTGCTCGTGATCCGACGCTGCTGGATGGTCGGGGTCAGGTTCTGCGTCGCCTCTCCGCCGCCGGCGGCCTGCTGCTCGTCGACGTTGCTGACCTCCTGCTCGATGTCCATGATGACGAGCCCGCCCGCGTTGACGCGCGGCGTCACCGTCAGCAGGACGCCCGTGTCGCGGTACTCGATGGCGTTGACGATGTTCGACTGACCGCTCACGGACTGCTGCTGGGAGGTCGTCACCGGCACCTGGTCGCCCACCTCGATGCTCGCCTGCTGGTTGTTCAGCACCATCAAGCTCGGCGAGGAGATGATGTTGAGCTTGGACTCCTGGGCGAGCGTGTTGAGCACGAGGCGCACGTCGAGGGCGTCGACGATGGCGTAGGAGAACCCGGGCGCAAGGGCCTGCAGGCCCGTCGCGCCGAGGTCGAGGG
>CAJIAT010000340.1_pt1 | contig 17166 bp, 16 predicted proteins | sample 9199161 | NCBI WGS metagenome assembly CAJIAT01 (sample SAMEA7708281, study PRJEB35096) | sediment metagenome | biome: marine neritic benthic zone biome [ENVO:01000025]; feature: sediment [ENVO:00002007]; material: shallow marine sediment [ENVO:03000034] sea grass bed [ENVO_01000059] ... | reverse complement strand
GTCATCGGCCGCCAGCCCGCGCCCGAGGACGAGACCGTCGACGGTGCAGACGCGGTGCTCGCGGAGGCGGTCGTCGAGGACGCGGGTCCCCTCCCCGGCCCCGTCATCGACCTCGACCGGCACAATCCCCCGAAGACCCCCGAGGAGCAGGCGGCGGTCGGAAAGGCGGTGATGTCGATCTTCTCTCCCATCGCGAGCACCGGCGAACGCCTCGAAGGCCTCGCGACGCTCGACCAGGCGATGCCGGACGAGGATGAGCCGACTCGCGCGGACAACGTGCTGATGTTCGCCTTCGCCGTGGTCTCGGCCCCGGCGGTCGCGCTCGGGGCCCTGGCCGCGATGGCCTGAGAACCCGCGGCGCCCCGCCGGCGCCCACCCCGAGCCCGCGCCTCCGGTTGCGGCGCTTCACCGGCATCGCTACGCTCGCCGCGCCCGGTCGGGTAGCCGAAGTCCGCGAGCGCGTCATGTCCCTGCTCGTCAAGAACATCCACACGCTGGTCACGATGGACCAGTCCCGCCGCGAGATCCGCGGCGGCGCGATGGTCGTGCGTGGCGGCGCGATCGCACGCATCGGGACCACGCACGAGCTGGACCACGACGCGGACGAGGTGCTCGACCTCGGGAATCGCTTCATCGTGATGCCGGGGATGGTCAACACCCATCACCACTTCTACCAGACGCTGACCCGGGTCGTGAGACCGGACGGCACGCTGTTCCCCTGGCTCGAGGCGCTCTACCCGATCTGGGCGAACATGCGCTCGAGCGACATCCACCTGAGCGCTCAGCTCGCTGCCGCCGAGCTGCTATTGAGCGGCTGCACGACCTCGAGCGATCACCTCTACATCCTTCCGAACGACTGCACCGTCGACGACGAGATCCAGGCGATCGGGGAGCTCGGCATGCGCTTCACCGCCGTGCGCGGGAGCATGAGCGTCGGGGAGAGTGACGGCGGCCTGCCGCCGGACTCGGTGGTCGAGGACGAGGCTGCGATCCTCGTCGACTCCCAGCGGCTCATCGAGACCTATCACGACGATGCGAGGCACTCGATGGTGCAGGTCGCACTCGGTCCGTGCTCGCCGTTCTCGGTATCCGAGGGGCTGATGCGCGAGTGCGCCGAGCTCGCACGGAGCTCGGGAGTGCGGCTGCACACGCACCTCGCCGAGAACGTCGAGGACATCACCTACATGACCGAGCGCTACGGCAAGCGACCGGGCGCGTGGGCGGAGTCCGTCGGCTGGCTCGGAGACGACGTGTGGCACGCGCACTGCGCGCACCTCGACCGGGATGAGATCGGTCTCTTCGCGCGCTCCGGCACCAGCGCCGCGCACTGCCCGAGCAGCAACATGCGGCTCGCGAGCGGCGCTGCGCCCGTCAGATCCATGCTCGACGCCGGCGTGAACGTCGGCCTCGGGGTCGACGGATCGGCGTCCAACGACACCGGGAACCTCGTCCACGAGGCGAGGCAGGCCATGCTGCTTGCCCGCGTGCGCGAGCGCGACGTGGCGGGGATGACGGTCCGCGAGGCACTGGAGATCGCGACCCGCGGGGGCGCACAGGCGCTCGGGCGCGACGACATCGGACATCTGGCGCCCGGGATGTCGGCCGACTTCATCGGCTTCGACACGGAGCGAAGACCCTTCGTCGGCGCCCACGCAGATCCAGTCGCGGCGTTGCTCCTTTGCCAGAACGACTACGTGGACTTCAGCTACGTCAACGGGCGAAAGGTCGTCGACGGAGGGCGCCTGACCACGATCGACTACGAGATCCTCGCCGAGACGGCGCGCAAGGCTGCGATCGCTCTGTCGAACGCCTGACGGCCGCCCGGAATCGGAGAGCGGCTGGTACTGGCATCCACGAACGGCCTGCGAGCTCGGCGATCAACACCTGTGCTCGGGGATCTAGAATAAAGACGATGAGCGAGCCCAAGTCGCAGATCCCGCTGTTCCGGGGCGTCATCGAGTCCCACGAGGACGGACGCCCACCGGTCAGCGACGAGCGCCCCGAGGTTCTCCAGAGCCGGACTTACCGGCTCTCGGTCCCCTTCGACACCGAGACCATCAACATCTACGTCACGGTCAGCGACAAGGAGGGCCGACCGTACGAGTTCTTCATCAACTGCAGCAACGTGGAGCTGAGCGAGCACCTCGCGGCGGTCTCCGCCCTGGGCTCGCGCATGCTCCGCAACGGGTTCCCGGTGCAGCTCGTCGCCGAGGACCTGATGGAGATCGCGAGCCCGCACACCGGCCACATGCGCCGGGGCGGCTACTGCCCGAGCCTCTCGGCGCTCATCGGGCGAACGCTGGTCGCGCATGCGGAGGGACGTCTGCCCGAGTGAGGGCGAGAGTTGTCGGCCTCTCGCCGCGTCTCGGGGCCTGACCCTGCTCGTCGCTCGACCGGCACGGCGAGAGCTTGCCGTCCCCTCCCCCTCGCGGGTCGACGCGGTCCGCGGGCCCGCGGCCTCGCCCCGGCACCCGTTGCCACCTTCCTCTCGGCGAGTCGGTCGGCGCTCGGTCGCCGGGACTCGAGAACCCAGCATCCCGATCCGCATGGGTTCGCCTGTCGATCTGTCTTGTCTAGATTATGTCTACATATGAATTTCTACATCATGTTGACATCTCCGCATGAGTGCGCCATCCTCCGCCTCGAATACTCGACAGATGCTGGACCTCAACTGGACGGAGACGAGACGATGCGAAGAATGGCAATCGCCGGTGTTCTCACAAGTGCGGCCCTGGTCGCAGCCGCGGGCGCCGCCCAGCGCCCCGCCAACGCACCGAGCGCATCGGTTGCCGACGCGGTGGCTGGCGACGCTCGGCTGAGTCTGTTCGCCGGCGCGCTGCGACAGTCGGAGGTCGGCGCTACCGTGGAGCGGGAGGAGGCCTGGACGCTGTTCGCGCCCGCTGACCGGGCACTGCGCAACGAAGGCTCGGCGTTCCTGCTCGAAACGGTTCTGGTCGTCCCGGAGAACGGGGAGCGTCTGGACGACGTCCTCGGGCACCATCTCGTGCGTGGGACGCGCCTGGACCTCGACGCCGACCCCGAGAGCGAGGTGGTGACGAGCGCTTCGGGAACCGCGCTGGCTTTCGAGCGGGTCGGCAGCGGGTTGCGGATCGACGGGCACGCGGTGGTCATCGATCGCATCGACGCGGGCAAGGGAGTCGTCTACGTCATCGACCGCATGCTCTGGCCCGAGTACTGGAGCGCAGACACCCTCGTCGAGCGCTAGTCGTGCAAGCCGCTGACGTCACCGGGGGGTATCGCGGTTGGGATGAGGAGTGGACATCGGTGCTCGTCGGGCTATCACGAGCACCGGCGTGGCCGATCTAACGCTGCCCGGCCAGTCGCTCCCAACCGAGGAACTCGATTTCCGCGAGCGAAGTCTCGTCTCGTCCGAGCGTGAAGACCGCCCGCAATCCGTCCGTGTGGAACAGCGCTGGTCCGGAAGCGGTACGCCCAGTGGGCGCTTGCACTACGCCTACACCCTTGACGAAACCGAGGGCCACAAGGGTCTGCGCATAGACCATGTCCTGCACCAAGTCGATCCGCGCCTCGTCGACGTTGGGATCGATGGCGTGCGATCCGTCCGGCAGGGCGGGCGCGAAGCGCCCGCCGAGCGGTGTCACCACCTGACCGACCCAGACGGGCTCTCCGCGAAAACGTATGTCCGTGAGCCAGAGCCGTAGCTGGTGCGGCTGCGCCGGCACCCAGCGGGCGCGCTTCGTGCCGGCGAGATCCTGTCGGCGTCCGAACGCGAGAACGGGTGCCAGCGGGGCGGCTCGATAGCCCCGGCGCTGCAGCGCGGTGCCGAGCGCCTCCAACCTCCCGATGATGACCACGTTGAGCGGACCGATACGCTCCACGTCCTCGCTCGCGACGCAGCAGGGAAGCCGTTCGAGGAGCGTCCTCAGCTCCGCGGCGGACTCGACCGATACCTCGCCGGGACCTTCTGCCCGTCGGGCAAGCTGCTCCACGCTACGGTACAGCGCCTCGTTCGCGGGATTCGTCAGGATCAGGGTGACGCTCTCGGACCACTTCCGGCCGACGAGGTCGACGTTGACGACCTTCGCGCCCTCTTCGAGGTTCGTCAGGACGAAACCGGAGACCGTCTCCCCCGGCGGGACCGGGTCGGTGAAGTTCAGGCTCTCGAAGTGATCGTCGACGAGGGCACGCGTCTCGGGCGAGAACGCTTTGTGATAGCCGAACGCCGCCTCCCGAGGGGAGAAGTACTCCGGGTCCATCCCCGTCGGTAGGAATCTGAGCAACCCGTCGGAGCCGTTCTCGATCTCCAGCCAGACCGGCTCGATCCCTCTCGAGGCCAGGTCGACGCCGAAGATGGCCTCAGCCTCCTCGCGATGCAGGAGGGCTGCACGGACCCGGATCTCCTCCCCTGCGGCGGTCTCGGCGCGGCCTCGCAGCGCCGAATCGTCGAAAGCCGCCGGCGCGACGAACGCAGTGGTGGCGCAGCCGCCCAGCGAGACCGCGACGAGCGCGAGGAGCATCGGCAGCGAGCGCCACCCCATGTAGCTGTTCCGAGATAGGCCACACGCCAGGGGCTTCGATCGGCGTTGTATTGTCCGAGCGCCCCACCCTGTCCCGCCCCCGAAAGGCCCCCAAGGGGGGCGAGTACTTGCTGCGGGCGACAGTGGTCGACGACTACGCACAGGCATCCGGCTACCGCCCCCCGGCCCGCGCTTCGAGCTCCGGGTCGACATCCTTCGGGAGCTGCTCCCAATCCAGGAAGTCGATGTCCTCGAGCGTGCGTGGCCGCGGCTCGAAGAACATGACCACGCGCAGGCCATCCGTGTGATAGGGATCACCGACGAGGTTCAGCCGCGGCGCGTCTCGCGGCACCTCGCCGACGCCGCGCACGTAGCCGAGCGCGCTCAGCGCCTGCGAGTAGGCGAGGTCCTCGATCAGATAGCGCCTCGCCTCGTCGACGTCCGGATCGATCACGTGCGTGGAGATCGTCGGCGACTTGGTCGTGAACTTCACGCCGATGTCGCGACTGATCTGACCGATCCAGACGGACTCGCCGCGAAAGCGCATGGGCGTGAGCCACATCCTCAGATGGTTGCGCTCGTGGATGGTGCCGCGCGCCTTCTGCAGGGCGATGTCCTGGCGCCGGCCATAGACGTAGAGCGGGCTGATTGGCGAGTACCGATAGCGCGAGCCGTCCAGGAACGACGCGATGGTGCGCCACACCGCGTCGGACCAGACGATCTCTGTGCCATGCCAGCCGCGGCGGACGTAGGCGGGGAAGATGTCGTCCGGCTCCCCGATGAGCACGAGGTTCAACGGATCCCCCTCGGCGGAGCCGCGCTCGTTGGTCGTGCAGCACGGCAGCTGCTCGAGCGCCCTGCGCAGGGCCTCCTCGTCGTCGAGGTGCACGATCTCCGAGCCCTCGTAGAGCCCCCCGAAGTCCACCAGGGTGTAGTCACCGCGGAAGGACGGGTCGACGACGATGTAGCTGAAGCTCCTCGCCTGGTTCGCCGCGACGAGATCGACGTCCACCGCCCGGAAGGCCTCGTCGCGATTGACGATGACGAATCCGGACACCGTCGAGCCGGGCGGAATCGGGTTCGGGAACTGGAGCTCGTCGAAGTGACGCTCGATCGCGAGGCGTGCCTCGTCGGTACGCCCGACGCCGAACGGATAGGCCGCCTCGGAGGGGGAGAAGTAGGCCGGGTCGAGCCCCGAGGGAAGCAGCCAGTAGCGCTCCTGCTCGTCGTTGCGGACCTCGATCCAGATCGGCTGCATCTCGTAAATGGCCAGATCCTCACCGTAGATCGCCTCGGCTTCCTCGCGCGTGGGAACGGCGGCGGTCACGGTCAGACCACCCTCGGTCTCGGTCTGCGCCCGCTCCTTGAAGGGCACCGCCTCGATCGGGAGCGGCGAGGGAGCGGCGCAGCCCGTGACGACCAGCGCTGCGGCAACCCACCACGCGGCGCGCTGCGCCAGGGGACCGGCAGCGCCTCCGGATGCGGCGCCGGGGTCGACCGGCACCCGGATCGCTCGCCCGGGCGGATCGGGATCACGTCGCGCCGGTCGTCGCTGCTCGGTGGATGTCACGCCGCCCCGCTCGCCGAAACCAAGACCCGCCAACGCGCGTCGTCGATGACGCTCGCCTCTCGCGGCCCGATCTTTCCCCGCCCCGCTCGATGCCGCAAGCGCAGCGGCAGCTCCGACCGAGGCGCCTAGCCCGGATATTGCACCAGTTCTCGTCGCGAGGGGCCGACGAGAACTGGTGCAATACCCGGGCCAGGGCGGCGCGTCACCGCTGCGAGAGCACCCTCGAGATGTCGAGCCGATAGGCTCGCCACGCCGGCAACAGCGCGGCGAGCACTGACAAGGCGAGCGTCGCGGCGACGAGGACGAGCTCCCCCTCGTGCCACGGTGAGCCGCTGAACGGCACCTGCTGGCCGCGCCGCAGCCATCCGCCCACCGCGGCAGCCCCGAGGTGACCGAGGGCGAGCCCGCCGAGGAGTCCGGCGCCCCCGAGCAGCAGGCCCTGGCCGAGGACGTGCCCGAGCACCCGCGTCCTGCTGGCTCCCAGGCAGCGCATCAGCGCCATGTCGTGCTGCTGCTCCTCGAGCGTGCGGTACAGCGCGACGAACAGGCTGAGTCCGGCCGCGACCAGCAGCACGACGGCGAAGGCGTTGAACACGTCGAGGCCGACGCCGACGAAGGTCAGGAGGCGGGTGAGCTCGCGCGCCGGCGAAGCGGCCTGCGCCGTGCTCCCGGCGTTGACCGTCTGAGGGAAGGTCACCGCGGCGATCGGCGAGCGATAGCGCACCAGCATCGCGGTGATCTCGGCGCCCGCCTCCCCCGCGTGCCCGTGCACCTCCCACACCGACTCGACGGCGGTGAGGACCAGGCGGTCGAGCACGGTGCCGCTCGGGGCGAGCACGCCCACCACCTCGAGAGGGCTGTCCTCGTGCAGCGTGAACCCTGCCGAGAGCCCATGGCTGCCGACGAGCGCATCGCCCGCCGCAAGGCCCGAGCGCTCGGCGACGGCGCTGCCGAGCACCGCCTCCATGGGCCGCTCCCAGAGCCGTCCCGAGCTCACCGTGCCGGCGAAGTGGGCGACGTACTCGGGCGTCGTGCCGACGATTCGCGCGCCCTGGAACGAGTCGCCCAGGGCGAGCGGGATCGTGTCCGCGACCAGCGGGTGCGTGGCGATCGCCTTCGCCTCGTCGAGGGCGATGTTGCCCGTCGGCTCGTCCACGTGGAAGACGGCGGAGAGGACGAGCTGCATGGGGCTGCCCTTGGCGCCGACCACGGCGTCGATATCGCGAGCGTCGCGAAGCAGCCGCGACTCCAGTCCGCTCGCGAGCAGCAGCGCCGCGACCAGGGTGCCGACGCCGAGGGCCAGGAGGACGACGGTGAGCGCGGTCGCGAGCTTCTGCGAGCGCAGGCTCGCGGCACAGAGGGCCAGCGCGCCGAGTCTCACGTCCCGGGCCTCATGCGCCGAGCACCAGGCGCTGGTCGAAGAGTCGGGCGAGGCGCGCATCATGGGTGGCGACGATGAGCGTCGCACCGCGCGCCCCGGCCTGCGCGAGCAGGAGCGCCGCGACCGCCTCACAGCTCGCGTCGTCGAGGCTCGCCGTGGGCTCGTCGGCGAGGAGCAGCGCCGGCTCGTTGATCACGGCGCGGGCGAGCGCCACGCGCTGGGCCTCCCCCCGGCTGAGCTCGTCGGGCCGCGCGTCGGCACGATGCGCGACCCCGAGCTCGTCGAGCACGGCCAGGCAGCGTCGCTCGTCCTGCGCGACGCCCGCTAGATACTGCGCTGCGAGCACGTTCCCGAGCGCCGTGAGCGAGGACAGCAGGTGCAGGTGCTGGAACACGATGCCGATGTGCCGGCCCCGAAAACGGTCGAGGGTGGCGGGGCGCAGCCCTGCGAGCGGCATGTCCACCACCGTGATGGTGCCCTCGAGCGGGCGCTGCAGCCCCGCGATCAGGTGCAGCAGCGTCGTCTTCCCCGACCCGGACGGACCGCTCACGAGCTGGCAGGCGCCCTGCTCGACGCAGAACGCATCGAGCGCGAGGATCTCGTGCCCGTCGAATGCCTGACGGAGCCCCGAGATCTCCACCGCGTTCACCGGCAGGTTCCGTCCCCGGGAGCGGGGCTCGAGGAGCACCGGGCCGTCGCCACGCGCGCGCCGCCCTCTCCGGCGCTGCACGCGGGAAGGCTCGAAGGGTTCACTGCCGGTCGAGGTCTACGGTGCGTGCCCAGCGCGCCGACTCAGTCAGCAGCGCTCGCGTCGGAGAGGCGGTAGTACAGACCGGTCTCGTCGTCCTCGAGCAGCTCGAAGCGGCCGCGGAGCGCGATCGGCTCCTTGGTGAAGCGCACCGGCTCGCTGCAGCGCACATCGATGAGCGAGGTCGGTCCACCCGGCAGGCAGAACGGACAGCCGGGCGGCAGGGCGCTCAGCAGGAAGCGCGTCTGCTCGCGCCCCGGCTCCAGCACGTAGATGAAACCGAGGACCGTCACCTCCCGCTCGTGGAGCGCACGCACCGCCTCCGGGAAACGCACGCGGAACACGGTGCGCAGCGGCCCGACCGTCTCGGCCTCCACGTCGAGCTCGGCGAGCAGGGACCAGTGCAGCGCGCCACGCCGGTCGACCTCCCGGTCGTACCAGCTCTGCGCCTCCTCCGGCGTGTCGAAGGCACGAGCCGGCAGGCACACGGCCAGCAGCGTCAGCGCCACGACGATCCCGTTGCGGGTCATGGGCATCGGCTCCGGGGCCCGGCGGCTCACCGCCGGGCCCCGCGTCGGGCCTGCCTAGCGGATGGCGATCGGCGCGCCGATCGAGCCGGTGGCGCCGGCCACCGGCGCCGGGCTGTACATGTAGGCGAACACCCACGCCTCGTCCTTGGCGAGCTCGGAGAGCTTCATGTTCTCCTGGTTGACGATACCGTGCCGGGTCTGCAGGTACTGGTGCACGCAGAAAGCACAGACCGGGTCCGGGTTCGGCACCGCGTCCACGGGCCAGGTGTCACCGCCGGTGACGCCGGCCTTCACCGTCTCGGCGATCCAGCGCGCGACCTCCATGCCGATCCCCGGGCACCCGTCGTTGAACTTCGCCGGGTCGACCCAGTGCTTCTCCCAGCCGGTGCGGAAGACGATGGCGTCGCCCTCGGCGAACTCGAAGTCGGCCATCCCCTGGCGCTGCAGCGCGTTCTTCACGTCGGCCATGGTGATCACCTCGCCCTTCTCCATGGAATCGACGCCCCGCGCACCGGCGATGTCGAGGAGGATCCCCCGCGCGACGATCGGATGCAGCTTCTCCGTGCCGAGCTTGTTCAGCCCGTAGGGGTTGCCCATCTCCGCTGCCGTGAAGCCGTTGTACCAGCGCATCTCCGTCTTGTCGCCGTCGGCGCCGACCTGCACGCCGATGTGGCCGAGCCCGTCGAACTGGGTGCCCACCTGGCCGATCTCGGTGGCGAGGAACTCGTCGTTCCACATGATCCGGTTCGCGCCGAAGGTGCCGCCGGTCGGCGTGCCGGGGATGCGCAGGCTGAACTTGCGCGCGCCGAACAGCGGCATGTCCGCGGTGTAGTCGTGGCCGAGCTTGTAGACCTTGCCGGTCTTCACCGCTCCGAGGGCGCGCATCACGACCTCGGGCTTGGTGTACCAGTTGGTCGAGCCCGCCTCGTCGCCGGCGCCCCACATCGGGTTCGGCCACCACTTCGACCCAAGCGGGGTCTCCATGTTGGAGCCGTCGACCCAGGGCTTGCCGGCGCAGTCCTTCCAGTTCGAGTCCGAGCACTGCGCCTCGGCTGCTGCGGCGCCGAAGCCGAGCGCGGCTCCGGCCGAGATGGCGACGGCCAGCTTTGCGAATTTGCCCATGATTCCCTCCAGATTTCTCGTGGTTCTTGTCGTCCCCACCGCGCGCTGACCGGGCAGCGCGCGGCCGTGGCCAGTATAGATCGAGGTACGCCGCGAGCGGGCCCGGTCGAAGCCATTGGCGAGGCGTATCGCCGTGATCGCGATCATGGCCCGCCCGCCCGACGATGACGGACAGTGGCCGTAGCCTGACCAGGGGCGAACCGGGGAGGTGACCATGAAGTGTCCATTCTGCGCCACGGCGCTCGATCACGACGACTCGGCCCCGCGCGGCTCGATCCCGGTGGATCGGTGCCCGGCGTGCCGAGGCTGCTGGCTCGACCGGTCCGCGCTCGAGGGCGTCCACGACGGCGTCTGGGAGAACCTCGAGCAGATCGGCGTCACCGCGTCCGAGACCTTCTCCGACTACGTCTGTCCCCACTGCGCCGCGATGCTCATGCGGGTCAGCCCGGACGAGCATCCCGAGCTCCAGGTCGAGCGATGCCCGAGCTGCCACGGCATCTGGCTCGACAACGGGGAGCTCGGAAAGCTCACCGACGTGGTGGTGGAATACGCCGAGCAGCACCGGACCCTGCACGAGCGGCCCGAGGGCTGGTCGGCGATTCGCTGGGTGCTCTACCGGCTCGCGGACCAGGCGAACCGTCAGCCAGCGGACTGACGGCCCGTCGCCGCGGGCGCGCTCAGCGCGCCGCGCGTCGGATCTGTTCGACCAGCCGCGCGGGCTCCGCGCCGAGCAGGTTCTTGTCGATCTCGACGTCCACCAGACGCCGCGTGCCGTCGTCGAGGCTGTCGCGCAGCAGTCCCAGGAAGCGCGGCGGTGCGACGAGACCGATCGAGTCCACATCACCCTCGGCGCGGGCCGCGTTGAGATGCCCCGCCAGCTCCCGGGCGAAGGCGGCCGCCTCGGTGTGCGTCGGCTCGGTGTGCGGCTCCATCGAGTGACGGCCCTGACCGGCGCTGTCGAAGGCCCGGCCCGGTGAGTCGCTCACCAGATCGCGGGCGTGCAGCCGGCCCTCCGGATGGACGAAGTCGGCCAGCTCCCGCAGGGCGTCACCTCGCATCTCGTAGAGCCGCGCCCGCGCGCTCTCGGCGACCAGCAACACACGTTTGGCCATATCCACACCTCTCACGCGGGGAATCCACGACACGTTCATTCGACACGCCGGGCGCGGCGCGCGCGCTGATCGGGATCAATGAGGCCTCCCGGTCTGGATGGCTGACTGGATGCGTCCGGGTCGACCTCGTCGGGCGTTCGGAGTGGATGAGCGGACTCCAGCGAGGGGGGCTGGCGCATGGGAGAGGACGGAACGACGCTCAACGAGCAGGTCGCGAACCGGCTGATGGAGGCGAGCGCGCTGCTCGAGCAGCAGGGCGCCAATGCGTTCCGCGTCCAGGCCTACCGCAGGGCTGCGGAGACGGTCTCGCGACTCGAGCGCGACGTGGGAGAGATCGCCGAGCAGGAGGGCGCTGAGGGGCTCGTCGCACTGCCGGGGATCGGAGCAGGCATCGCCGCCGCAATCGTCGAGCTCGTCACCCACGGGCGCTGGAGCGCCCTCGAGCGGCTCCGCGGAGCGCTCGACCCGGTTGCGGTGTTCCAGAGCGTGCCCGGCATCGGCCCGGCCCTCGCCGAGCGGATCCACGAGGCGCTCCACGTGGACACCATCGAGGAGCTCGAGGCCGCCGCCCACGACGGGCGGCTCGAGACGGTCGCGGGCGTCGGGCCACGCAGGGCAATGGGGGTCCGCTCGCACCTCGCGGCCACCCTCGCGCGCATCCGGCCACAGCGACGGCAACGCGGCGTCGAGCCCGACGTGGCACTCGTGCTCTCGGTCGATGCGGAGTACCGGCGCAAGGCCGCCGCCGGCGAGCTGGCCAGAATCGCGCCCAAGCGCTTCAATCCGGAGGGTCGGGCCTGGCTGCCGATCCTGCACGCACAGCGCGACGTCTGGCACTTCACCGCGCTGTACTCGAACACGGCGCGGGCCCACGAGCTCGGCCGCACGGCGGACTGGGTCGTCATCTACTTCTACGACGACGATCATCGTGAGGGACAGTGCACCGTCGTCACCGAGACGCGGGGTCCGCTCGCTGGCCGGCGCGTCGTGCGCGGGCGCGAGCAGCAGTGTCGGCACCACCACTCGTCGCGCGAGCCGGTTGCCTGACGGTCGCAGCGGCGCGCCGCTCAGCTCTTCTCGCGCCAGCCGCGCTCCTCGTGGGTGAGCACCCAGGCGACGACCTCCCCAGGCACGAGGGCGTCGCCTCCGTCCGCCGCCCAGCTCGCCGCGAAGGCGTGGTCGTGCGCCGACGACGGCTCCCCCGAGCGTTCGGCGTCGACGAGCGTGCACACGGCTTCGACGCGCGTCCGCCAGGTGCGCATGTTCTGCACGCCCACGTCGATCCACCCCTCCGCGCACGCCTCGGCCTTGAGCGTCGGTCCGCGCAGCAGCCGCTCGCCGTCCGCGAGCAGGATGGGAACGCCGATGGACAGGGCGCGCTGGCGAAGGTCCGCGTTGACCATCACCTCGTGCTCGAGCAACTCGGAGAGCTCGCGCGGCGTGCGGGCGAGCACGCCGGCGAGCGTCTCGCAGCACTGGCGCAGCAGCTGCGCCTCGAAGAGCAGCTTGGAGAGCCGTGGAGGACCGAGGATCTCGAAGGCGACCGCCGGGCCGTGCTCGGCCTCGAGCGCGCGCAGGCGCGCCATCGCGACCTCGCGCAGGTGCCCGCCGCGGTGGCTCGGCCCCATCACCGATCCATCCAGCGCGGCGACGGTCTCCCGGCCGGTGCTCGAGCCGCGGAGCTCGCGCACCACGTTCAGGGCGATCTCCTCCGGGGTCACGAGCTGCATCTGCCCCGGTGCGGTGATCGCCTGGAACTCGTCCGCGGTGAACACGCCGTTCTCGCCGGTGTCGATGTATACCCCTTCCAGGCAATCGCCTGCGCGGACGCCGAAGTCGCCCGCCGGATCGAGGCTCCCGGGCCGGCCGACCGGCACCGCGAGCTCGGGCGGGCAGTCCCATCGCTCGAGCCCGCGGCCGCGCCTGCTGATCGGCCCATGACCGATCGCACGCCAGCCGATGCAGGCGGCCGGCGTCACCTGCTTCACCACGGCCGGCCCGCCGGGGGTGCGAGCCATCATGAAGGTGAGCAGCGCCTGGGCGCCGGCCACGGCGACCTTGGCGAGCAGCAGACGCGAGGGCTTCTCCTCGCCGTGGGTGTAGGGGATGTTGAAGCCGAAGCCTCCGGCGCCGGTGGTGCCCACCTTGACGTAGGCCTGGGTGCCGGCGCGTCGCATCCCTTCGTTCAGGAGCTGGACGTGGCGTACGAGCATCGGCACCGAGAGCGTCGCGAGCAGTCCCTCGACGGCGGCGCTCCAGTCGGTGCCCTGCGCGTTCCCGGCAGCGAGGGCACGGAGCCTCGCGCCCTCGCCGTAGATGTCCTGGTAGCTGATCGCGGTGGCGGTGTTCATGCAGTCGACGACGACGTCGGCGCTCGCCTCGCGGGCGATGAGCTGGACCAGGCGGGAGGACTCGACGATGTCGTCGTCGAGGACGCCGAGGATGTCGTCGACCAGCCGGGCGCGAAGGATGGGGTCCTCGAGCACCGCGCCTCGCGAGACGTCCGCTTCGCGCTGCCACTCGTTGCGCAGGAACACGTCCCCCCAGGCCGGCGCGATCGCCGTCTCCGTGCCGGGGTGCTCGTCGCGCAACCGTCCGGCCGCGTCCCGGGCACGCTCCGCGCGTCGCGCGGCCACGGTGATCCGCGCGGGACGCTCGGCGAGGAGCGCCCGGCACACGGAGGACCCGACCAGCCCCGCTGCTCCGAGCACCAGCACGCGCTTTCCTCGGATGTCCATTCGCTAGGGTTCCTTCGACCAGCGTTCCGTCGAGCAGCTTTCCGTTGACCAGCGATCCATACGCGGGTGACCTGCGGGGCGCGCCTTCACTCGACGGCCGCCCAGTAGGCGTCGACGCGCCGCTGGATCTCGTCGAGCGTCGCCTCGTCCCGCTCCGGCTCGAACAGGTGGGCGAAGCGACCCTGCAGGGCGAGGTACTCCTCCACCGGGCGCCGGTCGCGGACGACGCGGGTATGGGTGACGACACCGTCGGCGTATTCCTTCAGCGGCCAAACCCCCGTACGCACTGCGAGACGCCCCACCGCCGCGGCGTCCTTCGGGTCGAAGCCCCAGCCCGTGGGGCACGGTGAGAGCGCGATGACGAGCCGTGGTCCGCGGAGCGCCCTCGCCTTCTCGATCTTACGCGCGAGGTCGAGGGGCTCCGAGCCGATCACCGTCGCCACGTAGGCTGGCCGGTTCGCCGCCCAGAGCGAGAAGAGATCCTTCTTGTATCCCGGCAGGCCGTGCGTGAGGCGCGTGGTTGCACTGCGCGCGCCGTGCGGCGTGGCGGCCGAGGTCTGCTGGCCGGTGTTGCCATAGCCCTCGTTGTCGTAGCAGAGGTAGAGGAAGTCCAGATCTCGGTCGATGGCGCCCGAGGTCGCCGACAGACCCATGCCGTAGGCGGCGCCGTCGCCGGTGAGGACGACCACCTCGAGATCCTCCGTTGCGGGCATCCGGCCCGTGCTGCGCAGGATGTCCAGCGCGTCGCGAACGCCCTGGGCGCCCGCCGGCGCGCTCGCCATGGCGGTGTAGAGGAACGATCCGCGAAACGGCGTGAACGGGTAGATCGAGAGCAGGGTGAGGCAGCCGGCGGCGTTGACGAAGACGGTCCTCTCGCCGAGCAGGTCGTAGATCTGGTGTACCGCCTGCAACCCACCGCAGCCGGCGCAGGTCGGCGTCCCGGCGCCCAGCAGGTGCGTGGATGGCAGGTCGCGCATGCGCCGGTAGGCCGTCTCGCTCACGGCGCGCTCCCGAGCTCGGCGCGCTCGGCGTGAGCGACCGCCTGGAGCTTGCGGATCGCCCGGAGCTCGCTCTCGGTGTAGAGCAGCCTCGGGGGAGGGATCTCCCCGCTCTCGCCCGAGCGTCTCGCGATCCGCACGATCTCGAACAGCTCCTCGGCGCGGATGTCCCGACCGCCGAGGCCCCCGATGAAGCTGAGCAGCGCGCTCGGCGCGTCCGGTCGACCATAGAGCGCCGCTGCCGTCTCGCCGTGCAGCACGCCGCCCCCGCCGGTGGACAGGTTCTGGTCGACGACCGCGACGGCCCGCTTGCCCGCGAGGGCCTCTCGCAGCGCCTCGGCCGGGAACGGCCGGACCAGCCGTGGCCGCACGAGGCCGACCCGCTCACCCGCCTCGCGGAGCCGGTCGACCGCATGTCGGGCCTTGGTGGCGAAGGAGCCGATCATCACGAGCACGACGTCCGCATCCTCGCAGCGGTAGCGCTCGAGCACCTCGTAGCTGCGCCCGAATCGCTCGGCGAACGCCGCCGCGGCGGCGTCGAATCGGGCGAGCGCGTTCTCGGCCGCCAGGTGCATCTCGTACCGGAAGTAGGAGTAGTTGGCGCCACCGAGCACGGAGACGGCGTGGCTCAGCGGAGCGCTGGCCCGGAAGCCGAGGTTCTCCACGTCGTAGGCACCCACGTAGTCGCGGGCGGCCACCTCGTCGGGCACCGTCACCGGCTCGCGCGTGAACGAGAGGTAGAAGCCGTCCAGGTTCACGATCACCGGCAGCCGCACGCGCTCGTCCTCGGCGAGGCGATAGGCGATCAGCACGCCGTCGAGCACCTCCTGGCAGGTGGCGCAGTGCAGCTGCAGGAATCCGCAGTCGCGCGCCGCGAGCACGTCGTTGTGGTCCGGCTCGAGGGTGATCGGCGTCGCCACCCCGCGCGAGACGTTCACCAGCACGAACGGGGCGCGCCACCCCGCCACCGCGTAGAGCATCTCCATCGCGTAGAGCAGGCCCTGGCTGGAGGTGGCGGTGAACACGCGAACGCCGGTCGCAGCCGCCGCGCCGGCGGCGGTGAGCACCGAGTGCTCGGACTCGAGCATCACCAGCCGCCCCGCCATCGCGCCCCCGTCGATCCAGCCGGAGAGCGTCTCGATGATCTCCGTCTGCGGGGTGATCGGGAAGGCGGGCACGTAGTCCACGCCGGCCAGCCGCGCCCCCCACGCCGCGGCGGCGTTACCCGTGAGCAGCGCGGCGCTCACGATCCCGCCTCCTCGGTGTCTCGCGCCTCGACCTCAGGGATCGCCTCGATCGCGTGGGCGGGGCACTGGGCGACGCAGATCATGCATCCCTTGCAGTGCGCATAGTCGATCTCCGGGTAGCCGTCCTCGCCGACGGCGATGGCGCTGTCGGGACAAAGGGTCGAGCACACCCACCAGCATCGGTTGCAGCGCGTCGCGTCGAGGACCGGACGCAGCGTGCGCCACAGACCGGTGCGCACCTGCACGCTGGTCGAGGCAGCATGGATCGCAGGGGCGCTGACCCGCGCATCGTCGAGGGGCACGTCGATCCACGCAGGCGGCACATAGCTCGACGCGCTCGGCTCCGGGCCCTCGCGCACGCATCCCGCCCGCGCGTCCATCGCCTCGTAGCTCTCCAGGGCAGCATCGAGGTTGCGCGCCAGAGCCGCCTCACCGAGCGGGCCGATCTCCTCCTCGAGCGCCTTCGCCAGCGCATCTCTCGAGACGAGGCCGAGCAACCGCGCCGCGGCTCCGGCGCAGCGCGCTCCCGCATGGCGCTCGTCGCGCTTCGAAGCTGGAAGGGTTAGCAGCATGCAGTCGAGGGCGAGACGCTCGCGCCATTCGCGCGGCGCGGCATCGCTGCACACCAGCAGCACGCAATCACCGTCGACGCCCGCCAGCACCCCGGCCACGGGAACGGGGACCAGCGTCTCGTCGGCGACCAGGACGAGATCCGGCCGGTCGATGATGCCGCGCTCGTGAATCGGCTCGCGCGCCGCGCGCACGTAGGCGAAGATGGGTGCGCCCCGCCGCTCGGCGCCGTAGCGCGGCGCGTCCTGCACCTGGTAGCCCTCGGCGAACAGGGCCGTCCCGAGCACCCTGCTGGCCGTCTTGATTCCCTGACCGCCGCGGCCGTGAAAGCGGATCCGATACACGCCGTCTCGCCTCCGCCCTTTCGCCTATTGACAGCCATGCTCCGCCAAGGGTCGGTCGGGACCGGTGATCTGCATCAAGGCATAGCCCGGATATCTCACCGAAGTGCGAGACCTTGTCAGATATCGCGCAGGACCTTGGATCCATGAGAGTTCATGGATTCAAGGGACAAGCGAGCGCGTGTGGAAACGGCGAGCTACCCGGGCTAGTGTGGTGTCCCACAGATGAGTAGGCATTTTCGGCGAGCTATCGGGCGTGTCTGGCAAGGCGCGCCGAGGAGGGATAGCCGTCGCTATCGCGACGAGGCGC
>CAJIAT010000337.1_pt1 | contig 17372 bp, 11 predicted proteins | sample 9199161 | NCBI WGS metagenome assembly CAJIAT01 (sample SAMEA7708281, study PRJEB35096) | sediment metagenome | biome: marine neritic benthic zone biome [ENVO:01000025]; feature: sediment [ENVO:00002007]; material: shallow marine sediment [ENVO:03000034] sea grass bed [ENVO_01000059] ... | reverse complement strand
TTCGTGTGCAGCGTCGAGAAGACCTGGTGCCCCGTCATCGCCGCGCGGAACGCCATCTCGGCGGTGTCCTCGTCCCGGATCTCGCCGACGAGGATGACGTCCGGATCCTGACGCATCAGGGCCCGGATGCCGCTCGCGAAGTCGAGACGCACCGCCTCGTTGACCGAGGTCTGGCGAATCAGCTCCATCGGGTACTCCACCGGATCCTCGAGCGTCATGATGTTCACGTGCTCGGTGTTCAGGTGGTTCAGCATCGAGTAGAGGGTGGTCGTCTTGCCGCTGCCGGTCGGGCCGGTGACCAGGATGATGCCTTCCGGACGCGCCATCATCAGACGCAGGGTGGTGAGCTGGTCCTCGTCGAGGCCGAGCTGCTCGAGCGGCACGATACCCTTCTGCCGGTCGAGCACGCGCAGGACGATGTTCTCCCCGTAGGTGGTCGGCAGCGAGGAGACCCGGAAGTCCACCGGACGCCCGGAAACCGACAGCGAGATGCGCCCGTCCTGGGGTGCACGCATCTCGGCGATGTTCATCCCCGACATCACCTTCACCCGGACCGCGATGGCCGACCAGTAGTTGCGGTGCAGGCTGCGGATCTGACGCAGCACCCCGTCGATGCGGTAGCGGATGCGCAGGAAGTCGTGCTCGGGCTCGAAGTGGATGTCCGAGGCGCCGCGCTTGACCGCGTCGGACATCAGCGCGTTGACCAGGCGCACCACCGGCTGGCTGTACTCGTCGCTCTCCGCCTCGAGGCTCTGGTAGTCGATCTCTCCGGTCTCGATCTCCTGGAGGATGCCGTCGACGGAGAGCTCGAAGCCGTAGAACTGGTCGATCGCCTTGTCGAGCTCGGCCTCGCCCGCGAGCAGCGCCTTGACCTCCACGTCGCCGCCGATCAGCGCCCGCACCTGGTCGAGGGCGATGACGTTGAAGGGGTCGGACATGGCGACGGTGAGCGTGCGCGTCACCTCGCTCATGGTCAGCGCGAGCATGTGATAGCGGCGCGCGACCTCCTTGGGGATGAGCTTCACGACGTCGCTGTCGACCACCACCTTGGAGAGATCGACGCTGTCGTAGCCGAGCGCCCCGCCGAGGACGTCGCGGATGACCGCCTCGGTGGCGAAGCCGAGTCGCACGAGGATCCGGCCGAGGTGCTCGCGGCGCCGGCGCTGCTCGGTCAGGGCGATGCGCACCTGATCCTCGCTGACCACGCCCTTGCTGATCAGCAGCTCGCCGATCCGGCGCGCCTTGACCGGCGCCTCGAGGTTGATGGTCGGGGAGTCGGCGGTCATTCAGCTTTCGCCCGCGACGATGTTCCGGATCCGTTCGCTCACCGAGGCGGTGTCGAAGCTGACCGGGCGGCGCGTCGCGAGGTCGAGCGCGAGTCGATAGTACTCCAGGGCGGTCTGGCCCTGGCGTAGCTTGTCGAGGCTGACCGCGAGGTTGAACGCGTAGTCGGCGTTCTCCTCGTCGTTGCGCCAGGCGTTGAAGTAGGCCTCCTGCGCCTCGGGCCAGCGCTCCTGGCGAGCGTAGAGATTGCCGAGCGCGAAGTGCAGGTGGGCGCCGTTCGGCTCGGCCCCGAGGAGCGTCTTGACCCGGCTCTCCGCGGCCCCTGGGTCGACGTTCTCGGTGAGCGCGAGCAGCCCGGTCATCGCGAGGCTGTCGCGTGGGTTGCGCGACAGCACGGCCATGTAGAGCTGGTGCGCCGCCTCCCACTGCCCCGCGCGGACCGAGACCGCGGCGAGGCCGAGCGCCGCGTCGCGGTTGTTCGGGTCCTTCGCGAGGACCTGCTGGTACGCGCTGCGCGCGCCCTCGTCGTCGCCGGACTGGTAAGCGCGATAGCCGCGCTCGAGCAGCGGCGGCACGCGCGCCGGCGTCGACCGACGGCTGATGCTGATGCTGCCGGCCCCGAGCCCGCCGTCGCGGAGCATGCCCGGCTGGAGCGCGAGCGGGAGATCGGAGGCGGCCGCAGGCGCACGCGCCACGGCTGCCGGAGCCGACGCCGGCGCCGGCGCCGGCGCGGCCTCGACCGGCCGCGCCGTCCGGGCGCTGATCTGGGGTCTCGTGTCTAGGATCTCCGAGACGCTCGGCGCCTCGAGGGCCGGGTCGTCCAGGCCGACGCCGCCGCTCGTCGCCACCTCGCCGGCACCGGGGGCGGGTGACGCCTCGGCAGCCGGGCCGGCGGCGGCGACGGCCGCAGGCGCTGTCGACGCGGCTGCGGCGACCACCGGCTGCTCCGTGTCGACACCGGCCGCCGGCGCAGCGCCGGCCGCGGGCGCCCCGCTCTCGAGGCTGAACGGCTTGCGCGCGACGACCGCCGGCTGTCCGCCCACGAGCTCGGAGAGCTCGGTCCAGAACAGGAACACGCCGCCGGAGACGACGGCGAGCAGCACGAGCACCAGGAAGCCCGCGCTCGCCCACTGCCGGGTGGCGCGCGGGGAAGGGGCCTTGGCCCCGAACACCGCGCGCACCGCGTCTCGGTCCGGCCGCACCGCATTGCGCTCGGCGGTGATCGTGGTCGCGCCCGGCTCGAGCTCGAGGTCGGCGCGCTCCATCGACATCGACACCGACCGGGTGCCATCGAAGTAATCGTCCACCGAGGCCTGCGCGGCCTTGAGCGAGGGCAGCGTCGCGGCCGTGTCGTCGATGGCCACGTCCTCGAGCGCCATGCGATCCGGGTCGGGGGGGGGATCGCCGCGGCCTGCGCCCCTCGGCGCGGGCGTCTGCGGGAACGTCTCGTCGAGCGGCTCCATCGACAGCCCCTCGCCGCCGGCGAGCGCCTCGTCCTCGGGGCGCTCGAGCCGATGCGTGGCCGTGACCGAGGCATCCGGCGTGTCCGCTGGCGCCTGCGGCTCGTCGTCGGTGAGGGGCCTCGACATCTCGAGCGGGTCGAGGGTCAGCCCCTGGGTCTCGGCAGGGTCCAGGGGCGGACCGGACGCGGCGTCGGAGGCCTGCGCCTGGCGTGCCTTCTCGGCACGCTTGAGGGCATCCATCAGCAGGCTCATGCCTGGCCTCCCGCGACCGCGCAGAGCCCGCTCGGGTCGGGCCGCCGCCTCTCGAAGATGGTGCTGGGCGCGATCCGGGCCATCGTCGTCGGCATTCCCCTCAGTTGGCTGGGGCCGTCGCGCCCCGGAGCTGGTCGCCGATCGGCGAGGCCGCAGGCTGGGCGGTCCGCTGGTTTTCCGGCAGGAAGGGCTGGAACGCCGCCAGATCCGTCTCCACGTCCGGCGAGCGAATCACCCACGGTCGGATGAAGATGACCAGCTCGGTCTTGCTGTACTCGGTGGTGCGGAAGCGGAAGGCCTCGCCGATGAGCGGCAGCTCCGAGAGCACCGGCACGTCGTCGGTGGAGTTGTTGACCGAGTCCTGCATCAGGCCGCCGAGGGCGGCGATCTGGCCGCTGCCGACCCGGAGCACGGACTCCATCTCGCGCACCACGATCTGCGGGACGAGGTTGTCGACGCGCAGCTCCTCGGGGATCGGGTTACCGTCCTGGTCCCGGTTCAGGCTCGGATTCGGATCGGTCACGAACTGGGTCACATGGAGATCGTCGGGCGCACGTTCAGGATCACCTGGTCGGCGCCGTCGATCTGGGCCGTGAGCTGGAGGATCACGCCCACGGGCACGGTCTTGGGCGTGGTGTCGAAGGTGGTGACGACGTTGTTCTCGGCCTGGCTGGTGTTCGCGTTCACCTCGAAGTAGACGATGTTCTCCACCACCTGGAGCACCGCGGTCTGGTTGTTGAGCGCCATCACCTTCGGGCTCGAGAGCACCCGCGTTGTGCCGAAGGTCTTGAGCAGATCGATGGCGACGGCGACGTCGCTGCCGTTGGAGTAGCTCGCCGAGGCGGTCGGCCCGACACCCGTTGCCCCGGAGAGCAGCAGGGTACCGAAGTTGCCGGTGCCGCCGGTGACCACCGACTGCGCGATCTGGAAGCCCGCGCCGGACGCGATCCGGCTCCAGTCGATACCGGCCTGGTAGGCGTCGTCGAGCTCGACCTCGACGATCGTCGCCTCGATGAGCACCTGGCGGGTGCTCTTGGCGAGCACGCTGTCGAGGTAGCTCTGGATCTCCTCGTGCTGGCGCGCCGTCGCGCGCACCACCAGCAGCCCCGCCTCCTCGTTGGGGATCACCGCGTCCTCCGCGACGAAGGTGCCGGTCTCGGCGTTGTCCCGATCGCCGCCGATCATCCGCGACACCGTCTCGGTGAGCGTGCCCCAGAACTCGTTCTCGGCGGTGCTGTCGACGCTGGTCTCGGAGTTGGCGCCGCCGGTCGAGCCGCCGCCGGAGCCGCCGCCTCCGCCGCCGTCGCCCACCGCGCTCGTGGCGATGACGCCGGTGGAGACCTTGACGGTGTTCTGGGTGCTCCGGGAGAGATTGACGTAGTCGACCTTGTAGGTGCGAAGGAACGGCCGGTCCGGTCCGACGAAGATGCTCTGCCCCTTGAGCTCGTAGGTGATGTCGGTCTGGTTGGTGATCCGATCGAGGATCTGGATGAGCGTCTGGTCGACCGCGTTGAGGGTGACGTTGCCCTCGACGTCCGAATGGATGTCGACGTTCATCGACGCGTCGCGCGCCAGGGCGAAGAGCAGCTCCTTCACCGGCACGTCGTTGACCACGACGGTGTAGGTCTCGACGGGCGCCGTGGGCTCGGGGACCGGCACCACCGGCGCGCGGCTCACGGGCGCCGGGATCGCGGCGGACGGGGTCGTGGCAGGCGTCGAGGTCGACACGTGGCCGGGCGAGGGATCGCGCTCGTAGGGGATCATCGCCTCGCAGCCGGCGAGCAGCACGGCGAGCGCCCCGACCGAGACGAGACTGTGGACGTCCTGTTTCGCCACCTGCCTACTCCCTCCACCCGCTGCTCCGGGCGCGACACAAGCGCCCGATGCGCTCATCGCCTGACAGCGAGATTGCCATTGCGTTACATGAGCTTATTGATAATAGCTCTTTCGATTGCTCAGATCCCGTGACCTACCTCTCGCGACGGCGTCGGTGCCGGCCTATCCACGGTCGGCTGCGGTCCGACCTGCAACGGCGCCAGCGCCTCAGCCGAGCGCCGCGATGTCACTGACGTTCCGGATGAACGGACGGTAGCGCGAGAGCTCCGGCGGCAGGCGCTCGAGGGCGGCGCGGGCCTCGCCGAAGGTCCGATAGACCTGGTACAGCACGCCGTAGCGCGACGCGCCGTTCACGTCCGTTCGGTAGACGTAGAAGCCATCGAGCTCGTTGGCCCGCTCCTGGGCCCGCAGGAACTCCTCGAGGCTCGAGCGGCGGCTGACGTCGGTGACCAGAATCTGGATGCTGTAGTGCGAGCCGTCCGCCACCGCCAGCCAGTCCCGGGTCGCGCTCAGCCGGAGCTCGAGCAGCGAGCCGTCCAGGGGCATCGCCGCGACCGGCGGTGGCGCCGGGGCGAGCGGTGCCGGCGCGACGCGCGCGGGCGCGGCGCGGGGAGTCGGATCGACGGGCCAGCTCGCCGCACGCTCTGCCGGAGCGGCGAGCGCCGCGTTCACCACCTCGGGCCGACTCGCAGAGGCGGCGGCGGGCGCGTCGACCCCGGTCTCGACGACCGTCTCGATCGCCACGGCCTCGTTTGCCACGGCATCCGCAGCCCCGGTCTCCATGGCGACCGTCTCGACGGGCACGTCTTCTATCGTCCCGCTACCCGGGGCCCCGCTGCCCAGGGCCCCGCTGCCCAGGGCCCCGCTACCAAGAGCCACGGTCTCCAGCGCCAAGGTCTCCAGGGCCGCGGTCTCCAGGGCGACGGTCTCGACGGTCCCGACCGATGCGCGCTCGTCTCGGGCCGTGTCGGCAAGCGACACGGCCACGACGCCGGACCCGGTCTCGGGCGGCGCGGGGGACATCGCTCGCTGCGCCGCGGCCGAGGCCGCCACGGCGGGCTCGAGAGTGGCCGGGGCCCGGGAGGCAGCCGCTGGCTCGTCCACCGCCGGCGTGGCGCCCGGCGGCGGCGCGTCCACCTCGGCGCGCACTCCGGAGACGAAGCCTGCCGCGGGCGCCGCCTTGGCCACGGGCTCCGGGGACCGCGCCACCTGAACGCTCCAGTCCCCGAAGGCTGCCCAGCCGATCGCGGTCGCGATCGTCACCAGCCCGACCGCCACCGCCACCTCCGGCCAGCCCCAGCGCCGGTGCCGGACGAACTGGGTGTCATTTGCAGCGATGCGCACGTGCTTGCGCGTCACGTCGTGGGTGTCCTCGGCGAACGCCGCGAGCAGCGCCTTGTCGGCGAGGATGTTGACGCGTCGGGTCAGGCCCTCGGAGGCCCGCGCCATCATCTCGTAGGCGTTCGCGCGGAACGCGTCGCGCCCGCGGAACCCGGCCCCGCGGAGCCGGAAGTCCACGTAATCGCGGACCTCTTCCGGGTCCATCGGGTCGAGGTAGAAGCTGTGGGTGATCCGGTCCCGAAGCTGCCGGATCCCCGGGTCGGAGAGCTTCTCGTCCAGCTCGGGCTGGCCGAACAGCACGATCTGGAGGAGCTTGTCCTGCTTGGTCTCGAGGTTGCTGAGCAGCCGGATCTCCTCGAGGGTCGAGGTTGGCATGCTCTGGGCCTCCTCGACCAGGACCACCACGTGGCGATTGCGCGCGTGCATCTCCACGAGGTGCTGCTGGATGCGATGGAGCACCTGGATGCGGTTGATGCCGCTCTCGATGTCCAGTGACATCTCGAGCGCGATCGCGTGAAGGATGTCCTCTGGCGTGAGGCTGGGGTTGGCGAGATAGACGATCTCGACGTTCTCGGGCAGCTTGAGCTCGAGCATGCGGCACAGCATCGTCTTGCCGGTGCCGACCTCGCCGACCACCTTGATGATCCCCTCGCCGCTCACGATCGAGTAGACGAGGGCGTCGAGGACGTCGCCCCGCCCGGCACCGGTGTAGAACATGCAGGTGTCCGGCGTGATCTTGAACGGTGCCTTCTCGAGGCCGAAGTGCTGGTTGTACATGGTCCCCTGGCTACCCGCCGCCGTTCGAGAGGCGCTGGATCTTGCTGTACAGCGTAGTTCGGTTTACACCGAGCAGCCGCGCCGCCTCGCTGAGGTTGCCCTCGCTCATCTTCAGCGCCGCGTCGATGTAGCGCTGCTCCCAGCTGTCGAGGATCGCATCGAGACGGAACCCGCCGCTGGCGAGCTCGCCGATCGTCTCGGCGTCGACCTCCGACTGGCCGTCCAGCTCGCTCTCGAGCTCCGTGAGCCCGACGCGCTCGCCCGGGTACTTGGCGCCGAGGCGAATGACGATGTTGCGCAGCTCGCGCACGTTGCCCGGGAAGGTGTAGCGGCGCCACCGTTTCGTCGCGTCCTCGTCGAGCGCGAAGGGCGCGACCCGCGGCGCGTAGATCGCCCGGAAGTGCTCGAGCAGCAGGAGGCAGTCCTCCTCCCGCGCCCGCAGCGGGGGGATCTCGATCGTGAGGACGCCGAGACGGTGGTAGAGGTCGTGGCGAAAGCGCCCGGCGCGGATCTCCTCGAGCAGATCTCTGTTGGTCGCGGCGAGGACGCGCGCCTGTGACAGACGCGGGCGCGTCTCTCCGATGCGGTAGTACTCACCGTTCTCGAGCACCCGCAGCAGCTTCGGCTGCAGGCTCGCCGGGAACTCACCGATCTCGTCGAGGAACAGCGTGCCCTCGCCCGCCTCCTCGAAGAACCCCGCCCGCGCCGTGCCGGCGCCGGTGAAGGCGCCCTTCGCATGGCCGAAGAGCTGCGCCTCGAGGAGCTCGGGGGTGAATGCGGCGCAGTTCACCGTCAGGAACGGCTCCCGGGCGCGGCCGCTCTGGCGGTGCAGGGCCACGGCCACGAGCTCCTTACCGGTCCCCGACTCGCCCTGCACGAGCACCGGGAACGGGGTGTCCGCGTAGCGGGCTATCTCACCGCGCAGCCCGGCGATGGCGCTGCTCTCGCCCAGCAGCCCCTCCGCGGCGTCCTCGCGCTCGTCGTCGGCGATCTCCGCGTCGAGGATCATCAGGTGGTGGTCGAGTCGGGCCTTGAGCAGCGTCGGGTCGCACGGCTTGGGAATGAAGTCGACCGCGCCGAGTCCGAGCGCGTGCTGGACGTTGCGACGGTCGCTCTGCCCGGACAGGACCAGCACCTTCATCCGCGGATTGATCGTGAGGAGCTCTTCGATGAGCGCGAAGCCCTCGTCAGGGCTGTGCGGATCCGGCGGCAGGCCGAGGTCGACCAGGGCGAGCATGGGCATCGGATCGGCGCCCTGGAGCAGCGTTCGGGCCTCGCTGCGGCTCGCGACCTCGTGCACCTGGAAGGCGTCGCGCAGCACGAAGGCGAGGGACTCGCTGATCAGGGGATCGTCGTCGACCAGGACAAGGCTTGCACGCTCGAGCCCCGCCTCGGCCTTGCGACTCGCCTTGCCCATCGGAACCGTTCCCCGAACGCCCGCGCCCGAACGCGTGCCAACCCGTTCAATATAGGCGGCGTATCGCCCGGGTGCACTCGCATGCGCCGGAACGAGAGTTGTAAGAATTGCGGTCTTGTGCCCGATCGCCGGACAGCGCGTCGGTGAGGGAGGTCCCGGCCTCTTCGATGTCGCCGTCGCGGCTCGGCCGCGGGCGCCAGCCCGCGCACCGACGGCCAGGCACCGGTCCACGTCGCCGCACGTTCAGGTGCCGGTCACGGCCAGCGAGCGGCGGCCATCCGGCCCGCCCGCCGGCGCATCGGTGTTCGGACAAGGCCGGTCCGGTGCGGGCTGCGGGGACCGTCGGCCGCAGGGATGCGGCCGTCGAGCCTACTGGACGTCTTCACGGCGCCGCCCCGCAGCCCGTCCCGGGCCGGCCGACGCCCGAATAGCCGCTCGAGCGATCACGAATGCCCGCCGGCGCGCGCGGCCGATCAGTACCGGTAGTGCTCGGGCTTGTAGGGACCGTCGACGGAGACCCCGATGTAGTCGGCCTGGTCGGGGCGCAGCTCGGTGAGCTTCGCGCCGATCTTCTCGAGGTGCAGCCGCGCCACCTTCTCGTCGAGGTGCTTGGGCAGCACGTAGACCTGGTTCGAGTAGTTGCGCGGGTTCTGCCACAGCTCGATCTGCGCGAGCACCTGGTTGGTGAACGAGTTCGACATCACGAAGCTCGGGTGGCCGGTGCCGCAGCCGAGGTTCACGAGCCGGCCCTCGGCGAGGACGATGAGCCGCTTCCCGTCGGGGAAGCGGACGTGGTCGACCTGCGGCTTGATGCCCTCCCACTGGTGCTGGCGCAGGCCCGCGATGTCGATCTCGGCATCGAAGTGACCGATGTTGCACACGATCGCCTGGTCCTTCATCGCCTGCATGTGCTCGAGAGTGATGACGCCCACGTTCCCGGTAGCGGTGACGAAGATGTCGGCAATCGGAGCTGCCTCCTCCATCGTCACCACACGGTAGCCCTCCATCGCGGCCTGCAGCGCGCAGATCGGATCGACCTCGGTGATCCACACGGTGGCGCCGAGCCCGCGCAGGCTCTGCGCCGAGCCCTTGCCGACGTCGCCGTAGCCGCAGACCAATGCGATCTTTCCCGCCACCATCACGTCGGTCGCGCGCTTGATGGCGTCGACGAGCGACTCCCGGCACCCGTACAGGTTGTCGAACTTGCTCTTGGTCACCGAGTCGTTGACGTTGATCGCAGGTACCTTGAGCGTGCCGGCCTTCATCATCTCGTAGAGCCGGTGCACACCGGTGGTGGTCTCCTCGGAGAGCCCCTTCACCTCGGCGAGCAGCTCCGGATACTTGTCGTGCATGACCTGGGTCAGGTCACCGCCGTCGTCGAGGATGAGGTTCGGGCGCCACCCGTCGGGGCCGAAGATCGTCTGGTCGATGCACCACCAGAATTCCTCCTCGGTCTCTCCCTTCCAGGCGAAGACTGGTATTCCTGCCGCCGCGATCGCCGCCGCGGCGTGGTCCTGGGTGGAGAATATGTTGCAAGAGGACCAGCGCACGTCGGCGCCGAGCTCGACGAGCGTCTCGATGAGCACCGCGGTCTGGATGGTCATGTGCAGGCAGCCGGCGATGCGCGAGTTCGCGAGCGGCCTCGCGGCAGCGTACTCGGCGCGCAGTGCCATCAGACCGGGCATCTCGGTCTCGGCGATGGCGATCTCCTTGCGCCCGAAATCGGCCTGGCCGATGTCGGCGACCTTGTAATCCGGGTCGAGGTTCTGCACGGCTTGGGTCATCGGGTCACTCCAGACGGGTTGGGCGGTGCACGGCCGCGGCGGCGGCCGTGGGCGGCGCGCCCGGTGCTCAGGTTACCTCGGCTGCGCCGGTTCGGCTCCGGCCGATCACAGGCCGGCCGCTCGCCGGAGCCCTGCCGCCTTGCTGGTGCGCTCCCAGGGGAAGTCCTGGTCCTCGCGTCCGAAGTGACCGTAGGCGGCCGTTGCGGCGTAGATGGGCTTCTCGAGCTTGAGCGCGTCGATGATGCCGCGCGGCGTCAGATCGAAGTGCTCGAGGACGATCTCCGAGATGGTCTCGTCGGGCAGGTGGCCGGTACCGAAGGTCTCGATGTTCACCGAGGTCGGCCGGGCGACGCCGATCGCGTAGGACACCTGCACCTCACAGCGCGAGGCGAGGCCCGCGGCGACCACGTTCTTGGCCACATGGCGACAGGCGTAGGCGGCCGAGCGATCGACCTTCGACGGGTCCTTGCCCGAGAAGGCACCACCGCCGTGCCGTCCGACGCCGCCGTAGGTGTCGACGATGATCTTGCGCCCGGTCAGTCCGCAGTCGCCCACCGGTCCGCCGATCTCGAACACGCCGGTCGGGTTGATGTGATACTTCGTGTCGTCCTTGAGCCAGCGCCGCGGCAGCACGGGCCTGATGATCTTGTCCATCACCTCCGCGTGCAGCTCCTTCTGCTTGCGGTTCATGATCGGGTCGTGCTGCGTGGACAGCACCACGGCGTCTATGGCGACGGGCTTGCCGTCGACGTAGCGGAAGGTCACCTGGCTCTTCGCGTCGGGGCGCAGCCAGTCGAGCTTGCCCGAGCGGCGGACCTTGGCCTGCTGGCGCACGAGCCGGTGCGCGTAGTAGATCGGCGCCGGCATCAGGACCTTCGTCTCGTCGGTCGCGTAGCCGTACATCATCCCCTGGTCGCCGGCACCCTGCTCGGTCTTCTCGGCGCGGTCGACGCCCTGGCTGATGTTCTGGGACTGGCGTCCGAGCAGGTTGAGCACGCCGCAGGTGTGCCCGTCGAAGCCGACCTCCCGCCGGTCGTAGCCGATCGCGATGACGCGCTCGCGCACGAGCGACTCGTAGTCGATCTGCACGCCCTTCTTCAGCGAGATCTCGCCGGCGAGGACGACCATCCCGGTCTTGGTCAGCGTCTCGCAGGCCACGCGTGCATTGCGGTCCCTGGCGATGATCGCATCCAGGATCGTGTCCGAGATCTGGTCGCACATCTTGTCGGGGTGCCCCTCGGACACCGATTCGGAGGTGATCAGTCTGGCTGCGCTCATCGTGTGCGTTCTTTCCGGGCCTTCGAGCTCGACAAAGCTGCGCATTGTAGCCAAGGGCCACGCCAAGGGCCATGCAGATCGAACGTTCTCGACGCCGGGGGCTCGGCCGGGACGAGGGACCGGCTCGGGGGGCTGTGTGGTCAGCGGCGATCGCCGGGCCAGGTGCCGCGCAGGAGCACGGCGAAACCGTCGTAGGTCTCGGCGTCCGCGGTCTCGAAGCCGTCGACGCCGAGCGCCTCGAGCAGCGCGCGGCCGCGGGGGCGCGAGGCGGCCCCCAGGAGCGCGTCACGCATCGCTTCGCGCACCGGCGACGGGATCGCGGCCGAGGCGGTGAGCCCCGGGCCGGGGGCGAGCTCGGCGTCGAGCACCGCATTGAGCTCCGGCAGATCCCCGAGCGCCTCGGAGGGTACGACCGCAGCGTCGACCCGACCTGCGCGCAGCAAGGCGACGATCGCGTCGAGGTCTCGCGCATCGCGCAGGCGCGGGCGCCGGAGAGGATCGGGGAACAGGGCGATGACGCGAAGGGTGGCCAGCGCAGGCGCCGGCGGCGCCGCGATCGTGCGTCCCTCGAGCTCGTCGACGTCGAGGAGCAGGATCCCCGGCGCGCTGACGACGCTGTGGCCGACGAGCCCGGCGATCCGTGCGAAGGGCACGTGGGCGCCATCGCGCGCCCGGGCGTCGACGAAGTGCGCCTCGTCGAGGATCAGGACCGCGCCGTCGAGCTCGCCGGTGGCTCGCCAGTGGGCGAGCACGTTGCGGCTCGTGCGCTCGCGGACGGGGACGCCGCCTGCGTCCGCGAGGTAGGTCGCCAGCCTCGCCGCGCCCCCCGGCTCCGAGACCGGGCCGAGGCCGGGCTGGACCCAGAGCTCGACGGACTGCGCCTGCGGCGCCGGCGCGTGGAACGCGAGGGAGACGGCGAGCGCCAGGGCCGCGGCGCGCGCGACCGCCTGCGAGCGCACCCGCGGGCGCTCGGGACTCGCCGCCGGTGAACGCAGGGCGCGTGGTCCGGAGCGTCGTTGCACTCGCGTCGACCTCCTCGGCGCTCGATCGTGGGATCGCGCGCGGCATGGCTGAGCGTTGCGGGTATCCGCCGGGTCTCGCCCGGCTCGCCCGCGCCCGTGGCGTCTCGGGATCGCCTCGGCGTGCGATCCCGGCGCGCCCTGGGTCCAGCGGCGGGCGAGGCGAGGCGCTGTCTCGCCGAAGACCCAAGATACTCGACCCAGCGCGAGACGTTCTAGAAGGGCGCGCCGGCGGTCCCGCGCGCCCTCGCGTCTCGCGAATTGCGTCCGATTGCGCACTGCGTCAAAATCCGCGCCTCACGGCGCCGGCGCCTGCCGCCCGGCGTCCAGACATCCTGAGCAAGACGTCGGTCCCGGGTGTCGCGCCACCCTCGCGGCGGCAGCGCACCCGGCCGGCTGTGGAGCCCACGCCAGCCCATGCCCACGCGCCGAGAACTCGCCAACGCGGTGCGCGCCCTGAGCATGGACGCCGTCCAGCAGGCCAGGTCCGGTCACCCCGGCATGCCGATGGGCATGGCGGACATCGCCGAGGTGCTCTGGAACGATTTCCTGCGTCACGACCCGGCCGACCCGAGCTGGCTCGACCGCGACCGCTTCGTGCTGTCGAACGGTCACGGATCGATGCTCCTGTACTCGCTGCTGCACCTGAGCGGATACGACCTGCCCATGGAGGAGCTGCGCCGGTTCCGCCAGCTCCACTCGCGCACGCCCGGGCACCCCGAGCGCGGCTACGCGCCGGGCGTCGAGACGACCACCGGACCGCTCGGCCAGGGGCTCGCCAACGCGGTCGGAATGGCCCTCGCCGAGCGCCTCCTCTCCGAGGAGTTCAACGTCGAGGGACACGTGGTGGTGGACCACCACACCTACGCCTTCGTCGGCGACGGCTGCCTCATGGAGGGGATCTCCCACGAGGCCTGCTCGCTCGCGGGCACCCTGGGTCTCGGCAAGCTCGTCGTGGTGTACGACGACAACGGGATCTCGATCGACGGCGAGGTCGCGGGGTGGTTCACCGACCACACCCCGGCTCGCTTCGAGGCCTACGGCTGGCACGTGGTGCGCGACGTCGACGGACACGACCCGGCGGCCGTGCGCTCGGCCATCGACGCGGCCCGCGACGCGGCCGATCGCCCCTCGCTGGTCTGCGCGCGCACGGTCATCGGCTGGGGCTCGCCGAACAAGCAGGGCAAGGAGATCGCACACGGCGCACCGCTGGGCGACGACGAGGTGGCGCTGGTCCGCGAGACCATCGGCTGGCCCCACCCTCCCTTCGAGGTGCCGGAGCCGATCTACGCCGGCTGGAGCGCGCGAGAGAGCGGCGCCGGCCTGCGGGCCGAGTGGCAGGGTCGGCTCGATGCGTACCGGGCGGCGCACCCGGAGCGTGCCGCAGAGCTCGAGCGCAGGATGCGCGGCGAGCTGCCCGCCGACTGGCCTGCCACCGCCGACGCGCTGATCGGCGCGGCGCTCGAGGGTGCGGCGTCCGTCGCGAGCCGCAAGGCCTCGCAGATGACCCTCGACGCGATCGGGCCCGCCCTTCCCGAGCTCCTCGGCGGCTCGGCCGACCTCACCGGATCGAATCTGACCCGCTGGTCCGGCGCCGAGCCGGTGACGCGGGCCGAGGGCGGGCGCTACGTCTTCTTCGGCGTGCGCGAGTTCGCCATGGCCGCGGTGTGCAACGGCATCGCGCTCCACGGCGGCTTCATCCCCTTCGCCGGCACCTTCCTCATCTTCTCCGACTACGCGCGCAACGCGGTGCGTATGGCCGCGCTGATGCGCCAGCGTGTCGTCTTCGTGCTCACCCACGACTCAGTCGGGCTCGGCGAGGACGGGCCGACGCACCAGCCGATCGAGCAGGCGGCGAGCCTGCGCCTGATCCCCAACATGGCCCTGTGGCGTCCCTGCGATGCGGTCGAGTCGGCGGTCGCCTGGCGTGCGGCTGTCGAGCGCAGCGACGGCCCGACGTGCCTGCTGTTCTCGCGCCAGACGCTGCCGCACCAGCCACGCGAGGCCGCGCAGGTCGAGGCCATCGCGCGCGGCGGCTACGTGCTGCTCGACGGCGGCGAGGCGCCGGCGGTCATCCTCATCGCCACCGGCTCCGAGGTGTCGCTGGCCGTGGCCGCCGCCGGGGCGCTTGGTGAGCGGGGTGTGGCGGCGCGGGTCGTCTCCATGCCGAGCACGAGCGTGTTCGATGCGCAGGACGAGGCGTACCGCGAGTCGGTGCTGCCGCGCGCTGTGCGCGCGCGCGTCGCCGTCGAGGCGGGAGTGAGCGAGGGCTGGTACCGCTACGTGGGGGCAGACGGCGTCGTCGTCGGCATCGACAGCTTCGGGGAGTCCGCCCCCGCACCGGAGGTGTTCGCGCACTTCGGCCTCGACGCCGAGCACGTCGTCACCGCGGCCGAGCGCGCCATTGCCGCGGCGAGCTGAGCCGCGATCACTCACCCTCGCGGCGCGCCGGTGCGTCACGAGGCAACCGAAGACGGGCAACACGACGGAACCGAGGTAACACATGGCCATCAACGTCGCAATCAACGGGTACGGGCGGATCGGGCGCAACATCGTTCGCGCGATCTACGAGAGCGGGCGCAGCGACGAGATCCGCGTCGTCGCCGTCAACGACCTCGGTGACGCCGAGACCAACGCGCACCTGACCCGCTTCGATACCGCGCACGGACGTTTCCCGGGCACCATCGAGGTCGACGGCGACGACATGATCGTGAACGGCGACCGGATCAAGGTGCTCGCCGAGCGCGATCCGGCCAAGCTGCCCTGGAGCGATCTCGGCGTCGACGTCGTGCACGAGTCGACCGGCCTGTTCGCCTCCAAGGAGAAGGCCTCGGCGCACATCGCGGCCGGCGCGAAGAAGGTGATCATCTCCGCCCCCGGCGGTGCGGACGTCGACGCGACGATCGTCTACGGGGTGAACCACCGCACCCTCAAGGCGAGCGACACGGTGATCTCCAACGCCTCGTGCACGACCAACTGCCTCGCACCCCTGGTCAAGCCGCTCCACGACGCGATCGGCGTCGAGTCGGGCCTGATGACGACGGTGCACGCCTACACCAACGACCAGGTGCTCACCGACGTCTTCCACAAGGACCTGCGCCGGGCCCGATCGGCGACCCAGTCGATGATCCCGACCAGCACGGGGGCCGCGAAGGCCGTCGGGCTGGTGATGCCCGAGCTCGCCGGCAAGCTCGACGGCTTCGCGGTGCGCGTGCCGACGATCAACGTCTCCCTCGTGGACCTGACGTTCACCGCCGCTCGCGACACCTCCAAGGAGGAGATCGACACGCTCATGCGAGCGGCGTCGGAGCAGGATCTGAAGGGCGTGCTCAACGTCAACGACGCACCGCTGGTGTCCATCGACTTCAATCACGATCCGGCCTCCTCGACCTACGACGCGCCGCTGACGAAGGTCGTCGGTGGGCGGCTGGTGAAGGTGCTGTCCTGGTACGACAACGAGTGGGGCTTCTCGAACCGCATGCTCGACACCACCGTCGCGCTGATGGCGGCGCCGTAGCTCGCGCCCGGGGGCCCACCGGAGCTGTCGAGGACGCCGTCCTTCGTCGTCCGCGGGCCTCGGCGGGCGAACGCCAGCAGGAGGTATGAGTCGCATGCCCTTCCTCCGCATGACGGAGCTGGATCTCACCGACCGACGCGTGCTCATCCGCCAGGATCTCAACGTGCCGCTCCAGGACGCAGAGGTCGCGAACGACGCGCGGATCCGCGCGAGCCTGCCGACGCTCGAGCACGCCCTCGGCGCCGGTGCCCGGGTGATGGTCATGTCGCATCTCGGCAGGCCCGAGGAGGGCCACTTCGACGAGGGCGCCTCTCTCGCACCGGTCGCACGCCGCCTGGAGGCCCTGCTCGGCCGGCCGGTGCGCCTCGAGCGCGACTGGCTCGACGGCGTCGAGGTCGGGGCCGGCGAGCTCGTCCTGTGCGAGAACGTGCGCTTCAACGTGGGGGAGAAGGCAGACGACGCGGCGCTGGCCGAGCGCCTCGCGAAGCTCTGCGACGTGTTCGTGATGGACGCGTTCGGCACCGCGCACCGCGCGCAGGCATCCACCCACGGTGTCGCCCTGCGCGCCCCCGTCGCCTGTGCCGGCCCGCTGCTCGCTGCCGAGCTCGACGCGCTCTCCCGGGCGCTCGCCGCCCCGGCCCGGCCGGTGGTCGCCGTCGTCGGCGGCGCCAAGGTCTCGACCAAGCTCGAGGTGCTGGAGAACCTCGCAGCGCGCGTCGAGCGCCTGATCGTCGGCGGCGGGATCGCCAACACCTTCATCGCCGCCGCCGGGCACGGCGTCGGCGCCTCCCTGCACGAGGCGGATCTCGTCGAGGTGGCAGCGCGGCTCGCGGCCTCGGGCGCCTGCGAGATCCCGGTCCCCGAGGACGTGGTGGTCGCACCGCAGCTCAGCGAGAGCGCACCGGCCACCGTGAAGCTGGTCGGCGACGTCGCCCCGGGCGAGCTGATCCTGGATGTGGGCCCGCGCAGCGCCGCCCGCTACGCGGAGCTGCTCGCGGATGCGGGCACGATCGTGTGGAACGGCCCCGTCGGGGTCTTCGAGATCGAGCAGTTCGCCTCCGGCACGCGCGCCCTGGCCAATGCGATCGCCGCGAGCGACGCCTTCTCGATCGCCGGCGGCGGCGATACCGTCGCGGCGATCGATCGCTTCGGGGTCAGCGAGGCGATCTCCTACATCTCCACCGGCGGGGGCGCCTTTCTCGAGTACCTCGAGGGCAAGACGCTCCCGGCGGTCGCAGCGCTCGAGCAGCGCGCTAGCTAGCGGTCTCGAGCAGCGGCGCCTGCTGCGACCGCGTGCGCGGGGCGAGCGGCGCCACCCGCGCGCCCGCGTCGCCGTCGATCCACGCGAGCACCGGCTCCCACTGCTCGGCGTCGAGCGCCGCACCGCGCCCCGGGATCTCGAGC
>CAJIAT010000285.1_pt1 | contig 17379 bp, 14 predicted proteins | sample 9199161 | NCBI WGS metagenome assembly CAJIAT01 (sample SAMEA7708281, study PRJEB35096) | sediment metagenome | biome: marine neritic benthic zone biome [ENVO:01000025]; feature: sediment [ENVO:00002007]; material: shallow marine sediment [ENVO:03000034] sea grass bed [ENVO_01000059] ... | reverse complement strand
GAGAACGTCTTGCGGAACACGCGTGTGAGGTAGCGGCGGTAGGCCGCGGGCACCTCGGCGGTCTGGTTGCCGTGCACGACCACCAGCGGTGGGCGGCTGCCGCCCTGGTGGGCGTAGCGCAGCTTGATGCGGCGCCCGCGGACCACCGGCGGTGGATTGCGCTCGACCGCGTCGCGCAGCGTGCGCGTCAGATCCGGCGTCGAGAGCTTGCGCCCGCCGGCCGCCCAGGCCTCGCGGACCGAGCGCAGCAGCGGGCCGATGCCCCGTCCGCGCAGCGCCGAGATCTCGTGCGTGCGTGCGTAGTCGACGAAGGCGAGGCCGCGGTCGAGCCCCGCGCGGACCTGCCCGCGCTCTGCGCCAGGCACCGCGTCCCACTTGTTCATGGCGATGCACAGCGCCCGGCCGGCCTCGATCGCGTAGCCGACGAGGTGCGCATCCTGCTCGGTGAAGCCCTCGCTGGCGTCGAGCATCACCACCGCGACGTCGCTCTCGGCGAGCGCCTGGAGCGTCTTGACGACGCTGAAGCGCTCGACGCCGTCGGCGACCCGCGCCCGGCGGCGCACCCCGGCGGTGTCCACCAGCACGAAGTCGCAGCCGTCGCGGCGGAAGGGCACCTCGACCGCGTCGCGGGTGGTTCCCGGCAGGTCGTGGGCGATGACGCGCTCCTCGCCGACCAGGCGGTTGACCAGCGTCGACTTGCCGACGTTGGGGCGCCCGAGGACGCACACGCGGATGGCGTCGCCGTCCCGATCCGCCTCCTCGCCGTCCTCGCCGCCCGGGGGCGCGAGGGCGAGCGCCGCATCGACGAGCGCGCGCACGCCGCGCCGGTGCGCGGCCGAGATCCCGTGCACCTCGGGCGCCCCGAGGGCGTGGAACTCCGCGAGGGCGCTCGCCTCGTCGAGCCCGTCGCACTTGTTCACCGCCAGCGCCAGGGGCTTCCCGGTGGCGCGCAGCCGGGCGACCACCTCGAGATCGCCGGGGGCGAGCCCGGCTCGCGCGTCGACGACGAGGATCACGACGTCCGACTCCTCGACGGCGAGGAGGCTCTGCTCGGAGACCAGCCGCGCGATCCCTTCGGCGCCCTGCGTCTCGAGGCCACCGGTGTCGATCGCGACGAAGCGTCGCTCGCCGGCGCGGGCGATCCCGAACTGGCGGTCCCGCGTCACCCCGGGCTCGTCCGCGACGAGGGCGTCGCGCGAGCGGGTGAGGGCGTTGAACAGCGTCGACTTGCCGACGTTCGGCCGCCCGACGATGGCGACGACCGGGAGCACGGCTAGGCGGGCGCGCCGGGGAGCACCGTCCGGAGCGCGAGCGCAAGGCTGCGAGCCCACACGCCCTCTGCCCAGCGGTCTCGACGACCACATGCGGCGCGAGGCCGGCCCGTGCGAGCGAGGCCGGAGCGCAGCCCGTGCGCGCGATTCACTGCGCCGGCTCCGCCGGCTCCTCGAGGGACGGCTCCTCGAGCGAGAGGGCCACCAGCTCGCCGCCGGCACTGTAGATGTACACCGCCTCGTCGGTCGCCACCGGCGGCGCGATGATCGCTGCGCCGTCGACGCGCACGCGCGCGGCGAACTGGCCGTCCTCCTGGCGCAGCCAGTGCACGTAGCCCTCGAGGTCCCCGACGACCACGTACTCGCGGAAGCTCGCCGGGGAGGTGACCGCGCGCGCCTGCAGCTTCTGCTGGCGCCACAGCGAGGCGCTGCTCAGCCGGTCGAGCGCCCACACGTGGGACTGGTCGTCGGTGACGTAGACGTTGCGGCGATCCACGCCGACGCCGGCGTGGGATGACATGTCGCGGCGCCAGACCACGGTGCCCGTGATCAGGTCCACCGCCGAGACCCGGCCCTGGAAGGTCACTGCGTACACGGTGTCGCGGAACACCACCGGGTCGGCATCCAGATCGACGAGCCGCTCGAGCTCGGAGCGCCCGCTCGGGACCGCGACGCGCGTCTCCCAGGACGGCGTGCCGTCGCGCACCACGAGCGCCACCAGGCGGCCGCTGTCGAATCCGGCCACCGCGAGCCCGTCCGCGATCGCCGGCGTGGAGGTACCGCGCAGCGACAGCGCCGGCACGCTGCGGTCGTAGACCCAGAGGCGTTTTCCGTCCTCGGCGCCGAGGCCGAAGAGCTTGCCGTCGATGGTCCGCGCGACGATGACCCCGTCCTCGGCGCCCGGGGGTGAGAGCACCTCGCTCGAGACCCGCGCCCGCCAGAGCTCGGCACCGGACTGCGCCTCGAGCGCGATCACCTCGCCGTCGCTCGTGCCGACCATGACGAGTCCCTCGCCGACGCCCGGCCCGCCGGCGATGGGCACGTCGAGGTCGGTCTCCCACACGGCCGAGCCGTTCGCGGCGTCGTAGGCGCTGACGCTGCCGCGGTTGTCCGCGGCGTAGACCCGATCGCCGGCGACGGAAGGGCGCAGCTTGAGGTATTTCTTGCGCGTGCCCGCGCCCACGTCGCGGCTCCAGAGGGTCTTGACCTGGACCGTCGGGCGGAACTCGACGAGCTCGGCGGGGGGCTCGGAGTTGTCCTCGCCGCCGAGGTAGTCGCGGACCTGCGTGCACCCGCAGAGCGAGGCCGCCGCCAGCAGGGCGCACGCGCGGGTGAGGTGCCCGGCCCGTGGTGATGCGTGACTGGCAGCGCCGTGCATCGGCTCAGCCCGAGGGCGCCGGGCCCAGATCGTCGAGCTTCATCTGCAGCCGCCTGCGCCCGGCCGGGGTGAGCGCCTCGTCGGCGAGCGCTGCGGCGTAGGCGGTGCGCGCCGCGTCGGCATCGCCGCGTGCGAGGGCCAGGTCGCCGCGCACCTCCTCGACGATGGAGTCGAAGCCGGCACCCTCGATCGCGCCGAGCTGCCCAGCCGCCTCGTCGTGCCTGCCCGCGTCGAGGTGTAGCCGGGCGAGCCGCACCCGAGCGACGTCCCGGATCGCCGCGTCCTCGGCGTTGCCCACGGTCCACTCGAGGCGACTCACCGCGTCGCCCGCACGCCCCGCGAGCAGCTCGCTCCGGGCCGCGAGGAGCGCCGCGAGGGGCGCGTAGCCGCTGCTCGGGAACTCGGCGATGAGCGTGTCCGCCTGGGCGGCGGCGCCCGCATGGTCCTCGCGCAGCACCGAGTCCGCGACCTTCTGGTACTCGATGGAAGCGCGCTCCGCCCGTCGCTCCGTGTGGGTCTGCCAGGAGGTCCAGCCGAACACGCCGCCGAGCCCGACGACGAGACCGATCACCACCGGACGGCCGTTCTCCTTCCACCATTCCCGTAGTCGTTCTAGCTGTTCTTCGTCGCTTTCCACCGCTGGTCCTCGTCAACCTCGTGCCGGGCGATTGCTGGCCCCGATACGCACCAGTTCGTCAGCCGCGGCCGCCGATCCGCAGCCCGCACCACCTGCCCGGCCGCGCCGGCCTCTCGCCTCGGGCCGCGCTCGGCTGTGCCCCCCGATCGTCTCTCTTCGCTCACCGCCCCGGTGAGGGGCGGGTCTGCGGCGGGCGCGTCGGATCTTCAGTCCCTGCGCCGGCCTGCGCGGACGTCCATGGCCCCGCCGGCGGGGAGGGCCGGGCTCCCCGACCGTGCGGTGCGCGTCAGATGTGTGCCTCGAGATACTCGCCGATCGCCGCCCGGGCCACGGTCACCTGCTCGCCGCCGCGCAGATCCTTGACCTCGATGCTCCCTGCCTCGACCTCCGCCTCGCCGACAATGAGCGCGAGGCGTGCGCCGCTGCGGTCCGCACGGCGCAGCTTGGCCTTGAAGCTCCCGGGGGCCGCGTCGACGATCAGCCGCAGGGCGGGGACGTCGTCGCGGAGCCGCTCCGCCACCGCGTGCGCGGCGCGCGCGGCGGCGTCGCCGACCGCCGCCATGTAAGCGTGCGGAGGCTCGGCCTGGACGCCGAGGCCCTGCGCCTCGACCAGGGCGACGAGGCGCTCGAGGCCGAGCGCGAAGCCGATCGCCGGCGCGCTGGCCCCGCCCACCTCCGCGATGAGGCCGTCGTAGCGTCCGCCGCCGCAGACCGCGTTCTGCGCGCCGAGATCGTCGGTCACCCACTCGAACACGGTGCGGGTGTAGTAATCGAGACCGCGTACCAGCCGCCGGTTGACGGTGAACTCGACCCCGGCAGCCGCGAGCATCTCCTGGAGCGCGTCGAAGTGCGCGCGGCACTCGGTGTCGAGGTGCTCGAGCAGCACCGGCGCGCCCTCGACGACCTCGCGCATCTCGGGGTTCTTGCTGTCGAGGATTCGCAGCGGGTTGCTCGCGAGCCGGCGGCGGCTGTCGGCATCGAGGGCCTGTGCGTGCCCCTCGAAGTATCGCACCAGCTCCGCCCGGTAGCGGGCCTGGGCCTCGCGCGTGCCGAGCGAGTTGAGCTCCAGGCGAAGACCGCCGAGCCCGAGCGTCGACCACAGGCGTGCGCCGACGAGGATGAGCTCCGCGTCCACGTCCGGACCCGGGAAGTTCAGCGCCTCCACGTCGAGCTGGTGGAACTGGCGGTAGCGGCCCTTCTGCGGCTTCTCGTAGCGGAACATCGGGCCGATGTGCCACAGTCGCTGCCCGCGGCCCCGCAGCCAGGTGTGCTCGACCGCTGCCCGCACGCAGCTCGCCGTGCACTCGGGGCGCAGGCTCAGGCTGTCACCGTTGCGGTCCGCGAAGGTGTACATCTCCTTCTCGACGATGTCCGTGCCCTCACCGACCGAGCGCACGAACAGCTCGGTGTGCTCGACGATCGGCGGGCGCATCTCCCGGTACCCGTAGCCGGCCAGCACGCCGCGCGCAGCGTCCTCGACGAGCTGCCAGACCGGCGTCTCCTCCGGTGAGATGTCGTGCATCCCCTTGACGGTGGTGATGGCCTTCATGCGGGCACGTCCGGACGCGGTTCGGGTGAAGGCGGGCGACGCGAGAGGCCCGCGCAAACCCGCGAGTCTACCAGATCTGCATCGGAGCCCGGCGCGGGAGCGCGCCGGTCACTGCCCGGATGAGGGGCCGCCGACCGTGAAGCGGGCGATGCCACCACGGCTCATGTAGGGCGCGATGTCCAGGCGCTCGCCGTTGTGCGCCGCCACCACGCCTTCGGCGCGTCCGAGCAGGACCCGCAGCGGCCCCGGGCCCGCGACGTCGATCACGCCGTCCGGCTCCACGAGGTTGAAGTAAAGGCGCTGCTCGTCCCTGTCGTAGATCTCGACCCAGGACTCCGCCGCGAAGCGCAGGACCAGTCGCTCCTCGCCGGCGGTCACCGTGGCCGACGACTCCACGAGCGCCTGCGCCGCCGGGTCCGTCGTCGGGGCGAGAGTCAGTGCAATCGATCCCGGATCCGATCCCGCGCCCTGCTCCGGCTCCGGGGCCGGCTCGATGCTCCCGCCGAGCGGGGGCTGCGGGTCGGTCGCCTCCGCCGCCATGGACTCGGGCGGGTCCGGGTCGAGGCCGGTCATCGCGCTCGCGACGGCCTCGGGCTCGGCGGACGGCGCCGGCGCCGGCGTCGACGGCGTCATGGTGGGCGTCGGCTGGAGGTCCAGGTCCGCGACCCCTTCGTCCGCAGGAACGGGCTCCGGCTCGGGCGCGATCTCCGGCTCCGGCTCCGGTGCGGCCGCCAGGGGTGGATCGGCACTCGGCGCGTCGACCTCGGCCCGCGCCGGCTGCGCGAGCGCGGCCGTATCGGGCCCCGGAACGTCGCTCCCACTCGTGCGTGCCGTGGTCGGCATGGCCGAGGGCTCCGGGGAGACGGGCTCGGCCTCGGGCTCGCTCGCCTCGTCGGGCCCCGGCGCAGGCGCCGCGGTCGCCGCCGCGGGGGCGCTCGTCGCGCTCGTCCCGTCGTCGGTGTCCTCGACCACCGGGGCCCCGGTGCCGATGTCGACGCCCGAGGTCTGGCTGTTCCACCACATCACCACCAGCAGCACCAGGGCGGCGAGAATCGCCCAGGTCGCCAGACGCATCGGCAGGTCGCTGGTCCGCGCCTGGGGCCCCTCCGAGATGTCCGCCACGAGGGCCGGGGGAGCGAGCCCCTGGCTGTCGAACTCGTCGACGACCGGCTCGGGAGCGAGCCCGACGAGCTGCGCGTAGCCACGCAGGTAGCCGCGCACGAAGGTCGGCGCCGGGAGCTCGCCGTAGGCGTTGCTCTCGAGCGCCTCGACGGTCGACACGTGCAGGTGCAGCCGATCGCCGACCTGGTCGAGGCTCATCTCCAGACGCTCTCGGGCCGCGCGCAACCGCGGTCCGGGGCCCAGGGGCTCGATCACGGGTTCGTCGGACTGCACGCGCTGCGGTGTGGCGTTCACTGGATCCGAGCATCGCGCAGGGCGCGCGCTTCCTCGGAGTCAGGATAGTCCGATCTGAGCTGGAGGGCGTAGCTGGCGAGGGCATCCTTGTCGCCGAGCTCGCGCTCGATCCGGATGCCGAGCCAGAGGGTCCGCGGGTTGTGCCGGCTCACCGCCAGGTAGCGCTGAAGGTATGCACGCGCCTGCAGGTAGAAGCCCTGCTCGAAGTTGATCTCGCTCATCGCGAGGAGCGCGGTGCGCAGCTGCGAGTCGATGGACAGGGCCGAGCGCAGATAGGTCTCCGCACGGTCCAGCGCCCCGGCCTCCTTGGCGCACAGCCCGGCGTTGACGTAGGCGACCTCGGGCGTCGCGTAGAGGGAGTTCTTCAGTGCCTGCAGGTGGCGCTGCTCACCCTCCTCGTAGCGACCCCGGGAGCACAGGAAGCTGCCGTAGTTCGTCTGGGATGACGAGTCGCCGGGGCTGTACCTGATGGCCTTCTGGAAGTGCTCCTCCGCCTTGCCGGGATCACCGAGTCGCACGTAGAGCAAAGCCATTCCGTTGTGCGCGGTGGTGTAGCGCGGGTCGGCCTCCAGCGCCTTGTGCAGTCGCTTCCACGCGAGGTCGAGCTGCCCTTCACGGATGTACCCGAAGCCGAGCTGGGTGTTGATCTGGGCGACCTCGCTCGCCGTCTCCGGGTCGATCTCGGGGCTGACGGGAATGGCCTCGTCGTCGGGCTGCACGCTCGTCGACTCGCATCCGGCGAGCAGGGCGAGCGCGAGGGTGAGGCTGAGCAGGGACGTGCGACGCATGCGCTGTCCTGAATGCTTGCAGGGGATATGCAGATGATCGGCCAGTAAGCTGATTTGTCAAGACAATCCGGCACGCCGGGAGCTGCGCTCGCTCAGGCGCGGGCCGCGGCAGCGGCGCCCGCGCGCCGATCGCGCACCCGCCTGGCGCGGGCCTCGACGCGCCCGGCGAGCTGGCCGCAGGCCGCATCGATGTCCTCGCCGCGGGTCTTGCGGGTGATCGTCATGATCCCGGCCCCGATCAACACCTCCCGGAAGCGGTCGATGGCGGCCAGGTCGGAGCGCCGGTAGGGTGCCCCCGGGAAGGGGTTGAAGGGAATGAGGTTGACCTTCGACGGAACGCTCGCGAGCAGCCGCGCGAGCCTGCGCGCGTGCTCGGCCGAGTCGTTGACGCCATCGAGCATCACGTACTCGAAGGTCACCTTCTCGCGGCGGTCGCCGGCGACGTAGTCCCGGCAGGCATCGAGCAGCTCGGCGATGGGGTAGGTCCGGTTGAGCGGCACGAGCACGTCCCGGAGCCCGTCGTCGGGCGCGTGCAGCGAGACCGCGAGCGCCACGGGACAGCGCTCGCGCAGGCGTCGGATCCCGGGCACGTGGCCCGCGGTGCTCAGCGTGACGCGGCGCCGGGCCATGCCGTAGGCGCAGTCCTCGAGCATCAGGTCCAGGGCGCCGACGACGTTGTCGAAGTTCAGCAACGGCTCGCCCATGCCCATCAGGACGACGTTGGTGATCGCGCCCGCCGGCAGCAGCTCGGTGGCGAGCCAGAGCTGGCCGATGATCTCCGCGCTGGTGAGGTTGCGATTGAATCCCTGACGCGCCGTCGAGCAGAAGGTGCAGTTCAGCGCGCAGCCGACCTGTGAGGAGACGCACAGGGTGCCGCGGCGCCCATCCGGGATGAAGACCATCTCGACGCCATTGTCGCGACCCGCATCGAGCAGCCACTTGCGCGTCCCGTCGCTCGAGCGCTGGTCCCGGAGCACGCGCGGTGCCTCCAGCCGTGCGGCGCCGCCGAGACGCTCGCGCAGCGCCTTGCCGAGATCGGTCATCTGCGCGAAGTCGAGCACCCGGTGCTGGTGCGCCCACTTGATCACCTGCGTGGCGCGGAAGCGCCGCTCGCCGAGGTCGGCGAACCAGGTCTCCAGACTCGCCCTGCTCGCGCCGAGCAGATTCGGGCGTCCTGGATCCTGGCCAGCGGCGGGCACGCTCATCGCGTCCGCGGGCAGATCCCGTCGCCGCCGAAGAAGAACGCGATCTCCGTCGCCGCGGTGTCCGGGCCGTCGGAGCCATGGACCGCGTTCTCGGTGATCTCCGCGGCGAAGTCGGCGCGGATCGTCCCCGGCGCGGCCTCGGCGGGATTGGTCGCGCCCATGACCTCGCGGTGGCGCTCGATGGCGTTCTCGCCCTCGAGGACCTGGACCACGACCGGCCCCGAGGTCATGAACTCGACGAGCTCGCCGAAGAACGGCCGCTCGGCGTGCACGGCGTAGAAGCCCTCGGCCTGGCTCCTGTCCAGATGCATCATCCGCGCGGCGACGATGCGCAGCCCTGCGCGCTCGAAGCGGTCGTAGATCTGGCCGATCACGTCTTTCGCGACCGCGTCGGGCTTGATGATGGACAGCGTGCGTTCAATCGCCATGGGTGACAGATCCTTTCCGGTCTCGGGCAAAAGACCGGCCAGTATAGGGACTGGCGACGGGACGTTGAAGGGCTAGCCCGGATATCTCACCGATTTCACACGCGCTCGCTTGTCCCTTGAATCCATGGCGAATCCGGCGAGCTTGGAAGTACGACCTGTACGTCCGGCGCTCGCCGAATCCGCCATGAATCCAAGGTCCTGCGCGATCATCGCGTGAATCGGTGAGATGTCCGGGCTAGTAGGAGTAGGGTGCTGCGCTCAGACCCCGAAGCTCTCGCCGCAGCCGCACAGCGACTTCACGTTGGGGTTGTCGTAGACGAAGCCCTCGTTGATCCCCTGACGCGCGTAGTCGATGCGGGTGCCGTCCACGAGGGGCAGCGCCTCGGCGTCGACGGTCACGGTGATCCCATGGGACTCGAACACCGCGTCGCCCTCGTCGGGCCCGTCGACCATGTCGACCACGTAGGCGAAGCCCGAGCAGCCGTTGCGCTTGATGGCCAGGCGCAGCGCCTGGTCGGGGTTGTCGGCGGAGAACCGGCGCACGTGTGCGGCGGCGGCGTCGGTCAGGGTGACTGCCATGGTCTGTCGTCGTCCTCTGTTCGCTCGCGAGATCAGGCGCTGGCGCGCTCGGACTCCGTGCGCGGCGGCGCCACCTCGATCGGCGACACCTCCTGGCGCGCGGCGACCTCCTGGACGCTGCGCCGCTCGACGAGGTGGGCCAGATCGATGCCCTTCAGGAAGTCGTATATCTGGGCGCTGAGGTCCTGCCACAAGTCGTGGGTGAGGCAGCGCTCCTGGCCCTGGCAGTTCTCCCGGCCCCCGCAGCGGGTCGCGTCGACGGACTCGTCGACCGCGCCGATCACGTCGACCACCGCGATCTCCTCCGCGCCGCGCCCGAGCCGGTAGCCTCCACCGGGGCCGCGGGTGCTGCGCACGAGGTCGCGCTTGCGCAGCTTGGCGAAGAGCTGCTCGAGGTAGGAGAGCGAGATCCCCTGGCGCTTGGCGATGTCGGCGAGGGCAACGGGTCCGCTCTCGTGATGCAGCGCGAGGTCGAGCATGGCGGTCACGGCGTACCGTCCCTTGGTGGTCAGACGCATGTCGTCACCGGCCTCCGGTCCATCCAGACCCCTAAGGGTACATAACTGAGTAATTCAGTCAAGTATTACGCCGCCGGCTCCGGGGCGCGCTCACAGGCGCCCGAGGGTGGCGAGCTGCTCGCGGAGCCTGGCCAGGGCCTCGCGGTGCCCGTCGGCCCGCTCGCGCTGGACCGCGACCACGGCCTCGGGGGCGCGCTCGACGAACTTCGGGTTCGAGAGCTTGGCCTCGCAGCCGGCGAGCTCCTTCTCGAGCCGCTCCACCTCGCGGGCGAGGCGCGCGGATTCGGCGTCCTTGTCGATGAGGCCGGCCAGCGGGATCAGCAGCTCGGCGCCGCCGAGCAGGGCGGTCGCCGACTCCGGCGCCTCGTCCCCGTCGGCGAGCACCGCGACCGACTCGAGCTGGGCGAGGGCGTCGAGGTAGCCACGGTGCGCCTCGAGCCGCCGGCGATCCTCGGCGCCGGCGTTGCGCACCAGCACCGCCACGCGCCGGCCCGCCTTGATGTCCATCTCGCCGCGCACGCGGCGCACCGCGAGGACGAAGCCCTGCACCCACGCCATGTCGGCCATCGCCTCGTCGTCGACCCGGCCCGGCTCGGGCATCGGGTAGGGCTCACGCATCACGCTCGGGCCGCTGCGCCCGGCGAGCGTTGCGACCTGCTGCCAGAGGGCCTCGGTGATGAAGGGCATCAGAGGATGGGCGAGGCGACACACCGCCTCGAGGACGCCTATCAGCGTGCGCCGGGTGCCCCGGCGCCGGGCCTCGCTCGCAGCATCGCCGAGGAGCACCGGCTTCGCGAGCTCGACGTACCAGTCACAGTACTCGCTCCAGACGAACTCGTAGAGCGCCTGTGAGGCGAGATCCAGGCGGTAGTGCTCGATGCCTTCGCTCACGGCCCGGGCGGCGACCTCGAAGCGCGAGCCGATCCAGCGCTCGGCGAGACCGAGCTCGACCGGCTCGTCACCGAGACCGCAGTCCTCGCCCTCGGTACGCATCAGCACGAAGCGTGCCGCGTTCCACAGCTTGTTGCAGAAGTTGCGGTAGCCCGCGATGCGCCCGAGGTCGAAGCGGATGTCGTTGCCCTGCGTCGCCAGCGCGCAGAACGTGAAGCGCAGGGCGTCGGTGCCGTAGGCGGGGATGCCTTCGGGGAAGTCCCGTCGCGTGGCGGCCTCGATGGCCGGGGCGAGCTGCGGCTGCATCAGCCCGGTGGTGCGCTTGGCGATCAGCGGCTCGAGCTCGATGCCGTCGATGAGGTCCAGCGGATCGAGGATGTTGCCCTTGGACTTCGACATCTTGTTGCCGTCGGCGTCGCGCACCAGGCCGTGGATGTAGACCTCGTGAAAGGGCACGTCGTCCATGAACTTCAGCCCCATCATGATCATCCGGGCGACCCAGAAGAAGATGATGTCGAAGCCGGTGACGAGCACCGCGCCCGGGTAGAAGCGCTCGAGGCGCTCGGTGCGCTCGGGCCAGCCCAGGGTGGAGAAGGGCCACAGCGCCGAGGAGTACCACGTGTCGAGCACGTCCGGGTCGCGGGTGAGGGGCACCCCTTCGCCGATGTCGTGGCGCGCTCGCACCTCGGCCTCGCTGCGCCCGACGAGGACGCGCCCGTCCGGGTCGTACCAGGCGGGGATGCGATGACCCCACCAGATCTGCCGGCTGATGCACCAGTCCTCGATGTTGCGCATCCACTCGAAGAAGGTCTTCGACCAGTGCTCCGGGACGAAGCGGATGCGCCCGTCCTCGACCGCGGCGATCGCCGCCTCGGCGAGCGGGGCGACGCGCACGAACCACTGGTCAGTGAGGTAGGGCTCGATCACCGCGTGGCTGCGATCGCCGCGCGGCACCATCAGCCGGTGCGCCTTGACCTCCTCGAGCAGACCCTGCGCCTCGAGATCTTCGACCACCTGGCGCCGTGCCTCGAAGCGGTCCATGCCGCGATAGCGCTCCGGGGCCGCGTCGTTGATCGCAGCGTCCACGGTGAACACGTTGAGCGGCTCGAGGCCGTGCCGGGCGCCGACCTCGTAGTCGTTGAAGTCGTGGGCCGGCGTGATCTTGAGGCACCCGGTGCCGAACTCGGGGTCCACGTAGTCGTCGCCGATGACGGGGATCCGCCGTCCCACGAGCGGGAGCACGACCTCCTTGCCGAGGAGCGAGGCGAAGCGCTCGTCCCCAGGGTGCACCGCCACGGCGACGTCGCCGAGCATGGTCTCTGGCCGGGTGGTGGCGACGACCACGTGCCCCTCGCCGTCGGCGAGCGGGTAGCGGATGTGCCAAAGGTGCCCGTCCTCCTCCTGCGAGTCGACCTCGAGGTCCGATACCGCCGTGTGCAGCACCGGGTCCCAGTTCACCAGGCGCTTGCCGCGGTAGACGAGCCCCTCGTCGTGGAGCCGCACGAAGGTCTCGAGCACCGCGTTGGACAGCCCCTCGTCCATGGTGAAGCGCTCGTTCGCCCAGTCGAGGGACGCCCCCATTCGCCGGAGCTGCCGACTGATGGTGCCGCCGGAGTGCTCGCGCCACTCCCAGACGCGCTCGACGAAGGCCTCGCGGCCGACGTCGTGACGGGTCCTGCCCTCCGCGTTGATCTGGCGCTCGACCACCATCTGGGTGGCGATGCCGGCGTGGTCCGAGCCGGCCTGCCAGAGCGTGTCGCGACCGCGCATCCGGTGATAGCGGATCAGCGCGTCCATGATCGTGTCCTGGAACGCGTGCCCCATGTGCAGGGTGCCGGTGACGTTGGGCGGCGGGATCATGATGCAGTAGGGCTCGCCCTCGCCGGACGGTGCGAACTCGCCGGCCGCCTCCCAGCGCGCATAGATGTCCTGCTCGATCTCGTGCGGTTCGTAGGTCTTGCGCATGGCTAGCCCGGATGTTGCACCAGTTCTCGTCGCGAGGGCGCCGAGACGCCTGTAGTTCCAGGTCGCACGGAGCGAGGAACGACGATGGCGTACTCTACCGTACGTTGAGGAGTCCGCAGCGAGTACGGCCTGGAAATGCAGGTGGGTCGGCGGCCGCAGCAGAGAATCGGTGCAACATGCGGGCTTGGTCCGGTCGCTGCAGGCTCTTCGCGCCTGTGAATCACAGGCTCTCAGCTGCGCTCGTCGCGGCGCGCGTGGCGCAGCTCCTCGACGATCTCCGGCAGCACGATGGCCAGATGGTCTCGGATGCGCGCCTGGGCGTCGGCGAGGGCCTCGCCCACTGCCCGCTCGATGCTGTCGTTGACGATGATCTCGATCTCGCTCGCGAGGCGTTCCGCGACGCGGCGCGAGAGCTCGTCCGACTCCTCGCGCTGCTCCGCCGACGGGTACGAGGCCTGCTCACCCTCCGCGCTGGGCACGACGACCTCGTCGAGGAGCGGGATCTCGTACTGGTGCTCCGCCGGCTCCGCTGCGGGATGCTCGCCCTGCGCGTCGTCGCGACCCTCGAGCATGCGCTCGAGATGGTTGAGCGCCTCGTCCAGGGATTCCTCGGCGCTCGGCTCGTCGGGCCGCGGCGGCCGCTCGTCGCCGCTCACCGTTCGCTCCCGATGGTGTGCGAGCGCGGCTCGCAGCCGCGGGCGCGGTAGCTGCGGAAGCGCTCGCGCCCGGCGCTCCGCGACGCCTCGTCCGCGCCCACGAGCTCGGCGATGCGCCCGGCCCGCGAGGCGCACAGTGGGACGCTCGCCCCCAGGTTGATGAGCACCTCGGGGTCGTGCTCCGGATCGTCACGGTGCCCGATGACGACCGGCGTGTCGTGCGCCCCGGGACCGGCGAGGGCGTGGGGCACGAAGCTCTCCTCGCGGAACGTCCACAGCTCCGCGTCGAGCGCGCGCGCCATCTCCGCCGAGGCCGCCTGTATCCAGACCCGGTTCCCGGCGCGCCAGGCCTTCTCGGCCAGCCGGCAGGCGAAGCGCCGCACGCCTTCCTCGTCGAGCGCGCGGAGCACGTAGAAGTCCACCTGCATCGCGGTGGGGCCCGCTCCACCCGCGCCGGCGGTCTCGGCCATCCGGCTCAGCGACCGCCCGCCGGGCGGCGGCGACGTCGCGAGGTGTCGAGGAGGTACTGGCAGAGCAGGCGCACGGGCCGGCCCGTGGCCCCCTTCTCCCGGCCGCTGCGCCAGGCGGTGCCGGCGATGTCCAGGTGCGCCCAGCGATAGTCCTCGGCGAACTCGCCGAGGAAGCAGGCCGCGGTCACGGCGCCGGCCTCGCGGCCGCCGATGTTCGCCAGATCGGCGAAGTTGCTGCGCAGCTGCTCAGCGTACTCCTTCCACAGCGGCATGCGCCAGGCGCGGTCGCCGCTCGCCTCGCCGGCGGCGAGCAGCGCCTCGGCCAGCGCGTCGTTGTTGGCGAACAGCCCGCTCGCAGGCGAGCCGAGCGCCACCACGCAGGCGCCGGTCAGCGTGGCGATGTCGATCACGACCTCCGGATCGAAGCGGGCCGCGTAGGTGAGCGCGTCGCACAGGATCAGCCGGCCCTCGGCGTCCGTGTTGAGGATCTCCACGGTGCGCCCGGACATGCTCGTGACGACGTCGCCGGGCTTGACCGCCGAACCGTCCGGCATGTTCTCGGTGGCCGGCACGATGCCGACCAGGTTGCGCGGCAGCTCCATCTCCGCGGCGGCGGTCACGGTTCCGAGGACGCTCGCGGCGCCGCACATGTCGAACTTCATCTCGTCCATCGCCGCGCCCGGCTTGATGGACACGCCGCCGGAGTCGAAGGTCACGCCCTTGCCGACGAGAACGACCGGGCGCTCGCCCTTCGCGCCGCCCGCGTACTCGAGGGTGATCAGCCGCGCCGGCTGGCGGCTGCCCTGCGCCACCGCGAGGAGCGTCCCCATGCGCAGGCGCTTCATCTCCGGCTCGCCGCGAACGGAGACCGAGACGGCGTCGTGGGCGCGGGCGATCCGCCGCGCCTGGTCCGCGAGGTGGCCCGGCGTGCACACGTTCCCAGGGGTGTTCCCGAGGTCGCGGGCGAGGGCGATCCCGGCGGCGATGGCCCGGGCCTCTCGCTCGGCGCCCCGGGCGGCCTCCACGGCGCCGCGACCGTCCACGGCGAGCGTCACGCGGCGAAGAGCCGGCGCGTCCTCGCGCCGCTTGCGCTTGGGCGCGTCGTAGCGATAGAGCGAATCGTGGGCCGCGAAGGCGGCCTCGCGCGCGAGCCAGGCGCCGTCGCGCCCGGTGACCTCGACGTCCTCGAGATGGATCGTGGCGGCGCGCACGTGCTCCTTGCCGAGGGTGTCGAAGGCGGCGCGCAGCGCACGCCGTGCGCCGGCCTCGTCGAGCTTGTCCTGCGGTCCGAGCCCTACGAGCAGGACCTGATCGCAGGCGGCACCGGGAAGGTGGTGGACCAGGAGCGTCTGGCCGAGCCGGCCTCGCTGCGCGGACGCGCGCACGAGCTTCGACAGGAGACCGTCGCTCCCCTGGTCGAGTCGCTTGGCGGGCGCCCCGAGACGCCGGCCCTCGTGGATGGCGAGCACCGCGCAGCCGCTGCGCTGCCGCTCGACCTTGCCGCTGGTGACGGTGATCTCCATGTGCTCTCGCTTCTCGCTCGGCCCCCGCATCGCGGGCGTTCAGGACTTCCGGTACCATCGCGCCCCGCGCCCCCCAACGCCGCGCCGACCGGCGCGCGGCGAGGCGTCGGTCGATGGGTCGCTGCGGGCTGGGGAAGGCGGGATGCCGACCGCTGCGACGCGGACGCCGCCCGGCGGCGAGTGTAATGCGTCGACCGGGAGCGCGCAAAGACCGCGGTGCGACGGCGGAACTCGGCGCGCCGGGTCCGGTCGCAGGATCTCGAGTTGATCATCCGACGCTATCTGCTGCGCGAGGTCGTCCAGTCGGTGCTGGCCGTGCTGGCGGTGCTGCTGTTCGTCTACTCGAGTAACCGCTTCGTGCGCTTCATCACCGAGGCCGCGCTCGGTCGCACCTCGACCGACCTGCTGTTGCAGATGCTCGTGCTGAAGATCGCCTCGAACCTCGCGGTCATCGCGCCGGTCGGCGTGTTCCTGGGCGCGATCTTCGCGCTCGGGCGGCTGCACCGAGACAGCGAGGTGGTCGCGATGACCGCGAGCGGCGTGAGCCTGCGCAGCCTCGCCCTGGCGATGCTCTGGTTCTCCCTGGCGTGCGCGACGCTCACGGCGGTCCTCTCGCTCTACGTCTCGCCGACCGTCTACCGTCAGTACGAGGTGGTGCGCGAGCGGGCGAAGGAGGGCTATCACATCACCGGGATCCTGCCGGGGCGGTTCAAGTCGTTCGACAACGGTGAGAAGGTCGTCTACGCGGGCAGCATCAGCGAGGACAAGCGCAGCCTCAACGACGTCTTCGTGCGGGTGCGCTCTCCGGATGGACGGGGCGAGCACCTGATCGTCTCGCGCCGCGCCTACCAGACGACGCTCGGTCGCGACGGCGATCGATTCATCGTGCTCGAGGACGGCCACCGCTACGCGGGCGAGCCGGGCGATGCGGACTTCGTGGTCACGCGCTTCGCCACGCACGCCGTGCGCCTCGAGGAAGCGGGGCCCATCGGGGATACGGGCCGCCTCGACGTGATGACGTCCGCAGCGCTGTGGCGCTCGGCCCGCAAGGCCGAGATCGCCGAGCTCCAGTGGCGGATCTCGCTCCCGATCTCGGTGGTCGCGCTCGGCCTGCTCGCCGTTCCGCTGTCACGATCGAGCCCCAGGCAGGGCCGCTACGGCAAGCTGTTCGTCGCCGTGCTCGTGTACTTTCTCTACAACAACGCTGTCGGCGTCGCCCGTCAGCTCGTCGAGAGCGGCGATCTCCCCGCCTACGTCGGCGTGTGGCCGGTGCACGCCGTCGCCCTCGCGCTCGCGTTCGCCATGATCTCGTTCCAGAGCACGGGCGTGTGGCGGCTCATGTCCTTCTTGCGCCAGCGGCGCCAGCGGCGTTGAACGCGCTCGACCGCTACATCGCGCTCCACGTGATCGTGGGCATCGCGTTCGCGCTGGCGATTCTCCTCGCGGTCTTCACCTTCATCGACTTCGTGGACGAGCTCGGATCCATCGGGCGCGGCGAGTACGACTACTCGGACTCGGTCGTCTACGTGCTCCTGACGACGCCGCTGCGGGTGTTCAACCTCTTTCCCATCGCGGCGGTGGTCGGGAGCCTGCTCGGACTGGGCCTGATGGCCGCGAACCGGGAGCTGGTCGCGGTGCGTGCGGCCGGGGTGTCGGTGGCCCGGATCAGCGGCTCGGTGCTCAAGGCGGCAGCCATCCTGGTGGCCGTGGCGCTGCTCATCGGAGAGGTGCTCGTGCCCAGGACCGAGACCATCGCGCGGGATATGCGCACCGAGGCGCTCGCCGAGCAGCTCACCTCGCGCACCGGCGCGGGTTTCTGGGCGCGCGACGGGGCGAGCTTCATCAACATCGGCGAGGTCCACCCGGACAACCGGCTCGGTCGGGTACGCATCTACGAGTTCGACGATGCGGGCCGGCTCCGGGTGGCGACCGAGGCCAAGAGCGCGGTCTTCACCGAGGACGGCTGGCGGCTCGAGGACGTGAGACAGAGCGAGATCGACGAGGACGGCGTCGTCAGGCGCGACGTGCGCCGGGCGGCTTGGAGCTCGGGTTTCCGGCCGGACCTCGTGAAGGTCGTGCGGGTCGATGCGGCGGGGCTCTCCGCG
>CAJIAT010000126.1_pt1 | contig 17380 bp, 17 predicted proteins | sample 9199161 | NCBI WGS metagenome assembly CAJIAT01 (sample SAMEA7708281, study PRJEB35096) | sediment metagenome | biome: marine neritic benthic zone biome [ENVO:01000025]; feature: sediment [ENVO:00002007]; material: shallow marine sediment [ENVO:03000034] sea grass bed [ENVO_01000059] ... | reverse complement strand
TTTTTTCGCGACCTCCTTCATCACGTCGATCTCGAGATCGCGCTCGGCAACCATCTTCTTCAGCCGCGCGTTCTCCGCCTCGAGCTCGCGCAGGCGGCGCACGTCCGCCACCTCGAGCGTAAGCGGTCCACCACCCCCGTACTTTCCGGCGACGCTCGAGTGATCAACGGTGGCTTCCTCGCTTCGAGAGGGGGTCACGATGTCGAACACTTCCGGTCTTACCGATCGCCAAGCCTTCTGGCTCGGGCACCTTCGCGCGTGCGGGAAGGGCTCGCTGAAGGGATACGCCGAGGCGCACGGGCTCGATGTGCGCGCGTTGTACGACGCCAAGGCGCGGCTCAAGCGCAAGGGCGCACTGTCAGCGTCGCCGGCGCGTCTGGTTCGAGTCGAACGCAGCGAGCCGGCCACGCCCAGTCCGGCGTACTGCCGGGTGAATCTTCGCAACGGCGTCTCGGTGGAGCTCGCCTGCGAGCCGGAGCACTGGGGCGCGCTGCTTGCGAGCGTCGCGGCACTGCCATGATGCGTCCGCCGCCGGAGCTCGCCGCGGTCTACGTGTGCGTCGACCCGGTCGACTTCCGCAAGCAGATCAACGGGCTCGCGGCCATCGTCCAGGACGTGCTGGCGCTCGACCCGTTCTGCGAGCAGCTGTTCGTGTTCACCAACCGGCGCCGGGACCGGGTCAAGATCCTGTACTGGGAGCGTAGCGGCTTCGTGCTGTGGATGAAGCGCCTGGAGCGCGAGCGCTTCCACTGGCCGCGCGGCGACGGACCGACGGTGACACTGAGTGGCCAGCAGCTGAACTGGTTGCTCGACGGCTTTGACCTCGCGCGGTGGCGTCCGCACCGGGCGCTCGCCTACGACATCGTCGCTTGAGAGGACCGCTGATCGGGCCATAGCGACCGTCGATCGGCGCGCGCTCGTCAGCGGCTCGGGTGCGGTGATAGGTTCGCCTACATGTCGCGCACCAAGGTCAACGGCGAGCTCGAGCTGCCCGAGGACATCGAGGCGCTCAAGAGCCAGGTCGCTGAGCTCACCGCTGCTCTGGCCGAGCGCGACGCCGCCATCGAGAGCCTGAACGAGCGCATCCAGGCGCTGCTCGCCAAGCGCTTCGCGGCCTCCAGCGAGCGCGTCGCTGACGGCCACCTCGGGCTGTTCAACGAGGCTGAAGTCGAGGCGGGGCTGGACGCCGAGCCGGGACCGGCCGAGGACGCCGTCGACGTTCCCGCCCACCGGCGCCGGCGCGGCAAGCGAGCGCCGCTGCCCGAGCAGCTGCCGCGGATCGACGTGCTGGCCGAGCTGCCCGAGGATGAGCGGGTGTGCCCGCACGACGGCGCTGCGCTCGAGCGCTTCGCCGAGGAGGTCAGCGAGCAGCTCGACATCGTGCCGGCCAAGATCCAGGTGCTGCGCCACCGGCGAGCGAAGTACCGCTGTCCGTGCTGCGCCGAGCACCTGGTGACCGCGCCGCTGCCGGCGCAGCCCATCCCCAAGAGCCAGGCCTCGCCCGGGCTGCTGGCGTTCGTGGCGACTTCTATTAACCTTCCCGAAATAGTTGCCAGCTACGTCGTCGCATAGCGTGTGGTCGGTGCGCGGAAGAAGCTGGCGATCAATTCTGGGAGCTTCTGCATTCGGCGCAGGTGAGAGACCGTGAGCTGGCGCAGTTCCTCGCGGGTGCTGAGCGCCCTTCGACCGAGTCCGTTGTTCTTCAGGTCGTTCCACACATACTCGTCTGGATTCAGTTCCGGTGAGTACGGCGGTAAGAAGTAGAGTTCGAGCCATCCTTGTTGTTCTGCCACGAAACGCTTCACGCTCTTCGCCTTGTGGGTAGGATGGCCGTCGACGATGAGGAAAATAGGCGCTTCGGCATTGACCAGCAGTCGTCGCAGGAACTCGATGAACACGCTTGCCGTCACTCGCCCCTTGGTCAGCATGAACCGTAGCTGACCCTGTGCGCTCACCGCCGAGATGATATTGGCACCAAATCTCGCTCCAGTACTCGACACAACCGGTGTCGTGCCGCGCTTGCCCCACGTGGTTCCGCTGTGGAAGTCGGAGCGAACACCAGCCTCATCGGCAAAGAAAATCTGCGCGCCGAGACGGCGAGCGCGCCTGCGGATGCGGGGGTATTCTTCGCTCTTCCACCGTTCGACGGCCTCTGGATCTTGTTGGTAGGCACGCCACAGCGGGCGTTGCGCGCTCAGACCGAGCTGGTTGAGCAAGCGACACACCGAGCTATGACTGAGCTTGACCGAGAACCGCGACTTGATGAGTTGTCGCACCATCGCCGCGGTCCACAGCGCGAAGGGAAACTTCAACTGCAGTGGCGATTTCGATGCAACCGTCTCGTAAATCCACTTCATCGCACGCTCGTCGAGCTTGCGCGGTCGGCCACCTCGCTTGCGCGCGTCGAGCTCGCCCCAGCCACCACCGCGGTACGCGGCCAGCCAGCGATAGACTGTGCGTTCATTCACGCCGAATGCCGCGGCCACTGAAGCCGGAGATTCACCGTCTTGGATGCTTGCCACGGCGCGCTTGCGAACTTCTGTCAGCGTCTTGTGGTCAAGCCGGCGTGCATCGGTGTTCATGCCGCCAGATTCTACCAAGAATCGCGCGACATGGCATCTATTTTGCGAAGGTTAATAAGTAGGCATTTTCGGCGAGCTATCCGGCGCGTCTGGCAAGGCGCGCCGAGGAGGGATAGCCGTCGCTATCGCGACGAGGCGCAACGAAGCCAGGCGCGTCGGGAGCCGGCGATAATGCCTACTTATCTGCGGGACGCCACACTAGCCCGCATATTGCACCAATTCTCTGCTGCGGCCGCCGATCCACCTGCATTTCCAGGCCGTACTCGCTGCGGACTCCTCAACGTAGCGTCAAGCTACGCCTTCGTCGTTCCTCGCTCCGTGCGCCCTGGAACTACAGGCGTCTCGGCGCCCTCGCGACGAGAACTGGTGCAATATGCGGGCTAGGGCGTGGCGAAGGCGTGAGCCACGTCACGCTACCGGCTGTGGCAACCCCCAGGGTGCCCGATTAGACTCTGAGGGGCATGCCTCCACGCGGGCGCGCGCGTCATCTTCGGGGACTCGACGTTGCCGCGGTGCATGGCGCGGTCGAAGGATGGCGCGGTCAACGGCGCGGTGCGCGATGAGCAGCGACGGTGGGCAGACTCTCGAGTTCGTGCGTAGGCTCTCCGGCGTCGGCATCGCGCTGTCCGCCGAGAAGGACAGCGCCAGGCTCATGGAGCTCATCCTCGAGAGCGCCAAGGACCTGACGAGCGCTGACGGCGGGACCCTCTACACGCGCACGCCGGACGACCGCCTGCACTTCGAGATCATGATCACCGACTCTCTCGGTGTGCGAACCGGGGGCACCAGCGGACAGACGGCCGATCTACCGGCCATCGCGCTATTCGACGACGATGGCGCGCCCAATGGCCACAACGTGGCCGCCCACGCGGCCGTTACCGGCGAGACGGTCAACATCCGCGACGCCTACGATGTGGATCGCTACGACTTCTCCGGCACCCGCGACTTCGACGGGCGCACCGGCTATCGGTCGACCTCTTTTCTGACCGTCCCGATGCGCAACCACGAGGACGAGGTGATCGGCGTCCTCCAACTCATCAACGCGCTCGACGCGAACGGTGAGGTCGAGGCCTTCGACGCCCGGGATCAGCTCCTCGTCGAGTCGCTTGCCTCGCAGGCGGCGATCGCGCTCACCAACAAGCGCCTCATCAACGAGCAGCGCGTGCTGTTCGAGTCGTTCATCGAGCTCATCGCTGCGGCGATCGACGACAAGTCACCGTACACCGGGGGGCACTGCCGCCGGGTCCCGGAGCTCACGATGATGCTCGCGGACGCCGCAGCTGCGAGCAGCGAGGGGCCGCTCGCCTCGTTCCAGATGAGCGAGGACGATCGCTACGAGCTGCGCATCGCCGGATGGCTGCACGACTGCGGCAAGGTCACCACGCCCGAGTACGTCGTCGACAAGTCGACCAAGCTCGAGACCATCTTCGACCGCATCGAGCTCGTACGCACTCGCTTCGCCATCGCGCGCCGGGATGCCGAGATCGCTTCCCTGCGCCGGGCGCTCGCCGCGCGCCAGGGGGAGGGCCAGGGCGCGGGCCACGGTGAGGGCCCGGGCGAGGCGCACGGCGAGGAGCTGCGCCGTGCCGAGCTGGACGCCGAGCTCGCGCGTCTGGACGAGGAGCTCGCCTTCCTCGAGCGATGCAACATCGGCGGGGAGCACATGTCGCGCGCGGACCAGGAGCGGGTGCGCGAGATCGGGATGCGCCGCCTCGCGGGCCACTGGCGCGGCTCGCGCGACGCCTTCGGCTACCGTCCCGACCACGGTGAGCGCAGGCTGCTCACCGAGGACGAGATCTACAATCTGTCGATCCCTAAGGGCACCCTGAACCCCGAGGAGCGCGAGATCGTAAACCAGCACATCGTCGCCTCCATCAAGATGCTCGAGTCGCTGCCATATCCGAAGCACCTCGCGCGCGTCCCCGAGTTCGCCGGCGGTCACCACGAGCGCATGGACGGCACCGGCTATCCACGCGGTCTCGTGCGCGAGGAGATGTCGGTTCAGGCCCGGGCGATGGGGATCGCCGACATTTTCGAGGCGCTCACCGCCGCCGACCGACCCTACAAGCCACCGATGAAGCTCTCCGAGTCGCTGGAGATCCTCGGGCGCATGAAGGTCGACAACCACATCGACGCCGATCTCTTCGACGTCTTCGTCCGCGAGAAGGTGTACCTGCGCTACGCCGAGCGCTTCCTGCGACCGGAGCAGATCGACGAGGTCGACGAGACCGCGATTCCCGGCCACGCGCCATTCGAGGAACGGGTGGCCCGGCGGGCGTGAGCGGTCGCCCCGCGAGCGACGCGCCGCCCGGTCCCGAGGGCCTCCCGGCGGGCGGCGCGATGGGGGCATCGATGGCGAACCCTGGCGACGCCGCGCGCTTCGACGCGGCGGCCGCCGAGGCTGGCCGCGAGCTGCGGACGCTCCGCGACTTCGTGCGCTTCGGCGCCACCCGGCTGGCGGCCGCGAACGTCTTCCTGGGACACGGCACGGACGATCCCGTCGACGAGGCCGCCGCGCTCGCCCTGCACGCACTCGGTCTCGACCACACGCTGCCGACCGAGCTGTGGGCCGCGCGGCTGACCGAGAGCGAGCGCCGGGCCCTCCTCGCGCTGCTCCGGCGCCGCGTGGTGGAGCGGGTGCCGACCCCCTATCTGACGCGCCGCGCGCGCTTCGCCGGCCTGGACTTCTACGTCGACGAGCGGGTTCTCGTACCGCGCTCTCCGATCGCGGAGTGTATCGAGGCGGGATTCGAGCCGTGGCTCGACCCCGGGCGCGTCTCGCGCGTGCTCGAGATCGGCACCGGGAGCGGCTGCATCGCGATCGCGTGCGCGCACGCGTTTCCCGAGGCGCTCGTCGACGCGGTCGACATCTGCGCCGACGCCCTCGAGGTGGCCCGCCGCAACGTCGAGGCCCACGGGCTCGCCGACCGCGTGCATCTCCTCGAGGGCGATCTCTTCGCCGGTCTCGAAGGACGTTACGATCTCCTCGTCAGCAATCCACCCTACGTCGACCGCGACGCGCTCGCCGGCATGCCGGCCGAGTACTTGCACGAGCCGCGCCACGCCCTCGCTGCCGGTGAGGACGGTCTCGACGTCGTGCGCCGCATCGTCGCCGGCGCGGGCGCGCGCCTCGAGCCGGACGGCCTGCTCGTCGTGGAGGTCGGCGCCTCGCGCCCGGCCCTCGAGGCCGCGTTTCCCGAGATCGCCTTCACCTGGCTCGAGCTCGCCCGGGGCGGCGAGGGGGTCTTCGCGCTGCGCGCGGACCAGCTGGCGTGATCGCCACGGTCGGACGCTACCGCCTCATCGAGCGCATCGGGCGCGGCGCGACCGGCACCGTCTATCGCGGGCACGACCCGTTTCAGGGGGCTGACGTCGCGGTCAAGGTCATCGAGCGCACCGAGGGCTCGGACCCGTCGCGCGCGGAGCTGCACCAGGCGCTGTTCTACAACGAGACGCGGGCCGCCGGCCGGCTTCGCCACCCGAACATCGTGCGCGTCCTCGACGCCGGGGTGGACAGCGCCGGCTACTACATCGCAATGGAGCACCTGCCCGGCGCTCGCACCCTCGAGCACCGCTGCAGCGCCGACACGCTGATGCCCGTGAGCTCGGTCGCAGAGGTGATCTTCAAGTGCGCTGAGGCCCTGGACTACGCCCACGGCAAGGGGGTCGTGCACCGGGACATCAAGCCCGCGAACGTGCTGCTCGGCGAGTCGCGGGAGGTCAAGCTCGTCGACTTCAGCATCGCGCTGCTGACCGATCCGCATCTCGCCGACACCCACATCGTGCCCAACGCGGGCTCCCCGCTCTACATGTCCCCCGAGCAGGTGCGCGAGGAGAACCTGACCAACCAGTCGGATCTGTTCTCCCTGGGCGTCGTGCTCTACGAGCTGCTGACCGGGACGCACCCCTTCGCCGCCGAGACCTTCTCCGGCGTCACCCACCGCATCCTCGAACGCGAGCCCCCGTCGGTGCGTGAGCTGCGCCCGGAGCTCCCCGTCTCGCTCGCGCGGGTGGTCGAGCGCGCGATGGCCAAGGACACCGACGCGCGCTACGCGAACGCGTTCGATCTCGCGGCCGACCTCGGCCGCGTGTTCGGCCAGCTCGAGCGTCCCCAGGACGGGCTGATCACCGAGAGCCGGGCAGAGCTGCTGCGCCGACTGTCGTTCTTCGAGAGCTTCCGGGACGCGGAGGTCTGGGAGCTGCTGCGCTGGGCCGAGTGGGGCGAGTACGAGGACGGCGCGACGATCCTCACCGAGGGGGAGGAGGGCGAGTCGTTCTACATCGTTGCGACCGGCGCGGTGGTCGTGCGCAAGGGAGACCGGGACGTGGCCACCCTCGGAGCGGGTGAGTGCTTCGGCGAGATCGGCTATCTGTCCAATCACCGGCGAACCGCCTCGGTGCGCGCCGAAGGTCCCGCGAGCGTGCTGCGCATCAACGCCCGGGAGCTCGACCGCGCGTCGGCGAGCTGCCAGCTCCAGTTCCAGCGGGTGTTCATCGGGACCCTGATCGAGCGCCTCGTCCAGACCACCGAGGCGCTCGCGGCGGTCGCGCCCCGCCCGAGGCCGCGGGTACCATAGGGCGATGTCGGGCAACACCATCGGGCGCTCCTTCACCGTGACCACCTATGGCGAGAGCCATGGTCCGGCGATCGGCTGCGTGATCGACGGCTGCCCGCCGGGGGTCGCCCTCGACGAGCAGGCCATCGCCCCCGATCTCGAGCGTCGCCGGCCAGGGAAGACGCGGCACACGACCCAGCGCCGGGAGACCGACGCGGTACGCATCCTGTCCGGCGTGTTCGAGGGGCGCACCACCGGGACGCCCATCCACCTCATGATCGAGAACGTCGACCAGCGTCCGAAGGACTACTCGAAGATCGCCGACCGCTTCCGACCCGGGCACGCGGACTACACCTACGAGCAGAAGTACGGGATCAGGGACTATCGTGGGGGCGGGCGCTCCTCGGCCCGGGAGACCGCCGCGCGGGTGGCAGCCGGGGCGGTCGCGAAGCGGGTGCTCGAGGCGCAGGCCGGGGTGCGGGTGAGGGGCTACCTCGCGCAGCTCGGGCCGCTGCGCGCCGAGCGCTTCGACTGGGACGAGGTCGAGCGCAACCCGTTCTTCTGCCCCGACGCCGCTCTCGTACCCGAGCTCGAGCGCTACATGGACGACCTGCGCAAGGAGGGCGATTCGGTCGGGGCTCGCATCAACGTCGTCGCGAGCGGCATGCCCGTGGGGCTCGGCGAGCCGGTATTCGATCGCCTCGATGCGGACATCGCCCACGCGCTCATGAGCATCAACGCAGTGAAGGGCGTGGAGATCGGCGCGGGCTTCGCGTGCGTCGAGCAGAAGGGCACTGCGCACCGCGACGCGCTCACCGCCGAAGGCTTCGTCGGCAACGACGCCGGCGGCGTGCTCGGGGGGATCTCCACGGGCCAGGACATCGTCGCCAGCATCGCACTCAAGCCGACCTCGAGCCTGCGTCTGCCCGGGCGCACCATCGACCGCGACGGCGAGGAGTGCGAGGTCGTCACCACCGGTCGCCACGATCCCTGCGTCGGCATCCGGGCGACGCCGATCGCCGAGGCGATGCTCGCGATCGTCCTTGCCGATCACCTGCTGCGCCACCGCGGCCAGAACGCCGGCGTGCACTCCACGACACCGGCGATTGCCGCCGAGGCGCCGGCCGCGCCTGGGTCGCGCTCGCCGCGCGAGGCCGGCGAGCGGCGTTGAGCCCCCGCGCGGATTCGGCGAGCGCGGGGGAGCTCATCGTCGATTCGAGAGCGCTGCGATCGGCCAGCCCGAGCACCGCGTCGAGCCGGGCGCAGGACGGGGAGGGCGCTCGGCCGAAAACGCGGCAGGTCGACGGCTCCGAGGTGTAGCCCATTTCGGAACACCCGACTCCTCCGGTCCTGCGCCTCGCGACCTTCTACCTCCTGATCTTCGCGGCCCTCGGCGCCTTCGGGCCCTACTGGTCGCTGTACCTCGCGTCGGTCGGACGCACCCCGGCGGAGATCGGCGAGCTCGTTGCGCTGATGGCGGCGGTGCGCATCGTCGCCCCGTCGCTCTGGGGCTGGGTCGCCGACCGCAGGGGTCGGCCGGAGATCGTGGTGCGCCACGCGGCGGCTGCCTCGGCGCTGATCTTCGCGCTGGTCTTCCTCGATTCCGGCTACTGGTGGCTCGCCGGGGTGACCGTCGCCTACCAGCTCTTCTGGAGCGGTGTGCTGCCGCAGTTCGAGGCGGTGACCCTCGCCCACCTGGCCCGGGACGCGCGTCCCGCGCCCGGGGCCGCCCGCGGCGAGGCGCTCGGCACCTCCCGCTACCCGCGCGTGCGGCTGTGGGGCTCCATCGGCTTCGTCGCGACGGCCCTCGCCGTGGGCGAGCTCCTGGAGCGCCACCCGAGCGTGGTCGCACCGCTGGTCGTCTGGGTGCTGATCGTCGCCTGCGCCGCGTGGGCGCTGACGCTGCCGGCGACGCCCGCCCCGGCCAGATCCGGGCGCGCCGGCTCCCTCGCGGCGCTGTCCGCGCGGCCGGACGCGATCGTCTTCCTCGCCGCCTGTGCGCTGATGCAGGCCTCGCACGGTCCCTACTACGTCTTCTACTCGATCCATCTCAAGGCGCTCGGCTACACGGAGGGGACCATCGGCGCGCTCTGGGCCCTCGGTGTGGTCGCCGAGATCGTCCTCTTCGCGGTGATGCCGCGACTGTTCCGGGCGCCTGCGAGCACGCTGCTGGTCGCCGCCTTCGCCCTCACCGCGCTTCGCTGGGCGGCGATCGCCTGGCTCTCCGGGAGTCTCGCCGCCCTCGCCCTCGCGCAGCTCCTGCACGCGGTGAGCTTCGGGCTCCACCATGCGGTGGCGATCTCGCTCGTGCACCGGCTGTTCCCCGCGCGCCTCCAGGGGCGCGGCCAGGCGCTCTACGCGGGCATCGGCTACGGGGTCGGGGGCGTGCTCGGAGGCCTCGGCGCCGGCTACGCGTGGACTGCCCTCGGGGCGAGGGGGAGCTGGCTCGCGGCCTCGGCGCTCGCCGCCTGCGGCGTCCTCGTCTCGCTGTGGCTGCGGGGGCGCTGGGGCGGGGAGCCTACACCCATCGAGCAGTCCCCCGACGCGCAGGCCCCAGAAGAGCAGGAGCGAGCGCCGTGAGTCTCGCGCCGGCGCTGCGCGTCGCGCTGGAGGCCGCGGTGCACGATGGGACGCCGGGCGACGTCGCCTTCTACGCCGAGGCCTGCGCCGGAGCGGCCCGGGTGCTCGAGCTCGGCTGCGGCACCGGGCGCGTCGCCGCGGCGCTCGCCGGCGCTGGACATCGCGTGGTGGGGCTCGACGTCGACGCCGACGCGGTGGCTGCGGCCGCCGCGCGGGGCCTCGAGGTGTGCGTCGGGGACATGCGTGACTTCGCGCTCGGCGCGCGCTTCGAGCGCGTCCTCGTGCCGTTCAGCGGCCTGTACTGCCTCCTCCGGGAGGCCGAGGTCGTGCGCTGCCTCGAGCGGGTGCGCGCGCATCTCGCGCCCGCCGGCGAGCTCGTCCTCGACGCCTACGGGGCGGACGTCTTCCACGACCAGCCCGAGGACGAGACCGTCGACGACGAGGATCTGGTCGCGACGGTGCGGGTCGACGAAACGGACTGGGAGGTGCTCGAGCGCAGCCGCTGGTGGCGGCGGCACCAGCGGATCGACGCCTGGTACCGCTACGTTCCCGCGGACGGGCGCGAGGCCCACGAGCAGTGCATCCGCCAGCGCTACCTGCTCTCGGAGCAGGTGCCCGAGCTGCTCGCCCGGGCCGGGCTGCGCCTCGAGACGCTTGCCGGCGGCTTCGCGGGCGAGCCATGGCACCCGGGTGCCGAGCTGATGGTCGTGCGTGCCGTCGCCGCGTGACCGGCCCGTGTCAGTGCTCGGTGACGATCCCGGGCAGCACGATGCTGACCTCGAGGCCCCCGTCGTCCGCATTGCGCGCGGAGATGCGTCCACCGTGGAGCGTGATGCAGCGCTCGGCGATGGCCAGCCCGAGGCCGTGCCCGCCGCTGTCACGGCTGCGCGAGGCGTCGACGCGGTAGAAGGGCTCGAACAGATGGGGCAGATCGTCCTCCGGCGCACCCGGCCCGTGGTCGCGCACCGCCACGCGCACCGCGCGGGGCACGGCGGCCGCCTCGAGACGGACCTCCACGGGCACGCCGGGCGGGCTGAAGCGCACGGCGTTGCGCACCACGTTCTCCACGGCGGCGTGGAGCTGTGTCGGGTCCGCCTGGGTGGTCGCCTGGACGCGGTGCTCGACGTGGATGGCCTTGCCGGCGGCCGCCGACTCGTAGCCGGCGTCGGCGGCGATCTCCTCGAGCAGCGCGCCGAGGTCCACGCTGCGGCTGCGCGTCGCCGCACCCCGGCGCACCTCCTCGTCGAGGCGTGCGAAGGCGAGGATGTCGCCGATGAGCGCGTCGAGCCGCCCCGCCTCGCGCTCGATCCGGTCGAGCTCGGGGCCCGCGCGCCCCTCGCTGCGGTTGCGGGCGAGGCCGAGGGCGACCTGCAGACGCGCCAGCGGCGTGCGGAGCTCGTGAGAGACGTCGCCGAGCAGTCGCTGCTGTGTCTGCAACAGGCGCTCGATCCGCTCCGCCATGGCGTCGAAGTCGCGGCCCAGATCGGCGATCTCGTCGTGCCGCGCGCCCATGATCCCACCGACCCGGGTGCCGAGGTCGCCGTGGGAGAGCCGCTGCGCGGCCTCGCTCAGCGAGCGCACCGGGTGCGTGACGTAGCGCGCGAGCAGGTAGCAGACCGCACCGCTCACGAGGATCGCCACGGCGACCCGCAGCCAGCGCAGCTCGGCGGCGAAGCGCGTCGGGGTGGGCCCGGCGAGCCGGGCGAGGGGCGAGCCGCTGCCCCCTGGAGGCGCCACCGCGGACAGGTTGGCCAGGAGCCGTAGGGGCTCCCCGCTCACCGAGAGGAATGGTCGCATCACGATCGCCCCGCGGCTCAGCGTCGGCGCCGCCCCGAACTCGGCGCCGAGGGGATCCTTGAGGTACTCCTCGAGGGCCGGCGGCAGGCGGCCTCCGCGCACGTCCTCGCCGATGGCGTCGATGACGAAGACGCTGACCCCCGTGCTCGCCACGGCCTCGTCGAGCAGCACCCCGATCGCCGCGCGGTCGAGTCGCGTGACCTCCTCGGAGATCCGCGCGACCACAGCGCCGGCGCGGGCGACGCCGTCCATCACCGGCTCCTGGTCGGTCTGACGAACCTGGACGAACTGCAGCGTGCTCCAGGCGACGGCGGCGACCATCAGCACCGTGGCCGCCCAGAACCATACGAATATCTTGAAGAACAGAGAGCGCATCAGCGGCTCAGCCGATCAGAGCAGCTCGGGAATCAGTCGGGCAGCACGTAGCCGACCCCGCGAACGGCCTGCACCCGCGGCCCGCCGTCCGCCATCGGGCCGAGCTTCTTGCGCAGGTTGCTCACGTGGACGTCGATGCTGCGGTCGAAGCGCTGGAGCCGTCGGTGGAGTGCCAGCTCGCACAGGTCCTCCTTGGTGACCACCGTGCCCGCCCGCTCCATGAGCGCCTGGAGGAGATTGAACTCCGTCGCCGTCAGGGCGACCGGGGCGCCGGCGACGGCCACCGTCCGCCGCGCCGGGTCCAGCTCGACCTCGCCCGCGCGAAGGGCGGGACGCGGGTCCTGGGCGGCGCCGCGTCCCCCGCTGCGCCTCAGGATGGCGCGGACCCGCGCGACCAGCTCGCGCGGGTTGCACGGCTTGCGGAGATAGTCGTCGGCACCCATCTCGAGGCCCACGATGCGGTCGACGTCGTCGCCCCGGGCGGTGAGCATGAGGACCGGGACGGCGCTCTCGGCACGGATCGCCCGCAGGGCGTCGAAGCCGTTTCGCAGCGGCATCATCACGTCCAGCACGACCATCGCGTACTCGCCTCCCCGCACCGCCTCGACCGCGGCGTCGCCGTCGTGCACCGTCTCCACCACGAAGTCCTCGCCGGCGAGGTAGTCGGCGAGCAGCTCGCAGAGCTCGGTATCGTCGTCGGCCAGCAGGATCCGGGTCACGTGCGCCTCCACCCCGATTCTCGCACAGCGGTGTGCGTGACGACGGTCTCAGAACTCGCGCCACCGTGCGGATCCGGCGCCTCCTTTACGCGATCTTTACGCTACGTCGACGCTTCTTTGCGGGGCCCTCTCCTAGACTCCTTCGCAACGACTGATGGTGGGCGTCGGCGCACCGACCCCGAGGAGACGAGTGATGTACCAGGATTTTCACGAGCGGATCGAGGACTGGCTGGAGCGGGCGGACCACCCGCGCCACGAGGCGCTGGACGAGGTCCCCGCCTTCCTCCTGCAGCTCCCGGAGAACGAGGACCACGGCCTCGACCACGTTGCGGTGCTCGGCGAGAACTAGCAGGGCGTGTCGTCTGACGGGCCCACCGCCCAGTCTTCGACCAGCGTGGGCCATGTCCCACCCCCGCTGCCGGGCTTCGGTGAGCTCGAACTGGACCCTCCGACTCCGACCAGCGTGGGTCATGTCCCACCCCCCACCCTGGTCCCGCCCCCCGGAGGGGGGCGGGCACTCGGTCCTCGGCGTAGCGGCTGTATCACGGAACCGAGGTCGCTTTCGGGCTACCCGGCGCGATGACTCCTCCGGCGAGGCCAGGGACGGCCTCGCGTTCCTCCCTCCCGTCGAGGTCTGACCTGCCAGCCAGGCTCGTTGCCTCGCGACTCCTGGGCCTCGCGCTCTGATTCCAGCTCTGCCCCGGGCCGCCCGCCGTGATGTAATGCGCGGATGGTCGTGGTGTTCGGGTCGATCAACGTGGATTTCGTGATGCGGGCGCCGGTGCTCCCGGCGCCGGGCGAGACCGTGCTCGGTGGCAGCTACCTGCTCGCACCCGGGGGCAAGGGCGCCAATCAGGCCTGCGCGGCGGCGCTCGCGGGCTTCGAGGCTGCCATGGTGGGCTGCGTCGGGGCGGACGACTGGGGGCGCTTCGCCCTCGAGCGGCTCGCCGCCGCGGGCGTCGACCTCTCGGCGGTGGCGCGCACCGACACGCCGACAGGCTGCGCGAGCATCCTCGTCGACGCGGGAGGCGAGAACGTCATCGCGGTCGCGAGCGGCGCGAATCTCGAGGTCGGCGCGGAGCGGCTCCCGGGAGATCGGCTCGGTCCGGGTGCGACCGTCGTCCTCCAGATGGAGGTTCCTGCCGAGGCGACCTTCGAGGTCGTCGCCCGTGCGCGCGCCGCGGGCGCGCGCACGGTGCTCAACGTCGCGCCCGCCCGGGCGGTGCCGGCCTCGACCCTCGACGCGGTCGAGGTGCTGGTGGTCAACGAGGTCGAGGCGCGGGTCGTTGCCGAGGCCACGCCGGACGCCAGCGGCCAGGAGCCCCTCACCCTGGCGACGGCGCTCGCCGATGCGCACGATCTCGTCTGCGTGGTCACGCTCGGCGCCGAGGGCCTGATCGCAGCGAGCCGCGAGGCCTGGTTCTCCCTGCCCGCTCTCGCCGTCGAGGTCGTCGACACGACCGGAGCCGGGGATGCGTTCACCGGCGTGCTCGCGGGCGCGCTCGATGCGGGCCTCGCGCTCGAGGCGGCGCTGCGCCGCGCCGGCGTGGCCGGCGCCCTCGCCTGCACCGGCAGCGGCGCGCAGAGCGCGTACGCCGACGCCGCGGCGATCGAGGAGGCGCTCGCCGCGATGCCCGAGGTGACGCGCGACGCCCGGTGAGCGAGCCGGTGAACGGTCTCAGACGCCGGCGACGACGAGGTCCGGGAACAGCGCCGCGAGCCCCTCGCGGCTCGCAGCCGACACGCCGCGCTCGGTGATGAGGCCGCTCACGAGGCGCGCGGGGGTCACGTCGAAGGCGTAGTTGGCGGCGGGCGTGTGCGGCGGCGTCAGTCGCACCGTCTCGAGGCGGCCGTCCGCGGTCCGTCCGCGGATCGTCGTCACCTCCTCCGGCGCGCGCTGCTCGATGGGGATCCCGCGCACACCGTCGCCGAGTGACCAGTCGATCGAGCTCGACGGCGCGCCGACGTAGAACGGCACGCCGTTGTCGTGCGCCGCGAGCGCCTTGAGGTAGGTGCCGATCTTGTTGCCCACGTCGCCGGCGGCGGTGGTTCGGTCGGTGCCTACGATGCAGATATCGACCTCTCCGTGCTGCATCAGGTGTCCGCCTGCGCTGTCCACGATGACCGTATGGGGGACACCGTGCTCGGCGAGCTCGTAGGCGGTGAGCGCCGCGCCCTGGTTGCGCGGCCGGGTCTCGTCGACCCATACGTGCACCGGTATCCCGGCATCGTGCGCCATGTAGATCGGCGCCGTGGCGGTGCCCCAGTCGACGGTCGCGAGCCAGCCGGCGTTGCAGTGGGTGAGCACGTTCACGGGCCGGCCGCCGCGCTCGCGTGCGGCCGCCTCGATGAGACCGAGTCCGTTGCGACCGATGGCCTCGCAGGTCTCGACGTCGGCGTCGCAGATCGCGCCCGCGGCCGCGTAGGCGGCGTCCTCGCGGGCGTCGGCGTCGAGCGGCTCGAGCTCGGCCCGTACGGCTTCGAGGGCCCAGCGCAGATTGACGGCGGTTGGGCGGGTCGCGGCGAGCCTTTCGAGGGCGTGGGCGAGGCCGGTGTCGGTGGGGTCGACGCGCATGTGCACCGCGACGCCGTAAGCGGCGGTCGCTCCGATGAGCGGCGCGCCGCGCACGCGCATCGTCGAGATCGCGTGGGCCGCTTCCTCCAGGGTGCGCAGGGCTGGCGTCTCGAGCTCGTGGGGAAGGTGCGTCTGGTCGATGATGCGCACCGTCCGCCCGTCGTCGTCGAGCCAGATGGTGCGGAAGTGCCGTCCGCCGATCTTCATGTCCCGACGTTCCGTCGCACCTGCCAAGTCGGATGGTGCCACAGGTCGTGCATGCGCGCCGAGCACGCCCCATCTCGGGCTCGGTGAGCTGCTCGGATCGCGCGCGGCGCGCTCGGGAGTCGGTCCGCGCGCGCCGTCGGGCGTCGTGCGGACCCGCGCGGCCTAGTCGAAGTTACAGAGGTGATCCTTGGCGAGCTTGCGCGCGTGGCGCTTGGCCCGCTCGGGCTTCTTGAACACGGCCATCGGGTCGAAGTTGACGTTGCCGCGGAATACGACGTACTGACCGCTGTTCTCGCGCACCGAGCACCGCCTGAGCTTCTTGGTGCGCTGGCACACGCCGGTGGACACGAGCACGTCGCGCAGGGCGAGCGCGTCGGTCGGATCGACGTAGCGCTTGTTCTTGAAGGCCTTACCGTCGACCGTGACCATGTACAGAGGAAAGTTCGGATCGACCTCGATGTCGCACACGGCCGCCTGCGCGGGGCCCGCGGCGCAGCCGAGCACGACCAGGGCAATGAGAGACTGCTTCATGCTCGTGACCCCGCTCATCGTCGAAATCCGCCCCGCCCGCGGCACCGACCGGGGACGGGAGTCTACGTCAAGTATCCGCGCTCGGGCGAACACCCTCCTCCTCCTTCGGCACCCGGGGCTCGATCTTTAGCGCGTGGTCACAGAACGCCCTGGCGGGCGAAAACGAATCGGGTCACCTGGGGGTCACGAAACAACCTTGGGTCCCGGCGCGGTCCTCGATCGCCGCGCACGCCTGCTCGGCGGCGGCGACGCTCTCGAAGGCGCCGAGTCTCGCGCGGTACCACACGCCCGAGTGCTCGCCGAGATCGACCCGGAGCACGTGCGAGTCCGCGCCCGGCAGCACCTCGCGCACGGCTCGCGTCACCCGGGCCAGCTCGCGCTCGGACTGCGCGTGGGACCGGGTGGCGGCGACCTGCACGCTGTATGCGCCGCTCGCGGCGTCCGCGCCCACGATCTCCACCGCCTCGGACAGCGAGGCAATCGGCGCCCGGTCGCGCGCGACCGGTCCGGGCGGGGGTGCGCGGCCCGCCACGCCACCGGACGGCGCGGCGGCCACGGGCCCCGGCGCTGCGGACCCCGTGGCGGAGTCCGGGATGCGGGCCGGAGCGAGGGCCGCGGCAGGCGGCTTCGCACCGGAGTGGTCCACCTGCGCCAGCGCGAGCGGGACACCGGTCGCGTCGGCCGCCTCCCTGGCGGCGGCCTCGCGCATCGCGCGGGCCTCGCGCAGGCTCGGCAGCCGGGCGACGAGGGCGTCGAGTCGGTCCGCGGCGATCCCGGTGCTCGGGGCCCGCGCCGGCACCGGACGCTGGCCGCGGGCGAGGAGCGGCGGCTCCGGGTCGGCCGCTCCGGAGACCGAGTCGTCGATGCGGGCGCCGGCCCAGCGATTCCCCCGCTGGGCTGCGGCGGCGTACCAGTACGCGGCCTCCTGCGGGTCCTTCGGCACGCCCCGTCCGGCGCGGTACAGGTTCGCGAGGGCGTACTGGGCCGGGTCGTAGCCCTGCTCCGCCGCTCGCCGGTACCACTCGGCGGCGAGCGCCGGGTCGGGCGAGACGCCTTCGCCGGACTCGTACATGATGCCGAGGATGGTCTGGGCCTGCGGCTCGCCGGCTTCGGCGAGGGTGCCGAGGCGGGCGAGCGCGCTGGGATAGTCTCGGGTCTGGTAGGTCGCGATGGCCTCCGCGAGCAAGGCCTCGGCCTCCTTCGCGGCGGGCGGCTCGGCCAGTGCGAGGCCGGACGCCAGCGCGAGCGCCGCCACCAGTGCGGCACGCGGTGCTCGCGGGGCTCGATCGGGGCTCATCCGGGAGAGTCTAGCCCGGATATTGCATCAGGCATCGTGGATCCTGGCGCAGGACAGGCGCGCGCGGACGCCGCTGTGGAGCGAAAGTGATAGCCGTAGCTATCACTCGAGTGAAGAGCAAGTTCGCGCGTGCATGGACCAGCCAGGGCCGCGATAGGCAG
>CAJIAT010000349.1_pt1 | contig 17412 bp, 10 predicted proteins | sample 9199161 | NCBI WGS metagenome assembly CAJIAT01 (sample SAMEA7708281, study PRJEB35096) | sediment metagenome | biome: marine neritic benthic zone biome [ENVO:01000025]; feature: sediment [ENVO:00002007]; material: shallow marine sediment [ENVO:03000034] sea grass bed [ENVO_01000059] ... | reverse complement strand
ACCGGCGTCAGGTAGACCACGTATTGGGCAACCCGGGCGAGCGCCTTCGAGGCGAGCTGGACCGGCTGGACGATCTTCTCCTTGTCCTCGAAGCCGATGATCGCCACACCCGTGGCGAGGCAGAACAGCACCACCGCGGGGATCACGTTGTTCGCCAGCGAGTGGAAGGGATTGGCGGGGATGTAGAGGCTGACGAAGTCCGGCGCGACCCGCGGCTGGATGGCCGCGGTGCTGAAGAAGGAGGCGGTCTCGAGCGACGGGAAGGTCAGCGGCAGCGCCAGGATGATGGCGAAGCCCACCACCCAGAACAGCACCATCACCAGGCCGCCGCGCCCGGCGAGGAGCCGCGCCTCCTTGTACGAGAGGCTGCCGAGGCCGGCGATCAGCGCCATCACCATGTACGGCAGGATGCTCATCTGCAGCAGGCGGATGAAGGCGTCGCCGAAGGGCTTGAGCTTCGCAGCCGGCTCGCCGAGGAACAGGCCGACCGCGATCCCCGCGACGATCCCGATGAGGATCCAGCTCGATAGTCCGAGCCGGCGCTTCTTCTGCTCGCTCATCGACGATCGTCATCCTGTTGCGGCCCCGCGGTGGGTATCGGAGTATCGCATCGCGAGCAGCTCGGCGTGCACTGCGCGCCCGGGATCCGGGACGCGCGGTCCGCTCGATGCGAGGAGGCCGTCAACGATGTTGCCGTTCCAGCACCCAATCGGTGCGCGCTCGTGAATGGCGCTAAGCTCGCGGTCGCGATCGTGCACTATCACCTCGCCCCGGGCGGGGTCACGCGCGCCATCGGCGGGCATCTCGAGGCGCTGCGCGCGGCGGGCGAGCAGGCTCGCGCCCTGGTCCTGCACGGCGGTGACGACGACGGGCTCACGGCGCCATTCGCGCAGGTCCGCCGCGTCGAGGGGCTCGGCTACGACGGGACCCCGCCCTCGGCCGCTCCGGCGCTCGCCGAGCGCATCGACGCGGCGCTCTCGGCGGCCGGCCTCGCGCCCGGCGCCTGCGTGGTGCACGTCCACAACCACGCGCTCGGAAAGAACCCGGCGCTGCCCGGGGCACTGGGCCATCTTCGCGAGCGCGGCCATCACCTGCTCCTGCAGCTCCACGACCTCGCCGAGGACTTCCGCCCGGCGAGCCACGCGCATCGCGCCCAGCACCTCGAGGATCCCGATGCGATCCTCTACCCGCTGGCACCTCAGGTGCACTACGCGCTCCTCAACCCGCGCGACGAGGCGGCGCTGCGCGACGCGGGGGTTCCCGAGGAGCGGCTTCACCTGCTGCCCAATCCGATCGCCGCGACCGAGGGGCTCGCGGATCGCGGGGTGTCACGCTCGCGCTTCGAGGCTCGATATCCCGAGGCGCGCGGGCGCGAGGTGCTGCTCTATCCGGTGCGCGGGATCCGGCGCAAGAACCTCGGTGAGGCGCTGCTCTGGTCGTGCGTTGTGCCGCACACGCTCGTTGCGACCACCCTTGCCCCGCGCAACCCGGTCGAGCTGCCGGCCTGGTCGCACTGGACGGCGCTCGCCCGGCGTCTCGAGCTGCCCTTCGTCCCCGGCGTCGGGGACGTGGCCGGCACGAGCCTCGGTGAGCACCTCGCGGCCGCCGATCGCGTGCTGACCACGAGCGTCGCCGAGGGTTTCGGCCTCGTCTTCCTCGAGCCGTGGCTCCGAGGACGCGATCTCGCCGGGCGCGACCTGCCCGAGATCACCGCGCCCTTCGCCGACGCCGGCGTCGATCTCGGCGCGCTGCGAGCCGCCCTGCGCGTGCCCCTGGAATGGGTCGGCGCCGGGGCCTGGCGTGCCGAGTTCGCCGCGGCGTACCGGGCCACCGCGTCCGCCTACGGGCGCAGCGCCGACGAGGCGGCCCTCGCCCGCAGCCTCGATGCCCTCGTCGAGGATGGCTGCGTGGACTTCGGCCGGCTCGGCACGGCGAGCCAGACCAGGGTCCTCGAGCGGCTCCGTCACTCGGCGCGCGACCGCGAGCGGGCACTGGTGCTGAACGAGGCGCTGTTCGCCTCGGGCGATGCCGCCGTGCGCGCGCGGCGCATCGGCGCCAACGCGGATGCGGTCGAGCGCTGCTTCGGATACCGGCCGATCGGGGTCCACCTCGCGCGGGTCTACCGCACGGTGCTCGCCGAGACCGCGGGCCCGGCCGAGCCGCCGGCGCGCAGCGCTGCGGTGCTCGACGCGTACCTGCACCCGGCGCGCTTCCATCCGGTGCGGGTCGACCGGTGAGCGGCGAGTGCGCCCGGATCGTGCGCGAGCGCTCGCGGGTGATGGCGCCGCGTCCGACGGGCGTCGCGCCGCGCACGGCTCGGCTCGACGGGATCCGCGCCGTGCTCTTCGACGTCTACGGGACCCTGCTCATCAGCGCGAGCGGAGACATCGACGCGGTTCCGGAGAGCCGCGCGGACGCCTTCATCGCAGCCCTCGGCGCCCTCGACCTCGCGAGCCCGGTCGATGGCCAGGCGGGCGCGGACCGGCTGCTCGGGCACGTTCGCGCCGAGCACGGGCGGCTGCGCGAGCGCGGGATCGGCTGTCCGGAGATCGACATCCGGGAGATCTGGCGCTCGCTCGCCGGCGAGCTCGGGCTCGGCCTCGCGCCCGAGGACCTCGAGCGCCTCGCGGTCGAGTTCGAGGTGCGCGTCAACCCGGTGTGGCCGATGCCCGGCGCACGTGCCTGCATCGACGCCCTGCGCGACCGTGGGCTCGTCCTCGGCATCGTCAGCAACGCCCAGTTCTACACCGACGACGCCCTCGAGGCGCTGCTCGGCGCGCGCGCCGCGGCGCTCGGTTTCGAGCCCGAGCTCACGCTCTGGTCCTACCGGCTCGGCGCGGCCAAGCCCGGCCCGGAGCTCTACTCGGCGGCGCGGCGGGCGCTCGAGCGACGGGGCCTCGAGCCACACGAGGCGCTCTACGTCGGTAACGACATGCGCAACGACATCGCGCCGGCGCGTGCGGCCGGCATGCGCACGGCGCTCTTCGCCGGCGACGCCCGCAGCCTGCGGCTGCGCGAGGAGGACCCGCAGCTCGCCGCCGTCGACCCGAATCTGGTGCTCATCGATCTCCCGGCGATCCTCGAATGCCTCTGACGGCGCTCGCCGGGACGCCGCCGCGCGGCGCAGCCCTCGGCTCGCGTCGGTAAACCGTGACCGTTGACCGCACGGCCCCGCCGGCCTCGGGCTAGACTCGTGAGCTTCGTACCCCTCTGCGCGGGCGCACGGAGACGGAGAGACCGGTTCGATGAGCACGACGTACCAGCGCGGCGCGACGCGCGCGGCGACGGGCGGCGACCCCGGGCAGCCGAGCCTGCAGGCGTGGACGACTCCGCGCCGCGTCGGCTTCGTCTCGACGCGGATCGCCGGGGTGGACGGCGTCAGCCTCGAGATCGCGAAGTGGGCCACGATCCTCGAGCGCCACGGCTGCCAGTGCTTCTACGTCGCCGGCGAGCTCGACCGGCCGGCAGAGCGCAGCCATCTCGTCGAGGAGGCGCACTTCGCCCACCCGGCCATCAGACAGATCCACGACGAGATATTCGGCCAGCGCCGGCGCCCGCGCGCGCTCAGCGATCACATCTACCAGACCTCCAGGCGCCTGAAGCAGCACCTGTACGACGCGGTCGAGAGGCTCGGCCTCGAGCTCATCATCGCCGAGAACTGCCTCACGATCCCGATGAACATCCCGCTCGGGATCGCGCTGGTCGAGCTCGTTCTCGAGACCGACATCCCGTGCATCGCGCACCACCACGACTTCGTGTGGGAGCGCGAGCGCTTCCGCGTGCACGCGGCCGTCGACTTCATGGAGATGGCGTTCCCGCCGCGCATCGCCGAGATCGAGCACGTCGTGATCAACACCCTGGCGCAGGAGGAGTTCACCCGGCGCCTGGGGCTCGGCTGCACGGTGATCCCGAACATCATGGACTTCGCCAACCCGCCGCAGCGCGACGGGGGCAGCGAGGGCCTGCGCGCGCAGATCGGCGTGAGCCGGGGCGAGACGATGGTGCTGCAGCCCACCCGGCTGATCCAGCGCAAGGGGATCGAGCACACGGTGGAGCTCGTCAAGCGGCTGGGACCGCGCAGCACGCGCATGGTGCTCGCGTACGACGGCGGTGACGAGGGGCACGGCTACGCGCGGCGCGTCCGCGAGTACGCCGACATGCTGTGGGTGGACACCATCTTCGCACACCCTTGGATAGGCACCGAGCGCGGCGCCAACGAGGACGGCAGCCGGCGCTACACCGCGTGGGACGCCTACGCGGAGGCCGATCTCATCGCCTATCCGTCGGCCGTCGAGGGGTTCGGCAACGCCTTCCTGGAGGCCGTGTACTTCAAGAAGCCGGTCTTCTGTAACCGCTACCCCGTGTTCAGGACGGACATCGAGCCGCTGGGGTTCAAGGTCGGCCTGATGGACGGATATCTGACCGAGGAGGTCGTCACCGAGGTCCGGCGCCAGCTCCACGACGCCGAGTACCGGGAGCACGTCGTCGAGCACAACTACGACACCGCGCGCGCCGCGTTCTCCTACGAGGCGGTCGAGCCGGACGTCTACGGGCTGATCACGAAGCGGCGCACGGTGGCGCGATGAGCCCGGGGCTGGTCTGCGCACCGCGCTCGGGCCGGCGCGCGGGGGCCCTGGCCGTCCGACCTGGCCGTCCGACCTGCCCCGGAGTTGAATCAGGTCAAGATCCGTCGCGAATCCTTCGGTAGACTAAAATTCCTGAGGCTGAGGCTCGCGGAGCCGCGGGAGAGATTCGATGTCGGATTTCATCCAGAACGGCGCGATCACGACCCTGCACGACCTCGGCTCGATGGCGCCGGACCGGCTGGAGGAGATCTGCCGGCGGGTGACGCAGGACTACCCGGTGGCGCTGATCCTCCCGGTCACCGCCCAGGACATGCGCAGCGCGGCCTTCGCGCGGATCGTCGACGAGCTGCGCTCGGCGGACTACGTCGGCTGCATCGCCGCCGTGCTCAACGTGGCCCCCGAGGTCCGGGACTACCGCGAGGCCCGCGCCCGGGTCCAGCCCCTCGGCGATCGGTGCCGGCTGCTCTGGGCGGACAGCCCGCGCTTCCAGCAGGTCTACCGCGATCTCGGCGCGGCGGGCTTCGACGTCGCCACCCCGGGCAAGGGTCGGGCGGTGTGGACGGCCGTCGGCTACCTGCTCAGCGAGCCCAACCTGCACGCCTTCGTGGTCCACGACTGCGACATCGTCGAGTACCGCCGTCACATCGTCAGCCGGCTGATCCTGCCGGTCACGCACCCGAGCCTGGACTTCGAGTTCTGCAAGGCCTACTACGCACGCTACACGACGCGCATGCACGGCCGGGTGGTGCGTCTGCTGGTGGCGCCGCTGCTGCGCGCCTTCATCGCCACCCAGGGCTACGACCCCTTCCTCGTCTTCATGAACAGCTTCCGCTACCCGCTCGCCGGTGAGCTGGGCGTGTCGTCGACGCTGGCTCGGTCGATCCGCATCCCCGGCGACTGGGGACTGGAGGTCGGCACGCTCGCCGAGGTCTACCGCAACACCTCGGTCAAGCGCGTCGCCCAGGTCGACATCTGCCACCAGTACGACCACAAGCACAGCGCGCTCTCGCTCGACGACCCGAGCGCGGGCCTGATGCGGATGTCCCACGACATCCTCATGACCTTCTTCCGCACCCTGAGCAGCATGGGCAAGGTGTTCCACGGCGGCGACTACCTGACGCTTCGCGCCGCCTACATCCGCAACGCCCAGGACGCCATCCGCCAGTACCGCGCCGACGCGCTGATCAACGGGCTCGACTACGATCAGCACGAGGAGGAGGGCGCCGTGGAAGGTTTCGCCGGGCGCATCGTCGCCGCCGGCCACGACTTCCGCGAGGATCCCTCCGGCGCCGACGAGCTGCCGGCCTGGTCACGGGTCCTGTCGGCCTTTCCCGACGTGCCCGCGCGGCTGCGCGCGGCCGTGCGCGAGGATCGGGAGGAGTTCGACGGGCGCGCTGCGGCCTGACGCTGACCCGCCCGCGCGTTGAAGCGCAGAGCCCTGCTCGCCGCGCCCGTAGCCGCGCCACGGCGTCGTCGCATTGGGCGGCGCCTGGTGGACTGGGCGTTGGCGCTACATCGTCGTTCACCACGGCGCCGGCGCCTACGGCGATATCGGGCTCCTGCAGCGCGTGCACCGGGAGCGCCAGGCCGGCGACCCGATCGACGCCATCCCCTATCACTACGTCATCGGCAACGGCAACGGCCTCGGGCTCGGCGAGGTCGCGAGCGACTGGCGGCGTTCCCTGCACATCTGGGGCGCCCACGTCTCGGCGCTCAGCTCGTGCGGGCGACCTGCGCCGTCGATTGGCCACCGCGGCGCGCGAGCTCACGAACTCGTTGGCTTGCCCGCTCCGAACGCGCTCGCGAGGCGAACTGCTGTGAGCGGGAGGTCATTCGGGCGAGCGCGTCGCGCGGTCCGATCGCTCGGTCCCGCAGCATCGTTTTCGCGCCCGGTATGACTATTCGCACGCTTCGCGCCTCTTTCCACTCCACTCGTGCTCGTCGTGGGTGTAATGTCGGACCCGTGCCGGAGAGCATGTCTCGTCGTGCGTTCGCTCTGCGAGGACGGAGCCATGGAGAGAGAAGCCTCGATCGGGAGTAAGAAGGACAGCCCGCGGTGGCGCAAGCTGTGGAAGTGGCTGTCGATAGCGAGCGTGACGTTCGTCCTCGTGCTGGTGCTGCTGGGCGTCTACCTCGCGGCGCGGTTCGTGCCCGAGCGCACACCATCGTTCGACACGATGGCCGACCACTTCAAGTACGGGTCGACGCGAGGCGATCTGATCACGGGCATCCCCTACTGGATCTGGCAGGCCATGCCGCTGGTGTGCGCGGACTCGCTGCAGTCCGTGGCCGGCGACCGCCTGGCGCCGGACTACGCGGAGCGGGTCAAGGCCTACGCCACCGACGAGGAGGACGCGGCCAGGCGCCAGGCGCTCTCGCGAGAGGGATTCAAGGCGCTGGGCTTCCTCTACGAGCTCGACGGGAGCGGCGAGGAACGCGACCTCCCGGTGGGGGTCTCGCGGCGCCGCAGCGTGGGTCTCGAGCGTGCCTACATCAACTGTGCCGTGTGTCACACGAGCACGGTGCGCGAGAGCGCCGAGTCCGAGCCGGAGCTCATGATCGGGATGCCGGCGAACCTCTTCAACCTGTACGACTTCGAGCACTTCACGTTCCAGTGCACGAAGAGCCGATACTTCAACGCCCTCGAGCTGCTCCCGGAGATCGACGGTCTCGGCGGGGGGCTCGATCTGCTCGATCGCTACCTCGTCTATCCGCTGGCGATCTGGCTCGTCCGCGACGCCATCAGCTTCCTCGAGGTCCAGGCGGGATTCAGCGTTCGGCAGCCCGACTGGGGCCCGGGACGCAACGACACCTTCACCAACAACAAGATCTTTCTCTACGGCGAGAACTGGCGCGAGACGATTCCCGACTGGTGGAAGGACCGCGCGGTGGCAGCGCAGGGCATCGGGACCGTCGACTTCCCCTCCATCTGGCTGCAGGGGCCGCGCAAGCGTCGCGCGGACGGGCGTCCGATGCGGCTTCACTGGGACGGGAACAACGACAAGGTCGAGGAGCGCAACCTGAACGCGGCGCTCGCGACCTCGGCCCTGCCCGGATTCATCGACCACGAGTCGATCGAGTGCATCGAGCAGTGGCTCGAGACCCTCGAGCCGCCGAAGTACGCCTTCGACGTGGACGCCGAGCTCGCCGAGAAGGGCGCGCCGGTCTACGCGCGGTACTGCGCCTCGTGCCACGGGCGCAGCGGCCGGGACTTCGAGGGCGAGCAGGTGGGGTTCGTGACCCCGCTCAGATACATCGGAACCGATCCCTATCGACTCGACAACTACACCGAGATGCTGGCGCTCAACATGGCGACGACCTATGCCGAGCAGCCGCGTGATCTGCGCGCGCACGCTTGCCCCGGCGGGACGACCTACGAGCCGCCGAGCCAGCCGGCTGCGCCGGGCGACGATGCACCTCTGCTCGAGGTGGTCGATGCACAGGAGCAGACGTACCGGTACAAGCACTATCGGAAGACCCGCGGATACGCCAACATGCCGCTGGACGGGGTCTGGCTGCGCGCTCCGTACCTGCACAACGGCTCGGTGCCGACGCTGCGCGACCTGCTCGAGCCCTCGAAGCGTCGTCCACCCACCTTCTATCGCGGCAACGACGTGTACGACCCCGAGAACGTGGGGTTCGTCTCCACCGAGCCGGTCGATGTCGATGGACGCGCGCTGTTCCTGTTCGACACCTCCATTCCCGGCAACGGCAACCAGGGCCACGAGGGTGCTAGCTACGGCACCGAGCTCTCACCGCAGGACAAGGACGCCCTGCTCGAGTATCTGAAGACGTTCTGAGACAAGCCGTTCTTGACGAGGGAGAGCGACGGTGAATGTCAAGAATGCCAAGACTTCGAAGCGCAAGCGCACGAAGCTGAAAGTGCTGCTGGCAGTGCTCGTCGTGCTCGTGGGCGTCGGCGCGTACATCGCATGGGACCGGGGATTCCGCGAGCATCCCCAGCCGGACTGGGTCATGCGCGATGCCGCGACGCGGTTCATGTACGCCTCCATCGGGGCCGAGCACGACGCCGGGATCCCGTTCTGGATCCTGTACGTGCTGCCGCGGATGTTCCCCGAGAAGTTTCCCGGCCCGGGGGGCTTCGTCTCCCTCGGGGTGCCGTGGCAGGAGGGCTTCGAGCTACCCGTGGGCTTCACCAAGAAGACCATCGGCTTCCCCCGCGTGGCGAACAACTGCGCAGCGTGCCACACCGCCACCTATCGCAAGTCGCCGGCCGCCGAGCGCGTGTTCGTTCCCCTCGGGCCGGGACACACCAGCGACATCGAGGCGTTCTTCCGCCTGGTCGTCGACTGCGCCAAGGATCCGAGATTCAACCCGGACAACGTGCTGTTCTACATCACGCTCGCGACGAAGCTCGACTGGATCGACCAGCTCCTCTACCGGTTCTTCATCATTCCGATCACGAAGAAGCGACTGCTCGAACGCGAGCGGCAGTTCCAGTGGGTCTACAACCCCGAGTATCCCGAGTGGGGCCGCGGCCGTGACGACGCCATGAACCTCACGAAGTACTTCATGCTCGAGCTCGATCCGCCCGACGACGGCACCTTCGGCCCGACGGACTTCCCCTCGATCTGGAATCTCGCGAAGTACGACTCGACCGAGGGTGAGGAGAACCCCCAGCGCATGAATCTCGCCGGAGACACCTGGGACGCCTATACCGTCGTGCTGGACTCGGCGCTCGGGCTGATGGGCGCAGAGCCGAGGGATCACGATGCGTTCGAGGGGCACGCGAAGTGGATCACGGAGTACGCCCGCATGACGCCGGCGCCGGAGTATCCCTTTCCGCGCGACGAGGTCAAGGCGAAGGCGGGCGCGGCGGTGTTCGAGCGCAGCTGCGCATCTTGCCACGACCCGAACGGCGAGCGGGTGGGGCGGCCCCTGCCGCTCGCAGAGGTCGGCACGAGCCGCGATCGACTGGACACCTGGGGCAAGGAGTTCGCGGTCAAGGCGAACGATGTCGTGGACGGCTTCGGCTTCGAGCGCCGCGGCATGGTCGAGCTCGACCCGATCGGCTACAACGTTCCGCATCTCGACGGGATCTGGCTCCGGGCCCCCTATCTGCACAACGGCTCGGTCCCGACGCTGCGCGATCTCCTGACGCCGGCGGCGCAGCGACCGAGCACCTTCTATCGCGGCTACGACGTCTACGATCCGACCAACGTCGGCTTCATCGCCGAGGGACCGCAGGCGGAGAAGGTCGGAACGCTCTACGACACGACGCGCAAGGGCAACGGGAACCAGGGGCACGAGTTCGGTATCGACCTCCCGGAGGAGGAGAAGGCGGCGCTCCTCGAGTACATGAAGACGCTCTAGCCTGGATATTGCACCAGTGCTCGTCGCGACGGCCGTGACCCACGAAATGGGGGCGGCGAGCGCGTCCTGCGCCCGCCCTCCAGAGGGCCACCTCGGAGGGCGGGCCCCGGCTCAGGCCGCGCGGGGCGGGGCGCTCGCGCCCGCGGTCTTCGAGGCCAGCATCGCGTCCTTCTCCCGGCGCACTTCGGGATGGTAGCAGTCGAGCCTCTGGGTCCCGATGTGGCCGACGCAGGCGTTGCACTGGAGGCAGCGCGGACCCCGGACGCCGTCGCGCAGATGCGCGTGGAGGTAGGGGTCGGCGATGAAGGCGCGTCCGGCCGACACGGCATCGCAGCGGCCTTCCCCGATGGCCGTCCTCATCTCGTCTGCGGTCACGAATCCGCCGACGCAGATGACCGGAATCGACAGTGACGCCTTGAACTCCCGTGCGTACCCGGCGTTGTAGCCGGGATAGGGCTTGAACAGGACGTTGAACACGAGCGCGCCGAGTGGCCAGAACGTCGAGATGAGCACCCGGCGCACCGTCGGCAGATGCCGGGCGCTGCCCTCGACCATGCCCTTGAGGCAGCGGCCGAACGTGCCCCTCACCACGGGAAAGCCCGACTCGTAGTGGCCGACGGAGACCTCGACGGCGTCGATGCCGTCCTGCTCGAGCACCCACGCGATCTCGACGACCTCGCTCGTGTGGAGCCCGCGACGCAGCGGCAGGTAGTCGTCTCCGTTCAGCTTCACGATGATTGCGAACTCCGGAGAGACCCGGTCGCGGATCGCACGATAGACATCGCGCAGCAGCTTCATGCGCTTGGCCGGCGTTCCGCCGTAGCCGTCGCGACGACGGTTCGTGTACGGCGTGAGGAACTGGCTGATGAGGTAGCCGTGGCCCGCGTGGATCTGCACGCCGTCGAAACCGGCTTGCTCGCAGCGGGCCGCCGCCTCGCCGAACTCCTCGACGATCCGCTCGATCTCCGCGACGGTGAGCGGTCTCGGCTTGGTGCCCGTGGACAGATCCTTCACCGCCGATGCGGAGACGGCCTCGTCGAGCCCCACGAAGGGCGGCAGCACCTGACGCCCGCAGTGGCTGAGCTGTGCGATGATCTTCGAGCCGTGGCGGTGCACGGCCTCGGTCAGGGCGGCGAGCGCCGGGATCTTGTCGTCGGAGTCGATACCCATCTGGTAGGGCGTCGACTGGCCGTCTCTGCTGGTGTAGATGTTGCCGGTGATGATGAGCGGTACCCCTCCGCGGGCCATGGGCTCGTAGAACTCGATGGTCTCGTCGGTGGCGAACCCGTCCGCCGTCGCCCGGGTCTCAGACGTGGCGGTCTTCACGAGGCGTCCCGCGATCTCCAGCTTGCCAATCGACATGGGGGTGAACAGAGCGTTGCGCGAAGCATCCACTGTCTCGTCCTCCTGACGAGTGGGCCCAGTCACGCACGATCGCACGGCTCGGGGACCGGCGCTGTTGGAATTGCCACAATCCGGCGCCTCGCCGCGGCGTCGCTCTCCTGGCGCTCGCCCCGTCGGCGGCGGGCGCCGGGAACTCGACGACGCCGGCCTCGATGGGGCGCGCGCCGTACTCGCGGCGCTGCTCGTAGCGCGATATCGCGGCGCGTACAGTATCGGGCCGCCTCGAACGCCTGGAGCACGCGATGTACGACCTCTATCGTACGCTCGAGCCAGCGATCCCGACGGATCATTGCAGGCAGACGCAGCCACGGGGAATGATGCTCGAGCTGCTGCGCAACGATCGCTCGCTTCGGCGCGTGCTGGATCTCGGCTGCGGCGACGGCAGCTCGATCGACTACTTCCGGGAGCATGTCCAGGATCTGCAGTGGCGTGGCCTGGACACCCAGGACTCTCCCGAGGCCCTCGGGCGAAGGCGGCCCGACGCGGACATCCAGACCTTCGATGGCGTCCACCTGCCGCTCGAGGACGGCGTCGTCGACCTCGTCTACGCCGAGCTGCTCCTCGAGCACGTCCGGCATCCGGACGCCCTCGTGCCCGAGGTGCGCAGGGTGCTTCGTCCCGGCGGCTACTTCGTCGGAAGCGTCTCGTACCTCGAGCCGTACCACTCCCGGAGCATCTTCAACTTCACGCCTTTCGGATTGCACGAGGTCCTGAGGTCCGCCGGCCTGCAGACCCTGGAGCTGCGCCCGGGAATCGACGGCCCGACGCTCATCGCGCGCCGGATGCTCCGCTGGCCGCGGTTCTTCGACATCTTCTTCCGTCGCGAGTCCCCCCTGAACTTCACCATCGGGCTCGCCGGACGCCTGTTCGGCGCCAAGAACGATACGATTAACAGCGCGAAGCTGCTCTACAGCGGGCTGTTCTCCTGGATTGCGCAGCGACCGTTCGACGACGGGGAGAGCATCCGGAGCGGGTGACACGGCCCGCTCGCGTCGCGTCGCTTCCGGCGCCGAGGACGACGACTCCAGCGAGCGCGACGGCGGTCCCGGTATATTGGTCTCCTGATCGCCGGGCGCGGGCAGCGCCGAAGGAGGCCGGGGGTACGCCCCGGGGTCGGACACCTTGGACCCGTGAATCGATGGTCGTCGTCGAACAACTGAAGCAGCTCGGCGTCATCTTTCTGCCGCAGGACCGGCGCCAGTTCGGGGTGCTGGTCGTTGCCATGCTCGCTGGCGCGACCCTCCAGGTGGCCGGGGTCGCCGCCATCCTCCCCTTCATGCAGCTCGTCGCGCAGCCGGGGATGGTCGCGGAGAACGAGTGGCTGCGGTGGGCCCATCAGGCCGTTGGCTTCGAGTCGGATCGCGAGATGCTGTTGTGGTCCGGCGTCCTGGTCATCGTCCTGTTCACGGCGTCGGTGGCGGTCGCCGCCGTGAGCGGCTGGATGATCCAGCGGTCCGTGTGGGCGACCGCTCACAGGCTCTGTCTGCGCCAGCTGCTGATCTACATGCAGCTCCCCTACGAGTTCTTCCTGCAGACCGGCTCCACCGAGCTGCTGCGCCGCGTGGTGGCCGACGTCAACAAGCTGTTGACCGACGTGTTGCTCGCCGGCAGCCAGGCGATCGCACAGGCCGCGCTCGCCGCGGGGCTCTTCGTCCTGATGCTCGTGGTGAATCCGGTGCTCACGCTGCTCGCGTTCATGATCTTCGGCGGGGTCTACGCGGTCCTGCACCTCGCACGATACTCGTACCTCGTGCGCCTGGGGCGCGAGCGCCTGGCTGCCGATGAGCGCCGCTACGCGACCTTTGCCGAGGCGGTGACGGGCATGAAGTCAATTCGTGTCGCGGACGCGAGAGCGTATTTCCTGGGTCGTTTCTCGGATGCGTCGCAGGAGTACTCGCGGGTCTTCCCGCGGCTGGAGCTGGCGTCGAACCTCCCGCGGCACCTGATGGAGGTCATCGCCTTCAGCGGGATCATCCTCGTCGTCCTGTACTTCGCATCCGAGGAGCGTGGATTCCTGGAAGTGGTGCCCACGCTGAGCCTGTTCGCTCTCGCCACCTACCGCCTGATGCCGGCGCTGCACATGATCTTCAGCGGTGCCGCCAGGGTCAGCAACAGCCTTCCGGTCATCGAGTCGGTTGCCCGGGACATGCGCACGGACCGGTGCCTCGAGCCCGCGCCCGGACCCGGTATCGAGCCGCTCGGTTTCGAGGATGAGATCCGCCTCCGAGGGATCCGGTTTCAGTACGAGACCGCGCCCGCACCCTCCCTCGCCGGGATCGACATCACCATCAAGCGCGGCGAGCGCGTCGCGTTCGTCGGCGCCACCGGGTCCGGCAAGACCACCCTCATCGATGTCGCCGTCGGCCTCCTTCTCCCGGAGGAGGGCGCGCTCGAGGTCGACGGCGTGGGAGTCGGCCCGGAGAACGTCGCCGCCTGGCGCCGCATCATCGGGTACGTTCCCCAGGACGTGTTCCTGTACGACGACACGATCGCTCGAAACATCACCTTCGGTGACGAGCCGGACGAGGGTCGGCTCCGCGAGGCTGCGCGCGCGGCACGCATCGCGGACTTCATCGAGCGCGAGCTTCCCGCCGGCTACGAGACGCGCATCGGCGAGAGGGGCGTGCGTCTGAGCGGCGGGCAGCGCCAGCGCCTGGGTCTGGCCCGCGCCCTCTACCGGCAGCCGCAGGTGCTGCTACTGGACGAGGCGACCAGCGCGCTCGATGGTGTGACCGAGGAGGCGGTGATGGGCGAGATGCGCGCCCGGCTGCCGGACCTCACCGTGATCATGATCGCGCACCGGCTCTCGACGGTCCGCGACTGTGACCGCATCTACCTCATCGAGGGGGGACGGCTCGAGACCGACGGCGCGTACGACGAGCTCTACCGGACGAGCTCGAGCTTTCGGAAGATGGTGGAAACGACGACCGGAAAGGCCTGAACGCCTGTTCCGAGTCGCAGAACAAGCTCGAGGTCGTGACTCGGTCGGCCATCTCGCGACCGTGCGCAGCTTCTGATGCTGCGCCCGAGCCCACAGGGATGTGTTGACGGCGTGTCGCGAGATGGCCGACCGAGTCACGGCCGTCGCCACCCGTGTCTCACGACTCGGAACAGGCATTGAGCCAGGAGTCACAGTTGCTGCAGTCGACGGACAGCGAGGCGCGAGGCGCCGGTGAGGGGTGCGAGTCGGACCCTGGTGATCGGCCGGGCCCGCACGGCTGGCGCCAGGCCCTCGCCCGCCGGGCGGATCTGCTGGCACGTCCCGCGGAGCTCGCCCTGCGCCTGTCCACGCTCGCGGGCGAGGCGCTGCCCGTGGGCGTGCTCGACTCCGACGGGATCCGGCGTGCGGTCTGGCAGGCCTATCGCGAGGCACCCGACTTCTACGATCCGGACACCTATCCGATTCGCTACGAGAGCCGGCTCCTGCCCTTGCTGGAACGGCACTCGCAGGGCAAGCGCCTCCTCGACCTGTACTGCGGACACGGACGGGAGGCCGCCATATTCGCCCGCGCTGGCTACCGGGTCCTCGGTGTGGACGGCCAGCGCCAGAGCGTGGAGTCGGCGAGGGCCTACGCGACCCGGGAGGGCTTCGAGGCGGAGTTCGTCGCGGGCGATATCGACGTGTGGGAGCCGGCGGCAAGGTGGGATGTCGTGTACACGTCGCTGTGGATGTACTCCACCATTCCCGACCGTCTCGCGCGTGTTCGCTGGCTGCGACGGATCGCCGGCTGGACCGCACCCGACGGCGTGCTGGTCGTCTCGGTGACCCCGCGGGCAGAAGGCGCCAGGGGGCCTGCGGTCCGACACGCCCTCGCCACGGCGTTCTCCAGGATCACCTTCAACCGGCGCCGTCCGGAGATCGGGGACCGCTTCCACACGCGTCTGTTCTGGCACGACTTCACCGGCGAGGAGGCCTTCGAGGAGTTCGACGCTGCGGGGCTGTCGCCTGCCGAGACCCTCGAGATCGACGGTGGAACCCCCTGCACCTTCCACGCGCTCACCGTCCGCGCACACGCCCCGCTGTGACCGGTCTCGGCCCGGTGGACACGACGATGCCCCTCGAGCGCAGGAAGCTCACCAACTCCCAGCTCCTAATCTGGCTCGGTCTGATCCACGAGCCCGACGCTCCGATCTACAACATGATCACCACCTGTCGCATCTCGGGGCCCGTTGACGAGGGAGCGTTCTCGACCGCGTTCCAGACGGTGGTGGACGATTGCGACGCCCTGCGAACGGTATTCGACGACGATGGCGAGGGGCCCCGGCGCCTGATCAGGGAGCGTCTCGCCTCGGGGATCGAGCTCGTCGATCTCTCCTGGGGGGAGAATCCGGAGGAGGCGCTGTCGCGGTGGATCGACGAGCGCCGGGGCGCGGTCTTGGATCTGCGCTCGCGCGCGTTCCACTGCGCGCTGCTCAGGGTCTCGGAACGCTGTCACGTGTGGTACTTCAACCAGCACCACCTCGTATCCGACGCGTGGTCCACCGCGCTCGTGTACCGCACGACCGTCCTTCGCTACGCAGCCATCATGCGCGGCGCCGCGCAGCCCGCGTCGAACACGACCGCCTTCGAGCGCTTCGTCGAGGAGGAGCGGGCGCTGCAGAGCTCGCCCGCCTGCAAGCGTTCGCAACGTCACTGGCGCGAGCGGGCCGGTGGCGCGGGAGCGCCGGAGCCGCGGTTCTACGGCCTCGCCCCGGCACGGCCTTCCACGGTTGCGAAGCGGGTGCGCGTGGAGCTCGGGGCGCGGCGCAGCGCCCGGCTCCGGGAGCGTGTCGAGGACCGGAGCCTGCGCTCGATCAATCGCGATCTCACCGCCTTCCAGATCTTCCTGACGGCGCTGTTCGCCTTCTTGCACCGGGTGACCGGCGAGCGATCCCTGGCTGTCGGCGCGCCCAGCGCCAACCGCGCGACGCGCGAGCGCAGGTCCACCGTGGGCCTGCTGATGGAGATGTTCTCCCTGCACGTCGAGGTCGAGCGCGGCGACAGCCTGCGCACCGTGTTCGAGAGGGTTCGCCGGGAGTCCATCGAGTTCCTCCGTCACGCGACGCCCGGCAGCAGCGATCCGGTGGCGATGCGGGCGTTCCGCGTCGTGCTGAACTACGTGAAGGCGCAGTTCGGGGACTTCGACGGTCGCACCGCTGTGGTGGAGTTCCTCAGCAGTGGCCACGTCGAGCCGCACCATGCGTTGCGGGTGCAGGTCCACGATCCGTCCGGGAACGGTGAGCCGTCGCTGGACTTCGACCTCAACGTGTCCGCGTTCAGCACCGAGGCGCGCCGCGTCGCTCCAGGACATTTCATGCGGCTTCTCGACGCGTTCCTGGAGGATCCGGACACGCGCATCGAGGACGTGGACATCCTCTCTCCCGACGAGCGGCGCTCGCTGCTCCTGGAGATGAACGACACGGTGGCCGAGAACGCGATCAGGGGCCGCCTGGAGGCGCTCTTCACCAGCGCGGCGGCCCGTCACCCGGACCTGGCGGCGGTGGTCGACGAGGACGGGGCCCTCGGCTATCGCGAGCTCGACGAGCGCTCGGGCGCGATGGCCGAGGCGCTCCGGGCGCGGGGCGTCGTCCCCGGCGGTGTCGTGGCCATCAGCCTCCCGCGCGGCAGCCGGATGGTCACCGCCATGCTGGGCGCGCTGAAAGCGGGCTGCGCCTATCTCCCGGTGGACATGGACCTGCCGGCGCGGCGGCGCGCCTCGCTCATCGAGAGGTCCGGGGCGGCGGCGGCGATCACCGAGGACGGCCCGTGCGCCCCCGACCGATCGGATGCCCCGCCCGGGGACCGGGTCGAGGCGAGGCCCTCCGGCGCCTGTGCTCCGGGCGGTGGCGCCGGGGATCTCGCTGCCGCCTATGTCCTCTACACTTCCGGCTCCACCGGGGAGCCCAAGGGGGTCGTGTGCAGGCACCGGGGTGTGGTCAACCTCCTGTGTGATTTCGAGGATCGCGCCCCCCTGCGCCCGGGCGCCGCGTGCAGCTGGTGGACGAGCGAGGGGTTCGACGTCTCGGTCTACGAGATGTACTCCGCGCTCCTGTTCGGCAGAACGCTTCACGTGGTTCCCGACCGGGTTCGTGCCGACGCGGACGCGTT
>CAJIAT010000085.1_pt1 | contig 17462 bp, 13 predicted proteins | sample 9199161 | NCBI WGS metagenome assembly CAJIAT01 (sample SAMEA7708281, study PRJEB35096) | sediment metagenome | biome: marine neritic benthic zone biome [ENVO:01000025]; feature: sediment [ENVO:00002007]; material: shallow marine sediment [ENVO:03000034] sea grass bed [ENVO_01000059] ... | reverse complement strand
CCAAGCGGGACCGAACATCGGGGCGCCTGGTTCTTGGCCTCAGGCACGTCCATGCGCCCGCTTAAAGACCAACATATGACCGTCAAGTACGCCGTCGTCGTTCCTCGCTCCGTGCGGCCTGGAACTACAGCGTCTCGACTCGGGCATCCGACCTCCAGGGACCGGAGGAAGTGCCTGGATTGCCTGGAGCAATCCAGGCCTGCTTCGTTCTACCTCGTCCACTGACCGCCATGGATGGCGGGAATGCAGTGGGAGTGCCGGGAGCACTCCCTGCCATGGACTCGTCGACGCCCTCGCGACGAGAACTGGTGCAATATCCGGGCTAGCGCGTGAGACGTCGAGTCAGGGATCGAGTCGGGGATTACTGCTGGAGCGTCAGCGTGAGCATCGATCCGTCGCGACTCATGTCGAGCCGGTTCAGGAAAGACTGCCCGAGCAGCACCTGCGGCGGGAAGTCGCCCTCGTGGACGGCGCCGCGCACGTTGCGAAGCGTGATGTCGCCGAGCTGTACCCGCTCGAGGTCGACGAGGAATACCTGCGCTACTCCAGAGGCGGTGGTGCTGCGCGCGGGCTCGCCGACCACGCGATAGTCGATCCCGATGCGTCGCGCATCGCGGCCGTTCATCGAGACGAGCGTCGCGCCGGTGTCGACGATGAACTCGATGGGCAGACCGTTGATGCTACCGCTCGCCAGATACATGCCGTTAGAGGTCGGGAACAGGCGCACGTTGCGGGTGCGCGGTCCGGCGAAGGAGCTGCTGATCTGTGCGCCGAGACCGTAAGGTCGGCGCTGGCCGTCGATCTCGAGCACCGCGCCGTCGGCGTCGGCCGATACGAGCGTGACGCCTTCCGGGGTGGTCTCGCCGGCGGCAACCATGCGCTGCTTGCCGTCGATGACCAGCATGGCCTTGTTGGTGAACAGCGCCATCACGGTGACCTTGTCCGGTCCCGCGAAGGCGCTGCCGGCGCCGAAGGCGGTGGCGAGCCCGAGGGCCAATGCCACGCAGCGCGCGATCGAGCTCCTGCCCGAACGTCGGATGTCCATGAGGCGAACTCTAACCCACTCCAGCTCCGCGGCGCCCGCTCACAGCGGTGCAGGTTGCTCGAACTGTGACGGAACTCTCGCGAGATCCCACGCGCCGAGCGCCCAGGCGAGCAGCTCGCGCGCCGGAGCACCCGCGAGCTCGGCCGGCGGCGCGTGGCCGAGGAAGGCGAGCGCCGTGCCGATGACGGTTCCAGCCGGGAGGTTTGCGACCGGGCCGGCGCGCGTCTGCTTGCTGAGCTTGGCGCCGTCGGCCCCGACGGCGATCGGGAGGTGCGCGTAGCTGGGCGTGGGCAGACCCAGGGAGCGCTGCAGGTGAACCTGGCGCGCGGTCACCTCGAGCAGGTCGCCGCCGCGCACGATCTCGTCGACGCCCTGGTACGCGTCGTCCACCACCGTGGCCAGGTGGTAGGCCACGATGCCGTCGGCACGGCGCACGACGAAGTCGCCGGTCTCACGCTCGAGATCGCAACGCACCGGACCGCGCAGACGATCGTCGAAGTGCGGGTTCGCGTCGACCGTGCGCATCCGGGTGGAGCGCCCCTCGCGTCCGAGCGCGAGCCCGTCGCGGCAGGTGCCCGGGTAGGGGTCGGCGCCGACCTCGCGGCGGGTGCACGCGCACGGGTAGGTGTCGCCCGCGTCGGCGAGCGCGGCGAGGGCCGCGTGGTGGGCGTCGCGACGAAGGCTCTGCAGGAGGTACTCGTCGTCCCACTCGAGGCAGAGCCGCTCGAGCTCGTCGAGGATCGCCTTGGTCGCGCCGGGGACGACGCGGGGCTTGTCCACGTCATCGATGCGCAGCAGCCAGCGTCCCCCCGCCGCGCGGGCGGACAGAAAGCTGCCCACGGCGGCGACGACCGAGCCGAAGTGCAGCGGACCGGATGGAGTCGGAGCGAAGCGCCCCGTCACGCTCAACCGAGCTGCTTCTCCCGGAGCTCGGCGAGAACCTTGCAGTCGTAGCAGAGCGTTGCCGTGGGCCGCGCCTCGAGTCGGCGCAGGCCGATCTCTACCCCACAGGTCTCGCAGAAGCCGTAGTCGGCGCCGTCGATGGCGGCGATCGATTGATCGATCTTCGAGATGAGCTTGCGCTCGCGGTCGCGCGTGCGCAGCTCCAGCGCGAACTCCGACTCCTGGGTGGCGCGGTCGTTCGGGTCCGGGAAGTTCGCGGCGTCGTCCTGCATGTAGTCGAGGGTGCGGTCGACCTCCTCCATGAGCTGGCGCTTCCAGGACAGGAGGATGTTGCGGAAGTGCGCCGCCTGGTCCTCGTTCATGTACTCCTCGCCGCGCTTCGGGTGATACGGCTCGAACTCGAGCGTTACGCTGCTACTCTCGGACATCGATGCACTCCTGCTCCGCCGCGTCCCCCGGCGCAGCATCCATGATCCAAAGTCGGCCGTCGCCCCTGTCTCGGGTGCTCGAGCCGGCCGCTCGGCAGACGCTCACCATAGCGCCTGCAAAAAACCGGTGCGGGTTGATACCAGAAAGGTTCCGGGCGCGCAATCGAACGTGGCCCGGTCCGTGACGGCCGTTGCACTGCGCATCCAGAACCACGAAGGGGTCCACAGCAATGGTCGCCAGGCGGGTGGTCGACAGCCTCTGCGCTGCAGTCCGAGTGCCCTCCCCCCGGCGGGGGGGGACCAGGGTTGGGGGGGGTGGGCCGGGGAGCGGTGGCGAGGTCGCTTCCGCGAAATCCTGTGATGAACCGGAATGGCAGAGGCGGGGACTTCCGGCGGCCACCGCCGGAAGTCCCGTGAGCCGTTGAGCCGCTTCGCGGCTCAACGGCTCGGGAGCTCGGCGAGGCGCTCGACCCACATGCGCGTGGCGCCGGCCACCGCGCACGGGATCACGACGAGGTTGAGGAACGGGACCATGAGGGCGACCATCACTGCGCCTCCGAAGCCGAGGCCGAGCAGGCGTCGCTCGCGCAGCCGCCGCCGTTGCTCCGGAAAGGTGAGCCCGTGGTTGGCCATCGGGTAGTCGACATAGGAGATCGCGAGCATCCAGGCAGTGAACGCCATCCAGACGAAGGGCGCGATCGCGTTCACCACCGGTATCACGAACAGCAGCAGCAGCGGTACGCCGCGCACCGCGATGTAGGCGAGCTTGCGCAGCTCCGAGGCGATCGACTGGGCGAGCTCGCGGGCGACCCGCGCCCAGCCGCCCGCGGGGTTCGGCGCCTGGCCCGTGAGGTGGCGCTCGACGGCCTCGGCGAGCAGCCCGTTGAACGGGGCGGCGATCAGGTTGCCCAGCAGCGTGAAGGTGAAGAAGGCGACGACCGCCGCCGCCAGGATGAACACGGGATAGACGAGCACGCGCAGCCACTCCCACTCGGGCAGGTGCCGGTTGGCAAGGCCTTCGAACCACTCCCAGCCGAAGTAGAACCCGGCTACGAACACCAGCACGTTGATCGCGAGCGGGACGAGCACGAAAGCACGCACCCCGGGACGGGTGATGAGGCCCATCCCCGCGAGCAGGTAAAGGGCGCCGCTGATCGGGTTGTCCCGCATGACCGATCAGCGCGCGCACGGCGCGTCGCCCGGCGCGGGCGCGTGCGGAGCCTTGGACCTGGACATTCGTTCGAGCCTCCTCGAGCAGCGCCTTCGACACGTTCGATTCACCCGGCTGCGAGCGGGCGTCCCGGCGCCGGCGGAGCGGTTCCGCTCGGGGCGCGTCGCCGATCGCATTCGACCCGCTTCCCGGACCACGACGGGCAGATTTGCGGGGGCCTCTTAGTGTAGAGTATCGGGCGATGCTGACCGTAGCTGTCCGCCGCCCGACGTTCCGCTGATGCGTCTGAGAAAGATCCGCCTCGCGGGCTTCAAGTCTTTCGTCGATCCAACCACGATCTCGCTGCCCGGCGCGCTGGTCGGCGTCGTCGGCCCGAACGGCTGCGGCAAGTCGAACGTCATCGATGCCGTGCGCTGGGTGATGGGCGAGGTGTCGGCCAAGCACCTGCGCGGCGACACCATGGCGGACGTGGTTTTCAACGGCTCGGGCTCCCGCAAGCCGGTTGGCCAGGCCTCCGTCGAGCTCATCTTCGACAACAGCGAAGGGCGTCTCGGCGGGCGCTACGCCAGCTACGCGGAGATGTCGGTCAAGCGCCAGGTCACCCGCGACAGCCAGTCGAGCTACTACGTCAACGGTACGCGCTGCAGACGCCGCGACGTCGTCGACGTGTTCCTCGGCACCGGGCTCGGGCCGCGCAGCTACGCGATCATCGAGCAGGGCATGATCTCGCGGGTCATCGAGGCCAAGCCGGAGGAGCTCCGCGAGTTCCTCGAGGAGGCCGCCGGGATCTCCAAGTACAAGGAGCGGCGACGGGAGACGGAGAACCGCATCCGCCACACCGTCGAGAATCTCGACCGCCTGAACGACCTGCGCGAGGAGCTCGGCAAGCGCCTGACGCACCTCAAGCGCCAGGCGACGATGGCGGAGAAGTACAAGGTGCTCAAGGCCGAGGAGCGCGAGCTGAAGGCCCAGCTCCTGGCGCTGCGCTGGCGCGCGCTCGACGCCTCCGGGCGTGCCCAGGCCGAGCGCGTGGCGCGCCAGGAGACCGCGCTCGAGGCCGCGCTCGCGCGCCAGCGCGAGGTCGAGGCCGACCTCGAGCGGCGGCGCGTCGAGCACACCGACGCCGGTGAGCGGTTCAACGAGGTCTACCGCCGGGTCCTCGACTCGGGGGCCCTCGTGGCACGCACCGAGGAGACCATCCAGGGGCTACGCGGGCGTCGCGAGGAGCTCGGTGCCGACGCGACCCGGGAGCGCGAGGCCCTCGCCCAGGCCCGTGGTCACCTGCACGACGGCGAGCGGCGCCTGGCCGAGCTCCGGGACTCCCTGGGCACCGAGGAGCCGGCGCTCGAGCGCGCCCAGCAGCTCGCAGGGCAGGCACGTCTCGCCTTCCGCCAGAGCGAGGAGGCGATGCACGCCTGGCAGTCGGAGTGGGAGGCGCTCACCCAGCGTGCCTCCGAGCCGAGCCAGGCCGCCCGCTCGGAGGAGACCCGGATCCATCACCTCGAGTCCAACGTGGCGCAGATCGCCAGGCGCCGCGAGCAGCTCCAGGGCGAGCGCGCCGCCCTCGATGCGGAGCCGCTCGAGGTACGCCAGCGCGACCTCGAGCGCGCGATCGACGCTGCCGAGCATGCGCTCGCGGAAGCCGAGTCCGCGGCCGACGGCGAGCGCGCACGCATCGGCGAGCTGCGCGCGCGCGCCGACGAGCTCGAAGACGTCCTGCACCACGCGCGCGGACGCGAGCAGGCGACGCGCGGGCGCCTGTCGTCGCTGCAGGCGCTCCAGCAGGAGGCCCTCGGCAAGACCGATCGCGGCAGCGCCCGCTTCATCGAGGCACACGGTCTTGCCGCCAGCGCGAGGCTTGCCGAGCGACTGGAGGTCGAGCCGGGCTGGGAGACCGCCGTCGAGCGCCTGCTCGGGGCGCGGCTCGAGTCGGTCTGCGTCGATCGGCTCGACGCGCTCGCGGCGGATGCGGCGGAGCTCGAGGACGGCGTGCTGGGTCTGTTCGAGGAGCGCGCACCGAGCGCACGGCCCGCGCCCGGAAGCCTCGGGGAGAAGGTTCGTGCGCCGGCCGGCGTGCGCGCCCTCCTCGGCGACGTGCCCGCGGTCGAGACCGTCGCCGAGGCGCTCGCGCTGCGTGCGACACTCGGCGCTGGCGCGCGCGCCGTCACCCGGGACGGGCTGATGCTCGGACCGAACTGGCTCGAGGTCACTCGTGGCGCGCGCGACGCCGGGGTCATCGCCCGGGAGGCCGAGCTCAAGAGCCTCGCCGGCGAGCTCGAGGTCATCGAGCGCGCCGCGCGCGGTGCAGGCGAGGAGCTCGACGCGGTCCGGGGCCGGCTCGGCTCGGCGGAGGACTCCCTCGACGAGGCGCAGGATCTCGTCGCCGCCCGTCATCGCGAGCTCGCGGCGACTCGCTCCGAGGCCGGTGCGACGGCGGCGCGCCTCGAGCAGATGCGCAGCCGGGCGGACAGGATCAGCGCCGAGCTCGCGGAGCTCGCGACGAGCGGGGAGGCCGAGACCCGTCTGCTCGAGCAGGCGCGCGAGCGTCTCGTGCGCTCCTCCGCGGAGGCCGAGCGTCTGTCCGGAGAGCGGGACGCGTGGCTCGCGCGCCGCGAGCAGCATCGCCAGCGTCTGGAAGAGGCGCGCGACGAGTGGCAGACGGTGCGCGACGACGCCTACGAGGTCGGTCTGCGCGTCGAGGGCATGCGTACGCGCTCGGCCGCCCTCGAGGAGGCGCGGGTGCGCAGCCGCGAGCAGGTCGAGGCGCTCGAGGCGCGCTGCGTGCAGCTCGAGCGCGATCTCGAGGGGCTGGCCGCACCGATCGCGGAGGCGGAGCGTGCGCTCGAGGCCCATCTCGCGAGCCGTACGGAGCTCGAGGGAGAGATGAAGGGCCTGCGCTCGGGTGTCGAGGAGGCCGAGGAGCGGGTGCGCAACCTCGAGCGCGAGCGACAGGGGTGCGAGGCGAAGGTGGGCGAGGAGCGTGCCCAGCTCGAGCGCCTGCGGCTCGAGAGCCAGGAGACGACGGTGCGTCGGCGCACCCTGGAGGAGCAGATCCAGGAGGCCGGCATGGCGCTCGCGGTGCTCCTCGAGGAGCTCCCGGAGGAGGCGGCGGACGAGGAGTGGGCCGAGCGCGTGTCGCGGATCGAGGTGCGCATCAACCGTCTCGGTCCGATCAACCTCGCGGCGATCGACGAGCATCAGCAGCAGTCCGAGCGCAAGGAGTACCTGGACTCGCAGCACGCCGATCTCGATGAGGCGCTCGACACCCTGCGCTCGGCGATCCAGAAGATCGACCGGGAGACGCGTGCCCGCTTCAAGGACACCTACGAGAAGGTGAACGCCGGGCTCGGTCGGCTGTTCCCGCGCCTGTTCGGCGGCGGCCAGGCGAGCCTCGAGCTGACCGGTGAGGACCTGCTCGACACGGGCCTCACGGTGATGGCGCGTCCACCGGGCAAGCGCAACTCCAGCATCCACCTGCTCTCCGGCGGCGAGAAGGCGCTCACTGCCGTCGCTCTGGTGTTCGCGCTCTTCGAGCTCAACCCGGCGCCGTTCTGCCTCCTCGACGAGGTCGACGCGCCGCTCGACGACTACAACGTCAGTCGCTTCTGCGAGCTGGTGGCCGAGATGGCGGAGGAGGTCCAGTTCATCGTGGTCACGCACAACAAGATCACCATGGAGCTGGCGCACCAGCTGGTCGGCGTGACCATGAACGAGCCCGGGGTGTCCCGGCTGGTCGCGGTCGATCTCGACGAGGCGGTGGAGATGGCCGCGGAGTGAGCGCCTGCGGGCAGGTCCGGCGCCCCGGAGCGCGGTCGGGCCGGCGCGGAAGGGTATGGACGATCTCAGGCTGATCCTGCTGCTGATCGGCGCCGCGGTAATCGGCGCAATCTACCTGCGCGGTACCTCGCGCAAGGGGCGCCGGCACGAGGACGAGAACGACCCGGAGCTCGATGTCCCTCCGGGCCATTCCCTCGACGATTTCGACGGGCCAAGGGTGCGGCGCCGGGATCCATCGGTGGACCCGGCGCTCGGCCCGCTCGAGGCGCTCGCCGATGCCGGGCGCGCGCCCTCCTCGCCGTCCACGTCCCCCGGGCGCGACGCCGCCGGCGGCGCTGCGACACGCCCGCCGACCGATCGGCTCGGGGCGCCGGTGGCCGGGCCCCCGCGCGGCGACGCCTCTGAACGCGCCGATGCGACGATCGATGTCGACGATCTCGATGCCATCACCGGCTCGAAGGTCGATCGCGGCGCCCCGGAGTCGACCGGACCCTCGGCGCTCGAGGCCGTGCCCGCGCCGGAGCCCGTGCCAGAGCCCGTGTCGCGGCGCGAGCCGGCGCCCGAGCCCGAGCGAGCGCCCGAGCGAGCGGAGCAGGCGGCCCAGGAGCTGCCGGAGCCGCTCGCGGCGGACCTCGGCCAGCCCCTTCGCATTCCTGCCTCCATGCCCGAGCCCGAGCCCCTGCCCGAGCCGGAGGCCGAGTCCCTTCCCGGGCCCGAGTCCGTCCCGGAGCGGGCGCCGCGCCTCCCGGAGGCGGTGCGGCGTGCCGCGGACCCGGACATCGGTAGCCTCGATGCGCTCGAGACCGCCGGCGAGTCGACCCCGGAGCAGCTCGATCTGGCCGGCCTCGGCGAGCAGCAGGCTGCGCGCAGCGAGCCGCGCCTGGAGGGCGAGGACGGGGCGGAGCCGGAGCTGGTCATCGTGCTCACCGTGATGGCGCGCGCAGGACGGCAGCTCGAGGGGCCGGCGATCCGGGCCGCCCTCGACGCGGTGGGCCTCGCCCACGGCGACATGCACATCTATCACCGGCACGCGGTGGGGCGCGAGCCGGGCGCCCCACCGGTGTTCAGCGTCGCGAACGTGCGCAACCCCGGCGCGCTCGACCCGGCCGAGTTCGAAGAGCTCCTCACCCCCGGGCTCGCCTTGTTCATGCAGGTGCCCGGTCCCGTGGAGCCGGCGAGCGCTTTCCAGCAGATGCTCGACGCGGGCCGGCGGGTCGCCGAGCGGCTCGACGCGGTGCTCTGCGACGAGACCCGCAGCACCCTGACCCCGCAATCGACCAACCACATCCGCGAGCGGATCGCCGAGCACGCACGCCGGCGGCTCATCGCCGCGCGCCGGTGAGCGCGCCGCCGGCGGCGGCGCAGCGCGTGGCGGCGCTACGCGAGCAGATCGCGCAACACGACCATTGCTACTACGTCCTCGACGCCCCGCGCATTCCCGACGCGGAGTACGACCGGCTGTTCGCGGAGCTGGTCGAGCTCGAGACGGCCCATCCGGAGCTCGCGGATGCGGACTCGCCCACCCAGCGCGTCGGCGGCGAGCCGGTTGAGGGTTTCGGCGAGGTGGTGCACGAGGCGCCGATGCTCTCCCTCGCGAACGCCTTCGACGCGGATTCGGTGCGCGAGTTCGACCGCCGCGTGCGCGAGCGACTCGAGATCGATGCGGTCACCTACGTGGTCGAGCCGAAGCTCGACGGTCTCGCCATCAGCCTGCGCTACGAGGACGGCGTCCTCGTGCGCGGCGCGACGCGCGGCGACGGCTCGCGAGGCGAGGACGTGACGGCGAATGTGCGAACCATCAAGGCGATTCCGCTGCGCCTCGGAGCCGGCGCGCCTCCGGTGCTCGAGGTCCGCGGCGAGGTGTACATGACCCGCAGCGGCTTCGAGCGGCTGAACGCGCGCCAGCGCCAGATCGGCGCCAGGGCCTTCGCCAACCCGCGCAACGCCGCGGCCGGCGGGCTGCGCAGGCTCGACCCGCGCGAGACCGCCACGATTCCGCTGACGATGTGCTGCTACGGTCTCGGTGTCGCCGAGGGCGCGGCGTTGCCGGCGAGCCACCACGAGATCCTCGCCTGGCTCGCCGACCTCGGACTCAGGGTCTCCGGCGAGAACGACGTGGTCGAGGGCGTCGACGGCTGCCTCGTCTACTACCAGCAGCTGCTCGCGCGCCGCGACGCCCTCGACTACGACATGGACGGCATGGTGGTGAAGGTCGACGCCCTCGAGGCGCGCGAGCGGCTCGGCCAGGTCTCCCGGGCGCCGCGCTGGGCCGTTGCCTTCAAGTTCCCGGCCGAGGAGGCGCTCACGCGGGTCGAGAACATCGAGGTCCAGGTGGGCCGGACCGGCAAGCTGACGCCGGTCGCGCGGCTCGAGCCCGTCGAGGTCGGCGGGGTGACCGTCACCAATGCGACGCTGCACAATCAGGACGAGATCGAGCGCAAGGACGTGTGGATCGGCGACACGGTGGTGGTACGCCGAGCCGGAGACGTCATCCCCGAGGTGGTCCGCGCGCTCCCGGAGCGCAGGCCCGGGGACGCGCGGCGTTTCGAATGGCCGACCCGTTGCCCGGAGTGCGGAGCGGAGGCGGTGCGCGCCGAGGGCGAGGTCGCCATACGCTGCACCGGCGGGCTCGTATGCCCGGCGCAGCGCCGGCACGCGATCCGGCACTTCGCCAGCCGCCGCGCGCTCGACATCGAAGGGCTCGGGGATCGCCTCGTCGAGCAGCTCGTCGAGCGCGGGCTGGTCGAGTCGGTGGCGGACCTCTATGCCCTCGACCAGGCGCAGATCGCCGATCTCGAGCGCATGGCGGAGAAGTCCGCGGCGAACCTCGTCGCCGCGATCGAGCGCAGCCGCAGGACCACCCTCGAGCGATTCCTCTACGGCCTCGGCATCCCCGACGTGGGCGAGTCGACGGCGCTCGCGCTGGCGCGCCATTTCGGTGCCCTCGCCCCCGTCGTCGCCGCCGACGAGGAGGCCCTCCAGGAGGTGCCCGACGTCGGACCCGTGGTCGCGCACGAGATCAGGGCGTTCCTCGATCAGCCCCACAATCTCGGGGTCCTGGCCCGCCTCGAGGCGGTGCTGGAGTGGGCCGAGCACGAGCCGCAGCGCGCCGCGAGCGCCGGGGAGTCGCCGCTCGCCGGCAAGACCTTCGTCCTGACCGGGACGCTGTCGGTCGACAGAGGCGAGGTGAAGGCGCGACTGCAGGCGCTCGGCGCCAAGGTCACCGGCAGCGTGTCGGGCAAGACGGACTACGTGGTGGCAGGCGACTCGCCGGGCTCGAAGGTGGACAAGGCCGAGGCGCTCGGGGTCCCCGTGCTCGACGAGCAGGGGCTCGAGCAGCTCATCGACGAAGCCTGAGATCGCCTGCGCGCAGGCCCCGCGCCCGCGGCCGCGCTCAGGCCGGAGCGGCGACCACCCGGTTGCGTCCGGTTCGCTTGGCTGCGTACAGCGCCTCGTCGGCGGCTCCGATCAGCTCGCGCCCGCGCATGCCCGGGCCGAGCTGCGCGACACCCACGCTCGTCGTGAGGACGATGGGGCTCCCGTCGTGATCGATCACGGCGGCCTCGACCGCCGAGCGAATCCGCTCCCCGAGCACGGTTGCGCCGGCGAGGGCGGTGTTGCTGAGCAGGACGCAGAACTCCTCGCCGCCGTAGCGAAACACCATGTCGCTCTCGCGCACCTGATCGCGCACGCAGCGGGCGAGCTCGACTAGCGCCCGGTCCCCGACCAGGTGGCCGTGGCGATCGTTGATCTGCTTGAACCGATCGAGGTCGAGCATCACGAGCGAGAAGGCGCCGCCGTGACGCCGCGCGAGCTCGACCTCGCGCTCGAGGATTCCCTCGAGGCTCGAGCGGTTGCTGAGGCCCGTGAGCGGGTCCTTGGCGGCAGCGTCGAGCGCCTCCCGGTACAGGAGGGCATTGCGCAGCGGATGGACCAGATTGGCGAGGGCGACCTCGAGGTGTGCGAGCTCTCCGGCGTCGAAGGGCCTCGAGCGGGTGAAGGCGATGGTCCCGAGCGCGTGGTCGTGGAGCACCAGGTCGTAGGTGCAGCGGTGCTCGCGGGCCCGCCCGGTGATGGCCCGCAGGGCGCCGTCGCCGACGAACTCGACCGAGTCGTGGTGGACGAGCGGCGCGGTGTGGGTGGAGAACAGACCGAGCAGGGATTCCAGCTCGAGCGTGGTCTGCAGCGCCGTGGCGAGGGCGAGCAGCCAGTCGCGGTCGGCGACCGCGGGTTCGCCGGCCGAGGCCTTCATCGCGCCGAGTACTCCCGAACCGTCCGCAGCCGCTCGACTATCGAAGCGGGCCTGCGCGGCGAGCAACGGTGACGCCATCGCTGGTGCTCCTCCTGCTCGTGGCCAGCGCGGCGCCGCCCCGGGGCGCCGGGCGCGGCCGCCCTCGCGGCCGATGGCGAGCTACATGCGAATCTCATGCCATTTGTGAGCTCTCGGTAAAACTCCTGATTTTTCAATGCATTGCCGAGTTAACCTCGATGTCACTGTCAAGGATGTGGCGTCAAGGATTCGGCGGCGCGTTGCCGGCCGCGGCAAGGCAGTGCCTCACATCCGCACGTAGGCTCCGGTGAGGCCGGCGCTGTCCGCGCCGAGCAGCCAGGTGACGCCGGTGGCGGCGGTCTCCGGTGCCGCGAGCTGCGAGCGGTCCTCGGCAGGATGCGATGCGGCGCGCAGCGCCGAGCGGGTCGGGCCGGGATCGAGGGCGTTCACGCGCACCGCGCCCTCGAGCTCGTCCGCCATGATCTCCACGAGGGCGCGCAGGGCCGCCTGGGACACCGCGTAGGCGCCGCGATAGGCGCGCCCGGCGAGGGCGAGGGACGAGAGCAGCGCCACCACGGACGGATGCGGCGCGGCGCGCAGGAGCGGCAGCAGGACGCGGGCCAGGAGAAACGGGGCGTGCAGGTTCACGTGGGTCACGCGCAGCCATTCGGCAACGTCCTGATGCTCGAGCGGCGAGGGCGTTCCTGGCACACCGGAGCACAGCACCAGCGCGTCGAGCCGGCCGAAGCCCTCGCCGATCCGCGCGGCGAGGTCGTCGTAGTCCGTCGGGCCCGCGCCCTCGAGGTTCATCGGGTAGATGGCGGGCTGGGGGCCGCCGGCCTCGACGATCGCGTCGTAGACCGCCTCGAGCCGGCGGACCGTCTTGCCGAGGAGGATCACCGTCGCCCCGTGGGCGGCGGCACGTCGGGCGCTCGCCGATCCAATGGCCCCCGAGGCCCCGGTGACGAGGATCGTGTGCCCCGCGAGCAGGTCGGCGGCCCCCTCGTAGCCCTGCGGTACCTGCACCGGATCGCTCATGTGGTCTCCATCGTCGATTTGGATCTGCGCGCACGACGCGCGGCGTGCCAGGCGAGCGCGAGCCGCGCGAGGGCGCCTGGTCGGCTGCCCGCTGCGGCTGCGCGCGCGGCGATCGCGGCGAGCACGAGCTGGTCGACGACGTGGGCACGCGCCGGAGCCGGCACCGCCGGAGCGGCGGCGCGCAGGCGCGCGGCCGCCGCCGGGTCCGGCGCCGCGGCGCCGCCAGCCAGCGCGACGTCGACGGCGAGCCGCGCGCCGCCCAGCTCGTCGCTCCAGGCGCCGGCCGCGAGCGCCGCGCCACAGCCCGTTGCGGCTGCCGACAGGCGCACGCTCGCGCCGCCGATGGCACGCGCGTAGCCCTCGCCCGGACGTTCGGCGGCCGCCAGCGCAGTGGCCTCGAGGGCCAGGTCGAGTCCCGCGCGCGCCAGAGCCTCACGAGGCAGCGTGGCCACGAGCGCGCGGGTCACCGGATGGGTCGGGGCCTCGGTGGCCGCGGCCGCGATCTCCTGCGCCCACCAGGCGCTGCGCGCTCGGCCGACCCCGGGGTCGGAGCTGCGCTCGCCGACCTGGCGCAGCTCCAGCTCGAGCGCGTGCACCGCCGTCAGCGCCAGACGTTGCGCAGGGGGCGCGAAGACCAGCGCGAGCGCGGCGGGCGAGCGCGAGGCCGCGAGCTTCTCCGCGCAGTAGCGGTGCGGGTCGTCGTCGCCGGTAGTGCTCACGCGCCCGCAGGGGCGAGGCGCGCGAGCGCCGCGCTCAGCGCCGCAGGCGTCTCGACCACCTCGTCCGCGCCCCAGCGGTGGGCGTCCTCGCCCTCGGCGAGGTAGCCGTAGGCTGCCGCCACCGTGCGCATCCCGGCGCGCCGCCCGGCGAGGACGTCACCGGGCGCGTCGCCCACGTACACGCACTCGTAGGGGGCGCATCCCGCCTCGCGGCACGCGAGCAGCAGCGGGGCGGGGTGGGGCTTGGGATGCAGGGCGCGATCGCCGCCCACGAGGCACACGCACTCGCCACGCGGGTCGATCCGACGCAGCACGGGCCGGGCGAAGCGCGTGAGCTTGTTGGTGACCACGCCCCAGCGCACGCGGCGCTCGGCCAGCTCGCCGAGCAGCGGCCCGATCCCCTCGAAGACGCTCGTGTCCGACTCGGCGGCGACCGCGTAGTGCGCGAGGAAGCGCTCGGCGAGCGCGCGCGCGAGCGATTCCTCCTCCGCCGCCTCGCCGAGCGCCCGGGCGACGATGGCGCGGGTGCCCAGCGTGATGACGGGGCGCAGCGCCTCGGGCGCGATCGGCTCGCGCCCGGTCTCGCCCAGCGCGGTGTTCAGGGCGTCCGCGAGCGACGGGAGCGTGTCCGCGAGGGTGCCGTCGAGGTCGAACAGCACCGTGCGCACCGCCGTGGGACCGCGCGTTGCCACCGCCGCCTCAGGACGGCGCCGTCGCGCGGTAGGCGGCGAGGTAGTTCACGGCGACGTCTCGCCCGAGGCGCGCGCCGCCCGTGATCGGGTTGTAGTGCAGTCCCGCGAGCGAGACCAGCGCGAGCCCCTGGCGGCGGGCCGCCGCGTCGAGCTCCGAGGGGCGCAGCAGCCGCGCGTACTCGTGGGTGCCGCGGGGCAGCAGGCCGAGCAGGTACTCGGCGCCCAGCACCGCCCCGAGCCAGGCTCGGAGCGTGCGGTTGATGGTCGAGAACACGACGAGGCCCCCAGGTCGTACGAGCCGCGCGCAGGCGCCGACCAGCGACTCCACGTCGGGCACGTGCTCGAGCAGCTCCATGCACGTCACCAGGTCGAAGCCCGCGCCCTCGCTCGCCAGGGCCTCGGCGGTCCCACGCCGGTACTCCACGTGCACCCCGGACTCGTGACCGTGCAGGCGCGCGACGCTGAGCGCCGCCTCGGAGGCGTCGAGCCCCGTGACCCGCGCCCCGCGCGCCGCCATCGCCTCGGCCAGGATGCCGCCGCCGCAGCCGACGTCGAGGACCGCGGACCCTTCGAGCGCCACGTGACGCTCGACGAAGGCGAGGCGAGCGGGGTTGATCTGGTGGAGCGTGCGCAGCTCGCCGCGCGGGTCCCACCAGCGGCTGGCGAGGGCCTCGAACTTCGCGACCTCGCTGGCATCGACGTTCGCGCCTTCGCTCACGCGCTGTCGGCTTCGGCCACGCGGGCGCCCCACTCGCGGGCCGTCGCGGTCAGCGCATCGGCCTCGAGCGTGAGGAGCTCGCGTTCCTTGAGCAGCAGGCGTCCCGCGACCCAGCTGTGGCTGACCTGGTGCCGATCGGCCGCGTATACGAGCTGGGAGATCGGATGATAGGTGGGCTGGCTCTCGAGCTCTCCGAGGTCGACCGCCACCAGGTCTGCGGCCTTGCCGACCTCGAGGGTGCCGATGGTGTCGTCGAGGCCGAGGGCGCGCGCGCCGCCGAGGGTCGCCATCTCCAGCGCCGCCGCGGCGGGCAGCGCCGCCGCGTCGCCGGCGACGGCCTTGGCCAGCAGCGAGGCCGTGCGCAGCTCGGCGAACATGCTGAGGTCGTTGTTGCTCGCCGCGCCGTCGGTGCCCAGGGCGAGTCCGGCACCGGCGCCGGCGAGGCGCGCCACCGGGCAGAATCCGCTCGCGAGCTTGAGGTTCGAGTCCGGGCAGTGGACGACGTGCGCGCCGCGCTCGGCGACGAGGGCGATCTCGTCGGGCTCGAGCTGCGTCATGTGCACGGCCAGCAGCCGCGCGTTGACGAGACCGAGGCGATCGAGCCGGGCGAGTGGACGCTCCCCGTGCTCGGCGACGGCGCGCTCGACCTCGCCGGCGGTCTCGTGCACGTGGATGTGCACGGGGATGTCGAGCTCGTCCGAGAGCACCCTGATCCGCTCGAGCGGATCGTCCGAGACCGTGTACGGCGCGTGCGGGGCGAAGGCCGTGGCGACGAGGGGGTCGTCCTTGACCTGATCGGCGATCTCCAGCGCCTTGGCGAGGTACTCGTCCGCGTCGCGCGCCCACACCGTCGGGAAGTCGATGACGATGAGCCCGACCACCGCGCGTATGCCGGCCTCGGCGGCGACGCGGGCGGCCTCGTCGGGGAAGAAGTACATGTCGTTGAAGCACGTGGTCCCGCCGCGGAGCATCTCGGCGACTGCGAGGCGTGTCCCGTCGCGCACGAAGCGGTCGCCGACGAAGCGCGCCTCGGCCGGCCAGATGTGTCCTTCGAGCCATTCCATGAGGGGCAGATCGTCCGCGAGCCCCTTGAACAGGCTCATCGCGGCGTGGGTGTGAGCGTTGACCAGCCCGGGGATGAGGGCGTGTTCGGACAGCTCGAAGGTCGAGTCGGCGCGATAGGCGAGGTCGGCCTCGGCCTGGGGGAGCACGGCGACGATCCGGCCCGCGCGCACGGCGACCGCGTGCCCCTCGAGGACCGCATCACGCGGCGCGACTGGCACCACCCAGCGGGCCTTGATGAGGCTGTCGACTCGTTCCACGCGCTCGGCTCCGGGGGCTGTGGACGAAGGGCGCGCATCATAGATCGGCCGGGCCGTGGCCGACCAACGGCACCGGGCGCGACAGGGCGCGGGCGACGTGCGTGCGAGCCCCGAAAGATGCTATGATGCGGCTCTTTTAGCCGGCTCCGGGCCGGTCACTTTTCGGGTTAGATTTCAGTAGGTTACATCTCGCCGCGGTGGGGCGGCGCGCGCGGAGCTACGGGCAACGGCACGATGGCAGAGTTCGCGAAGGAAGTCCTCCAGGTCAACATCGAGGAGGAGATGAAGCAGTCCTACCTCGATTACGCGATGAGCGTGATCGTGGGCAGGGCGCTGCCGGACGTTCGCGACGGCCTGAAGCCGGTGCACCGGCGCGTGCTCCACGCCATGAACCAGCTCGGCAACGACTGGAACAAGGCCTACAAGAAGTCCGCGCGGGTCGTCGGCGACACCATCGGCAAGTATCACCCCCACGGCGAGTCCGCGGTCTACGACGCGCTGGTGCGCATGGCGCAGGACTTCTCCATGCGCGTGCCGCTGATCGACGGCCAGGGCAACTTCGGCTCCGTCGACGGCGACCCGGCGGCGGCGATGCGCTACACCGAGGTGCGCATGGCGCGCATCGCCCACGAGCTGCTCGCGGACCTCGACAAGGACACGGTCGACTTCGTCCCGAACTACGACGACAACGAGACCGAGCCCTCGGTGCTGCCGGCGCGGGTGCCGAACCTGCTGGTGAACGGCTCGGCGGGGATCGCCGTCGGCATGGCGACGAACATCCCGCCGCACAACCTCGGCGAGGTGCTCGACGCCTGCATCGCGACCATCGACCGGCCCGAGATCTCGATCGAGGAGCTGCTCGCCTACCTGCCGGCGCCGGACTTCCCGACCGGCGGCCGGATCCTCGGCCGGGGCGGGGTGCGCCAGGCCTACGAGACCGGCCGCGGCCGAATCTACGTGCGCGCGGTCGTCGACATCGAGGACCGCGACGCCGAGCGCCAGCGCCTGGTGGTCAGGGAGCTGCCCTACCAGGTCAACAAGGCGCGGCTCCTCGAGCGAATCGCCGAGCTGGTCAAGGACAAGCGCGTCGAGGGGATCTCGGAGCTGCGCGACGAGTCGGACAAGGACGGCATGCGCGTGGTCATCGAGCTGCGCCGCGGGACGCTGGCGGAGATCGTGCTGAACAACCTCTACCAGCACACCCAGCTCCAGACCGTCTTCGGCATCAACCTCGTCGCTCTGGTCGATGCCCAGCCGCGGCTGCTGAATCTCAAGCAGCTCATCGACGCCTTCGTGCGCCACCGCCGTGAAGTGGTCACGCGGCGAACGCTCTACGAGCTCGCCAAGGCCCGGGACCGGGCCCACGTGCTCGAGGGGCT
>CAJIAT010000461.1_pt1 | contig 17589 bp, 19 predicted proteins | sample 9199161 | NCBI WGS metagenome assembly CAJIAT01 (sample SAMEA7708281, study PRJEB35096) | sediment metagenome | biome: marine neritic benthic zone biome [ENVO:01000025]; feature: sediment [ENVO:00002007]; material: shallow marine sediment [ENVO:03000034] sea grass bed [ENVO_01000059] ... | reverse complement strand
CCGTCGGCGCGCAGCGCCCGGAGCAGGTCGACGCGGAGGCCGTCCGCGAGGCGTTTCCCCACGGGCAGGTCACGGTGCACGCGGTGCCGGGCGGCCTCGACGTCCCGGACGAGGACGGCCAGGACGGCGCGGTGATCGCGACGGTGGCGATCGCGGTGCGGATCGAGCTGCCCTAGGTTCGAGCGCCGCGGTGGCTCGGTTGGCGGCGCGACTCGATCGACTGGCTGCTGGCCAGGACCACCCTGGCCACGATCACGAGCCGACCGGGCGCGGGGCCAGGACGGACGAGAGGAGGTGCTGGAGATGCCGACGACCCTGACCGGCGGGTGCCTGTGCGGCGCCGTGCGATTCGAGTGCGTGCACGACGGCGAGAAGATGGCGGTGTGCCACTGCGCGGACTGCCGCAAGGCGAGCGGAGCGGCGGCCGCACACATCCTGCGGATACCCGCGGAGGCGCTGAGGATCGTGCGCGGCGAGCCGAGGAGCTACGAGAAGCGTGCCGACAGCGGCAATGCCATCACGCGGCTCTTCTGCCCGGACTGCGGCTCCCAACTCTACAGCATGCGTGAGGACACGCCCCAGTTCCGGGCGATCCGCGCCGGCGCCCTCGACGACCCGTCGTCACTCGAGGTCGGGCTGCACATCTGGACCCGGAGCGCGCTGCCCTGGGTGGCAAGGGATACGTCGGTGCCCCAGCACGAGGGCAATCGGCCGACCTGAGGATCGGCCCTTCAGCGCGAGCCGTAGTAGCTGACCATGAGCTGCTCGAGCTTCTCCTCGAGCATCTCGTAGGAGAGGTAGCGCCAGCCCAGCATGTAGTTGGTCTCCGCCATCTCGAGCATCCGCTCTCGATCGCCGATGATGGAGCGGACCTCGTCGATCGTCTGCTCCGTCACGTAGTCGCTGAAGGCGACGACGTCGAAGCCCTTCGGCTCGATGTCGACCTCGAAGATCGGATAGCGGTTCACGAGGACGGGCTTGCGGAAGTAGATGGCCTCGACGAAGGCGTTGCCGTAGCCCTCGTAGACCGACGGGTAGGTGACGAGGTCTGCGTGGGGATAGGCGTCCCACAGGGTGAACAGCTTTCCGTCGCCGTCGTGTCCGCGCTCCTGGGCGATCCGGTCGGACACCAGGCGCAGCTCCACGCCCAGGAAGTCCGCGTACTCGCGCACCCGGTTCTCGTACTCCAGGCCCTCGTCGCCGGCGTCGTGGGTGATGACCAGCGCGCCGCGCTCCGGGTCGAGGCGCCTGACGATCTCGATCGCGGTCTCGATGCCCTTGCGCGAGACGAGCCGGGTCGGCTGGAGCACGAGCAGAGCGTCCTCCCCGAGGCCGATCTGAGCGCGGAAGTCCTCGCTGTGGTCGTCCACCTGCGGCGGCAGCACCTTGAAGTCGAGGACGTTGGGCACCAGCATCGAGCTCTCGCCGGTGCGTCGGGCGAGCTCCTTGCCGGCAATCGAGTTGATGACGACGTGCTGGATCCTCGGGTGCGCCGGGGGGAACGCCGCCCGCAGGTAGTCCGAGGCGGCGTCGCTGTGGAAGCGCTGGCGCTCCCAGTAGAAGTCGTGATGATGGGCGATGACCGCGACGTCGTTCTCGGCGATGTACTCGGTCAGCGCGAGCCCGAACGGGATGTTCATCGGGATCGCGAGCGCGTTCTGGACCACCAGGAACTCGAAGCCGAAGCGCTCCTGGAACCGCCCGAGCTCGCGCTTCAGGTGGTCCTTGAGGGCCTGTACCCGCGCGCTGGTCTCGGCGGTGCGCTCCTTGCGCTCGAACAGCGCCTCCTGGATCTCGAGCACCTCCGGGTGCTGGAAGTGCGCCTCGGGGACCAGCTGCGAGACCGCCGGATCGGTGTCCAGCTCACCGGCGAGGAAGTAGCAGGGGCATCCCTGCTCGCCGATCACCTCCACCCACTTGCGCGACTCCATCGACACGCCGTCGGTGCCCGCGAGGCGCGTCGAGACGAAGCCGAAGGAAGGCTTGTGGCGGGCCCAGATGGGGTGGTTGAGCATGGTTCGCCTCCCTGCTGCCGCGCCGGTCCGGCCGTCCCTGGGGAACTCAGGCGTCGCTCTCGGAGCGCGCCGCGTCGAGCGCCGCCTGCAGCTTCGCCTCCTCCTCGTGGGTCAGCGACGTCTGCAGGATCTTGCCCCCGGTGCCCTGGAGCTCCTCGAGCACCTTGTCCGGTGTCGCCTTGCGCACCAGCACGAACAGCGCGGAGCCGCCGTTGTTGAACCCGCTGGCGACCTCCTTCATGAAGTCGTCGTTGATGCCAACGTCGGTGAGGGCGCCGCTGATCGCCCCGGCCGTCGCGCCCGCGGCCATTCCCAGCAGCGGATTGAGGAAGATGACGCCGATCAGGGTCCCCCAGAACCCGCCGGATACCGCCCCCGCCGCCGTGAGGTTGTGGATCTGGTTGAGCTTGACCTTCCCGTTCTCGTCCTTCACCGCGACGACCGCGTCGGCGAGGTCGACGAGATACTCGCGCTGAAGCTTCTGCAGCCGGAGCCTGGTCTCCTCCGCCGCGTGCACGTCCTCGTACTCGATCACGACCAGATCCGCCATCTTTCTCATCTCCTTTCGGGCTGTTGGTGTGGTGAAGCCGGGTCAGGCGAATTCTGGCGAACGGCGCGGCGGCCGGGCAACAGTCCATGGCCCCCGAGTGCCGGGCCGGCGCGTCGACCGCCCGCGCGCCCGTCGAGTCGGCCCATGGGCAACCGCGCGAGCCTGTCGTACCATGCTGGCGGCCCGAACGCGACCGGCCACCTCGTCTGGCCGGCAGCCGCTCCAGCACGGGACCGGCGAATCCGAGGAGCCAGCAGCCCCGATGCCCGCACGCCCCGTCGTGAACGTTCGCCTTCAGGCGCGCGCGGACGTGTCGACGGTGATGCGTCGTCGCTGCGCGGGCGCCGGGCGTGGTGCGCGCTCGCGGCGCCGGCTCCCGGCCGCGCCGATCGCCGTGTCCGCGGAGCACGATGCGATGCACGCGTCGAGGCAGGCGATGCCGTGAGCCGTACGGCCGTCATCGTCGGGGGTGGGCTCGCCGGATGCCTGCTCGCGTGGCGCCTGCTTCGCGACGATGCCGACTACGACCTGGTCGTGCTCGAGCGCGGCGACTCCCTCGGCGGCAATCACACGTGGTCGTTCCACGGCGGCGACGTCGGCCCCGAGCACCACGAGTGGCTGGCGCCGCTCGTGGCGTGCTCCTGGCCTCGCCACTCGGTGCGCTTCCCGGACCTCGAGCGCGGCCTCGAGTCGAGCTATCACTCGATCACCTCCGATCGGCTGCACGCGCTGCTGCGCGACGCGCTCGGCGAGCGGCTCCGGCTCGGGGTGGACGTCGTCTCGCTCGACCGGCGCGGCGCGACGCTCGGGGGCGGGGAGCGGATCGAGGCCGATGCGGTGGTCGACGCGCGGGGCGATCCGCGCAGCCCCCACCTCGCGCTGCGCTTCCAGAAGTTCCTCGGTCAGGAGGTGGTGCTCGAGCGTGCGCACGGGCTGGACGGGCCGATCCTGATGGACGCCACCGTGCCGCAGACCGACGGCTACCGCTTCGTCTACGTGCTGCCCTTCACCGAGCGACGGGTGCTCATCGAGGACACCTACTACGCGGACGGCGCCGACCTGCCCGAGGACCGCCTGCGCCAGTCGATCGCCGACTACGCGGCGGCTGCGGGCTGGGGCGCGATTCGCGTGGAGCGCGAGGAGCGAGGGATCCTCCCGATCCTTCTCGGCGGGGACTTCGACCGTTTCTGGAGCGACGCCGATCCAGGCGTCACCCGCCTGGGCATGCAGGCGGCGATGTTCCACGCGACCACCGGGTACTCGCTCCCGGACACCGTGCACGCCGTGGAGGCGCTCGCCTCCCGGATGCCCTCGGCGGGCGCCGATCTCGACGCCTTCATGCGTCGATTCGCGCGCGCCGCCTGGCGCCGCTATCGGTTCTTCCGGATGCTCAATCGGATGCTCTTCCTCGCCGGTGAGCCGCACCTGCGCTACCGGGTGCTCGAGCGGTTCTACGGCCTGCCGTCGCCGCTCATCGAGCGCTTCTACGCCGGCCGGCTCGGTCCCACGGACAAGCTGCGGCTCGTTTCCGGCAAGCCGCCGGTGCCGCTCCTCGACGGCCTGCGCGCGGCCTTCCTGATCGACGCGCGCTCCCGCGGCCAGCCCCGATAACGCACGAGGCCGACGGGCTCAGCTCTTGCGAGACGTCTTCGCGAAGAACGATCCAGGCACGGCGCTCACGCGGGTGCTCTTGCACTTCGGGCACCGGTGGCGCTTCTCCTCGTGCTCCTTGATGTGCTCCGCGTGCTCGAAGTCCGCGCCGCATTTCTGGCAGTGGTACTGATAGGTTGGCATCGTTCCTCTCCGCTCGTGTACCCGGCTCTCCTCGCATGGCCGCTCCCAGGCAGCCAATCGCGAACGCGCCCTGCCGGATCTCTCTACCAGAGGGCGCGCTGGTCCGGGCTGATCCCGGTCAGCCGGACTCGCGCCAACCCGCGAATAGCGTCGAGAGTGCCTGGCCGCGGCGGCCTCGGCGCGCCGACCGGCCCGCGCCGTGATCGCGCTCGTTCGTACTGCCCGGCGGCTCTGATATGTTTGGTGCGGCGCTGCTCGAGGGAAGCGGTTCCGAGTGGACCGGACGTCGGGGGAAGGCAGCGGCGAGCGCCTGCCGGCGCTTGCTCCGCGATCGGAGGTCGCGCGGTGGCCATGAGAGATTTGTTCCGCCGTCGGCGAGCGGACGACGCGAGGCGTCGGCTGGTCGAGTCGATCGGCGCGGATCGCAGCGGCGGCTTCGGTCTGTGGTCGACGCGCCCGCTCGACGACAGGGTGCTCGAGGCCATCGCCCGGGTCCCGCGCGAGGAGTTCGTGCCCGCCCTCGAGAAGCCCTTCGCCTACGATGACCGGGCGCTGCCGATCGGCGGCGGGCAGACGATCTCGCAGCCGACGGTCGTCGCCTACATGACCAACCTGCTCGCCGTCCGGCCCGATCACGTCGTGCTCGAGATCGGGACCGGCTCCGGGTACCAGGCGGCGGTGCTCGCCGAGCTCGCCGGCGCAGTGCACAGCGTCGAGATCATCGCGAGCCTCGCCGCGGCGGCGAGGCGGCGGCTGCGTGCGCTCGGGTACGACAACGTCGAGGTGCACGTCGGCAACGGGCGCGCCGGCTGGCCCGAGGCTGCGCCCTACGACGCGGTGCTGGTCACCGCGGCGAGCCCCGAGATCCCCGATGACCTCGTCGCGCAGCTCCGCGAGGGCGGTCGGCTCGTCGCCCCTCTCGGCGAGCCCGGCGCGATCCAGCGCGTCACGCTCCTCGAGAAGGGCGAGGACGGGCGCGTTCGCCACCAGACCCTCATGCCGGTACGCTTCGTGCCGCTCACCGGGGGCGCGCCGCAGGCGCCGTGACCCCGCGCGAGCGGGCCCCTCGCGGCGCGCTCGTGCCGGAGCGGCGACTCGCCCGGCGCCGGTTTCGAGTAAGGTCGCGCCGGGCGGTGCGCGGGAGGCGGCCTCGATGAAGCTGATGGTGCGGCTCGCGCGCGCCGAGGACGCGCGTCGCGTCAAGCGCTGCTTCGAGCGCGTGCGCTCGGCCGCCGACGACCAGGCGTTCTTCGGCGCCTTCGACGAGCACGCCGCCGCAGCCAGGCAGGATGAAGCGCTTCAAGGCGCTGACCGAGGCGGGCCTGCGCTACGGGATCAACAAGCCCGGCATGGACGAGATCGAGACCCAGCCCCACTACTACGAGAACAGCTTCGAGGCGCTGGTCGCGAGATACCTGCGCGTCGAATAGGGGCCGCCCGCGCGGACCCCGATGGCGCCGCCGGGGTGCTCAGCCTCCCGACAGCCGGTACACCCCCGGCAGCTCCTCCGGAGACGAGATCCGCACGCCGAGATCCTTCAGCACCCCGTCGCGCAGCGAGTAGACGAGGCCGTGGATCGACAGCGGCTGTCCCGACCGCCAGGCTTTCTGGACGATGGTGGTGGTGGCCGTGTTGTTGACCTGTGCGATCACGTTGAGCTCGCACAGGCGCTCCGCCCGTGCCGCGGGATCGGCGATTGCCTCGAGCTCGCCCTGGTGCGCGATGTACACGTCCTTGATGTTGCGCAGCCAGTTGTCGATGAGGCCGTACTCCCTGTTGGTCATCGCGGCGGCGATCCCGCCGCAGCCGTAGTGCCCGCAGACGATGACGTGCTTGACCCGCAGCACCTCCACCGAGTACTGCAGCACGGACAGGCAGTTGATGTCCGCGTGGGCCACGACGTTGGCGACGTTGCGGTGAACGAAGATGGCGCCGGGCGGCAGGCCGACGATCTGGTTAGAGGGCACGCGGCTGTCCGAGCAGCCGATCCACAGGTACTCGGGCGCCTGCAGCTCGGCGAGCTTCTCGAAGAACTCGGGGTCCGCCTCCTTGACCCGGCGGGACCAGGCGCGGTTGCGCTCGAGCAGCGATTCGACGGTCATTCGAGGCGGTCTCTGGAGCCCCTGGGGCGGACGATTCCCTAGAATGGCATCGCGCGCGGGGAAATAGAACGACCGCGCCGGGTGGGCGCCGCCCCGGACGGGGCCGGCGCCTGCGACACCGGCGGCCGCGAAGGCCGCTTCGACGACCGGACCACCGGGGAGTGACATGGATCCACTCGAGCAGGCGCCGATCGGCCGTACCTCCATGACCGTGACACGCCTCGGCTTCGGCGGCGCGACGCTGGGCGATCCGAACGAGATCACCTCGGATCACCAGGCCGAGCTCACCGTCGAGGCTGCCTTCGCCGCGGGCATCGCCTACTTCGACACCGCGCCGTGGTACGGCAACGGCAAGAGCGAGCACCGCGTCGGGCGCGTGCTGCGGCGCAAGCCGCGCGATGCGTTCGCGCTCTCGACGAAGGTCGGTCGCGTTTACAGGCGCCCGGCGGACCCGGCGACCTTCCGGCAGACACGGTGGGCGGGTGGCTTCCAGTTCGATCTCGGTTTCGACTACACCCGCGACGGTGTCCTGCGCGCCTACGAGCAGAGCCTGATGCGTCTCGGCATGACCGAGGTCGACGCTCTGCTCGTCCACGATCTCGACCCGCGCCACCAGAAGAGCGAGGAGGGCGTGCGCAGAGGCCTCGAGCAGCTCGATGGGGGCGGCGGCTACCAGGCGCTCGCCGACATGAAGGCAAGCGGAGAGATCGGCGCCATCGGCGCCGGGGTGAATCTCACGGGCATGATCCCGCGCTTCCTCGAGCGCTTCGACATCGACTTCTTCCTCGTCGCGATGCCGCACACGCTGCTCGACCAGACGATGCTCGATACGGAGCTCCCGCTCTGCGCCGCGCGCGGCGCGGCCATCGTGATCGGCGCGCCCTTCGCCTCCGGAGTCCTCGCCACGGGCGCGCGCGAGGGCGCGCTCTACCGCTATCAGCCGGCCGCGCCGGAGATCCTCGCGAAGGTCTCGCGCATCGAGGCGGTGTGCGCGAGCCATGGCGTCCCGCTGCCGGCGGCCGCGCTCCAGTTCCCCTTCGGTCACGCCTCGGTCGCCTCGGTGATCCCGGGACCGAACTCGCCGGAGCAGCTGCGCCAGATCCACGGCTGGATGCGCGCCGAGATCCCGGTGGACCTCTGGGCCGAGCTCAAGACCGAGGGCCTCGTCGACCGGAGGGCGCCGACGCCGGGAGCGACCCCGTGACGGGCAGAGTCGGGCGCGGCGCCGCGGGCAACCGGCTGAAGCTCGGCGCGCGGCTGCGCTTCACCCTCGAGCGCCTGGTCCTTCGCGGCCTCCACTACCGGCTCCTCGTCGCGGTCGGCATCGTCATCCTGGTCGCCGTGCTCGGCGGCGTCGTGGTGGTGGCCCTGGACCCGGACGTCTCGAGCTGGTGGGAGGGGATCTGGTGGGCCTTCCTCAGGCTCACCGACCCAGGCTATCTCGGTGACGACGAGGGCGCCGTCCGGCGCACCGTCTCCACCATCGTCACCGTGCTCGGCTACCTGCTCTTCCTGGGCCTGCTGATCGCGATCCTCACCCAGTGGCTCGACAACACGATCGAGGAGCTGGAGTCCGGCGTGACCCCGGTGATCCTCGAGGACCACGTGCTCATCCTGGGCTGGACCCATCGCACGCCGACCATCGCCACCGGGCTCCTCGGCAGCCGACACCGGCTCACCCGCTTCCTCGAGCGTCAGGGCGCGCGCCGGCTGCGCATCGTGATCCTCGCCGAGCACGTCGACGGCGACCTGTTGCGCGAGCTGCGCGAGAGGCTCGGGGTCGCGTGGGACGACCGGCAGGTGCTCCTGCGCGCCGGATCCCCGCTGCGGGTCGACGATCTCGAGCGCATCGCGTTCCTCGACGCCGCGGCGCTGATCCTGCCCGGCGCGGGATTCGCCGAGCGCAACCCCGAGCACGCGGACGCGGAGACGGTGAAGACCCTGATGTCGATGGCCCGCGACGCGAGAGCCGCCGGCGTCGAGCCTCCGCTCGCGGTGGTCGAGCTCTTCGACAGCCGCCGCGCCGCCGTCGCGCGCAAGGCCTACTCGGCGGACTGCGAGATCGTCGTCGCCGACGAGATCGTCAGCCGCATCATCGCCCAGAGCGCCCGCCAGCCCGGTCTCGCGGACCTCTTCGTCGAGCTGTCCACGCTCAACGTCGGCAACGCGATCTACGTGCGCCGCCTCGATGGTCAGGCGGGCGCGAGGTTCGGCGACTACCAGCGCGCCTTCGACAGGGCGATCCTCGTCGGCACCGTGCGCACCGGGGAGCCACGGCCGACCCTGGCGCCCGATCCCGACACTGTCATCGGCGCGGACGATCTCCTCGTCTTCGTCGCGCGCAGCTATGTCGACTGCGAGCCGGGCACGGTCTCCCCGTCGAAGATCCCGGATGCGTCCTCGCTCCCCGGTCCTCGGGCGCCGCCGGTGCGACGCATCCTGATCCTCGGCTGGAGCCGCAAGGTGCCCGTGCTGCTCCGCGAGTTCGAGCGCTACGGCGATGAGGCGTTCGAGCTCGACGTCGTCTCGGCGACGCCTGTCGCCGAGCGCGAGGCCACGTTCAAGAGACATGCGCGCGAGCCCTCGGGCGAGCGCGTGCGCCACATCGAGGTCGGGTACACGGTGCCGGGGGCTCTGGCCCGCCTCGAGCCGCAGGCCTACGACAACGTGATCCTGATGGCGAGCGAGCGACTCAGCGAGGAGGAGACGGCGGACGCGGTCACCGTGCTCGCCTACCTGTCCCTGCGGGGGATGCTCCCCGAGGAGGGCCCGCGTCCGGCGGTGTTCGTCGAGCTCCTCGAGGAAGAGAACCGGGCGCTGTTCGCGGACGAGGACGCCGACGTGCTCGTGAGCCCCATGCTCGTCAGCTATCTGCTCTCCCAGGTCGCGCTGCGCCGCGAGCTCGCGGCGCTCTTCGCCGAGCTCACGCGGCCGAGGGGCGCACAGGTCCTGCTCCGGTCCGCGCAGGACTACCTCGGGTCGGACCGACCGCTGTGCTTCGCCGACCTCGAGCTCGCCGCGGCCGCCCACGGCGAGCTCGCGCTCGGCTTCAGGCGCGCCGAGGGCCCGCAGGCGGGGCTCGTGGTCAACCCCGAGCGAAGCCTGCAATGGACCCCGGCGCCCGGCGACGACGTGCTCGTGCTGACGTCGCGCAGCGGGGCGAGCGAACAGGCACCCGCGTAGATGCCGGTACCGCTAGCGGGACACGGCCATCGGCACCAGCGTCTCCCTCCGGGGCACCCAGCTACAGCGGGCGCGCCGGATAGGTGCGGTACTGGAACGGGACGCGGCCCTCGCGCCGGTCGCGCGAGGGCTGCAGGCCGAAGTGTCGCCGGTAGGCACGCGCGAAGTACTCCTGGGAGCTGAATCCACAGGCCACGGCGATCGACAGCAGCGGCATCTCGGTCTGCGTGACCAGCCCGCGCGCGCGGTCCAGCCGGCTGGCGAGGTAGTAGCGCACGGCCGTCATCCCCGTATGGCTTCGGAAGAGCCGCTCGAGCTGTCGTTGCGACAGGCCGACCTCGCTGGCGACGGCGGCGATCGGCAGCGGGCTCTCCAGGTTGCGCTCCATGCACACGATGGCCTGGCGCAGCTTCTCCGGCGCCGCGCTTCCAACCGGCTCGTGGTGGGTCGGGAGCTGACCCTCGGCGCCGCCGCGCAGCCGGTCGTGGAAGATGTAGCGCGCTGCCGCGTTGGCCACGTCGATCCCGTCCTGCAGTCGGATCAGCTGCAACGCCAGGTCACACGAGGCGCTGCCGCCGCAGCAGGTGATCCGATCCCCGTCGATCACGTACAGGTCCTCGCCCATCTGCACCTTCGGGAACAGCTCGCGGAAGCTCGCGATGTGCTCGTAGTGCACGCTCGCCCGGCGTCCGTCGAGGAGCCCGGCGAAGGCGAGCAGGAAGGCACCGGTGTCGATGCCGCCGAGGGTCGTGCCGGCCCGGGCCCGGCGCTGGAGCCATCGCAGGACCTGCGGGTCGCGGTAAGCCTCGGGCGTCCAGCTCGCGCTGACGAGGAGCAGCTCGACGTCGATGGCTGCCGCGAAGGGCGCGGTGCCGGCGATCTCGATGCCGTTGCTCGCGGTCACCGCCCCGCCTTCGAGCGACAGCAGCTCCCAGCCATAGCGTGGCTCCCCGGTCAGGTAGTTCGCCGCACGGAAGGGATCGAGTAGCGCGACGGTCGCCATCGCGTTGAAGGAGGGCAGCAGGAGGACGGCGAGCCGGGTCCGCGTGCGCGGCGTCGCGACGGGAGTGCTGTTCATCTGACGATAATGTACAGAAATTAGGCGAAAAAATACCGAATCGGAGCCCGCCCGTGCACAAGGCTGGGCGGGTCAACGGCTCCGGTGCGCTCATGGCACGTCCCAACCTGCTCCTGGTCATGGCGGACCAGCTCGCGCCCCAGTTCCTGCCCTGTCACGGGCACCCCGTGGTGCAGGCGCCGGCGCTCGAGCAGCTCGCCGCCGAGGGCGTCGTCTTCGACGCGGCCTACACCAACTCGCCGCTCTGCGCGCCGGCGCGCTTCACGATGATGAGCGGCCGGCTGCCGGCGCGCATCGGAGCCTGGGACAACGCGGCGGAGTTCCCCGCGGAGATCCCGACGCTCGCGCACTACCTCGCCGCGGAGGGCTACGCGACCTGCCTCAGCGGCAAGATGCACTTCGTCGGGCCGGATCAGCTCCACGGATTCGAGCGTCGCCTCACCACCGACGTCTACCCCGCGGACTTCACCTGGCACCCGGAGTGGGACCGGCCCGAGGCACGGCTCGACTGGTTCCACAACATGGGCGTGGTGCTCGACGCGGGCCCGTGCGTGCGCTCGATGTATCTCGACTACGACGACGAGGTGATCTTCGAGGCCAGGCGTTACCTGTTCGAGCGCGCGCGCGGCGGCGACGATCGGCCCTTCTTCCTGACCGTGTCGATGATCCAGCCCCACGACCCGTACCTGTGTCGCGAGGAGCGCTGGGCAGCATACCGCGACGAGGACATCGATCTGCCCGCCGTGCCCGCCGGGAGCGTCGCCGAGGACCCGCACTCGGCGCGGCTGCGTCACGGCTACGGTGCGAGCGACGTCGAGCTCGACGAGGCCACGCTGCGCCGCGCGCGCCGCGCCTACTACGGCGCCGTCAGCGACGTCGACGCGAAGCTCGGCGAGCTCCTCGGCGCGCTCGCCGACGCGGGGCTCGCCGACGACACGGTGGTCGTGTTCACCGCCGACCACGGCGACATGCTCGGGGAGCGGGGCATGTGGTTCAAGATGAGCTTCTTCGAGCACTCGGCCCGGGTGCCCCTCGTCGTGCACGCGCCGCGTCTGTTTCGTTCGCGGCGCGTCGCCCACGCGGTCTCCCTCGTCGATCTGCTGCCGACGCTCGTCGAGATCGCTCGCCAGGGCGAGGCGGGCGAATACGCGACGCCGCTCGAGGGACGCTCGCTGCTGCCGCACCTCTCGAGCGGCGAGGGCCACGACGAGGTCATCGGAGAGTACTTCGGCGAGGGCACGTCGACACCGGTCTTCATGATCCGCCGCGGTGCGCGCAAGCTCGTCAGCGCGGCCGGCGATCCGCCGCTCCTCTTCGACCTCGCCGCCGACCCCCAAGAGCGCGACGACCTCGCCGCCGACGCAGGCGCCGAGGTCGATGCTCTCCTCGGCGAGCTCGACCGGCGCTACGACCGCGGGTCTCTCACCGAGCGCGTCCTCGAGAGCCAGCGTCGCCGGCGATTCCTCAAGGACGTGATGCGCGAGCAGGGAATCGCGTGGGATCACGAGCCGCGGCGCGAGGCCGCCGGGAGCTGGGTGCGCAACACCCTCCCGATCGCCGAGCTCGAATCGCGGGCGCGCTTCCCGCGCAACGACCGGAGCCGTGAATGAACGAGAGACCGACCCCTGCCGAGCTCGAGCGTATCGGCCGCGGCTACTGCGCGACGAAGGGCGCCGTGCACGCCCTGACCCGGGCGATGGCGTGCGATCACGGCCCCGAGGGGATCCGCGTCAACGCGGTGTGCCCGGGCTACGTCGACACGCCGATGCTGCAGAGCTTCTTCGGTGGCGCCGGCGACATCGAGAGCCTGCGCGAGGCGGTGCGGGGCGTGCACCCGATCGGACGCTATGGCACGCCTGAGGACGTCGCGAACCTCGTGAACTGGCTCGCCGGCGACGAGGCGCGCTACGCCTCCGGACAGCTCTGGCTCCTCGACGGCGGGCTGACCGCGCAGGTCCAGCAGATGCGGATCTGAGCCATGCGCCGGACCGGCTGGAGCGAAGGCGCGACGTCCGGAGCGAGCCGATGAGCGCACTCCTGGGCGATCGGTGCGCCGTTGTCACCGGCGGCAGCCGCGGCATCGGCCGGGCCATCGTCGAGGCCTTCGCCGCCGCAGGTGCGCGGGTGCTCGCGTGCGGGCGCAGCGAGCCCGAGGACCTGCCGGACGGCGTCCTGTGGCAGAGCGTCGACGTCGCGAGGGCCGGCGCCATCGACGCGCTCGCCGTCGACGCCGAGGTGCGGCTCGGCCGCGTCGACGTACTGGTGAACAACGCCGGCGTCCAGGTCGAGAAGACCGTGGTCGAGAGCAGCGACGCCGACTGGGATCTCGTGATGGGCGTCAACGCCCGCGCCGTGTTCGAGGCCTGCCGGCGCTTCGTCCCGACGATGGCTGCGCGCGGCGGCGGCGTGATCGTCAATATCGGCTCGATCGGCGCCACTCATGCCGATCCGTCGATGGCGCTCTCCGCGGAAGACTGCGCTGGGGCTGTGGATAGGTCTTCCGCGGAAGACGGACGGACATCGATTCCCGAGGTTCCGTCGAGCCCGTCCGCTACGCTCGCGTGCGCTCCGCGTCCGCGACGAGCGCAGCCGGGCGGCCTTGCTGCGCGGTGCCTCACTCCCCGAGCGAGAGCCCCTCGGCCAGGTTCGCGTGGGATGCCGCCCGGATCGCCGCCGCAGCGGGGTGCTTCAGCCGGCGCTCGGCGGAGATTGCATAGAAGGACTCGGTGATCGCATCGGTGTGACCCACGACCGAGACCCGATACTGGGTCTTGATCTCGTCTCCGATGGCCGTGGGAGCGGGAAATACGCCGTGTCCGCCACGACCGAAGGCCTTGAGGAGCGCGCTGTCCTCGAACTCGCCGACGACACGCGGTGCGATCTCCTGCTCGTCGAACCACTGGTCGAGGGAGCGCCGCAGCGCCGTGTCGCTCGTAGGCAGGAGCATCGGCGCCTCGTGCAGCGAGCCGGGGAAACCACGTCGCAGCTTGCGGGCAGCGTCCGCCCTGGCGAAGAAGGAGATGCCGCTCTCGCCGAGGGCGTGACTGTAGGCGCGGATGCTGAGCCCCGGGGGCGCCGGACGATCGGAGAGGACGAGGTCGAGGTGGTGCACGGCGAGCTCGGCGAGCAGCCCCTCGAGCTTGCCTTCCATGCACACGATTCGGACCGGCTCCTCCAGCGCCAGCGCCGGCTGCAGCATGCGAGCGGCGACGAGCTTCGGCACCACGTCCCCGACGCCGACCGTGAACACCGTCGGGCCGCGGATGGTCCTGCTGCGTACCACCTCCGCCAGCTCCGCCCCCGTCGAGAAGATGTCCTCGGCGTAGCGGTAGACCAGCTTGCCCATCTCCGTGAGCACCAGGCGGCGGCCCGCGCGCTGGAACAGCGCTTCCCCGATGCTCTCCTCGAGCCTGCGGATCTGACCGCTGATCGTCTGGGGCGTGAGGTGCAGGACCTCCGAGGCGCGGGCGACGCTCCCCTCTCTCGCGACGGTGAAGAAGTACAGGAGGTGACCTTAGTTGAGATGGCGCACGTAGCCGTCTCCACCGCGCGCCGGCGGCGCCCCGGGGGAAAATATACCCCGGGGCGGCCGGCGACGGCGGAGTGCGCGCAGCGCCGCGCGCGCGGCGGCGCGCATGATCAAGCCGGGAAGAGCCTCAATGCGTGTGCCCTGCGGAGTACCCGGGCTCGCCATCGAAGCTGCAGAGGTTCTCGGTCTTGACGAAGTCGACGCCGACCTCGTCCAGGCGCGAGAGCAGCTCGACGACCTCGCGGCGGGTCACGCCTGTGTCGCGGCTGTCGGCGAGGGAGAAGCGACAGCGCCAGTGGTCCGTGCAGAGCGTCTCGAGAAAGCCGTCGGGCCACACGGCGACGCCGCGGTTGGTGATCATCGTCAGGGTGAAGACCTTGCCCGCGGCGAGCATGAGGCTCTCGGCCAGCGTGTCGACGTCGCCGCGCCACTGCACGAACACGTCCACAAGACCGCGTGGAAGAGCCCGTCCGTGAGCTTCATGATGTCGTTCTTCGTCATGCACGTCAGCTTTCCTCGCTGGCGGCTGCGCGTGTACTCGAAGGCGTATCGGATCAGTCGCTCGCAGCCCTGGCGCGAGACGAGCTTGAGGCATTGGACGACGTCGTCGGTCTGACGGTGCTCGATGCCAGCGTAGAGGTCCTCCTCCTTCTCGCGGATGACGACCAGATCCATCGTCGGATGGTTCGTGGCGACGAAGGGCGCGTTGGAGCGCACCGGGCGCACGTTGGCGAACAGGCCGAGGGCCTTGCGCAGGGTGACGTTCGCGCTCTTCATCCCGAAAACTCGCATTTATCTCGGTGTGTCTTCGGGATTCCCGATGTCTCGACGCCGCTCCCCGGGCGGCTCGATCGACGGCTCCATCGACGGTTCGTGGCGCCCTCAGCGGAGCGCCGGTGAGCAAGAAGGGGCGAAAGCACGCCGGGACGCTGCTGCAGGTCGGCGGCAACATGGACGCGCATGACCAGGCACGCATCTTCGAGCGCGTCGAGGCGGAGCTTCGCGCGGGCGGTGAGTCGGCGGCGCTCTCGGCGGCCTGAATCGGGCGAGGCCCTGTGGCATCAGCGTCGCCGGCCGGCGTCGGCGACGAGCGCCGCCAGGCGGTAGAAGCCGTGCACCATCTTCGAGTACGGCGTGAGCACGAAGAACGCGAGCACGGCGCCGAGGTGCAACGCGAGGAGCTCGGGCAGCCAGACGCTCGCGGCGAAGACGTAGAGGGCCAGGCCACTGGTGCTGACGAGGAAGAGGAGGAGCACGAAGCCCATCTCACCGCCCCAGACGCGCGCATCGCCGAGTCCGCGCTCGGCCCGGAGCTTGAGGATCGCGAGGCCTGCCGTGCCGACGCTCAGCGCGATGCCGCCGACGACGCCGAGCAGCTTCGGCAGCGAGAGCAGCGGGTAGGGCGCCGGCATGTCGAGTGCGTAGTGCATGATCGTCGCGACGCTGGTCGCAGCGAAGCAGGCGAGGAAGCCGCCGACGACGAGCTGGTGGTGCCACCGCCGCGCGTTCGAGAAGCGGTCCTCGTCCTCGAAGTTGCAGCCCTCTCCGTGGCCCCCGGAGAGATCGCGCAGCCGCGCGGCCCCGCCGAGCGCTGCCCGCAGTTCGGCGGAGCGTAGCGGGCCGGCGCCGATCGCGCGCCAGTAGCGGCGCACGCCGACGCCGACGGCGACGAGCGGAAGCAGGAACGCCGGGGTGAAGATCGCCACCATGGCGTTGTGCGAGAGCACGGCGTAGAAGCCCTCGCCGCCGGCCGAGCCGATCGCCTTCGCGGCCCACACGAGCAGGGCGAAGCCGACGATCGTCGCCAGCGCAACGGCGACCCCGCTGCGCTGGAAGGTGCGCGCGAGCGCCGAGGGCGCCGCGTACGCCTGCCAGGCGTCCTGACGCACCTCGGCGAGCGCCTTCGGCAGGTTCAGGGCGAACTCGTGCGGCGGCGTGTACTGGCAGGCGTAGTAGCACACGCGGCAGTTGTGGCAGAGGTTGGCGAGCTGGACGACGTCGCCGTCGCTGTAGGCGCGCTGGCTGTGCATCGCGGGGAAGACCGAGCAGTAGCCCTCGCAGTAGCGGCAGGCGTTGCAGATCTCGATCTGCCGGCGCGCCTCGGCGATGGGGTCGACCGGCGCGGCCCGCTCCTCGGTGCCGCCCCCACGAATGACTCCGCCCTGCGTCGTCTCAGCGTGCATGGGCCGCGGCCTCCCTTCCTGCGATGCGCCCGAACACGGTGCCGATGGTCATGCCGAAGCCCGCGAGGTAGCCCTGGCCGAGGATCGAGCCCGCCATCGTCTCTCCGGCGGCCCAGAGGTTCTCGACCGGCCCCGTCTCGCGCTGGACCTGCGCGCACTCGTCGACCTTGAGGCCGAGGTAGGTGAAGGTCACGCCGGGACGGAGCGTGTAGCCGTAAAAAGGTGGGTCGACGATGGGCCGCGCCCAGTTGGTCTTCGGTGGCTCTAGGCCCTGCGTCGCGAGGCCGTCGAGCTCGGTCGGGTGGAAGGCTCCCTCGACGCAGGCGGCGTTGAACGCCTCGACGGTGGCGCGCAGCTTCTCGGGCTCCAGGCCGAGCTTCTCCGCCAGCGTCTCGACCGTGTCGCCGACGACCGGCGGGAACACAGAAGGCATGAACAGCTCGAGGGATTTCGAGTCGATGACGCAGTAGCCGACCTGGTCCGGCTGCGCGGCGACCAGCCGGCCCCAGATCGCGTAGCGCTTCGGCCACACGTCCTCGCCCTCGTCGTAGAAGCGCTCGGCGTCGTTGTTGACGACGATCGAGAAGGGCACGCAGTCGAGGCGGGTGACGATCCCGCCGTCGAACTTCGGCGCCCGGCCATCGATGGCCACGGCGTGGCACTGGGTCGGGTCGCCGACGGACTCGGCGCCCTGGTCGAGGAGATCGCGCAGCACCACGCCGCGGTTGTAGGGGGTACCGCGGACGAGGAAGTTCTTCGCCGCCGGTCCCCAGGCGCGCGCGAGCCAGTCGACGTCGCTCTGGAAGCCGCCCGAGGCGACGACGACGGCGGCCGGCTCGACGCGGTGCGTCTCGCCCCGCCAGTCGAACTCCACTCCCGTCACCCGTTCGCCCTCGAGGGCGATGTGGGTGACCTGCGCCTCGTAGCGCACGTCGACGCCGAGACGCTCGGCGGTGCGGTAGAAGGCGTTCACCAGCGCCTTGCCGCCGCCGAGGAAGAAGGCGTTGGTGCGCGACAGCGACAGCGTGCCCGAGAGCGAGGGTTGGAAGCGCACGCCGTGCGCCTGCATCCACGGCAGGCACTCCTCGGAGGAGCGGATGGTCATGCGTGCGAGATGCTCGTCGGTCTTGCCGGCGGTGACCTTCAGGAGGTCCT
>CAJIAT010000096.1_pt1 | contig 17595 bp, 11 predicted proteins | sample 9199161 | NCBI WGS metagenome assembly CAJIAT01 (sample SAMEA7708281, study PRJEB35096) | sediment metagenome | biome: marine neritic benthic zone biome [ENVO:01000025]; feature: sediment [ENVO:00002007]; material: shallow marine sediment [ENVO:03000034] sea grass bed [ENVO_01000059] ... | reverse complement strand
CCCTCGCGGTGCCCTTCGCGGCGCGCTACTTCGACGGCACGGGCTTCGTGACCAACGTCGACGACGCATGCACCAGCGTGGGCACCGCCGCCGTCGATCTCGTCAACGCCGGTGACGACCCGGGGCTCGGCGTCGCCAGCATCCAGATAGGCGCCGGGGCGAGCACCGCGGCCCTCGCCAACCAGCCCCTGGTCGCCGGCGACGCCGGCCTGACGTTCTCGGCGCCGCTCGCGGGCAACGTCGGCTACGCCGACGCACGCTTCGATCTCTCGCTCGCCACGGGAGCGGATCTCGAGTGGCTGCGCTTCGACTGGGACGGCGACGGCAGCCATGACGACGACCCCACGGGCCGGGCCACCTTCGGCGTCTATCAGGGGCCCGACGTGCTCATCCACGTGCGCGAGCCCTGGTAGCGACCCCGGTAGCGATCCCACCGGCCGGAAGGCTGACCGGACCCGGCCGCGGGAATCGGCGGCCGCGCCACACCCCCCGGGCGGACGCCGGGCCAGGGCCTGACGCTTCACGGCGGCACCCAACGCCCGGCGCTTCACGCAATCATCACGGCCGGAACGCCAGCCTGAACCTTCGCGAAACCGACCGGTCTATTTCAACCGGGTCTGGAGATTCGGGGGTCCGAGGGTGAGCCACACGATCGAACGAAGGGGGCGGCTGGCGCAGTCCGAGTGGATGGCGGCCCACGAGGATCCGACCCGCTCGAACGCCCCGGCGGGCGCCCTGTCCCCGACCGGCCCTGGGGAGCGCTTCACGACGGACGAGCGGCGCGAGCTCGTGTGCACCTTCGGCGGGCACTCCATGTCGACTTCGCTGCTGGCGCCGGGCATGCGCTATTTCGATCTGCCCGGGGCCGGCTTCGTCGCCTACCGGGCCCAGTGGGGCTCGACCCTCGCCCTGGCCGACCCGGTCTGCGCTCCGGGGCGTCGCGGCGCGCTTGTCGACGCGTTCCTCGGCGCCCACCCGCGAGCGGGCTTCGTCCAGGTGAGCGAGGGCTTCGCCCGCGCGCTCGCGACCCGCCACGGGCTCTACGCCACCCAGCTCGGCGTCGAGACCACCATCGAGCTGGGGGGCTGGAGTCTCGCCGGGCGCTCGAAGCAGGCCCTGCGCACAGCGCTCAACGCCGCCGCCCGTCGCGGCATCACCGTGAGCGAGGGATCGAGCGCCGAGGAGCGCGCGACCGTCTCGCGCGAATGGCTCGCCACCCGGCGAGTCACCGACACGGAGATCGCCTTCCTCATCCGACCCATGGAGGCGCAGGCGCTCCCCTGCGCCCGCACCTTCTGCGCGCGCCGCGACGGGGCCCTCCTCGGCTTCGCCATGTTCGACCCGATCTTCGACGCCGGGCGCGTGGCCGGCTACGTGCCCAACGTCTCCCGCTCGAGCGCCGGGTTCAACCAGGGGATCTTCTACGCGGTCGTGACCCGGGCCGTGGAACGGTTCCGCGAGGAGGGCGTGGGCTTCGTCAACCTCGGTCTGTCGCCGCTCGCGCTGGACGCGCGTCCGCGCCGGGGTGAGTCGCGGATGCTGCGAGCCGTGCTCCGGGCCCTTTACCGCCACGGGGAAGACCTCTATCGCTTTCAGGGGATCCGCTTCGCCAAGTCCCGCTTCCGCGGCCGCGAGGTGCCCGTGTTCGTCGCGCACCGTGCGCGACTGCCGCTGCGCGACGGCCTCGCGCTGCTCAGGCTCGCCCGGCTCCTGTGAGCGACGCCGTGCCATCGCCCGCTCGCTCCTCAGGCGCCGCCGGTGCCCGTACCTCCCGTGCCCTTGCCCGCCGTGATCGTGCCGGCGGCCAGGGCCGGAGTGAACGTCATGTCGATGAGCCAGGCGAGCGCCAGCATGCACGCGGCGAGGATGCCGAACTCGACCTGGTGGCGCAGCCCGCTCGTGGCGAGCACCGTGAAGCCGAGCGCGAGGGCCACCGTGGTCGTCGTCACCGGGCGTACGATCGCCGCGAGCGCCGCGCGCATGGCCGGTCTCTCGGCGCCCGCGCCGCCGCGCGCCCGGAGCTCGGCCCGGTAGCGGGCGAGGAGATGGACCGTGTCGTCGACCGCGATGCCGAGGATGATGCAGGCGATGAGCGAGGTGATCACGTTGAGCGTGACGCCGCTCAGCCCGAGCGTGCCGAAGTAGACCAGCACCGGCAGCGCGTTCGGGACCAGCGCGAAGGCGGCGACACGAAGGGACCGGAAAAAAGCGGCGAGGATCGCGTAGATCACCACGAGCGCGGCGGTGAGGCTGAGCGCCTGGCCGCGGGCGATGTCGTCGACGGTGCGGGCGATCATCGCCGTGGAGCCCGTGACGTGACCGGTGAGGTCCTCGGGCAGGTCCGCAAGGCGCGCCTCGATGCGCTCGATGAGCGTCCGGTAGTCGCGCGAGCTGTACGAGTGCGGCATGCGCACGGTGATCGTCGTCGTGCGGAACCGCCGGTCGACCAGGCGCTCGAGGTCGTCGTGCCACGCGAAGGCGAAGTACTGGGCGACGAGCGACGGCGAGTCCGGGATGGCGAGGGCGGACCGGTCGCCCTCGTTGAACGCCTGGTTCACCACGCGCACGAAGTCCGCCAGGGAGGCGGTGCCGTTGACCTCGGGCTGGGCGTCGAGCCAGCGCTGGAGCTCGCTCACCGCGCGCAGCGCCCGAGGGCGCTTGAACGCGCCGCGGGCCTCGCTCTCGAGCACCACGTCGATGGTCGCCGACCCGTCGAGGCGCTCGCTGAAGCGCTCGATCGAACGGCGCATCGGGTCGTCGCTCGCGAGGTTGTCGAGGAAGGACGTGCTCACCTCGATGCGCGCGACGCCGAGCACCGCGACGAGGGCGAGCGCCGCGCCGGCGGCGAGCACCGCGGTGCGCTGGGCGAGGTCCACGTCGGCCATGCGCCGGGCGAGCCGCGCGAGCGGTGCATCACCGGGTCGCACCCGTGCCGGCGCGCGACCGGGGAGCAGGGCCAGCAGCGGCGGCGCGAATGCCAGCGCCGCGAGCAGCGAGAAGGCGACGCCGACGACGCACAGCCAACCGAACTCGCGGATCACGGGCAAGGGGCTCGCGAGCAGCGAGGCGAAGCCGGCCGCCGTGGTGAGCGCGGTGAGCACCACCGGCGTGGTCACACGGACGAGCGCCTCGCGCACCGCGTCGCGGGCGTCGAGCCCCTCGCCGAGCGCAGCGTCGTGCTCGGCAACGACGTGGACCGTATAGGCGAGCCCTACGGCCATCACCAGCGGGGGCACGATGAAGGTGACGAGGTTCAGGCTGCGCCCGCTCAGCACCAGGACGCCGAGGGTGCACGCTTGCGCGAAGCCGACTGCCGCGAGGGGGATCGCGACGCCGCGCACGCTCCGGAAGTTGACAAAGCACACCAGGGCCATGGCGAGCACCGAGAGCGGGACGAAGCGCACGAGATCCGCAAGCAGCAGCCGGCCCGTCGCGGCCTTGAGCGGCAGCACGCCGGACAGCGCCGTCTCCCCGGCGCCGCGCTCGGCGTCGGCGATGCGGGCGACCTCGCGGTCGAGGCCACGCTCGCGGAACTCGCGCTCGCTCATCTCCTCCGGGTGCACGACGAAGGCCACGGCCCGCCCGTCGCGCGAGACCAGCTGGCCGGCGAGGAGCGGGTGATCGAGCACCCGCCGGCGCAGCGCCTCGAGCGAGCCCGGGTCCTCCGGAACGGTCTCGAAGACCGGCAGCACCACGACGTCGCCGTCGACGTAGCGGATGTCCGGCGTGTTGGCGAGGCTCACGACGCGGCGAACCCCGTCGACGCGCTCGAGGCGTCGGGTCAGCCGCTCGATGCGCCGCAGCCCGTCGGGCGTCAGCAGGTCCTCGCCGAGGAGCGCGACCAGCACCACCTCGTCGTTGCCGAAGGTCGCGCGGAACCGATCGAAGGCACGCCGCGCCGCACTGCTCTCGGGGCTCGGGAAGGTCCTCTCGACGTCGATCTCCACCGGCAGACCGAGCTCGCCGCGCGCGGCGGTGAGCAGCGGCGACGTCAGCGCCGCGGCGAGCGCGAGCGAGACGCACAGAAACAGCCACGGCCAGCGCGAGACGGCCTGCGACAGGAGCTGCGACAGCGCGTCCATCCGGGAACGGCCTCCGGGGGCGAGCCGGCGAGTGTACTTCGCACCCCGTGCGCGGCTTCGGCCTGCGCGTGCTCGGGCGGCCTGGTCTCGAAAGTCGTGGTCTCGAAGTTCGTGGTCGCGCAGGGCCACGACGCCGGTCTCGGGAGCGGCTCGTGAGCACCGCCGCGGTCGAGACCACGACCGTGCTGAGCGGCGCCACCGGCTTCCTCGGCAAGGCGCTCCTCGCCCGCCTCCTCGGGCGCGGGCACCGGGTCCTCGCCCTGGTGCGACCGGCGCCGGGGCGCACGGCGAGCGCGCGCTTGGCGTCGACGCTGATCCGTCTGTTCCCCGACGCGGCCGAGCGCCGGCGCGCCGCCGCTCGCCTCGACACCCTCGAATGCAGCCTCGGCGCCGGCGAGGCGAGGCTCGGTGAGCGGGTGGCCGCGGCCCTCGACGGGCGCCGCGCTCGCATCGTGCACGGCGCGGCGAGCGTCGCCTTCGACCTGCCGCTGGACGCGGCGCGCGCGGTGAACGTGGGCGGCACCGACGAGATCCTCGGCGTCGCCGAGACGCTGGCCCCCGGCGGGCAGCTCGAGCACCTCGCCTACGTGAGCACCGCCTTCGTCGCCGGGGCGCGCAACGGCGTCGCCTACGAGGACGAGCTGGACGTCGGTCAGGACTTCACCAACAGCTACGAGCGCAGCAAGTTCGAGGCCGAGGCGCTGGTCGCCTCGCGTGCGGGCGAGCTGCCGGTGAGCGTGTTCCGGCCGAGCATCGTCGCCGGCGACTCGGTCACCGGCGCGACCACCGACTTCAAGGTGCTCTACTGGCCCCTCGCCGTGCTCACGCGCCGCCTCGTGCCCTGTATCCCGGGGCGCGCCGACGCTGCCTACGACATCGTGCCCGTCGACTGCGTCGCCGACGCGATGCTGTGGATCCTCGACAGCTGCGCGACCGCCGGGCGCACCTACCACCTCAGCTCCGGGCGCACCATCGAGCTGCGGCGCCTCCTCGCGATCACGGCCGAGGTCTTCCGCATCCGGCGTCTGCCTCCGCTGGTCCCGCCGGCGCTCTTCCACACGCTGCTGCGCCCCGCGCTGCACCTGTGCCTGCGCGGCCGCGCGCGCCAGGTCATGCTGAGCACCGGCAGCGTCTACGTCCCGTACCTCAGCCGCTCCCTCGCCTTCGACCGACGCCATGCCGAGCGCGCCCTTGCCGGCAGCCCCATCGTCGTGCCGGACACGGAGGCCTACGTGGCGCGGCTCCTCGGCTACGCCGCCCGCACCGACTTCGGCCGGCTCGCCGCCGGGCTGCCCTCAGCCGCCGGGCGCCGAGAGGGCCTCGACCCGAAAGCCCTCCTCCACGAGCGGTCCATCGACCTCCAGCGTCTCGATGGTGAGCGTGGTGCGTGAGCCGCCGACGAGATCCTCGGCGACGATGATCCTGGGAACGCGCACGTGCGCGGTCTCCAGGAGGTCGCCGGCGTCCGTGAGGATCCGCGCCGTCGGACGGTCGCTGTTGCGGTACACGTCGACGCGCAGCGCCACGCAGAGCTCGCGATCGATGTACCCGACGAGTCGCTCCGCGTGCGGGGGCTCGTCCGCCGAGCGCGCCTCCACGACCCAGGTCTCGCGGCCTCCGAGCACCTCGGACTCCGAGACGAGCAGCAGGCCCGGGCGCTCCACGAGGGCGACGAGCCCGTCGATCTCGTCGAGACCGATGCCGCGGACGCCGAGCAGGCCCTCGAGCTGGGCGGCGCTGCGCAGGCGCCGGGTCTTGCCGATCTCCGGCAGGTGCAGGTGCACCTCGCGCAGCCCCGAGGTGGACTCGACGACCAGCACCGCGGTGCCGGCGAGCTCGGGGGGCGAGATCAGTCGCACCACCGTGTGCGCCTCGCCGTCGGCGTCCCGGCGCCAGGCGATGTGCACTCGCCGCTCCTCCACCAGGCCGTCGTCGTCCTCGGTGCGGATCCGCACCGTCTGCACGGCGGTGCTGTGCGGCCGGTTCGCCTCAACGCACTCGCGGACCCGGTCGATCGTCGCGGCCTGGGCGCCCCGCGCCCCGGCGAGCGCGACGAGCGCCGCCGCGGCGAGCGCGACGAGTGATGAGAGGGGCGGCGAGCGCCTCGAGCGCACGATCGGATCTCCCGGGTCCGGCCGTGGCGAGCATATCGCTGCTCGCCTGGTGCGATCGATCTGCATCAGTGACCGCCGTGCGTCGATTGCGCCGCTCCTCGTTCACTCGACGCTCTGCGCGACGCTTCTCACAAGGCTTTGTTCCACGCTCCATCCAGCGCGCCATTCGCTGCGCCGTTCACGATTCCATTCGTCGACCAGCAAGGAGAACGCGAGCCATGTCTGATCCCAGCGCAACCGCCGGACGGGTCGTCGAGGTCGTCAAGGAGGTGCTGTGCATCGAGGGACGCGAGCCGCCGCTCGACAGCGCCTTCGTCGAGGACCTCGGCGCGAGCTCACTCGACCAGGTGTCGCTGTTCATGGCGCTCGAGGAGGAGTTCGACGCTATCATCCCCGACGGGGATCTGGAGCGCTTCGCGACGCTCCGCGACGTCGTCGACTACATCGAGGCCCGCGCCTGAGGGGTCGTCGAGGAGGTCATCCTCGTCTTACCCGTGCGAACCCGGCGTCGCGACCGCGACAGCGCGCCGTCCCGTTCTAGCCCGGATATCTCACCGATTCGCACGATGATCGCGCAGGATCTTGGATTCATGGCGGATTCGGCGAGCGCCGGATGTACAGGTCGTACTTCCAAGCTCGCCGGATTCGCCATGGATTCAAGGGACAAGCGAGCACGTGTGAAATCGGTGAGATATGCGGGCTAGGGCGCTCAGGCGCGGCCGCGCAGGGGCACCAGCTCGAGGCTGTCCGGGAAGCGGCGCTGGATCAGGGTCCGGTAGGCGATGAAGACCGCGAAGAAGGCGAGGCCCGCGAGCGCGAGGACGCCGAGCTCGCGGGCGTCCAGCGGCACGATGCGGAACGCCTCGTGCGCCGGGGTGTACATCAGCAGGCCCTGGAGCGCGATCGACAGGACCACCGACGCCCAGACCCAGCGGTTCTTCAGGAACGGCACCCGGTAGCAGGTGCGGATCGCGAACACGAGGATCATCTCGTAGAGCACGACGAAGTTGAACACCATGGTGCGCGCGAGGGCGACCGCCTCCGGGTCGTCGCTGGCGCCGCCGAAGGCGCCGAAGAGCGCGAGCGCGATGGCCGTTCCGAACACGCCGAGCACCCCGATCAGCACGAGATGGGGGCGGGGCAGGATCGCGGCACCCTTCGGCTTCGGATCCCGGCGCATGACGTCCGCGCCGTAGGGGTCGACGCTGTAGGCGAGGGCGGGCGCGCCGTCGGTGACCATGTTGATCCACAGCAGCAGAACCGCCGTGAGCGGCAGGTTCAGGCCGATCATGACGGCGAGGAAGATGATCAGCACCTCGCCGAGATTGCCCGACAGGAGCAGCATGATCGACTTCTGGATGTTGTCGTAGATGCCGCGTCCTTCCTCGACCGCGTTCACGATGTGCGTGAAGCTGTCGTCGAGCATCACGAAATCCGCGGCCTCCTTGGCGACGTCGGTACCGCTGCCCACGGCGACGCCGATGTCGGCCTGCTTGAGCGCGGGCGCGTCGTTCACGCCGTCACCGGTCATCGCCGCCGTGTAGCCCTGCGCCTGGAGCGCCGCGACGATGCGCAGCTTGTGCTCCGGGGTGGCGCGGGCGAAGACGTTGACGCCGCCGGCGAGGGCCTCGCCGAGCGCCGCGTCGTCGAGGTGCTCGAGCTCGCTGCCGGTCAGCGTGCCGCCGCCGATGCCGAGCTCGCCCGCGACCGCGCCGGCGGTCCCGCGGTGGTCGCCGGTGATCATCACCACCCGGATCCCGGCCCGGGCGCAGCTCGCCAGCGACTCGGCGACGTCGGGGCGGGGCGGGTCCATCATCGCCTGCAGCCCGACGAAGACGAGCTCCGACTCCTCGACGGGATCGCCCGCGGCGAGATCCCGGCAGGCGAAGCCGAGCACGCGTAGCGCCGCGCCCGCGTAGCGCTCGTTCTGCCCGGAGATGCGCGCGTGCATCGCGTCGTCGAGCGGCACGACGCCCGCCGGCGTCAGGACGTGGGAGCAGACCTCGAGCACGTGGTCCGGCGCGCCCTTGGTGTAGAGGCGCCGCCCGCCTTCCTCGAGCACCGACACGCTCATGCGCTTGCGGTACGAGTCGAAGGGCAGCTCCTCCTCGATCTGCGCCTCGCTCGACACGCCAGCGCGCTCGGCGCTCGCGAGCAGGGCGATCTCGGTGGGGTCGCCGCCCGAGCGCCAGCCCTCGCCGTCACGCTCGAGCCGTGCGTTGTTGCACGCGGCGCCGATCCGGTACAGCAGCGGGTCCAGGGCGCGCGAGATCGCGCCGAGGGGCGTCTGGCCGCCACCCTCGTGCTCGGCCTCGCCCGCGAGCGTCCAGGCCCGGCGCACGGTCATCCGGTTGCTGGTGAGGGTCCCGGTCTTGTCCGTGCAGATGACGTCGCAGCTCCCGAGGGTCTCGACCGACGACAGCCGGCGCACCAGCGCCTGGCGGCGCAGCAGGCGCTTCACTCCGATGCTGAGCGCGATGGTCACGACCGCTGGCAGCGCCGTCGGCACCGCCGCCACCGCGAGGCTCACCCCGATGAGCGCGAAGCTCACGAAGGCCGCCGTGGTGACGCCGCCCTGGAGCGTCTCCTTGACCACGCCGGCGAGGAACACGGTGATGCAGATCGCGATGATGGCGATCCCGAGGCGGCGCCCGAAACGGTCGAGGCGTCGCTGAAGGGGCGTCATGCCGTCGCCCGCCTCGCGCACCAGCTCGGCGATCCTGCCGATCTCGGTCCGCATCCCGGTGGCCACGACGAGCGCGGTGCCGTGACCCCTCGCGACCGAGGTGGAGGTGAAGAGCATGTTGCGCTGGTCGGCGATCTGCAGCTCCGCCTCGAGCGCGGCGGCGTCCTTGCTCACCGGCTCGCTCTCCCCGGTGAGCGCGGCCTCCTCGACGCCGAGGCGCATGCCCTCGAGCAGCCGCGCGTCCGCCGGGACCTGGTCGCCCTCCTCGAGCTCGACCACGTCCCCGGGCACGAGCTCGCGGGCCGGCACCGAGACCGCCTCGCCGTCCCGGCGCACGCGCGCCTGGATCTCCGTCATGCGGCGCAGGGACTCGAGGGAGCGGTGCGCGCTCCACTCCTGGAAGAAGCCGATGACCGCGTTGACCACGACGATCGCCGCGATGATCGCGACGTCGAGATGCTCGCCGAGGAGCGCCGCGAACACGACCGCGAACAGCAGCACGTAGACGATGAAGCTGCGGAACTGATCGAGCAGCACGCCGAGCACCGTCACCCGGGACTCGGTCTCGATGGTGTTCGGACCGTGTCGCTCCAGGCGCCGGCGAGCCTCGGCCTCGGCGAGGCCCGACGGATCGCTCTCCAGCGCGGCGAGAGCCGCAGCCGGCGTCATCTTGTAGAACGGGCCGTCCATCGACTCCTGCCCCGAGAGCTGCGCACGCTATCTGGCTGTTCCGAAATAGGCTACACGTGGGAGCCTTCGGCCTGCGGTGTATTGTCCGATCTGCCCACCCTCGGCAACTGCTCCCTGCGTTGCTCTACCTCGCGCCGGCATCTAACCGGCACGCCGGCGCGAAGCGATGCGCCAGGTCAGTCTATCGCCGCTCGTCGGTCTCCCGGCGAGCCGCCGGGCGCTTGCTTGCGCCCCTTCCGGACGCGTTCGATACTCGCCGGGCATCCAGGCAGGGAGACGAGCGCCATGACGAGCACGACGAGTCGCGCAGTTGCCGGGGAGAAGAAGCGGGGCACGATGGCCGGGAGCCGCGTCCGGGTCTGGGCCGCGGGACTCGCGGTCGCTACCGCGGCGACGGCAGTGCAGGCCGCGGAGATCAAGCTGCCCGGCCAGATCGCCTGGACTGCCTACGGGACCGGCTCCGCGGGCTACAACCAGTCCGTTGCCATCGGCGCGGCGCTGAAGAACGCCCTCGGGGTGAACCTGCGGGTGCTGCCCGGCAAGAACGACGTCGCGCGCACGGAGCCGCTGCGCCAGGGCAAGGTGCACTTCTCGGCCACCGGGGTCGGCGGGTCGTACATGGCCCAGGAAGGGGTCTTCGCCTTCGGCAAGCGGCGCTGGGGCCCGCAGCCGGTGCGGGTGCTGCTCGCCAACAACGGCGGGTCGATCAACCTCGCGGTCGGCGTCGCCGGCGACGTCGGGGTGAAGGAGTACGCCGATCTCGAGGGCAAGCGGGTCGCCTGGGTCAAGGGCGCGCCGGCATTGAACGTCAACACGACCGCATACCTCGCCTACGCGGGCCTGAGCTGGGACGACGTGGTCAAGGTCGAGTTCGGGGGCTTCGGCGACAGCTGGAAGGGCATGGTCAACGGCCAGGTCGACGCGGCCTTCGCCTCGACCAACTCCGGACGCGCCTACGAGATGGCCGCCTCGCCGCGCGGGCTGGTCTGGCCGCGGATCGACCACGGCAACGAGGCCGGGATCGAGCGGCTCCAGGCGGTGGCGCCCTTCTTCGTGCCCAACGTCGCCAAGGTCGGCGCCAACATCGACGGCGGACCCGGCTACGAGGGCGCCGGCTATGCCTATCCGGTGCTCGTCGCCATGGTCGATCAGGACGAGGAGCTCGTCTACAACATGACCCGCGCGATGGTCGAGCTGTTCGACCGGTACGATGGCAACGCGCCCGGGATCGGCGGCTGGTCCGTCGACGAGCAGAACTTCCAGTGGGTCTCGCCGTTCCACGAGGGGGCGATCCGCTATTACCGCGAGCGGGGACTGTGGAGCGACGCGGCCCAGCAGCACAACGACCGCCTGATCGAGCGACAGGGGGCGCTCGCGAAGGCCTGGGAGGACCTCGAGGCGAGGGGCGTCGCCGACGAGGAGTGGGACGCCGAGTGGGACGCCGCGCGCCGTGCGGCCCTCGCCGCGGGCGGCTTCGGCGTGGTGTTCTGAGCGCGGGGTTGTAGGCGACCCGAGCGCGGACCCGCCGGCAGCGCCGGCGAGGTCCGTGCCGCGCCCGTGGCGAACGCACCGGCCACCAGCCCCGCCCGGACCTCGCGCGAGCCCCGGGGCGCCGCGCGCTGGCTCTTCGTCGTCCTGACGCTCGCGGCGATCGCCCTCTCGGTCCACCAGCTCTTCAACCTGCAGCTCTTCGGCATCGTCCTGCTCGAGGGGCGGTACCTGTACCTCCTCGCCGCGGTCTTCCTGGCGCTCGTGTTCCTCGCCTTCCCCGCCTCGAGGGAGCGTGGCGGCGCCGCCGTGCCGTGGTGGGATCGCGCCCTCGCGCTCGGGGCGCTGGTCGTGTGCGGCTACTTCGCCGCGACTGCCGAGACGTCCCTCGACGAGGGCTGGGAGTACGCCGCGCCGGAGTTCGCGCGCTACGCCTCCCTCGCCCTCTGGCTGCTCGTCCTCGAGGCGGCGAGGCGCACCGGCGGCGCCGTGATCTTCGTGGTCATCGTCGCCTTCTCCCTCTACCCGGTCGTCGCCGACCGGATGCCGGGACCGATCGCCGCCTTCGCCCAGCCCTTCTGGGACGTCGTGCCCTACCACGTGATCTCGTCCGAGAGCGCCTTCGGGATCCCGATGCGCGCCTTCGGAAACCTCGTCGTCGGCTTCATCGTCTTCGGCGCGGTGCTCCAGCGCACCGGCGGCGGGGCATTCTTCAATGATCTGGCCCTCGCTCTCGTGGGCGCCTTTCGCGGCGGGGCGGCGAAGGTCGCGATCTTCGCCTCGGGCTTCATGGGATCGATGTCGGGCTCGGTGATCTCGAACGTGATGACCACCGGCGCGGTGTCGGTGCCGGCGATGAAGCGCACCGGGTTCTCGGCGCGCCACGCGGCGGCGACGGAGGCCTGCGCCTCGACCGGCGGGGTGCTGATGCCGCCGATCATGGGTGCGACCGCATTCGTGATGGCCTCGTTCCTGTCCCGTCCCTACTTCGAGATCGCCCTGGCCGCGGCAATCCCGTCGCTCCTCTTCTACTTCGGGCTGTTCGTTCAGATCGATGCCTACGCGGCGCGCCGCGGGCTCGCCGGCCTCGAGCGCGCCGAGCTGCCGCGCCTCGCCGCGACGCTGCGCGAGGGCTGGAGCTTCCTGCTGGTCTTCGCGCTCCTGGTCTTCCTGATGGTCGCCTTCCGCATCGAGACCCTCGCGCCCTTCTACGCGACCGCCCTGCTGCTGGTCATCAACCAGCTCTCGAAGCGGCACCGCTTCGACGGCGAGAGCGCCGTCGCGATGGTCGTCGGGATCGGCCGGGCGCTGGCCGAGCTGGTCGGCGTGCTCCTCGGCGTGGGGCTCATCGTCGGTGCGTTCTCGGCGACGGGCCTCGCCGGCACCCTGGTCAACGACCTCGTCTTCCTCGCCGGCGGCTCGACCCTGATGCTGCTGGTGATGGGGGCGATCACCGCCTTCGTGTTCGGCATGGGGATGACGGTCACCGCCTGCTACATCTTCCTCGCCGTGGTGCTCGCGCCGGCGCTCACGAAGGCCGGCCTCGACCCGCTCGCGGTGCACCTGTTCATCCTCTACTACGGCATGGTGAGCTACATCACCCCGCCGGTCGCCCTCGGCGCCTTCGCCGCCGCCGCCATCGCCCGCACGGGCCCGATGGGCGCCGGCCTCGAGGCGATGCGCCTCGGCGGCGTCATCTACGTCGCGCCCTTCTTCTTCGTGCTCAACCCGGCGCTCATCGGCCAGGGCACGCCGTGGGAGGTGGTGAGCGTGCTCGCGACGGCGCTCGTCGGGATCTGGCTGCTCGGCTCGGCGCTCCAGGGCTACGTCGCCTTCCTCGGCGTTCCAGGCGCCGGCCTCGCCGGCCTCGCGGCGCGCACCTGCCTCGCCGTCGGCGGGCTCGTCTGCGCGGCGCCGGGGGGCGGTGCGATCGGGCTGTCGCATCTCGCGCTGTCCGCGATCGGGCTCCTCGTCGCGCTGCCCGGGCTCGTGCTCGCCTGGCGAGGCGGGCGGGCTAGGCGTCGGCCTGCGCCTGTGCGAGCATCCCGGGCTCGCTTCCCCGAGCTCGGAGCTGATCATGACCCCTGACGGGCAGCTCGTGGTCGCGGCCGCCGGCCTCGATCACCGCCACATCTACGAGCAGCTCGGCGGCATGCTCGCCGCCGGGGCCCGCTGCAAGGGCTGGTGGACCGAGGGCGAGCCGCAGCCGCTCGAGGGTTTCGTGAAGCGCTTCCCGGATCTACCCCGCGTCGCCGATCGGGACGCGCTCCTCGAGGACCCGGAGGTCGATCTCGTCCTCACCGCGGCGATCCCAGCCGATCGCGCAGCCATCGCGCTCCACGCCATGGAGCACGGCAAGGACGTCATGACCGACAAGCCGGGCTGCACGACCGCGGCGCAGCTCGCGGCGCTGCGCGCGTGCGTGGTGCGGACCGGGCGCATCTGGTCGGTGGACTTCTCCGAGCGCTTCGAGGTGCCGGCGGTCGCCCGGGCCGCGGCGCTCGTCGCCGACGGGGCCGTCGGCCGCGTGGTGCACACCGTCGGCCTCGGCCCGCACCGGCTGAACCGGCACCTGCGCCCGGAGTGGTTCTTCCGCCGCGAGCGCTGCGGCGGGATCCTCTGCGACATCGCCTCGCACCAGATCGACCAGTTCCTCTACTTCACCGGCGCGAGGGACGCGGAGATCGTGCACGCGAGCGTCGGAAACTTCGCCAACCCCGACGACCCCGAGCTCGAGGACTTCGGCGAGCTGGCGCTGCGCTCCGGGGACGCCCAGGGCTACGTGCGCGTCGACTGGTACACCCCCGACGCGCTGCCGAACTGGGGCGACGGTCGCCTGACCATCCTCGGCACCGAGGGCTACATCGAGCTGCGCAAGTACGTCGACGTCGCCGGCCGTGACGGCACCGATCATCTGTTCCTCGTCAACGGCACGCGCTGCGAGCACATCGACGCCTCGGACGAGCCCCTCACCTACTACGCGCGCCTCAGCGCCGACGTCCGCGACCGCACGGAGACCGCGATGGCCACGGCGCACGCGCTGCGGGTCACCGAGCTCGCAATCGAGGCGCAGGGGCGCGCGACGCGGCTCGGCCACCTTGCCTGAGGGCGCGGTCCACACGGTTGCGGTCGTCGGCGCCGGGATCGGGGCCGAGCACGTGGCCGGCTACGGCGAGCTCCCGGACCGGTTCCGGGTCGCGACGATCTGTGATCTCGATGCCGGCCGCGCAGCGATGCTCGCGCGCCGGGTGCCCGGCTGCGTCGTCGCCACCGACGTCGACCTGGTCCTCAGGGACCCCTCGATCGACGTCGTCGACGTCTGCGTGCCGCCGTCGCTGCACGCCGAGCTCGCGCGCCGGGCGCTGGCGGCCGGCAAGCACGTGGTGTGCGAGAAGCCGCTCGCCGGCTCGCTCCGCGCCGTGGATCGGCTCATCGCCGACGCCCGGGCCGCGGGCCGGATCCTCGCGCCGGTCTTCCAGTACCGCTACGGCCCGGGCATGGCGGGGCTGCGCGCCCTGCGCGCCGCGGGGCTCGCGGGCCGCCCGCAGGTCGCCTCGCTCGAGACCCACTGGGACCGCGGCGCCGACTACTACGCCGTGCCCTGGCGCGGCACCCGCGCCGGGGAGCTCGGCGGCGCGGTCCTCGGCCACGCGATCCACATCCACGACCTGCTGAGCGAGGCGATGGGCCCGGTCGCACGGGTCCTGGCCCTGACCGCGACCCGGGTCAACGACATCGAGGTCGAGGACTGCGCGGCGCTCGCCTTCGAGCTCGAAGGCGGCGCCCTCGCGAGCTCCTCGATCACCCTGGGCGCGGCCGGTAACGTCACCCGGCTGCGTTTCTGCTTCGAGCACGTGACGGTCGAGAGCGGCCTCGAGCCCTATCGCCCGGCGAGCGTGCCCTGGACCTTCAGGGCCCGCGACCCGGCCCGCCAGGGCGCCGTCGACACCGCCGTCGCTGGCGCCCTCGCCGGTCCCGCCGCCTTCGCCGGCTTCTTCGCCGAGCTGCACCGGGCTCTGGTCGGGGAGCGCGCCGCCGCGCCCCTGACCGCCGCCGGCCGGCGCTCGATCGAGCTGGTCACCGCGATCTATCGTGCTGCGCGCCAAGGTCAGGCAGTATGTTTGCCGGTCCGCGCGCAGGACCCGGACTACGACGGCTGGGGGCGTGCGAGCGCGGCCGGCTGAGCGTGCGGTGCTGCGCGCGGCCTGAAGGCCGCCGCTCGTCACTGACGATTTCGCTGTCACATTTCTCACGTGCGGCATGCAGGCCGCCGAAGAGCCGCCCTTCGGCGCCTGCCACAACAAACCGACACGGCCACGAGGAGGAAGCCATGAGAGGTAGAGCACTCGCAACGATCGCCGCTGGCGTGATGTCCTTCGCGCTCGCAGCCGGCAGCGCGCTGGCGCAGACCACGGTGCGCATCACCTGGTACAACGACGGCAACGAGGGGGAGGTCGTGCGCGACCTTCTCGACCGCTTCGAGCAGCGCAACCCCGACATCAAGGTGATCGTGGACACCGTCGCCTACAAGGCGATCCTCGAGAGCCTGCCGGTGCAGCTCGCCGCCGGCGAGGGCCCGGACATGGCCCGCGTCACGGATCTCGGCGGCCTCGCCAAGCACTACCTCGACCTCACCCCGCACCTCGAGGACCCGGCCTACTGGGAGGAGAGCTTCGGGCCGTTCCTGAAGTGGCTGCGCCTGCCCGGCGACAGCAAGTCCATCCCGGGCTTCATGACGCAGCTCACGGTCACCGGCCCCTACGTCAACAAGACCTTGTTCGAGCAGGCCGGGGTCGCCTTGCCCGGCGAGGGCGCGACCTGGGACGACTGGGCGAAGGCCTCCGTGGAGGTCGCGAAGAAGACCGAGGTGCCGATCCCGCTCGCCTTCGATCGCTCTGGCCACCGCGTCTCCGGCCCCGCGATCTCCATGGGCGCGAAGTACTTCGACTCGAAGGGTGAGCCCGCGCTCGTCGACGACGGCTTCAAGGCGATGGCACAGCGCCTCTACGACTGGCACCAGGACGGCACCATGGCCAAGGAGCTCTGGGGCTCGGTCTCCGGCTCCCAGTACCTCGGCGCCAACGAGGACTTCGGCAACGCCCAGGTCGTCATGTACATGAGCGGCTCGTGGCAGATCTCGCAGTTCTCGGACCAGATCGGTGACGCCTTCGACTGGTGGGCGGTGCCGGCGCCCTGCGGGCCGGCCGCCTGCACGGGCATGCCCGGCGGCGCTGCGCTCGTCGCGCTCAAGACCTCGAAGAACCCCGAGGCGACGGCCAAGGTCATGCAGTATCTCGCGAGCCCCGAGGTGCTCGGCGAGTTCTACGGGCGCACGCTCTTCGTCCCGGCGCACCTCGGCCTCAGCAAGTCGGGTGTGGACTTCGAGACCGACAACCCCCTCGCCAAGCACGCCCTCGAGACCTTCGCGGGCGCGGTGCCGGGGATCTCGCCGGTCGCCTTCGACCTGCAGGGCTACGTCTACAACCGCGTGATGTTCAACGCGATCATCAGCCGCCTGGGCCAGGCGATCGTCGGCGAGATGACCCTCGACGAGGCGTACAAGCGCATGGAGCAGGACATCGAGCAGCAGATCGCGGAGAAGAAGCGCGGCGGCTGACGCGCGAGGAGTGGCCAGGTCGCCTGCCCCGCGCTAGGGGCGGGCCACCCGGTCGAAGGCCGCCGCATGACCGAGCCGCCCACAGCCGGTCCGGCAACTGGCGCCGGGCCCGCGCCCGGCGAGCGTCTCGCCGCGCTCGCAGGCTGGCCCGTGCGCGTGGCGATGCAGGCGCTCGACGTGCCGATGCGCGCGTTGCAGCGCCTCGTCGGCATCGGCGGCATGCCCTATCTGTTCCTGGTGCCGAACCTCATCTTCTTCGGCACCTTCGTCATCGTCCCGCTCTTCATCAGCTTTGCTTACTCGGTGAGCGGCGGCACCGAGCTCTACATGAGCGAGCGCCCCTACGTCGGCGCCCAGCAGTACGGCTTCCTCCTCGACTGCGAGGACGTCACCGACGTCTCGACCTGCCGCGAGGACCGGTTCTGGCGCGGGATCTACAACACCATCGTCTTCGTCACCTTCCAGGTCGGATTCATGGTGCTGTTCTCGCTCATCACCGCCCTGGTGCTGAACCGCAAGATCCGCGGACGTGGCTTCTTCCGATCGGTGTTCTTCTTCCCGGTGCTGCTCTCGCCGGTGGTGGTCGCGCTCATCTGGAAGTGGATCCTGCTCCGCGACGGGCTGCTCAACGCCCTGATCACGAGCCTCGGCGGAGAGAAGATCCTGTTCTTCGTCGACCCGACCTGGGCGATGTTCTGGGCGATCTTCGTCTCGATCTGGGCCCACATGGGCTTCTACACGCTGATCCTCCTGGCCGGCCTCCAGGCGATCCCGCCGGACCTTTATGAAGCGGCCGAGATGGACGGGACGCCGCGATGGCGGGCGTTCTGGCGCATCACGACGCCGTTGTTGTGGCCGACGATGCTGGTCGTGCTCGTTTTGTCCTTGATCAAGTCGGTGCAGACCTTCGACGAGGTG
>CAJIAT010000350.1_pt1 | contig 17788 bp, 14 predicted proteins | sample 9199161 | NCBI WGS metagenome assembly CAJIAT01 (sample SAMEA7708281, study PRJEB35096) | sediment metagenome | biome: marine neritic benthic zone biome [ENVO:01000025]; feature: sediment [ENVO:00002007]; material: shallow marine sediment [ENVO:03000034] sea grass bed [ENVO_01000059] ... | reverse complement strand
GTCGGCGTGCCGATGCTGCGCAACAACGGTCGGGTCAGCGACGAGAACTTCTCGCCGGACATGATCCGCCCGCCGGGATCGGTGGCCGAGGCGGAGTTCCTCGAGCGCTGCATCAAGTGCGACCAGTGCATCAACGCCTGCCCGACCAACGTGCTCCAGCCGGCAACGCTCAAGGAGGGCGGGATCGAGGCGCTGTGGACGCCGGTGATGAACTTCAACATCGCCCACTGCCAGCTCAAGTGCACGCTGTGCTCGGAGGTGTGCCCGACGGGCGCCATCCGCGAGATCTCCGTCGCCGAGAAGCTCGGCGAAGGGCAGTACGCGAGCCAGGGCCCGGTGCGCCTCGGCACCGCGTTCATCGACACCACGCGCTGCCTGCCCTGGGCGAACGACATCCCCTGCGTGGTGTGCGAGGAGGTGTGTCCGGTCGCGCCGAAGGCGATCCAGGCGATCGACGAGGAGGTGAGGGACGTGTTCGGCAACATGGTGGTGCTGAACAAGCCCTTCATCGTCCCCGATCTGTGCATCGGCTGCGGGATCTGCCAGGCCGAGTGCCCGGTGCAGGACCGTCCCGCCGTCTACGTCACCGCCGTCGGCGAGAGCCGCTCGGCCGAGCGCAAGCTGCTGCTGCGCTCGCGCACGCCGGCCAAGCCGGTGTAGCTGATTTCCAGGAGAGCTCAGCGATGAAGGATACGGACCAGGGCCGACGCAGCTTCTTGAAGACCGGTCTCTCGGCGACCGCGGTGGGCGCGAGCGGACTCTCGCTGCCAGCCTCCAGCGAGGAAGCGATGCGCCTCGCGGACTCCCACGCGATGCCGATGCGTCCCCTCGGGCGCACCGGGCTCGAGGTGCCCATCATCCACCTCGGCACGTCGCAGCGTCTGGACCCGAGGTACGACAAGGTCATGCACCGCACCTTCGCCGCGGGAGCGCGATGGTTCGACACCGCGCTCTCCTACGGCTGGGGCTCCTCGCACAAGGCGATCAAGAACTTCCTGACGCAGATCGACGATCGCAAGAGCCTCATGCTGACGTCCAAATCGGGCAGCGGCAGCGTGCGCGGCCTCACCAAGGGTCTCGACGAGGCCCTCGATGAGCTCGCCACCGACTACCTCGACGTCTTCCTCATGCACGGCATCGATGACGAGCGCATGCTCGGGCCGGAGTTCATCAGGGCCGGCGAGAAGTTCCGCTCATCAGGCAAGACGCGCCTGTTCGGCTTCTCCTGCCACGACGGCAACGTCGCAGGGCTGCTGAACGAGGCTGCCCGGGTCGGCGGCATCGACGTGATCCTGTTCCGATACAACTTCCGTCGCTACGGCGAGCGGGAGCTCAACGTCGCCATCGACGCGGCGCACAAGGCCGGGATCGGGCTGCTGGCGATGAAGACGCAGGGCTCCGTGCCGCGCGATCTGGAAGCGGTCGTCGACTTCAAGTCCAAGGACTACACCCTCGGCCAGGCGAAGCTGAAGTCCGTGTGGGCCGACGAGCGGATCGCCTCGATCTGCTCGGAGATGGACAGCGTGCGCATGGTGCGCGAGAACATCACCGCGGCGAAGACCGAGACCCCGCTCACCGCGGGCGACGCGCACCAGCTCAACCAGCTCGCCGCGCTCACGGCGAGCTATGCCTGCAACGGCTGCTCGCATCTGTGCGAGCGCGCCGCGGGGGGCGACGTCGCGATCGCCGCGCCCCTGCGCTATCTCATGTACTACGAGAGCTACGGCAAGCGCGCCCGCGCCCGCGAGCTCTACGGCGAGATCCCCGCCGGGCGCCGCGAGGCGAGTGCCGAGGCGCTCGCGGCGGCGGGCGCCGTGTGCCCGCAGGGGATCGACATCCCAAGCAGGCTCGCCGAGGCGAAGACGGTGCTCGCCTGACCCTCCGGGTCCGCGGCCGGATGGCGATCGAGGTCAAATCCGACCTCGTTGCCCGCGCCGAGGACGCCACGCCGGTCGTGGGGCGCGGTAACATTGGTCGTCGCCGAGGATCGCGACGGGTCACGCCGCGTCTACCGCAGCTACGCCGGCTACTGAGGCGCTGCGGCGAGCGGCCCCCACCGAGACCGATCGAGCGACGAGGCCTCGACCGAGCTCCGGGACTCACGGCGGGCTGACGCCGAGACGCGCCGCGAGCGAGCGCAGCTTCTCCCATGTCTCCTCCTCGATGACGATCCCGTCGCGGCGCCGCTCCTCGGCGTGCCGGTGCTCGATCTCGCCGGGGTAGAGCACCTCGCCGACGCCGGCGGCAGATGGCGTGTCCTTGAGATAGGCGGCGAACTCGGCCACCTCGCGGCGGAAGGTCGTCAGATCGCGGAACGCATCGACCTTGAAGCAGGCGAAGAAGCACCCGTCGTTGTGCGGGCCGGCCGGGTTCACGCCGAAGCCGAGACCGGTGAGCAGCGCGGAGAGGATCTCGACCGCGGCCGACAGGCCATAGCCCTTGTGCCCCTCGTTGCCGCCGAGCGGCAGGAGCACGCCGCCGCGGTCGTAGGCGTCCGGGTCCGTCGTCGGATTGCCGTCGGCGTCGATGATCCAGCCTTCCGGAATCGCCTGCCCGCGCGCCTGCGCCAGCCGGATCTTGCCCGCGGCGACGCTCGAGGTAGCCATGTCGATGACGAAGGGGCCGTCGAGATCGGAGGGCATCGCCAGGGCGATGGGGTTCGTGCCGAGGCGCGCCTCGCGGCCGCCGAAGGGCGCGACGTGCTTGGCGGTGCGCCCCGAGTCCGCGGTCATCAGGCCGATGAGCCCCGCTTCCGCGGCCATGATCGGATACACCGACAGGCGCCCGACGTGGCTCTGACGCCGGACCGTGGTCGCGGCGACGTTCGCCTTCATCGCCTTGTCGATGGTCATCCGCATCGCCCGCTCCGACACGACGTAGCCGAAGCCCCAGTGCCCGTCGACGACCGTCGTGGTATCGCTCTCGTCGACGATCTCGAAGGGCGCGCCGGGAACGATGTGGCCCTGCTCGATGCGATCGATGTATACGGGGATCTGGATGACGCCGTGGGAGTCGTGGCCGGCGAGGTTCGCCGCGACGCTCAGACGTGCGACGGTCTGCGCCTCGGCGAGCGGCGTGCCGGCGCCCACGAGCAGGTCACACACGAGGGCTTCGAGGCGAGCAGCGGGCACGGTGGGCATCTCGGCATCCTGTCTTCGGGGCGAAGCGGGACGAGGATACATGCCCGGCACGGCGGCGACGCGGGCAACGACGCACGCAAGCCGCCGCGACCCTCGTCGACGTCGGCCGAGGTCGAGCGCTTCGCCGAGGGCACGGACGTGGTGGTGCACTCTGTGATCCACCCGGTCATGGGTCCGGACCAGGGGAGCGGATTCCCGCCGCCGATCTACTGCCGGCAGAGCACGGCGACCGACCTCGGCGCGATGGCCGCCCGCGCCGGTGCGAAGCACCTCGTGCTCACGCACCTCACCCCGCCGATGAACGCGCCGCGTCAGGCTCCCTTCCCGATTCCCGGCGGCGGCGTCACCGAGGCCGACTACGTGCAGGCGGCCCGGGGCGGCGGCTTCACCGGCAACGTGCTGGTCGGGACCGATCTCGCGATGCTGGAGTTCCCCGCGAAGTAGGGTCGGGCTGCGGCCCGCAGGTCCCACTGAATTAGGAGAGGAGCCGCCGGCGAGAAGGCGTCACGGTTCGCGCAGTCCCCATACCGCCGGGCCGAGGGGCTCGAGTTCGCGACCGGGGTCGCCGGGCTTCTTCCCGTAGCGCAGGAGCTGGATCAGGTCCGAGCTGACACGGGGGTTGGTGGTGAAGTACACGTGTCCGAAGCGGTCGGTCGCGTCGCCGTCGTGGATGATGACGTCGAGTCGCCCCCACTTCGCCGCGTCCCGCTTGAACTCCGCGTCGAGCGAGTCGGCGGAGACCTGGCCCATGCGCACGCTGCTGCGGAAGATGAGCCTGGAGGCGACGAGGGCCTTGTCCCCCGGGGAGGAGTAGATCGTCAGGCGGCCGGATATCCCAGACGGCAGCCGCTGTGAAGGCCAGTGGGTGAGCATGTCGGGGTCCGAGGTGAAGACCTGCATGCGCTGCCCCATGACCTCGCGGTCGACGTCGGGCGCCATCAGCACCACGTTGCCGATCCTGAAGCGCGCCGCCGGCTCGTCACCGTAGACCACCGCCTCGAGCACGAGCTGGCGCAGCGCCGACGTCAGCAGGTCCGCGCCCCGGCTGTGTGCGAGCAGGTCGATCGACCCCACGCCCGGCGTGGCTGCGATTGCTCGAAGCGCCCGCACGAGGCGGTTGGTGGCGATCTCGGCGGACTCGGTCGCGGCGGCGTAGGACGTGAAGAAGTCGCCGCTCACCGACGCCGGCCAGGTGAAGAAGGCGCAGACGTCCTTTCGGCCGAGGAAGTGGCAGAGCTCGGCTGCCGTGTAGGCGGCCGTCGAGAAGGTCTCGTTGAACCCGTGCACGTACAGCACCACCCGCCTCGTGCTCGACAGCGCGAGGCGCCGCCCGATCTCGGCCTGGAGCGCCGCGCGGGCCTCGCCGTGGAGGCGGACGGACTCGGCCGAGCGCCGCAGGCCCTGCGCGTCCGCCTCGAGGCGATACGGCTCGACCGGGAACCGGCCGACCTCGCGAACCGGGCCGAGCTCGAGATTCACGGGGACCGTGCGCTCTCCGAGCCGACTCTGGCGCTCGAGCGCTCCCCAGTCGAGCGCCGGCACCATCTCGACCACCGCCGAGCCGAAGATGATCTGGCGCGAGCGGTCCTCACCGTACGGCTCGACCGTCTCGCCGCCCGGCGCGTCGTTCGCGGCGCGGCGCTCGGCCGGGTCCTCGGGGCTGCGGTCGGTCACGAAGAGCAGGTCCACGCCCGTTCTGCGTCGCTCCGCGGGCGTGTCCGCGAACGGGTCGACGCCGCCCGGCTCGCCGTAGATGGCGGGCGTCGGCATCAGCGGCCGCGCGGTGGTGCATCCGGCGAGCGTCGACGCGGCGAGGAGGAGGCAGGCGAACCGCGGGGAGGTGCACTTCATCGAGGCGGCTGGCGGCCCTCTGGCCTGCGCGTTGCGAGAAGGCATTATAGGGCACCGGCGGCACCCCGATTCCCCGATGGTGGTCCCGTGACGACGGAGAAGTGTCGCCCGCAGTGAAGGGGCCAACGAGGTGCGCGATGAGAGGTACGTCGTGAAAGAGCGGCACGCGCAGGATCGGCGCTCCCGGGTGGCGCGGCTCGCATGCTGGCGCGGTGCGGTGGACGTCGAGCCCCTCGGCGGCGGGATCACCAACGTGAACTTCACCGTCGACGACGCCGGCGAGCGCTTCGTGGTGCGCCTCGGCGACGACATCCCCGTGCACGGGATCTCGCGCGCGAGCGAGCTCGCCGCCGCGCGCGCGGCGCACGCGGCGGGGATCGGCCCGGAGATCGTCCACGCCGAGCCGGGCGCGTTGGTGATGCGATTCGTGTCCGGGCGAACGCTAGAGCCCCGGGACGTCGCTGCGAACCTCGAGCGCATCGTACCCGTGATCGTGCGCTGCCACCGGGAGATCCCGCGCCACTTCCGCGGGCCGACGCCGATGTTCTGGGTGTTCCAGGTGGTGCGCGACTACGCGGCGACGCTGCTCGCCGACGGCAGCCGCCTCGCGGGCGAGGTGCGCCGCTACGTCGAGACGGCGGCTCGTCTCGAGGCCGCGGTCGGTGCGATCGACGTCGTCTTCGGACACAACGATCTGCTCGCCGCGAACCTCATCGACGACGGCGAGCGGATCTGGCTCCTCGACTGGGAGTACGCGGGGTTCGGCAGCCCGCTCTTCGACCTCGGCGGGCTCGCGTCGAACAACGAGCTCGACGAGAACCGTGAGCGGTGGCTGCTCGAGCGCTACTTCGAGCGCCCCGCCGGCGACGCGCTGCTCGCGCGCTACGGCGCCATGAAGTGCGCCTCGCTGCTGCGCGAGAGCATGTGGAGCATGGTCTCGGAGCTGCACTCGACGCTCGACGTCGACTACGTCGCCTACACCGAGGAGAACCTCGAGCGCTTCGAGCGCGCCCTGGCGGCGCTGGAGACGTCGTGAGAGCCCGCGGCCAGGACCACTCGAAGGCGTGTCCGTGAGCGTCCTGCCCTCCCACGCGCGCGCGGTCGTCATCGGCGGCGGCATCGTCGGCTGCTCGGTCGCTTACCACCTCGCGCGGCTCGGCTGGCGCGAGACCGTGCTCGTCGAGGCGCATCGCTTCAGCGCCGGCAGCACGCACCACGCGGCGGGGCTGGTCGGGCAGCTGCGCAGCTCCGCGAGCATCACCCGCCTCCTCGGCGACTCCGTCGCGCTCTACGATTCACTCGAGGCCGAGACCGGTCTCGCGACCGGCTGGAAGATGAACGGAGGGCTGCGCCTCGCCTGCTCCCGCGAGCGCATGACCGAGCTCGAGCGCCAGGCGACCACGGCGCGCAGCTTCGGTCTCGAGATGCACCTGCTCTCGCCCGCCGAGGCGCGCGATCTCTGGCCGCCGATGGACGTCGCGGACGTCGTCGGCGCGGCGTTCCTGCCGACCGACGGCCAGGCGAGCCCGTCGGATCTCACCCAGGCCCTCGCGCGCGGCGCGCGCATGCACGGGGCGACGCTCGTCGAGTCGTGCCGGGCCGTCGAGGTCGTCATCGGCGAGGGCCGCGTGGGCGCGGTCGTCACCGAGCACGGGACGGTGGCGACGGAAGTCGTGGTGAACTGCGCCGGGCAGTGGGCGCGCCAGCTCGCCGCGGCGAGCGGCGTGAACGTGCCGCTGGTCTCGGTGCAGCACCAGTACCTCGTCACCGAGCCCATCGACGGGGTGACCGGCGACCTGCCGACGCTCCGCGACCCTGACCGGCTGACCTACTACAAGGAGGAGGTCGGCGGCCTGGTCATGGGTGGCTACGAGCCGGACCCGATCGGCTGGGCCCCGGACGGCGTCCCCGAGGACTTCCACTTCCAGCTCCTCGACTCCAACTGGGAGCATTTCGAGTCGATCATGGCGCTCGCCCTCCCGCGGGTGCCGGCGCTCGAGCACGTTGGCGTGAAGCAGCTCCTGAACGGCCCGGAGAGCTTCACCCCGGACGGCAGCTTCGTCCTCGGCGAGGCGCCGGAGCTGGGCGGCTACTTCGTCGGCGCGGGCTTCAACGCCTTCGGCATCGCCTCGGCGGGCGGCGCCGGCAAGGCGCTCGCCGAGTGGATCGTCGGCGGCGAGCCGCCCTGCGATCTCTGGCCCGTCGACATCCGGCGCTTCGGCCCGGTGCACCGCGACCTCGAGCGGGTGCGCGCGCGCACCCACGAGCTCTACGGCAAGCACTACGCCGTGAGCTGGCCCGCCGCCGAGCACGCGAGCGCACGCGGCGCACGGCGCTCCCCGCTCTACCCGCTGCTGCGCGAGGCCGGCGCGTGCTTCGGCGAGAAGCTCGGCTGGGAGCGCGCGAACTGGTTCGCGCCGGCCGGCGTCGAGCCGCGAGACGAGCCGAGCTTCGGGCGTGCGAGCTGGTTCGAGCACGTCGGCGCGGAGCACCGCCGCGTGCGCGAGCACGTGGCGGTCTTCGACCAGAGCTCCTTCGCCAAGTTCGAGATCGTCGGCCCCGATGCCGAGCGTGCGCTGCAGTGGCTGTGCGCGAACGACGTCGGCCGGCCGCCGGGCTCGGTCGTCTACACCTCGCTCCTGAACCGGCGCGGCGGTATCGAGTGCGATCTGACCGTCACGCGCCTGGCGCAGGACCGCTACTACGTCGTCACCGGCACCGGATCGGCGACCCGCGACCGGGACTGGATCGAACGTGGCATCGAACGTGGAATCGGCCACGGCACCCATGGCGGCTTGCGCGCGAAGCTCGTCGAGGTGACCGAGGCGCTCGCGGTCCTCTCGCTCATGGGGCCGAGCGCGCGCGCGGTGCTCGAGCGCGCGACGGGCGATCCCGTCGACGACGCGGCGCTGCCCTTCGCCTCGGCGCGCGACATCCGGATAGGCAACGCCAAAGTCCGCGCGCTGCGCCTCAGCTACGTCGGAGAGCTCGGCTTCGAGCTCCACGTGGCGCGTGACGCGGCGAGCAGCGTGTACCGGTCGCTGATGCGCGCCGGGGCCGATCTCGGGATCGGCAACGCCGGCTACCGCGCCATCGAGAGCCTGCGCCTGGAGTGCGGGTACCGCGCCTGGGGCTCGGACCTGACGCCCGATCACACACCGCTCGAGGCTGGGCTCGGCTGGGCGGTGAAGCTCGACGGCGCGCACGACTTCCTCGGCCGTGGAGCCCTCGAGGCGCAGCGCAGCGCCCCGCTCACCCGCCGCCTCGCGGGCTTCACGGTGGACGACGACACGGTCACCCTGCTCGGGCGCGAGACGGTCTACCGCGACGGCGAGCGTGTCGGCTGGCTGACGAGCGCAGGCTACGGCCACTCGGTCCGACTCGGGATCGGCTACGGCTACGTGCACGACGCCGCCGGCGTCGACCGGCGATACCTCGAGTCCGGCACCTACGAGCTCGAGGTGGCGACCCGCCGCATCCCGGCGCAGCTCACCCTGCGCCCGCCCTCCGCCCGCCGGGCCCGGGCCAACTCGAGTGATTGCAAGAGCTGAGGAAGGATCCGCTGGCGCGGTCGCACGGGAGCTCAGAGCCTAGCCCGGCGCCGTGGGCGACGAGGAGGCGCTCCATCTCGCGGTTGCCGACCCGGCGGGCGGCCTCGAGGGGGGTGCCGCGGTAGGAGCCGGTCGCACGGCTCACGGCGTGCACGTCGGCGCCGGCCTCGAGCAGCGTGCTGGCGACCTCGACGTGACCCTGCGCCGCGGCGGCGTGGAGCGGCGTGATCCCGGCCATGCCCGGTTCGCTCACGTCGGCGCCGTTGTCGAGCAGCAGGGCGACGACCGCCTCGTGCCCCCGCAGCGCGGCGTAGAAGAGCGGCGTCGACCCGCGCCGGTCCTCGCAGTCGACACAGGCCCGGGCCGCGATCAGCAGCCGCACCGACTCCGCGTGGCCGGCGCTGGCCGCGATGTGAATGGGGCGGCTCGCGTTGGTGATCCTCTCGTGACGGTCGACGTCACCGCCGCGCTCGATGAGCAGCGCGAGCACCGGGTCGCGCCCCTGACCGGCGGCGACGTGCAGGGGCGAGCCGTCGGCGACGCTCTCCAGGTCAGGGTCGGCGCCGGCCTCGAGCAGGATGTCGGCCGTCTCCAGATCTCCGCGATACGCGGCCCGGTGCAGGGCAGTCGAGCCGTCCGGCGAGAGCGCGTTCGGGTCCGCGCCGTGGTCGAGCAGGTAGAGGACGATGTCGCGGTGCCCGCGCACGGTGGCGTGCTGGAGCGCCGTCCCGGCCCGGTCCTGGGCATCGAGGGGCGCGCCGCCCTGCACCAGCCGCTGGACCTGCGCGAGATCGCCGCCGCGCGCGGCATCCTGGAGCGGCCCGCCGCGGGCATGGGGGCCGAGGGCGAGCGCGGCCGCGAGCAAGAGGAGCGATGTGTACCGCATCGCGAGGTCCCTCTCCGCGGCCGGCGTCAGATGACGTGAAGGTATCGCAGCGCCGGCCGATGGGAAAGGGCCTCGTGGCGCTCCGGCCGTATCGTCGCGCGATGCGCGAGCGCGGTGCACGGCGCCCTGTCGATCGACCAGCTACCATCCCTGATGGTTGAGTCGAGGCGAGGCCGCGATGGGCAGGTCCGGCGACGGAGCGGGGAAGCGCTGGGGACTGGTGCTCTCGGGCGGCGCGGCCTGTGGCCTCGCCAACATCGGCACCGTCGCGGTGCTCGAGGACGCGGGGCTGCGCCCCCACTGCGTCGCCGGCAGCAGCATGGGTGCGATCGTCGCCGCGCTCTACGCGCTCGGCCACCCGAGCGCCGTGCTCGCCGACGTCGCCGCGAGCCTCGCCCCGCTGAGCGTGGTCGGGCTCAGCGACATGCCGCTGCGCCAGGGCCTGCACGGAGGCCTGCTGAGCCAGCAGCTCGACGAGCACCTCAGACCGCTCGTGGGCGACGCGCGGATCGGCGAGTGCGCGATTCCCTTCGTGTGCGTCGCCGGCCGGGTCCTCTCGCCGGTGCGCTGGGAGCTGCTGCTGCTGCCAGGCTTCGTCGACCACGTGCGCGAGCGCATCGAGCTGCACGTCTTCGGCCCGGAGACGCCGGTGCTGGACGCGCTGCGCGCCTCGAGCGCGATCCCCGTCGTCTTCTCACCGGCGGAGGTCGACGGCGTGCAGTACGTCGATCTGGTCCACTTCGGCCCGATCCCGTCGCGATCGCTGCGCAGGGTCCACGGGCCGGAGGTCGTCGTGGCGACGGACACCCAGCCGCGCTACGACCACATCGAGCCGTGGATGCCGGGTCCGCTGCGCTCGTTCCTCGCCGCCGGTCGCGAGGAGACCGAGCGCAGCATCGCGGCCTGCGACGTCATGATCCGTCCGGAGCTACCGGCCTCGATGCTGCGCTTCGACCTCGGCCAGGCCTTCGCCGAGGCCGGACGGGTGGCGACCGAGGCGAAGCTCGGCGAGATCCGCAGCGCGCTCGACGGCGCGGCCGATCGGCCGTGAGCGCTCAGCAGCAGCGATGCTCCTCGGTGAGCCCGTCCGGGCCACCGATCACGACCAGCAGGTCGTCGGTGCGATGGCGTACCGTGACCACGAACGACCGATCGTCCTCGCCGCGCCGATAGCAAACGCGCATGAAGCCCACGGCGCGGCAGCCGTCCGGGTCCCAACCCTCGGGCGTCGCAGGGCAGCGCCCGTCGCGCTCGCAGGTGGCCAGCGCCTCCTGCGCGAGGGCCCGGCCGAGCGCATCGGCCTCGGCGCGATGGCGCTCCGTCACGAGTGTGGTCACGACGGCCGCGACGACGAAGATCGCGAGGGTCGCGGCCGGCCGGATGGCGCGACTCGGGCGCGGCGCGCGGACTTGCTCGGACTCGCGCCGCCGGGCGAGTGCGATGCGCACGAGGGACATCGAGGACGCCAGGGCGGCGAAGGCGCCGACCAGCCACAGCATCAGCGCGAACGCGTCGAAGGGCAGGCCCACCAGCACGAGCATGGGCAGGGGAGGCACGATCTGGCCGGCCCACGCCAGAGCCCGGCGAGCGCGGCTCACCACGCTCCGCCTCTCGCCAGGCCCCGGCGTACTGGATTGCGGGCCACGATGAGGCCGATCGACAAGGTCTCCTCCCGCCTCCAGGCCGCGATTCGACCACGCCCGACGACGGGTACAGCCCTGCGGCCTGCCGCCGCGGGGCGCCGTTGGCTGCGCGCACGCTCGCGGCGTGGCTCCCGCCCGAGCGCCGACGTCGTGACAGGCCTCGGGCGGCGCTGGCATTTCACCTTCGATCTGGCATAGTGCCACGAGCCGGAGCGACGGACCCGCCAAGAGGTCAAGAGCCCGAAACGGCGACGCCAGGCCACCCACAACACCCGCTCGAGGCGGCGGGCGCCTGCGGGGAGTGAGCCGAGCGCGGCCGGTCGAGGCTTCCGACGCCCGGCCCCTGGCTCTCGCCAGGGCGGACCGGAGGAGGAAGCGAGTGGCCCTGCTCGAGATGCGTGGCATTGCCAAGCACTTCGGTGCGATCGAGGCGCTGCGCGGCGTGGATCTCGCGCTCGAGCCGGGCGAGGTGCTCGGCCTCATGGGCGACAACGGCGCCGGCAAGTCGACCCTGGTCAAGATCATCGCCGGCAACTTTCCGCCGTCCGAGGGCGATTTCGAGCTCGACGGCTCCTCGTGCCACTTCCACAAGCCCCGTGACGCGCAGGCGCGTGGCATCGAGATCGTCTACCAGGATCTCGCCCTCTGCGACAACCTCACCGCGGCAGCGAATGTCTTCCTCGGGCGCGAGCAGAAGAAGAAGGTCGGCCCGTTCCGCTACCTCGACTTCGCCGGCATGTACCAGCGGGCCGGCGAGCTCTTCGCGGAGCTGAAATCCGAGACCCGCCCGCGCGATCTCGTCAAGCAGATGTCCGGAGGTCAGCGCCAGGCCGTCGCCATCGCGCGAACGCGCCTGTCGGAGCCGAAGATCGTCCTCATGGACGAGCCCACGGCCGCGATCAGCGTGCGCCAGGTCGCAGAGGTGCTCGACCTCATCCGGCGCCTGCGCGACCAGGGTATCGCCATCATCCTCATCAGCCACCGCATGCCGGACGTCTTCACCGTCTGCGACCACGTCGCCGTGCTGCGCCGTGGCCAGAAGGTCGCGGAGAAGCGCATCGACGAAACGTCCCCGGAGGAGGTCACGGGGCTGATCACGGGCGCGATCGAGAGCGCCTGACGGCGCGGCGAGGAAGCCGAATGAGCACGACCACGAGCAGCGTCGCGATCGAGGACATCACCGGCCTCCAGGAGCGTAGCGCGCTCGCGAACATGGTGGCCAACCAGGCGTTCTGGGTGAGCATCGCCGTCGCGTTGATCTGTCTCGCGACGGCGTACCAGCAGCCGGACACGTTCGCGACCAAGGCGAACTTCTTCAACGTCACGCGTAACTTCGCGGCGATCGGCATCATGGCGATGGGCATGACGGCCGTGATCATCACCGGCGGGATCGATCTCTCCGTCGGCTCGGTGATGGCCTTCGTCGCGATCGTCGCGGCACGACTGCTCGAGGCCGAGCACTCGTGGTACGTCGCCTACGCGGCAGGCCTCAGCGTCGGCGCGGCGGTCGGCTTCGTCAACGGCAGCCTCATCGCCTGGGTCAAGCTACCGCCGTTCGTGGTCACCCTCGGCATGCTCTCGATCGCGCGCTCGCTCGCGATCGTCACGTCCGAGAACCGCGTGATCTACAAGCTCGGCCCGGACGGCCCGACCTTCAAGACGATCGGTGGCGGCCAGGTCGAGCTGCCCTGGTACGACGGCACCGCGCTCGCGCTGTCACACCTGTTCGTGGTGCTGATCGTGCTCGCGATCGCGACGGGCATCGTGCTGCGCACGACCGCCTGGGGACGTCACGTGTTCGCCATCGGCGGAAACGAGAGCGCCGCGCGCCTCACGGGGATCCCCGTCGACCGGGTCAAGATCCAGGCCTACGTGTTCTGCAGCCTGTGCGCGGCGCTCGCGGCGCTGATGATGGCGGGCTGGCAGGGCTCGGCGAGCAACGGCATGGGCAAGACCTACGAGCTCTACGTGATCGCCGCAACGGTCATCGGCGGCGCCAACCTCATGGGCGGCAAGGGCAGCGTGTTCGGCGCATTCGTCGGCGCGGCCCTGATCTTCCTCATCCGCAACAGCCTGATCATGTTCGGTATCGACGCGAACTGGTACGACATGTTCGTCGGGCTGTTCATCATCTTCGCGGTGCTGCTCGAGCGGCTCCGCGCGAGGTCCTCGGGCTGACACCCCGGGCATATCCAAGAGCCACATCCAAGAAACGTAAAAGGAGGAGTCATTCGATGAACAAGCTCATGTTGACGACCGCGGCCGCGACGCTGCTCGGCACCGCCGGCCTCGTCCAGGCCGCCGACTACACGTTCGCGCTCGTGCCCAAGAACGTGAACAACCCGTTCTTCGACCAGGCCCGCGACGGCTGCAAGAAGGCGGAGAAGGAGCTCGGCGGGCAGATCGAGTGCCGCTACATCGGCCCGGGGGAGCACGGGGGCGGCGAAGAGCAGCTGCAGATGGTGAACGACATCATCAACTCCGGCGTCGACGGGATCGCCGTCTCGCCGTCGAACGCGGCGGCGATGGCGAGCGCGCTCGCCTCGGCCAAGCAGGCCGGGATTCCGGTGCTCACCTGGGACAGCGACCTGCTGCCGGAGGACGCCGGCCTGCGCATCGCGTACGTCGGGACGAAGAACTACGACATCGGCGTCAACCTCGCCAAGATCGTGCAGAAGATCAAGCCGAACGGCGGCTCGATCTGCATCCAGTCGGGCGGCGCCGCGGCGGCGAACCACAACGAGCGCATGCAGGGGATCCGGGATACGCTGAGCGGCATGAGCGGGACCGAGTCGCCGGGCAAGCGCCTGAGCGGTGAGAACGGCTGGACCGAGGCCGATGGCTGCCCGCTGTACACCGACGACGACTTCCCGCGCTCGGTGCAGCAGATGGAGGACATCCTCGCCAAGTACCCGAAGCTCGACGCCTTCGTGCCGACCGGTGGCTTCCCGCAGTTCGTGCCGGACGCCTATCGCAACGTCGCGAGCAAGCACAAGGCGCGCATCGACAGCAAGAGCCTCGCGCTGGTGGTCGCCGACACGCTGCCCGTGCAGATGGACCTCATGAAGGAGGGTCTGTCGCTCGGACAGGTCGGCCAGCGCCCGTTCGAGATGGGCTACAAGACGATGTACTTCCTGCTCGACATCAAGAAGAACGGCAAGAACCCGGCCGACCCGACCTATACCGGCCTCGACGTCTGCGAGCCCTCGAACGCCGACACCTGCATCGGCGGCTGACCCTCGTCAGCAGTCCTGACGGCACGCCCCCGCTCGCCGGGGGCGTGCCCGTCCTCCCGCCAGCCCGGATTCGATATCAGGGCAACTGCCTGGTCAGAGTCGCAGAACACGCTCAAGGCCGTGACACGGTCGGCCATCTCGCGACCGTGCGCAGCATGGATGCTGCGCCCGAGCCCACAGGGATGTGTCAACGGCGCGTCGCGAGATGGCCGACCGTGTCACGGCCGTCGCCACCAGTGTCCCGCGACTCGGAACAGGTTTTGGGTCCAGGCGAGGCGCCACCCTACCGCGCGCCGGCGGCCATCTGCCGCGCCACCCAGCGGTGGAAATGGTGCGTCGGCCGATCCATCACCGGCGAGAAGGCGCCGCCGTCGAACGCCGGCGAGTGTCGGCCGCGCTGCATGCCCTCGACCACGCCGACGTCCTCGGCGAATACCTCGCGCCAGCCCTCGAGCATGGTGGCGCGCGCCGCCGCGTACGCCTCGCCGGCGGCCGCGTCGCCCAGATAGTAGATCTGCAGGCGCTCGCGGGTCCGGCCCGGCCCGTCGGGGACGAGGACGATCGCGTAGAAGTGGTCGACGTGGATCCCGAGGAGCACGTTCGGGTACAGGGCGAAGTACTCCGCGATCTGCCGCTTGTCCTCGGGCCAGGCCGCGCAGCGCGGCAGGTCGAGACCAGCGCGCTCGGTGAAGCAGAAGGCGAGCGTGCCCTGCCCCGCACCGACGTCGTCCTCGAGGATCTCGTAGTGGTCCTCGAGCCTGGAGTAGCTGTTCAGCCCGGGGTGAACCCACGGCAGGTGATAGCTCTCGCAGTAGTTCTCCACGGCGAGCTTCCAGTTGCCCCGGAGGGTGAGCTCGAGCGAGCCGCTGTCGGCGGCCGGTGCGAAGACGTCGAGGCCGCCATCGCCCACGAAGGGCGCCCAGCGGCGGCGAAGCGGCGCGATGTGCTCCTCGAGCGGCGCCGCCTCGCCCGAGAGGTTCACGAAGACGAGCCCGAGCCAGATCGCCGAGCGCACCTCGACGAGGCCTCGGGTCGAGCGATCGAAGCCCTCCGCCTCGTGGATGCCGGGGCCGCCGATGTGAGGCGTTCCGCGCAGGGCGCCGTCGAGCCCGTAGGTCCAGGAGTGATAGGGGCAGCGAATCCGACCCCCGAGATCGCATGGGCCGTCCACCAGCCGGTGCCCGCGGTGCCGGCACACGTTGTGAAAGACGCGCGTGATCCCGGCGCGGTCGCGCACCAGCATCAAGGGCAGGTCGAGGAGATCGAGCGGCGCCGCGTGGCCGGGCGCCACGTCGTCGACGAACCCGACGCAGGCCCAGGTCGTCCCGAGGACGCGCTCGCGCTCGAGGCGGGCCCACTCGCCCGACACGTAGGCCTCGTTGGGAAGCCCGTGCGCGGTGGCCGTCTCGCGCTCGACCAGCGCGCGCTCCTGCTCTCCGAACAAGATGCCCATCCGGCACCCCCGTTTCTTGCGGTCCGATCGGCCGGGCTCACCTGGAGGCTCCGACGTCACGGACTATTGCACCGCCCGCGGGCGTCACGATTCGACGCCCGCGTCACGTTCTGTCGCGCGCGCGTCACCGGCACGCCGCGGGGTCGGCGAGACCGGACCCGGCGGGCTTCCAGGGAACCGAGAGCGGTGACTCCGGCGGGCTGATTCCCGGCCTGGGGCGCGCCGCCTACATCGGGCCGATGCGCCGGCAGTGCTGGTCGACGCTCATCATCGTCGCGTCGAAGCTCTTCTTCACCAGCTCGAACTTCAGACCGAGGTGCTCCGGATCGTCCCAGAGGTTGTCGAACTCGCCCGGATCGCGCTCGAGATCGTAGAGCTCGCCGAGCGGGTGGTTGTGGTAGGCGACGAGCTTGTAGCGCCCGTCGAAGTACATCGTGGCGTGGGACGCGTCGTCCATCCAGATCGCGTCGTAGTACTCGCTGCGCACGAAGTCGCGGTGGTGCCCGGGCTCGGCGCGCCCGTCGAGGATCGGGAGCAGCGAGCGGCCCTGCATGGTCTGCGGGACCGGCAGCCCCGCGAGCTCGAGGACGGTCGGCGCCTGGTCCTGGAGCTCGACCAGCGCGTCGGCGCGAAGGCCCTGGCGAACGACGCCGGGCCAGCTCACCACCAGCGGCACGTGCACGAGCCCCTCGTAGAACCGGCAGCCCTTCTCGATGAGGCCGTGGTCCCCCAGGGACTCGCCGTGGTCGGTCGAGAAGATGACCACGGTGTCCTCGAGCTGCCCCGTCTCCTCGAGGCATGCGAGGAGTCGCCCGAGCTGATCGTCGATGAGCTTGATCATCGCGTAGTACCAGGCCTTCAGCGTCCAGGCGTCGCGCGGCCCGGGTCCCGGCTCGCCGGGACGGTAGCCCGCGGTCTGCGTGACCGGGAGCACCGGATCGTGGATGTCGAGCTCGCCCGGTCGGCGCACCCGCGACTGGAAGTCGAGGACACCGAGGCGCTCCTGGGTCTCGAGATCGGACTCGCGGAACAGCGGGTCGGGCATGGACGCGGGGTCGAACAGCGATCGGTACTCGGCCGGCGGGTTGAAGGGCGGGTGCGGATCGTAGACGTTGACGCTGAGCAGCCAGGGTCCGTCGCGCTGCTCGGTGACGAACTCGATGGCGCGCTCGGTCGCCCAGGTCGTCTGGTGCAGCGGGGCGGGCACGCCGTCGAAGGAGGCCGTGAGCTCGGCGAGGCTCTCGCCCTTCGCGCGCACCCACTCGGCGTAGTCATGCCCTTCGGGCCAGTTGTCCCGCGGGGCGTGGCTCCACCTGAAGAAACGATAGCCGTCCGCGGTTCGAGCCTCGACGCGCTGGTGGGCGCTCGTGAGATGCAGCTTGCCCACGAGCCCGCAGTCGTAGCCGTGCGCGGCCAGCGTACGGGTGACGAGCGGCGGCCGGTCCGGGAAGGTCTCGATGCCGTTGCGGTTCACGTGGACCGCGCTCGGGTAGTAGCCGGTCAGGAAGCTCGCGCGGCTCGGCGTGCAGATCGGCGACTGGGTATAGGCCCGGGTGAAGGCGACGCCGCGGGCGACGAGCCCATCGATCGTCGGCGTGATGACGTGCGGGTTGCCGAGCGCGCCGATGGTGTCGAAGCGCTGCTGGTCGGTGCAGTACCACAGGATGTTCGGACGCGCGCGTTCCAAGGGCTTCTCCGGGCGACCAGCGTAGCCAGCCCGGATATTGCACCAATTCTCGTCGCGAGGACGTCGGGGAGTGGTGCAATATCCGGGCTAGCCCGCATGTTGCACCAGGCATCGCGGGGCTGGCGCAGGACAGGTGCGTCTGGGCGCCGCTGTGGAGCGCGAGCGATAGCCGTCGCTATCGCTCGCGCGAACAGCAAGCCCAGGCGTGCATGGACAAGCCAGGTCTGCGATAGGCAGCGAGCCGAGCACAGAACGTCGCCACTGCAGCTCGTTGCACCGATAGAGTTTCCCTCAGCGAGTCAGTCAGTTGCAGCCGGCTCGCTGCCGGCCTGGTGCAATAT
>CAJIAT010000023.1_pt1 | contig 17823 bp, 13 predicted proteins | sample 9199161 | NCBI WGS metagenome assembly CAJIAT01 (sample SAMEA7708281, study PRJEB35096) | sediment metagenome | biome: marine neritic benthic zone biome [ENVO:01000025]; feature: sediment [ENVO:00002007]; material: shallow marine sediment [ENVO:03000034] sea grass bed [ENVO_01000059] ... | reverse complement strand
GAGTCGTCGACGACCATGACCAGCGGGCCGCCGTCGCCCGAGGCGGCAGCCGGTGCCGGCGGCGGGCGCCGCCGCGCGGTCGCCACACCGCGGGCGAGATAGAAGGGATTGACGATCGGCGTGATCTCGCCACTCGAGAGCACGGTGGCGCCGATCACGCCGGGGATCGAGGCGATCTGCGGGCCGAGATTGCGCAGGACCGCCTCGTGGCTGCGCAGCGTGGTGTCGACCTGGAGCGCGAGACACTCGTCGCCGGCGCGCGCCAGCACCAGCGGATTGTGACGCTCGCGCGGCGGCTCGACGCCCTCGCCGAGCAGATGGGGCAGGTAGTGGTAGGCGTAGCGGCGCCCCGCCCAGTTGAGGAACCCCTCTGACTGGGTCTCCTCGAGCGCGCGCGCGTCGAGCCGGTGCACGTGCTCGACGGCCTGCGTGGGCAGGGCATAGGACCGCTCGGCGCAGCGCACGAGGAGCGTCTGGGCGACGACCAGAGTGAGCGGAAGGTGGAGCCGGAAGGCGCTGCCGCGGCCCGCCTCGCTCAGCACCTCGACCCAGCCGCCGAGCGCCTGCACGTCGCTGCGCACCGCGTCGAGCCCGACGCCGCGGCCGGCGAGACCGGTCACCTCGGAGCTGGTGCTGAATCCCGCTCCGAAGATGATGCGGTCGAGCGTCGCCTCGTCGTCGGGCGCATCGCCCTCCTCGATGAGCGAGTCGGCGACGGCGCGTTCGCGTATGGCCCGGTAGTCCAGGCCGGCGCCGTCGTCGGTCACCTCGAGAATGATCTCGCTCGCCTCCTGGCGCACCACCACGCGCACGTCTCCGTACTCGCTCTTGCCGTCGCCGATGCGTACCTCGGGAAGCTCGACGCCGTGCGCGATGCAGTTGCGCAGCAGGTGCTCGAGCGCGGGCACGAGCTTCTCGAGCACGCCGCGATCGAGCTCGACGTGCTGGCCTTCCACCCCGAGCCGCGCCTTCTTGCCGAGCTCGCGGCACGCCTGGCGGAGCACCCGGTGCAGCCGGTCGACAACCGTGGTGAACGCGACGGTGCGCACCCGCATCAGGGTGTCCTGGAGCTCGCGCCCGGCCCGCGACTGGCTGCGCAGCACCGTCGATGCGTCGTCGACGGCCTTGCGCAGTCCGGACTGGATGGTGAGCACGTCGAGGGTGCTCTCCGACATCAGCCGCACGAGCTCCTGCAGGCGCGTGTAGCGGTCGATCTCGAGCGGGTCGAACTCCTCGCTCGCCGGGTCGCTCGAGACGAGCTGGGCGGGCACGGCAATCTCCGCGCTGAGCTCCATCTCACGGAGCTGGGCGCGGAGCCTGGAGACCGTGTCGGTCAGCTCGGCCATGAGCTGGCGCACTCCGAGCACCTCGGACTCGAGGTGCGTGCGCGTCAGACTGATCTCGCCGGCCCGGCTCACGAGCCCGTCGAGCACTTCCGCGCTGAGCCGCATGGACGGCACCAGTGCCCCCGGGAGCAGCGCCGAGGTTCGGCGCGCGCCGGGTGCGCCGGACGCGGCGACGCCGGTCCCGGGGTCGGGCGAGATCGCCTGGAGCATCGCGCCGAGACCGTCGAGGCGGTCCTCGAGCTCGTCGATGACGTCCGGCGCGCGCTCGCCCCGGCCGATCGCTTCGAGCAGGCGCGTCTCGATCCGATGCACCTCGTCGCCGAAACGCATGGCGCCGACCAGCCGCGCGCTCCCCTTGAGGGTGTGCAGGCTGCGCCGCAGCGCCTGGGGGATCTGCGCGTCGTCGGGTGTGCCCCGCCACTGCCTGAGATCCTCGCCGATCACCGCCGAGAGGTCCTCCGCCTCTTCGAGGAAGAGTGGGAACAGCGCCTGGTCGACGTCGTCGTCGACCTCGACCGAGGCGCCGCGCTCCGCCGCCCGCGCCCCGCTCGCCAGAACGGCGCTCGCGGCTTCGAGGGCGGCGACGATCTCCCCTGCCGCGCGTGGCGCGTCGGCCCGGGTGATGTCGGCAATCATCGCGCTGATCGCGTCGAGGGCCGCCCGAGCCGGCGCGTCGTCCGCGGCGGCCGGTGCGCCGGGCGCGTTGACCCCGGACAGCCAGCGCTCGAGCGCCGCGGCAGCGCTGGCGATGTCCGGGAAGCCGGTGGTCCGCGAGATCCCGGCGAGGGTGTGCGCGGCGCGCAGCGCCCTCGCAGCCTCCTCGCCGGTCGGCGCGCCCACGAAGCCTGCACGCAGGGTGGCCAGATGGCCGGTCGCCTCGTCGAGGTACAGGCGCAGCAGCTCGCTGGGAAGCTCATGGGTCCCGAGACGCACGACGCCGCTGCCCCCCGGAGCGCCGGGCGCGGGCCTGGAGACCGCCGCTGGCGGCGCAGCCGGGCCCGGCTGCGCCTCGTCCTGCGCAGTGAGCCACAGCCCGGGCGCCTCGCGCATGAGCGCCTCCGAGCGCGCTGCGAAGGACGCGACATCCACGGTTACGGGGGCTTTGCGCCCGAGACGCTCCACCCAGGAGCCGAAGTCGAGGCGCGCGTCGTGCAGGAACGAGAGCAGCGCCTCGCTCGCCGGGAGCTCCTCCTGCAGCCAGTAGTTCAACGCCTGCTCGACGCACCAGGCCGCCTGGGCGAGATCGTTGAGGCCGACCATCCGGCCGCTGCCCTTCAGGGTGTGGAAGCACAGCCGCGTGGTGAGCAGCGAGTCCTGGCACTCGGCGCCGTCGCGGCAGTGCTCGAGCGCACCAGCGATGTCGCGCAGCACCTCGCTCGCCTCCTCGAGGTACACGCGCAGCAGCTCGCGCTCGACCACCTCCTCGCCCGCGTTGACGAAGCGCGCCGCCTCGGCGGAAGGCTGTGTGGTGCCGGCGCCCCCGTGCGCCTCGCCGATGGCGCGCACGGCGCGCAGGGTCTGCATCGACGCATCGGCGGCGAGCATCTCCATGGCCCGCTCGACCTGCGCGCCGAGGGCGGAGTCCCCGACGATCTCCGCGTCCCGGGCGAGCGCCTCGAGCTGCTGGCTGATCTCCTCGAGCACGCCGCGCTCTGCCCCGTGTCTCTCCCAGGCCCGCGACAGTCGCGCGAGGCGCTCGCGGGCAACGCGGATCTCCCCCTCGAGGCTCGGCGCCGGGACGCGCGCATCGCGCGGCGGCTCGTGGGCCGGCGCCGGCGCCGGCCCGAAGCTCGCCAGAGCGTCGCTCAGAATGTGCTCCCGATCGGGCGCCTGCAGCTCCAGATCCTGCACGTACAGATCGAGGCTGGTCAGCCCCTCGGCGACGAGCTCGACGTCCGCCTTCTCGGGGCTGCCGTCCTCGCCCGCGATACGCCGGATGACGCGCTCGCATTGCCGCGCGAGGGTCGCCGCCCGGTCCAGCTCCAGCAGTCGGAAGGCACCGAGCACCTGCTCGAGGAGCGGCGCGAGCTCGGCGAGCTGCGGACGCTGGCTCGGGTCGCGGAAGAAGCCGTCGAGGACCTGCTCGATGTGCTGGAGATTGCCCCGGACCTCGCGCACGACATCGGCGACGGGAGTCGCGCGCCCGGTGCGCGGATCGTGCTGATCGAGCATCTCTACCGGTGGCGGCGCGCGCTCGTCGAGCTGCCCCCGGGCGGCGCGGCGCAGCCGCTCGAGGAGCACGTCGACCTGCCAGTCGAGCTCCGGCGGCGGTCCGTCGGCGCGCTCCAGCGCGCTCTCTGCGACCAGCAGGGCGCTCGCCATCTCCGCCATGAGATCCTCGCCGAGGGCAGTCCCCGAGGCGCCGATGCTGTCGAATACACCCCCGATGAACTCCGCCAGGCGCAGCACCGGCAGATTGAGCAGCTCGCCAGCAGCATCCTTGAGCGCCGCGACGTGGCGCGCGAAGGTGCTGGCCGAGTCCGGCTGTCCGGCGCCATAGGCGAGCCAGGCGCTCTTGGCACGGCGCAGGCTCTCGCGGGCCTCGAAGGTGAGCTGCTCACGCTCCTCGCGCTCGAGGCTCGCGAAGGTCGGCATGTCCTCGCCCGGGAGCGAGGCGGCGAGATCGAAGTGCCCCTGCACGCGGGCGATCGCCGGGTGCGTCGGCTGCGCGCAGGCGACCTGGTACAGGACCTCGCGCAGCAGTCGCTCGGCGACGTAGCTGCGCCCCTCCGCGAAGTGCTTGAGCTGCTGATCTATTCGGGCGCACAGCTTCTTCAGCGTGGGCGAGTCGGGGAGCGCTCCGGCGCTCAGCCCGTCGAGCATGGCCGTCGCGCACCACCACAGCGTCCGCTCGGTCGGCCGAACGCAGGTGCCGTCGATGGCGACGAGCGCCTCGCGCATGGCGCCGAGCCCGTGGCGATCGTTGCGAATCCAGGCGAGGAGCCCGCGCTGGTATCGCGCCCGCTCCGCCGCAACGAGCACCGGGAGCGCACCGGCTGCGACCGGGCGCGCCTCGGGATTCGGCGGCGGCTCAACGTCGAGATCCGGGAAGTAGAGCTCGGCGGGCGCGACGTTCGCCACGCCGCGCGCGTGCTGCATCTCCGAGTAGAGCGGCAGCAGCAGCAGCGGCGGGAGGCTGCGTCCGAGCGCGGTGGCCACCACGAACTGCATCAACGCATCCATCGAGCGACGCGCGAGCTCCGGCGCCGCCTCGACGACCAGCGGGCCGCTCTCGGAGACGTGGCGCAGGAAGTGCTCGATCTCCTCGCAGAACTGCGCGGCGCCGTCCATGCCGACGATGCGCAGCGCCCCGGTGACCTGATGCAGGTGCCCGTGCGCGGCACGCAGCCCGAGTGGCGCGCGGCCGACCTCCAGGCTCGCGAGCGCCCCGCGGGCCTGCGCCATGGAGCGCTCGACCTCCTCGCGGATCCAGACGACCGGCGCGCCGTTGCTCATGATCGTCGCCGGGTCGTGCTCACGATGACCCCGCGCCGCGGCAGCGCATTGCGCATCGGGCACCGCACACCCGCGGCGGGCGCCGCCGTCGCGAGACGCTCACCGCGTCGCAGCAGATCAAACCCGGAACCCGGACACCGACTGGGCCAGTCCGTTGGCGAGTCCGGAGACTTTCTCCATCGCGCGGTTGGCGCGCTTCGTGCCCGCGGCCGTGTGCTCGGTTATCTTGAGGATGTCGTGCATCGAGCGGGCCGCGCTCTGGGCGCCCGCGGCCTGTCCACTGGTCTGCTGCGCGATACCGTGGATCATCTCGGCGAGCTGACGCGAGACCGTGCCGATCTCCGCCAGACCGCGCCCGGCCGCGTCGGAGAGCCGCGCGCCCTCGACCACCCCCTGGGTGCTCTTCTCCATCGCGAGCACCGTGTCCTGGGTGTCGGTCTGGATGGTCTTGACGATCGCGCCGATCTGCTGGGTCGCCTCCGCAGAGCGCTCCGCGAGCCGCTGGACCTCCTCGGCGACGACGCTGAAGCCGCGCCCGGCGGCGCCGGCGGAGGCAGCCTGGATCGCCGCGTTCAGGGCGAGCACGTTGGTCTGCTCGGTGATGTCGGCAATCAGCTCGACGATCTCGCCGATCTCCTGCGAGTTCTCGCCGAGACGCTTGATGCGCTTCGCGGTCTCCTGGATCTGCTCGCGAATCGCCGTCATGCCCGAGATCGAAGCCTGCACCGCGCTCGCACCCTTCTCCGATGCAGCGAGCGAGTGCTGCGCCACGGCGACGCACTCGTCGGCACGATCGGACACCTGCTTGATCGACCGCGCCATGTCGAGCACCGTCGCGGTGGTCTTGCGGATCTCCTTGGTCTGGCGGGCGGCGGCCTGGAGCACGCGGCTCGAGATCTCGCGCGTCTCGTCGGTCGCGCTGCCGAGCGACGTGGTCGCCTCGTTGATGCCATCGACGAGCGCCCGCAGCTCCTCCACCGCGAAGTTCACCGAGTCGGCGATCGCACCGGTGATGTCGTCGGTGACCCGTGCCTGGATGGTCAGGTTGCCTTCGGCGAGGCCCTGCATCTCGTCGAGGAGACGGATGATCGCCTCCTGGTTGCGTCGGTAGTCGCGGTCGGACTGGGCGGCCCGTGCGCGCGCGTCCTCGAGGAAGACCTTCGCGATCAGGGCGACGCAGGTGAGCGCGAGCAGGCCGAGGAGCGACGCGATCACCACCAGCAGGAGCTGGCGCACGGAGCGCTCGGCGAAGCTGCCCGCCAGCGTGCGAAGGGTCTGCAGCAGGGGCTCGCTGGCTGCGAAGATGTCGCGGCTCGCCTGCTTCGCCGCGGCGAGCTCGGTCATGTTGGCCAGGATCCCCTGGACGCTCGCGGCGAACGGCCCGAACTCCGCGACGAGGCGCTCCGCAGTGCGCCGGGCCTCCGCGCCTCGCAAGACCTCCCCCGATCCGGCGCCAGGGGCGCCGAGGAGATCACCGAGCTGTTCCCCGAAGCTCGCGACGTTGCGCCCGAGCTGGAGGGCGACGCGCGGATTCGGCTCGTCGGTGGACAGGAGCCTGACCGCGTCGATGAAGTTGTAGTTGCGCACGTCGTACTCGAGCTGCAGGGCGAGCGTGCGCGCACGGTAAGCCTCCCCGGAACCGCCGATCAGCGCCGCGAGCTGCTGCGTGAGCCGCTCGATTCGTGGCGCGGTCCCGGCGAGGACGGCCTCGTCTGCCCGGAGCTCGAGCAGGCTCTGGCGCTGGCCGAGGATTAGACCGGCATCGGCCGATACCCGCTCCCAGCGCGTCGCGACCTCCGCGAGGGCGCGCGCGCCCGCGCCGGTGGCCGGCGCGAGATCGGGGCTGGCGCCACCGAGGCGCTCGATCTCGGCGGCGAACCGATCGCGGCTCTCCTGGAGCTGCGCGAAACCAGCGTCGTCACCGAGCACGGCCTGCTGGGCGGCCTTGGCCATGCGCTGCGAGAGCATCTGCATGGTGGTCGACGTCGACACGGACAGCGCGAGCTGGTCGGCGCTGCGCGCGTAGTAGTACACGATAGCGGCGGCGGCGATGAGGCAGCCGACGAGGATGGCGCTCAGCACGCGGATCTGCCGCGCGACGGGCAGTCGCCCGAGGATCGGCAGCTGCCACTGCTCGACCGGCTGCTCGAGGCGCGTCGCACCCGGCGGCATGGTCGGCGAGGTCATGGTGGGCTGCGCGACTGCCGTCGCGACCGCGGGGCTCACCGAGCCGGGGTTGAGCTCGGTCGCCACGTCGGAGTTGATCGCGGCGCCGAGGTGAGGCGCTGTGGTGGCCATGGCGGCTGTCTCCAGAGGCGGTTCGTACGGTGTCGTTCAGGCGACCGCTCAGGCGGCGCCGACGTCGAGAAAAGTCTGGTCGCTGGCGAGCGAGCCGGTGTCGAGCTCTTTCCACATGGTACCGTCGGCGCCGGCGTAGACGGCAGCGGCGAGGCGGGTACCCGGTCCGCGCTCGGTGCGCTGCTCGAGCTCGTCCGCCCGACGCAGACCGAGCATCCTGGACACCAGGAGGCCGCAGTGCGCGGCGACCGAGGGAGCCAGCACCAGCACTCGATTGTGCGGCGCACGGGCCGTCGGCATGCCGGTCAGGAACTCGCCGAGATCGACCAGGCCGACCAGATCCCCGCGTACGTTCGCGATACCCGCGAACCACGGCTTGGTGAGCGGGAAGCGGGTGGCTTCCGGTACCGGGAGCACCTCGACGACCGCCGAGATGTCGACCAGCCAACGCTCGTCGTCGACCAGGAACCCGAGCTTGGAGACCGCCGCAGGAGCCTCTTCGACCTCCTGGAATCTCGCCAGCAGCTCCTGCTGATATCTTCTGAGATCGCGCTGCCTCGACATCTTCGACTCGACCGCGCGTTCAGCCGAGCGCCGCGATCTTGCTCAGCAGCTCCTGCTGATCGACCGGCTTGGAGATGTAGTCCCGCGCACCCTGGCGCAGGCCCCACACCTTGTCGCTCTCCTGGGTTCGCGACGAGCAGATGAAGATGGGTATCGAGCTGGTGGCCTCGTCGCGGCGAAGGGTTCGCGTCGCCTGGAAGCCGCTCGCGCCCGGCAGCACCACGTCCATGAGGATCAGGTCGGGCCGCATCTGCCGGGACTGCGTGACCGCGTCCTCGGCGGTCTCCGCAGTGCTCACCTGGAAGCCGTGGCGCGTGAGCAGCTCGACCAGGAAGTGCCGGTCGGTCGGCGAGTCCTCGACGATCAGGATGCGTTGCACGCTCATTCTCCGTCGACCCCGGCCGGAGCTGGCCGACCGCGGGTGAAGTTCTCGACCACCTCGAGAAGGCGGTCCTTGGTAAACGGCTTGGTGAGGTAGTAGTCACAGCCGACGATCCGTCCGCGCGCCCGGTCGAACACCCCGTCCTTGCTGGTCAGCATGACCACCGGCGTATCGCGGAAGCGCGGGCTCTTCTTGATCAGCGCGCAGGTGAGATAGCCGTCGAGGCGGGGCATCATGATGTCGACGAAGATGACGTCGGGATGGTGATCGGCGATCTTGGCGAGCGCATCGAAGCCGTCCTCTGCGAGCACGACGTCGCAGCGCGACTGCAGCAGGAAGATCTCCGCGCTGCGCCGGATCGTCGTGCTGTCGTCGACGACCAGCACCATCGGCGCGGCGACGTCCTCGCTGACGATATCGCTCTGCGTGCTCGACACGCCGTGCCCCCCCGACAAGCCCCCGGGCAAGATCACCAGCCGCCATCCAGGGCACCGGTCGGCCCGGGTGCGCTGCCGGCGGGCGAACGCCCCGAGCGCGCGCCGTCCGTTGCGCGCGGACGTGTTTTTTGTAGACTCTAGCGTACTCCCAATAGGAATTGGCGGTGTATCGATAGGCTATGCTATGGCAACGGCGGAGCACAAGGCCTCGCCGGGCCGGCGAGACGGGGCATGAACCCCGCGGCGCCGCGCCATGCGGACGTTGCGATCGCCGCGCCGGGCGGGGAGAGTACTGCCGCTCGGGCCTCGTCGAAGACGAACGGGAGGGGGAGATGACCGTCGAGCGGACGGCATCGAGGAAGAGGGTTCTTCGGTACGCGCTGGTGGCCCTGGCAGCGGTCGCGATGCCATCGGGCGCCATCGCCGAGTGGCGGCCCAGCCGGCCCGTGGAGCTCGTCGTGCCGGCCGGGACCGGCGGCGGCGCGGACAAGATGGCGCGACTCATCCAGGCGGTGGTGATCGAGCACGGGCTGCTCGAGCAGCCGCTCGTGGTCCGCAACGGTCCGGCCGACGGCGGCGCCGAGGGCATGATGCTGATGAAGGGCGGTCGCGGCGACGCGCACCGGGTCATCATCACGCTGTCCAACCTGTTCACGACGCCGATCTCGCGGGGGATTCCCGTCAGCTGGCGCGACCTGACGCCGGTGGCGATGCTCGCGCTGGACGAGTTCGTGCTCTGGGTCCCGGCGGACGCCCCCTACGCGAGCGTCGGCGAGTTCGTCGACGCGCTGCGGCGCGGTGAGGACGGCGCCTTCAAGATGGCCGGCACGGGGAGCAAGCAGGAGGACCAGCTCATCGTCACTGCGCTCGAGGGCGTGGCCGAGCGCAAGGTGACCTACATGCCCTTCTCCGGAGGCGGCGCGGTGGCCGCCCAGCTCGCCGAGAAGCACGTGAGCGCCACCGTCAACAATCCGATCGAGGGCCTGGCGAACTGGCAGCGCGGCGCGGTGAGGCCGCTCTGCGTGTTCGACGATGCGCGCATGCCGTACTCCGAGCGCATCACCGACTCCATGGCCTGGGGCGACATCCCCACCTGCCGTGAGTCCGGAGTCGACGTGGTCTACCTCATGCTGCGCGGGATCTTCCTGCCGGCAGATGTCTCCGAGGAGCAGGTCGCCTTCTACGTCGAGCTGTTCCGGGCGATTCGCGAGACGCCGGAGTGGCGTGAGTTCATGCGCAGCGGCGCATTCAACCAGACCTTCATGACCGGCGATCGCTTCGCCGGATGGCTCGAGCGGGCCGAGCAAGAGCACCTGGAGCTCATGCGCCGGGCAGGCTTCGTCGCCAACTGACGGAAGAAGCTCACGGGCGGGTGCTCTTGCCTGGCCACCGTGCCCTGGAGTTCGGAACAGAGATCTGGATTTGGACCATTCACGTCCGACCCTGCGAGTCACCGGATGATCGACGACCTGAACGAGATCGAGGCCCGGGTGCTCGGGGCGCTCGTCGAGAAGGACCTCGCGACGCCCGATCAGTACCCGCTCTCCCTGAACGCGCTCGTGCTCGCGTGCAACCAGAAGTCGAACCGCGAGCCGGTGATGGCGATCGGCGAGGGCGAGGTCGTCGAGGCTCTCGACGCTTTGACCGCGCGCCACCTGGTGCGGGAGAAGAACCCCGCAGGCTCGCGCGTGTCGAAGTACGCGCACCGCCTCAGCGGAGGACTCAGCGTGGGCCACGATCTCGACCGCAACCAGCTCGGCGCGCTCTGCGTCCTGATACTGCGGGGCCCCCAGACGCCTGGCGAGATCAGGGCCCGCGCGGGACGCCTCGGCGACCTGCGCGAGCCGGGCGCGGTCGAACGCACGCTCGAGACCCTTGCGAGCGCCGAGCGCGGGCCGTTCGTCGTTCGACTGCCCCGGGCACCGGGTCGCAAGGAGGCGCGCTACGCCCACACGCTGTGCGGTGAGCCGTCCCAGGCGGTGTCGGCCGCGTCCGGCTCGTCGGCCGCCTCCGGCGAGGCCCCCCTCGACCTCGAGCACGGTGAGGAGCGGCTCGAGGCCCTGGAGCGGCGCGTGGACGAGCTCGAGCGTGCTCTCGACGCTCTCCGCGAGCGCCTGGCCGCGGGCACGCCAGGGGCGCCGGGCGAGCACACGCGGGCGCCGGAGGCGCCGGACGCCGGCTCGCGATCGTGACCGTCTGAGACGCCGAGGCGTGATGGGCGGCGAGCAGAAGAGGCTGACCTCGGAGCACCGGAGCCGCGAAATCCCCGGGATCGCCAGGGACCCGACGAGCTGCGGCCACGAGCCGCAGTGACCGGCTGCCTGGAGATGTCGCCGGCTCAGAGCTCCACCGCCGGTGGCGGCTCGCGTCCACGAATCAGATCTGCCGCCTTCTCGGCGATCATCAGCGTCGAGGCGTTCGTGTTCGCCGACGGCATCGTCGGCATGATCGATGCGTCGACCACGCGCAGGGCGTCGATGCCGCGCACGCGCAGCGCGTCGTCGACGACGGCGCCGGGGTCGCCCTCGGGCCCCATGCGGCAGGTGCCCATGGGGTGGAAGGCGGTGGTCCCCCGCCGGCGCGCGAAATCGAGGATCTCCTCGTCGCTGTTGACGTCCGGGCCCGGGAGCTCCTCGCGGTCGTAGTACGCACCGAGCTCGGGCGTCGACATGAGCCGGCGTGCGAGCTTCACCCCGCCGACGATGACGCGCTGGTCGATCGCGTCCTCGAGGTAGCGCGGCTGGATGCTCGGCTTGGCGAAGGGGTCCGCCGAGCGCAGGCGCACGTAACCGCGGCTCTCTGGCCGCTGCTGCCAGGCAGCGACGGTCATGCCCGGGAAGTCGTCGAGCGCCGACTGCACGCCCTCCTTGTAGCTGGCGGGGGTGAAGGTGACCTGGAGGTCGCCCGTGTCGAGCGCCGCGTCGGACTTCCAGAACACGTGCACGAGCGTCGGCTGCAAGGTGAGGATCCCCTTGCCGGCGACGAGGTACTTGACCACCTCGCTGGCGAGCTTCAGGCCGCGCGAGCGCTCGTTGATGGTGTCGACGCCCTTCACCCGCGCCACGAGGCGCACGGGATAGTGGTCACGAAGGTTCTCGCCGACCCCGGACGACGCGTGGACGACCTCGATGCCGTGCTCGGCGAGGAGCGCCGGCGGTCCAACGCCCGAGAGCTGCAGGAGCTGCGGCGAGTTGAACGCGCCGCCGCACAGCAGCACCTCGCGCTCGGCGCGCACCTCCACGCGCGCCCCGCCCCGCCGGTAGCGCACTGCGACCGCGCGCCGTCCCTCGAAGAGCAGTCGCTCGACGTGTGCCCGGGTGCGCACGTCGACCGCACCCCGGCGCATCGCGGGGCGCAGGAAAGCCCGCGCGGCGCTCATCCGGCGACCCTTGTGAATGCTGCGCTGGAAGAAGCCCACCCCTTCCTGGACCGCGCCGTTGTAGTCCGCGTTTCGCGGGATCCCGAGGGCGACGGCGCCCTCGATGAAGGCGTCGCAGAGCGGGTGGCGCCAGTGCAGGTCCTCGACGACGAAGGGCCCGTCGCGGCCCCGGAAGCGGTCGTCCCCGTCCCCGAGCCGGCACTCGCTGCGCTTGAAGTAGGGCAGTACCTCAGCGTAGGACCAGCCGCGGTTACCGAGCTGCGCCCAGGTGTCGAAGTCCATGCGCTGTCCACGGTTGTAGACGTGCCCGTTGATCGAGCTCGAGCCGCCGAGGGTCTTGCCCCTCGGCTGCTTGATCGGGCGCCCTGCGGTGCCGACGCCGGGCTCGGTCTCGTAGAGCCAGTTCACGCGCGCGTCGGCGATGGTCCGCATGAAGCCGGCAGGGACATGGATGAGCGGATGAAGGTCCGCGGGGCCCGCCTCGAGGACGCAGACCCGGACCCCGGGGTCCTCGCTCAGGCGCGCCGCGAGGACCGAGCCCGCGGTGCCGGCACCGACGATCACGTAGTCGAAGCGCTCGCTCATGGCGCTATTCTATGCGCGGACCCGTCCCCGGGAGACAACGTTGAGCGAGTTCGCCTACGAGAACGGCCGCCTGGACCTGCCCTTCGTCGGACATTGCACCTTCGCCAAGTCGCCCGTGTGCACCGACTGGAGCGCCATCGACGCGGACGTCGCGGTGCTCGGCGTGCCTAACGACATGGGCACCCAGTGGCGCTCCGGCGCGCGCTTCGGCCCGCGTGCGATCCGCGAGGCGTCGACGCTGTTCTCCTTCGGCCACGGCGGCGCCTACGACCACGAGCGCGACACCACGTATCTCACCGAGGAGCAGGTGCGCATCGTCGACGTCGGCGACGCGGACATCGTGCACACGGACATGGTGCGCTCGCATGCGAACACCGAGGCCGCGGTAAGGGCGATCCTCGCAGCGGGCGCCATGCCGCTGGTGCTCGGCGGTGACCACTCGGTGCACGCGCCGGCGATTCACGCCTTCGAGGGCCGCGGGCCGATCCACATCGTGCACTTCGACGCGCACCTCGATTTCGTCGACGAGCGCCACGGGGTCCGCTACGGGCACGGCAACCCGCTGCGCCGCGCGTCGGAGGAGTCGCACGTCGTCGGAATGACCCAGCTCGGAGTTCGCAACGTCTCCTCTTCGAACCGTCTCGACTACGAGGCGGCACGCGCGGCCGGCTCGGACATCCTCTCGGTGCGCGACGTGCGCCGCCTGGGCCCGGAGGCGGTGATCGAACGCATTCCCCGCGGGCCCGCCTACTACCTCACGATCGACATCGACGGCTTCGACCCGTCGATCGCACCGGGGACGGGCACGCCGAGCCACGGCGGCTTCCTCTACTACGAGGTGCTCGAGATCGTCGAAGGACTGGCCGAGAGAGGCGAGCTCGTGGGGATCGATCTGGTGGAGGTGGCACCGCCCTACGATCCCACCGGGATCACCTCGATTCTCGCCGCCCAGCTGCTGATGAACACGATCGGCTTCGTGTTCGAGGCGCGCGCGCGCCGTCGCGGCTGAGGGCAAACGCCCGAATCCGGCCCTCAGCCCGGCCGCGCGCCCGCCCAGGGACGCGCGGCCTCGAAGGCGGCCGCTGCCTGCAGCACCGCCAGATCGTCGAGACGACGGCCGACGATCTGCAGACCGACGGGAAGGCCATCGCCGGTGAAGCCGCAGGGCACGCTCGCCGCGGGATTGTGCGAGAAGTTGAAGGGATAGGAGAACTCCGCCCAGGCGATCCAGTCCCAGTCGTGATGCGGCCAGTGCTCGGGCTGGAGCCGATCGGCGGGGAACGCGGCCACCGAGACGGCGGGTGTCAGCAGCAGGTCGTAACGCTCGAAGAACGCGTGCACCTGCGCGACGTAGTCGAGCTTGCGCGCGCGGACGGCGAGGTAGTCGAGCGCGCTCGCGGCCTCGGCCGAGCGGATGCAGGCGACGAGCCCCGGATCCATCTGCGACTCGTGCTCGGGCAGGTGGGCGGCGAGCTCCAGCTCGTGGGCCGCCCACAGGAAGCGAATCAGCTCCGACCCGAGCGGCCCGAAGGCGACCTCGGGCTCGTCGACCGCGCAGCCGAGGTCGGCGAACGCATCGACCGCGCTGCGCACGAGCGTGGCAACCTCCGGGTCCACGCGCGCGTGCCCGAGATCGGGGCTGTAGGCGACGCGCAGCCCGGCGACGCCCTCGGCGAGCCTCGCAGCGTAGTCCGCCGGCGCCCCTTCGAGGCTGTAGTGGTCGTGCGGATGGGCCCCCGCCATCACCTTCAGCATCAGCGCGGCGTCGGCAACGGTGCGGGTCAGCGGCCCCACGTGCGAGGCCTGGTCGTTGTTGCGCAGGGGCCAGTTCGGCACGCGCCCGAAGCTCGGCTTGAGCCCGAACACGCCGCTGAAGTGCGCGGGCATGCGGATCGAGCCCGCCCCGTCCGAGCCCTGGTGGAGCGGCCCGTAGCCGGCAGCGGCGCCGGCGCCGGCGCCGGCCGAGGAGGCGCCGGCGTTGAAGCCCGGACGCCAGGGGTTGGACGTGATCCCGGTGAGCGGGCTGCGGCTCACCCCGGTCCAGCCGAACTCCGAGGTCGTGGTCTTGCCGAGCAACACCGCGCCGGCGCCGGCCAGACGCTCGACGAAGGGCGCGTCGAAGTCGGCGACCTGTCCGGCGCAGGTCTGCGAGCCGCACTCCAGCGCCAGCCCCGCGACCGGGAACAGGTCCTTGACGGTGAACGGCACCCCGTGGAGAAGGCCGAGCGACTCGCCCCGGACGCGTGCGGCGTCCGCCTCACGCGCACGATCGAGCGCGCGGTCCGCGCTCACGCACGCCATCGCGTTGATGGTCGGCTCGAGCGCCTCGATGCGCCGGAGCACGGTCTCGGCCACCTCCACGGCACCGAGCGATCCGTCGGCGAGAAGCGCCGCGAGCTCGGTCGCGGGTGTGAAGCACAGATCGATCTCGTCCACTTGCGGAGCACTCCTCGGACCGTGGGGCGACGGTCCATCCTCGCCGATGCGCGCGGCCCCGTTCAAATCGCCCACCGGCGCACGCACCGGCGACGCCGATCGCCGCGCCCTGGCCCGTGCGATCGGGTACCGTTCGCGTTCACGAGTCCTGCGCGCCGGGAGCGAGTCCGATGTCAGCCTCGAGCACCGCCATGACCACCTCGCCCATCGAGGCGCAGCTCAACTACACCGTCGACACGGGCGAGAAGCCCGTTGCCGGCCAGAGCGTCCCCGGCGGTCAGCTCCGCTACCGGAGCGCGACCTTCGAGACGCACACGATGCCGGTGCACGACGGGCGCGCCGCCGCCGGCGAGCTCTCCCTCGAACGCACCGGGTTCGTCCTCGTCGAGCACCGCAGCGCGGTGGAGGACTTCGACGACGAGCGCGTGCTGGCCGACGTGTACTACCCGGAGATGCGCGCCCTGGTCGCGGCGCAGACCGGCGCGCGCGCGGTGATCGTGTTCGACCACACGCTGCGCTCGGGCGACGAGGACGAGCAGCGCGCACGCGGACGGCGCGAGCCGGTCCAGATCGTGCACAACGACTACACCGAGTGGTCGGGACCGCAGCGCCTGCGCGACCTGCTCCCGCGGGCCGAGGCCGAGGCCTGGCTGCGCGGGCGCATCGCGGTGGTCCAGGTCTGGCGGCCGATCCGCCGCGCCGTGGAGCGCTCGCCCCTCGCGATCTGCGATGCGCGTAGCGTCGCCGCATCGGACCTGATCGCCGCCGAGCGCCGCCATCCGGGTCGCGTCGGGGAGATCTACCAGGTCGCCTACAATCCGGCGCATCGCTGGTACTGGTTCCCACACATGCGTCCCGAGGAGGCGATCGTCTTCAAATGCTACGACTCGCTCACCGACGGTCGCGCACGCTTCACCGCGCACACGGCGTTCGAGGCGCCGGGAACCGCGGCCACCGCCACACCGCGCGAGAGCATCGAGGTGCGCACCATCGCCCTGTTCGGCGACGGACCGAGCCCGTGAGCGCGCCGCTCGGCCGTCCGCCGTTCGCCCGGCGCGGCGCGGTGAGATCGCTCGGACCCGTTGTGCGGGAAGCCACTTCCCCCGATCGCCGTCCGTGGATCGGTTCGAGCTTCCGTTCGGGGCGCTTCTCGACGCGTTGAATTCTTCGACTGCAGCTCGAGAACAGCACCGAGATCATCCGGAGTTCAATTCGGCCTGCGAGCGCGTGAATCGCCGTTGCGCCCGGGCTAGACTGGGATTATGAGTAGGCTCCAGACGCGATCTCGTCAGGGTCCGGGTTACGGCTACGAGGGACCGTCCAGGCGCCGGCGTGCACGCGGGGCCGTGCGAGTGACGCGCCTGGTGCTCGGGATCGGAACTGCCATCGCTGGCGGCGCTTACATCAAGCAGGCGGTGGAGGCGATTCCCGGTGGGACGCCGGGCACCGGGGTGGCGATCTGGCTGCTCGGGACCGCACTCGCGGTGGTCGGCGTGGTGCTGCTGGTGACCGCGATCGGCTGGTTGCTCGAGTGGTACTTCGCAACCCACCCACCGGCTTCGGCGACGCGGGAGAGCGACAGCAAGACGCCCGCGGACGAGCCCGCGCCGGATCGCGAGGACGCGCCCCCCGCCTGAGCGAGGCCGGGAGAATGGCCATCGCGCCGAGCGCTAAGGCGGCTCAGCGCGTCCCGAGGAGTCGCGTCCAGACCAGCTGGAGATCGCCTGCGCCCGGCCGCTCGACGGGCGCGCGTCGGCTGCGCACCGCGCGCACCGACTCGCCCTCACGGCGCGCGACCACGAACGAGAAGACGTACTTCGGCTCGAAGCCCATCCTGAGGTCGGTGATCACGATCTCACCGTCCATCTCGCGCACGCGCTGGAAGCCCTTCGTGAACCAGCGCAGGCGCGCGACCGCAGGCTCGCCGGCGATCGGTGCGAGCGACGCGTCGTCGCTCGGGTAGCGGGAGAACTCGACGGCGCGCCGCGCATCGAGCAAGGAGTAGTAGCCCTCGGCATAGCCGTCCCCGGTCATCGCCACGACCCTCCAGAGCACGACGTTGAACGGTGTCGGGGTGGCCAGGAGCCGCTCGACGGGTAGACCCTGGTCGGCGGCAGAGGCGATGGCGATGCGAACGACGTGGAGCTGGATACCGGCCGCGAGGACCAGATAGCCGGTGCTGAGCGCCAGCGCGAGCCGGCACGAGCGCACCCCTGCTCGCAGCGCCGCGTAGGCGACCGCAACCAGGAGCGGCAGGGAGTAGAGCGGGTCGATGATGAACACGCTGCCGAGCCCGGCCGGAGGCCCCGTCGCCGGCCACAGGAGCTGGGTGCCGTAGACCGTCAGCGCGTCGAGCAGCGCGTGGGTGACGAGCGCGAGCCACGCGAGGAGCGTCCAGCGCCAGGGGCCGGCGCCCGCGCCGCGGTGCAAGCGCGCGAGACCTGCGCCGACGAGCGGCGCCACCGCCGTGTGCACCAGCAGCGAGTGGCTGAAGCCGCGATGCTCGGTGAAGGCGCTGACGGCGTCCGGCTGGGGCACGAGCACGTCGAGATCCGGGGCGAGCCCGAGCACCGCACCCCAGGCGAGCGCCCGCCGACCGACGCGCGCCCCGAGCGCAGCGTGCCCGACGGCTGCGCCGAGCAGGACCTGGGTCAGGGTGTCCAAGAAGCGTGACGCTCCGGCGGCAAGCCCGGATATCTCACCGGTCCGCGCGATGATCGCGCAGGCCCTTGGATTCGTGCGGATTCAAGGGACGAGCGAGCACGCGTGGAATTGGTGAGATATCCGGGCTAGCCCGCATATTGCACCAGGCCGGCAGCGAGCCGGCTGCAACTGACTGACTCGCCGAGGGAAACTCTATCGGTGCGACGAGCTGTAGTGGCGACGTTCTGTCCTCGGCTCGCTGCCTATCGCAGACCTGGCTTGTCCATGCACGCCTGG
>CAJIAT010000617.1_pt1 | contig 17911 bp, 14 predicted proteins | sample 9199161 | NCBI WGS metagenome assembly CAJIAT01 (sample SAMEA7708281, study PRJEB35096) | sediment metagenome | biome: marine neritic benthic zone biome [ENVO:01000025]; feature: sediment [ENVO:00002007]; material: shallow marine sediment [ENVO:03000034] sea grass bed [ENVO_01000059] ... | reverse complement strand
GTAGGGCAGCAATTGCGGGATAGAAAGTCCGGTAACAGTCTTGCCCGAACCAGACTCACCGACGAGTGCCATGATCTCTCCCTTGTCGATCTCCAGGGAAGCGCCTTTGACTGCTTCGACGACACCATCCGGCGTATGGAAGGAGACCGACAGGTCACGAACTTCGAGCAATGCTGTCGTCGGGCCAGCTTCCTCGGATCGAAGGCGTCGCGCACGGCCTCACCGATGAAGATGAGCAGGCTCAGCATCACCGCGATGACGAAGAACCCGGTCAGGCCCAGCCACGGCGCCTGGAGGTTCGCCTTGCCCTGGGCGAGCAGCTCGCCCAGGGAGGGCTCGCCCGGCGGCAGGCCGATTCCGAGGAAGTCCAGCGAGGTCAGCGCGGTCACCGAGCCCGCGAGGGTGAACGGCATGAAGGTGAGCGTCGCCACCATCGCGTTCGGCAGCACGTGGCGGAGCATGATGCGCGCGTCGCTCACCCCGAGCGCCCGCGCCGCGCGGATGAAGTCGAGGTTGCGAGCGCGCAGGAACTCCGCGCGCACGACGCCGACGAAGCCCATCCAGCTGAACAGCAACAGCAGCGCGAGCAGCCACCAGAAGCTCGGCTCGACGATATTCACCAGGATAATCAGCAGGTACAGCGTCGGCATGCCGGCCCAGATCTCGATGAAGCGCTGGAACAGCAGGTCCAGCCAGCCGCCGAAGTATCCCTGCACGGCGCCGGCAGCGACGCCGACCACGGCGCTGACGATGGTCAGCACGAAGCCGAATGCCACCGAGATGCGGAAGCCGTAGATCAGCCGGGCGACGACGTCGCGCGCCTGATCGTCCGTGCCGAGCCAGTGCTGGGCGTCCGGCGGCGACGGCGCGGGCACCGGCAGGTCCCACGCGACGGTGCGGTAGTCGTAGCGCACGAGCGGCCACAGCATCCAGCCGTCGGCCTCGATGAGCTCGGCGACGAAGGGGTCGCGGTAGTCCGCCTCGGTCTCGAACTCGCCGCCGAAGGCGGTCTCCGGGATCGCCTGGAAGATGGGCAGGTGGAAGGTGCCGTCGTGGTAGACGAGAAACGGCTTGTCGTTGGCGATGAACTCGGCGGGGAGCGTCGCCACGAGCACGAGGAGGAAGACCCACAGCGACCAGAAGCCGCGGCGGTTGGCCCGGAAGCTCGCGAGACGGCGGCGGTTGATCGGCGACAGGTTCAAGCTCAGGCTCCCCGGGCTTCGAAGTCGATGCGCGGATCGACGACGGTGTAGGTGATGTCGCCGACCAGGTTCAGCAGCAGGCCGAGCAGCGAGAAGAAGTACAGCGTGCCGAACATCACGGGATAGTCCCGGTTGAAGGCGGATTCGAAGCCGAGCAGGCCGAGGCCGTCCAGGGAGAAGATCACCTCGATGAGCACCGAGCCGGTGAAGAGGATCCCGACGAAGGCGGCCGGGAAGCCCGCGATGACGATCAGCATGGCGTTGCGGAAGACGTGGCCGTAGAGCACACGGCCCTCCGAGAGCCCCTTCGCGCGCGCGGTCACCACGTACTGCATGTTGAGCTGATCGAGAAAGGAGTTCTTGGTGAGCAGGGCGAGCGTCGCGAATCCGCCGATCACCATGGAGACGATCGGCAGCGCGAGGTGCCAGAGGTAGTCGAGGACACAGCCTGCGTCGGTGGCGCAGGCGACGAAGCCGCGGCCCAGATACTCCTCCGACAGCAGGCCGCGAAGCGGGAACCAGTCCGCGTAGCTGCCGCCGGCGAACAGCACGAGCAGGAACACGGCGAACAGGAAGCTCGGGATGGCAGTGCCGACCACCAGCGCGAAGCTGCTCCACACGTCGAATCGGCTCCCGTCGCGCACCGCCTTGGCGATCCCGAGCGGGATCGAGATCAGATAAACGATGAGCGTGGTCCACACCCCGAGCGAGATCGAGACGGGCATCTTGTCGAGGACGAGGTCGACCACCGCGCGATCGCGGAAGAAGCTCTCGCCGAAGTCGAAGACCAGATAGCTCTTCAGCATCTCGAAGAAGCGCACGTGCATCGGCTTGTCGAAGCCGAAGCGCCGCTCTAGCTCGGCGATGAAGTCCGGGTCGAGACCCTGGGCGCCGCGGTATCGTGAGACGCCCTGGGTGGCCTGCACGCCGACCCTCGCCGGCCCCGGGGCCGTGACGGTCTCGCCGGCGCCCTGCTGGGTGATGCGCTGGGTGATGTCGGCGCCCTGGCCGGTGATCTCGGCGATGGCCTGCTCCACGGGCCCGCCGGGAGCGAGCTGCACCACGACGAAGTTGAGCAGCATGATCCCGAGCAGCGTCGGGATGATCAGCGCGAGCCGGCGGATGATGTAGGCGGTCATCCGTCCGCCCTGTCGTCACCGCGCCCACGGCTCGCCTCGAGCGCCCGGGCCTTCGCCTCGTCGTACCACCAGTAGCTGGTGGAGGTGCCGTTGGCCGGGATGGTCTCGGGCATCGAGAACTTGTCCCACCACAGCAGCCGCTGCGCGGGCAGATGCCAGTTCGGCACCACGTAGTGACCCCAGAGCAGGAGCCGGTCGAGGGCGCGGGTTCGAGCGACGAGGCTCTCGCGGTCCGGTGCCCTGATCACCATCTCGATCACCTCGTCGACCGCCGGGTCGCGCACCCCGGCGAAGTTCCGCGCCGCGGGCGAGTCGGCCGCCCTGGTGCTCCAGAAGTCACGCTGCTCGTTGCCCGGCGACGAGGACTGGCCCCAGCCGAATACCACCACGTCGAAGTCGAAGTCGCGCAGCCGGTTGACGTACTGGGAGGTGTCGACCAGCCGCACGCTCGGCTCGATGCCGAGGCGTCGGAGGTTGCGCACGAAGGGGAGCACGACCCGCTCGAAGGACTTGCTGACGAGGAGGAACTCGAAGCGCATCTGCTGGCCGGTGCGCTCGTCGACGAGCTTCATGTCGCGCACGACCCAGCCCGCCTCGGCGAGGAGTGCGAAGGCGCGGCGCAGGTTCTCCCGCGGCCAGCCGCTCCCGTCCGTCGACGGAGCCCGGTACTCGGTGGTGAACACCTCCTCGGGAACGCGGCCGCGAAAGCGCTCGAGCACCTCGAGCTCCTCGCCCTCCGGCAGGCCGCTGGAGGCGAGCTCGGAGTTGTCGAAGTAGCTGTGGGTGCGGGTGTACTGGCTGAAGAACAGGTTGCGGTTCGTCCACTCGAAGTCGAAGGCGTAGGCGAGCGCCTGGCGCACGCGCGGGTCCGCGAAGACCGCCCGGCGGGTGTTGAGCACGAACCCCTGCATGCCCGCGGGGCGGCTGTGGGCCACGAGCTCCTTGCGCAGCCGGCCTTCGCGCACCGCCGGCACGTCGTAGTCGAGGGCCCAGGACTTGGCGACGTTCTCCTCGCGGAAGTCGAACTCGCCAGCCTTGAGGGCCTGGCGGACCACCGCCTCGTCGAGGTAGTAGTCGGTGCGGATGCGGTCGAAGTTGTTCTGTCCTCGATTGACCGGCAGGTCCTGTCCCCAGTAGTCCTCGACGCGCTCGAGGGTGACGAAGCGCCCGGCCTCGAAGTCCCCGATGCGGTAGGGACCGCTGCCGAGCGGCGGCTCGAGGGTGGTCTGCTCGAAGTCGCGATCGGCCCAGTAGTGCTTCGGCAGGATCGGGATCTGCCCGACGATGAGCGGGAGCTCGCGGTTTCCCTCCTCGGAGAAGGTGAAGCGCACCCGACGCTCGCCGACGCGCTCGGCGCTCGCGACGCTGCCGTAGTAGAAGCGGTAGAAGGGCTGGCCCTTCGCCTTCAGCGTCTCGAGGGACCAGATCACGTCCTCCACGGTGATCGGACGACCGTCGTGCCAGCGCGCCTCGGGGCGCAGATTGAAGATCACCCAGGATCGGTCCTCCGGGAACTCGAGGCTCTCGGCGATGAGGCCGTACTCGGTGAAGGGCTCGTCGGCGCTGCCGGTGAGCAGCGTCTCGTAGATCGTTCCCCCGGTCGCCGTGCCCTTCGGGATGAAGGGGTTGAAGCTGTCGAAGGTCCCGCGGGCGGCGAGGCGCAGCGTGCCGCCCTTCGGCGCGTGCGGATTGACGTAGGAGAAGTGGGTGAAGCCGGCGGGATATCTCGGCTCGCCGTGCATCGCGATCGCGTGGACCGGGACCACCTGCTCGGCAGCGCCCGCGGCCGTCGCGAGCGCTGCGGCGACGACTAGCCCGGCGCCCCGCGCCCGGCGGCGACCCGCCCGCGAACCCGACCGCGCCCGGCCGTACCGGGGGCGCGCACGCCACACGGGCTGGATCGACACGTTGCTCCTGCTCGCCACGCGCCCGCCTCGGCGCGGACGGCATTCTAACAGCCCGTCAAGAGCGCCGTTCCTGTCGCTCCCGCCGCAGCGGCCAACGTCGAGGTCCGATTCGGGCGATTCGCTCACCGGTCGAGAGAACGTCTTTTCGCAGCGCCTCGATCGCCGCAGCCGCTTACCGGCGCGCCGCCGAGCTTGTCAGGGCCCGGGCGAGGGGCGAGACTGCCGCGGCCAGCGACGTCCGGACCGTATCCCCGATGGATCGCATCGACTTCCTCCAGCGCTCGGAGCTGTTCCACGGCGTGCCCGCCGAGCTGGTCGAGCACGTGGTCGGGCAGCTCGCCGAGGTCTGCGTGCGCGCCGGGCAGCCGGTCTTCGAGGCCGGTGAGCGCGGCGACGCCGTATACCTCGTGGTCGAGGGACAGCTCGAGCTGGTCGCAGAGGGCGTCTCGCTGCTCACGCGCAGCCCCGGCGAGTGCGTCGGCGAGTTCGCACTCATCGACGACGGGCCGCGCAGCGCCACGGCGATGCCGCTCACCGACGTGAGGCTCCTGCGCTGGGAGCGCAGCGAGTTCCAGCGCACGCTGTCGAGCCACCCGTCGGTCGCGCGCAGCATCTTCCGGATGCTGACCGGCAAGCTACGCCAGGACGTGACGTCCAAGGTCAGCATGCGCCTCGCCCAGGAGCGCTGGGAGCAGGACCTCGCCCGGGCCCGCGAGATCCAGCTCGGGATGCTGCCGCGAAGCGCAGGGCGCCTCGGCTCGGCGGAGGTATCGAGCCACTTCGCCGCGGCCGTCGCCGTGGCCGGCGACTACTTCGACTACCTCGAGCTCGACGACGGCCGGCTCGCCCTGGTCAGCGCGGACGTGACGGGGCACGGCTTCTACTCGGGGCTGTTCGTGGCGATGGCCAAGAGCTGCCTGCACACCCACGCGCGCTTCGGCTACCGGCCGGCGGAGGTGATGGCGGCGCTTCGGCGCACGATGGATCTATCCCTCGGGGCGCGGCTGCTGATGGCGTGCTTCTACGGCGTCGCCGACCCGGGCGCGCGCACGCTGCGCTACGTCAACGCGGGCCACCCCTATCCGCTGCGGCTGCGTCCGTCGAGCGGGGAGATCGACCGGCTCGAGCCGGTCGACCCGATCCTCGGCGCGCTGGACGCCGACGCCGCGTCGTTCACCGAGCGCGAGTGTGAGTGGCTGCCCGGCGACGTGCTGGTGCTCTACTCGGACGGACTCACAGAGTCGCGCGCACCGGACGGCTCGATGCTCGGGGTCGAGGCGATCGAGACCTGCCTGGCCGAGTGCGCGGGATGCGGGGCCGGCGAGATCAAGACCGCGATCCTCGAGCGCATGCGTCGCCACGTGGGCAGCGTACCGCCGGACGACGACGTGACCCTGCTGGTGGTGCGCGCCGTCGACGAGTCGGGCACGTCACGGTGAGCGCGATGGTCGTCACCGATCTCGACGGAACGCTCCTCGACTCGCGCTCGGCGCTGAGCGCGGGCAACCGCGCGGCGCTCGAGGACCTCGGGGCGGCCGGCGTGCTGCGAGTGGTCGCGACGGGCCGCTCACTGTACTCCGCGCGCAGCGTGCTCGACGCCGCCTTTCCCATCGACTTCCTCGTCTTCTCCTCCGGGATCGGGGTTGCGCGCTGGCTCGACGGCGAGCTGCTCGCCCAGCACACGATGGAGCCGGCGCTCGCGCTCGAGGCCGGTACGCTGCTCGCCGAGCTCGGGCGCGACTTCATGGTCCACCACGGGTCGCCGGACACGCATCGCTTCCACCACACCGCGGTGCGGCCGGGGAACGCGGACTTCGCCCGGCGCATCGCCCGCTACGACGGCTTCGGCGAGCCCTTGCGCGGGACGATCCCCGAAGGGGTGTGCGTCAGCCAGCTCCTCGCGGTCGAGCCACCGGGCGAGCCGAGCGCCCTCGAGCGGCTGCGCGCGGCGCTCCCGGCGCTCACGGTGGTGCGCACCACCTCGCCGCTCGACCACGCCTCGACCTGGATCGAGATCTTCCCCGGCCACGTGTCCAAGTCCCAGACTTGCGAGCGGCTGCGTCACCGCTGCGCGATCGCGCTCGAGGACGTCGTTGCGGTCGGCAACGATCACAACGACGACGATCTGCTCGCCTGGGCTCCGCGCGCCTACGTCGTCGCCAACGGCGTCGAGGCGCTGCGCGCGCGCCACGCCGTGGTGTCGACCAACGATGCGGACGGCTTCGCGGAGGTGGCCGCGGACGTCCTGCGCACGATGCAGTCCGGCGCGAGCCCCGCGGCAGGTCCGTGAGCCGCGTCACTGTCATCGTCGCCGCTCGCCGGTAGACTCCGCCCCGGGGAGGCAGGCGACAGCGCCGCCGCCAGGGAAAGTCACAGGTGCAGGAGCCCTCATGAAGACCGTGTTCAAGATCGTCGCCGCGCTCGTCGGCGTCCTCGTGGTGCTCGTCGTCGTCGCCGCCGTCGCGGTGCCGATGCTCTTCGACCCGAACGACTACCGCGACCTCATCGTCACCAAGGTCAAGGAGGCGACTGGGCGGGACATGAAGATCGAAGGCGACATCGGCCTCACGGTCTTCCCCTGGATCGGCGCGGACGTGGGCGTCGTCGAGCTCGGCAACGCGCCGGGCTTCGCCGATCCGTACTTCGCGCGGGTCGAGCGGGTGAACGTTCGCGTCAAGCTCGTGCCCTTGCTGAGCAGGCAGGTCGAGATGGACAAGGTGACGGTGCACGGCCTCGCCCTCAACCTGGCCAAGGACGAGTCGGGCAAGACCAACTGGGACGACCTCGCCACGGGTGGCGGTGCCGAGGGTGGTGGCGCCGAGGATGGCGCCGGCAAGCCCGGGAGCGGGGCGGGGCTGGCCGGGCTCGCCATCGGCGGGCTCGACCTGAAGAACGCGCAGCTGCGCTGGACCGACGCCCAGGCGGGGCAGCGCGTGAGCGTCGACCGGCTCGACGTGGCGCTCGGCGCGCTGGCGCCGGCGAAGCCGGTCGATCTCTCACTCGAGGCCGATCTCTCCGGCGACCAGATCCCCGTGGAGAAGGCGAGCGTGAGGCTCCAGGGCCGGGTCACCGCCGATCCGGCGGGCGGTGCCGTCACCGTCGACGATCTCGCGCTCGACGTCGATCTCGCCGGCGAGCAGGTTCCCGGCGGCAGCACGAAGGTCTCGCTCACGGGCCGGGTCAGCGCCGACGCATCGAGTCACGCGCTCACGATCGAGGATCTGGTGCTCGAGGCGCTCGACCTCGAGGTGAAGGGTCAGCTCGCGACCACCCGCGACTCGGTCTCGGGCTCGCTCGACGTCGCCGAGTTCAACCCTCGAGAGCTCCTCGAGGCCCTCGGCCAGAGCGCCCCGCAGACCGCGGACGAGGCGGCGCTGACCAAGCTCTCACTGTCGACCACGCTGTCGGGCTCGCCGCAGGCGCTGTCCCTCGACCCCGTCGCGATCGTCCTCGACGACACCCGGCTCGCGGGCAACCTCGGCGTCGGCGGATTCGACCGCACGCTGCCCGCGGTGACCTTCGCGCTCGAGGTCGATCGCATGGATGCCGATCGCTATCTGCCGCCGGCGAAGGACGGTGAGGCGCCCCCCGCCGCGACCCCCGGCGCCGCGGCCACCCAGGGCGCGGGCCTGCCGGTGGACACGCTGCGCGCCCTCGACGTGGACGGCACCCTGAAGGTCGGCGAGTTCAAGGTCGCGAAGCTCACCACCAGCGACGTGCTGGTGACGGTGAAGGCCAAGGACGGTGTGCTGCGCCTCAGCCCGATCGGCGCGAAGCTCTACGACGGTTCCTACGCGGGCAACGTCACCCTCGATGCGCGCAAGGACCAGCCGAGCCTCGCCCTCGACGAGAAGCTGAGCGGCGTCCAGGCGGGTCCGCTGCTCGCCGATCTGACGGGCACGCCATCCATCGACGGCACCGCGGAGGTGAGCGCGAAGCTGACGGCGGTCGGCGCCGACGCCGACGCCATGAAGCGCACCCTGAACGGCAGTGCGGCGGTGGCCTTCACCAACGGCGCGGTCAACGGCCTCAACGTCGGACGGATGATTCGCGAGTTCCTGGCCAAGCTCAAGGGGCGCTCGCTGCCGGCGGCGGAGACGGAGCTGAAGACCGACTTCTCGGAGATCACCGGCACCTTCGTGGTCAAGAACGGTGTCATCACGAATCAGGATCTCGCGGCGAAGTCGCCGCTGCTGCGCATCGTGGGCAAGGGCACGGTGGACCTGCCCGGGGACGACATCGACTACCGGCCGACGGTGACCGTCGTCGCGACGACCAAGGGCCAGGGCGGCGACGAGCTCGCCGATCTCGTCGGCGTGCCCATCCCGCTGAAGGTCTCGGGGCCGCTCGCCGCGCCCCGGTACGGCGTCGACTTCGACAAGGCCGTGGAGGTCGTCGCGAAGTCCCAGGCCAAGGACCTCATCGGCAAGCAGCTCGGCGGCGCCGTCGGCGGGGGCGCCGCCGGGGCGGCGCTCGGCGGGCTGCTCGGTGGCGGAGAAGGCGAGTCCGGCTCGGATGCGGCTGCGGAAGGAGCCGAGCCGCCGCCGGCGAAGGGCGTCGAGGACGCGGTGAAGGGTCTCAAGGGCCTGCTCGGCAACTGACGTCCTAGCCGGATATGTCACCGGTCCGCGAGACGATCGCGCAGGACCTCGGATTCGCTGCGGATTCAAGGGACAAGCGAGCGCGCGCGGAATCGGTGAGATATCCGGGCTAGAGGCTCTACACGTCGAGGCCGGGAGGCTCGGGGCGATGCTCGCCTGGGTACGCCGCTTCGTCGCGGGAGCGCCCCGGCGCAGGGCACGGCGCCTGGAGCGCGATGCGCGCACCGTCGTCGAGATGGCGGCGCAGACCTATCGCGCGCCCTCGACGCGCGAGATCGCCAGCCGCGCCGCCGAGGCCATCGCCGGCACCGATGCGGTGGGCGCCGACCCCGATGCGCGCGAGCGCTGGCACCAGCGCCTGCGGGCGCTGCACTCGGAGGCGCGACGGTCCCAGGACCAGATTGGGCTGAGCGCGCTCACCCTCGCGATCATCGACCTCCAGGCGCGGGCCCTCGGCGAGGACGGGCGCGGCGCACGCGAGGTCATCGGCACCTTCCTCGAGGCGCCGCCCGACCAGTGAGCGCGCGGCCGGGACGGGCCGCCGGTCGGCTCAGGCGAAGCGTTGCTCCAGGTAGGCGAGCACCGCCCGCAACCCCATGGCCTCGCCCCCCTCGGGACGGCCGGGGCGAGCCTTCGCGTTCCAGGCCATGAGATCGAAGTGCACCCAGGGCGTCTCTCCGGGCACGAAGTGCTCGAGGAACAGCGCCGCGGTGATCGCGCCGCCCATCGGGCTCGACGCCGAGTTCGTCATGTCCGCGACCCGGCTCTCGAGCAGCTCGCGATACGGCGCGTGGAGCGGTAGCCGCCAGACCGGATCGTGCGTGGCCGCCGCCGCCGCCGCGATGCCGTCGGCGACCGCATCGTCGTTGCTGAACATCACCGGCACCTCGGTGCCGAGGGCCACGCGCGCCGCGCCGGTCAGGGTCGCGAAGTCGACGACGAGCGCGGGCGACTCCTCGCCGGCGAGGGTGAGGAGATCGCTCAGCACGATGCGCCCCTCCGCGTCGGTGTTGTCCACCTCGACGGTGGTCCCCTTGCGGGTCGCGAGGATGTCTCCCGGTCGGTAGGCGTTCCCCGAGACGGCGTTCTCCACGGCGCCGACGAGCACGCGCAGGCGCACCGGCAGGTCACGGGCCATGACCATCCGTGCGAGCGCAGCCGCGTGCGCGGCGCCGCCCATGTCCTTCTTCATCATGCGCATGTTCGCTGCGGACTTCAGGTCGAGCCCGCCGCTGTCGAAGCAAACGCCCTTGCCGATCAGGGTGAGGCGGGGCGCGTCCTCGGGCCCCCAGCGAAGATCGATCACCTCGGGGCGCGCGGCGGCGGCCCGTCCGACGGCGTGGATCGCCGGGAAGCCCTGCTCGAGGAGCGCGTCGCCGACGGTGCGCTCGACGCTCGCCTCGAAGGACGCGCCGAGCGCCTCGACGGCGTCGCCGAGACGCTCCGGATCGAGATCGCCGGCCGGTGTGTTGATGAGGTCCCGCGCGAAGGCGACGGCGTCGGCCACCTCGGCCACTCGCCGGGCGTCACAGGACGGGTCGACCTCGAGCTCGACGCGCGGAGCGTCCGCGGCGCGGTAGCGGGTGAACCGGTAGCAGGCGAGGGCCCAGCCGAGCGCCGCGAGGGCATGGGCGTCCCCGTCCCAGTGCGCCTCGACGCGATAGCGTCCCGGCCCGAGCTGGTCGGGAAGGGCGGCGAGCGCCCAGGGTCCGACGGGCTCGTCGACGATGACCAGCACGCCGCCGACCCGGTGCTCCGGGTCTGGGAGCAGCGACCACGCGCCCGGCTTGGGCTCGAAGCCCGCGCTCTCCAGCCAGTGGCGCTCGATCCCGGGCCGGTCGCGCACCCAGGCGTCGAAGCCGGTCTGCGTGACGGGGTGGACGGGGGTCGCGCCAGGGGCGCGCTCAGCGGTGAGGCCGGCGATCATCGGGGCACCTCGGATGCATTCTGCGCACGAGCGCCGCCGCGGGCGGTCGAGAGGCCGCGGAGGCAGCGACATTCTGTCGCACCGCTGGCGCGGCGCACAATGCGCGCCCGCTGTCGCCCGCACGCCCGGACCTCGACGCCGGCCTCGCTCGTTTGCCGGCCCGGCGCGGCGAGGGCTAAAGTACTCGGCCCCGGTCATCTCACCGGCATGAAGAGCCGCTGCGCGCGGGTTTCGCGTCGCAGCCGCGAGCGGGCCCGGGACGTCCGGCCGCTCTCGCCGGGGCGGCGAGAGCCCGGGCCGCGGTGAGCTGCGGGCCGGCGAAACGCGGGGGCCTCGCGGCGTGAGCGACGAAGATCGTCAGTTCCTGACCCAGAGGCTCCAGGCGCTCCGGGTCGAGCACCGAGACCTCGACTCCGCGATCGAGCGGCTCCAGGAAGGACCTTACGTCGACGACCTGCAGCTCCGGCGCCTGAAGAAGCGCAAGCTTCAGCTCAAGGACTTCATCGCGCAGCTCGAGAGCCGGCTGATCCCGGACATCGACGCCTGAGCGGGGCCAAGTACCTGTCCGGGTCGCGAGACGGCCGATCGAGTCACGACCTCGAGCGTGGCTCGGAACAGCTATTCAGTCACGAGCTCGGGCCGATGCGTCGATCGGCGACGTGCGCGTGGTGCCCCACGTCGAGATCCACGGCGAGGTCCACGGCGTGGAAGAACGCGCCCGAGACCGGACCGGCGTACGCGCCGGAGCCCCCGAGATCGCGTGCGCGCGAGTCCCGGCAGCGCATCAGCGGCGCGTGCGCGACCGCGTCGATCCGCGTGGCGAAATGGAACTCGTGACCGCGAAGCCGCGTCCCCGCCGGCCCGAGCGCGCAGTCGGCGAGGAGCTCCGCCTCTCGGTAGCCGAGCGTGAGTCTCGGCGCGGCGAAGGATGTCTCGACCGGCAGCAGGCCGGCCATTGCATGGGCCGTGCCGTCGGCGTCCGTGATCCCCGCGCCGAGCACCATGAAGCCTCCGCACTCGCCGTGCACGCGCGCCCCGCGCCCGGCCGCCTCGCGCAGGCCGTCGAGGAAGCGCCGGCTGGCGGCGAGCCGGGACGCGTGGAGCTCGGGGTAGCCGCCCGGGAGGAGCACCGCGTCGGCGTCTCGCCGCGGCGCCTCGTCGGCGAGCGGCGAGAACGGTGTGATCTCCGCCCCCGCCTCGCGCCAGAGCTCGACGAGGTGCGGGTAGGTGAAGCCGAAGGCGGCATCGCGGGCCAGCGCGACGCGCTGGCCGGGCGGCGCGAGGGGCGCGGCCGCCGGCGGGGCGCCGAGCCCCCCGGGTGCTGCGAGGCGGAGGATCCCCGCGAGGTCGGAGTGCTCGGCGAGCCAGCTCGCGGCGGCGTCGACGAAACGCTCGAGGTCCGGGTGCTCGCTCGCCTGCACGAGGCCGAGGTGCCGATCCGGGAGGGTGAGATCGGTGCGCCGCGGCAACGCCCCCAGCACCTCGACGCCGAGCCCCGCGCAGGCACGGCGCAGCATCCCCGCGTGGGCCTCGCTCCCCACGCGGTTGAACAGCACCGCCGCGACCCGCACGTCCTCACGGTACTCGGCGAAGCCCTTCACCAGCGCGCCGGCCGATGCGGCCATGCCGCCGGCGTCGACGACCAGGAGGACGGGCCAGCCGGTGCGTGCGGCGAGCTCCGCGGTGCTCGCCGAGTCGTCCGCCGCGCCGTCGAACAGGCCCATGACGCCCTCGGCGACGAGCAGCTCGGCGTCGCGGGCGGCGCGGTCCAGGACGCTCGCGAGGGTCGCCGGGCGCATGGCCCACAGATCTGCGTTCAAGCAAGGGCGCCCGGAGGCGGCCGCGTGGAAGGCCGGGTCGATGTAGTCGGGACCGACCTTGAGCGAGGCGACGCGCCGGCCGGCGCGGGCCAGCGCGCGCAGCAGCGCCAGCGTCACGGTCGTCTTGCCGCTCCCGGAAGCGGGGGCGGCGACGATGAGCCCGGGGATCGCGTCGTCCACGGGCGCGAGGATCGGGGATCGCGCCGGCCCGGGGCAATCGGCGCGCCGCTCCGCGTGCCGGCGCGCCGGTCGCGCCGGGTGTCCGGCGGTTCGTAGAATCGTCGCGATGGCCGGACGAGCAAAGGACGAGACGCGGCTGCGACGCGGCTGGACCACCGGCGCGTGCGCGACGGCCGCGGCGCGCGCCGCCTACGTCGCCATGGTCAGCGGGACCTTCCCCGACCCGGTGACGATAACGCTGCCCAAGGGGCAGCGGCCGAGCTTCGCGCTCGCCCGTCGCTCCCTCGGCGCGGGCGCTGCGCAGGCCGGGATCGTGAAGGATGCCGGTGACGATCCGGACGTCACGCACGGCGCCCTCGTCGTCGTGACCATCGCGCCCGGCGCGGCCGGCTCGGGGGTCGCGTTCGCGGCCGGCGAGGGCGTGGGCACCGTGACCCGGCCGGGCCTCCCGCTCCCCGTCGGCGAGCCGGCGATCAACCCGGCGCCTCGGGCGATGATCCGCGACGCCATCGTCGCCGAGGCCGCCGCGCGGGGCACGACGCCGGACGTGCTCGTCACGGTCTCGATCCCTGGTGGCGAGGCGCTCGCCGAGCGGACCTGGAATCCGCGCCTCGGGATCCGGGGCGGCCTGTCGATCCTCGGCACCACGGGGGTGGTCGTGCCGTACTCGTGCTCGGCCTGGATCCACGCGATCCACCGGGGCATCGACGTCGCCCGGGCGAGCGGCATCGCCCACGTCGCCGGCTGCACCGGCTCGACCTCCGAGCGCGCCGTGCGCCGCGCCCACGGGCTCGGCGAGGAGGCGCTGGTCGACATGGGCGACTTCGCCGGCGGAATGCTCAAGTACCTGCGGCGCCATCCCGTGCCCCGGGTCACCGTCGGCGGCGGCTTCGCCAAGCTCAGCAAGCTCGCCTGCGGGCATCTCGACCTGCACTCGTCGCGATCCCAGGTCGACGCCGCCTGGCTCGCCGCCGAGGCTCACGCCGCCGGGGCGGACGACGCGCTCGTCGCGACCATCGAGGCGGCGCCGACCGCCCTCGAGGCCTGGCGCCTCGCCGACGCGCGCGGCGTCGCCCTCGCCGACCGCGTCGCGGCGGGGGCGCGCGAGACCGCCGCCGCCGTCACCGGCGAGGCCATCGTCCTCGACGTGCTGGTCGTGGACCGGGCGGGCGTCGTCATCGGACGATCCGGTCCTTGAGTGTGCGGCCGGTGCTGGTCCTCGGCGGCACCGCCGAGGCCGCGGCCCTCGCCGGCGCGCTCGTCCAGGCCGGTCAGCCGGTCGTCACCTCGCTCGCGGGCGCCACTCGCGATCCGGCACCGCTCCCCGGCGAGACGCGGATCGGTGGCTTCGGGGGCGTCGAGGGGCTCGCGCGCTACCTCGATGCGCTCGGTCCGGTCGCGGTGGTCGACGCCACCCATCCGTTCGCCGAGCGGATCTCGGCGAACGCGAGGCGGGCCTGTGCCCGGCGGGTGGCGTTGCTTCGGCTGGAGCGACCCGCCTGGCGGCCCGCGGCGGGCGATCGCTGGCATCCCGTAGCCGACCTCGCGCAGGCCGCGAGGGCGCTGCCGGCGCTCGGGCGCCGGGTCTTCCTGCCCGTCGGGCTGCGCGAGCTCGCGCCCTTTGCCGCCGTGCCCGACACCTGGTTCCTGCTGCGGGCGGTCGATCCGCCCGAGCGCCCGGTGGCGCTCCGGGACCATCTCCTCGTGCTCGGGCGCGGGCCCTTCCGTGTGGAGGAAGAGCTGGCGCTGCTCGAGCGTCACCGCGTCGAGGCGGTGGTCACCCGCAACGCCGGCGGGGAAGGGAGCCGCGCGAAGCTCGTGGCGGCGCGGCAGCTGGCGCTGCCGGTGGTGATGGTGTCCCGGCCGGCGCCCGCGCCCGGCGAGCACGTCGAGGACGTCGCCGGAGCGCTCGAATGGCTGTCCCGTCTCCCTGGCGGCGGGTGACGGGCGCTGCCCGCCTCAGGCGGCGCGGTCGAGGTGCGGGCGTGCCTCGGCGGTCTGCGGGACCGGCGTGACCGTCACCACCGTGGCGGGCTCGCTCTCGGGCCGCCAGGGCCAGGCCTGCGGGCCGCTCTCGAGGAGTGCGCGCGAGACGCCGATGTCGGCGAGGGCGCGGTCGTCGAGATCGAGGAGCCTGCGCCGGGTGAGCTCCAATGCCCGCTGCTCGCTCGAGCGGGCCAGGGCGTTCCAGATGTTGAGGACGAGGGTCTTCATGGTCGATCTCCGATGCGTCAGAAAGTTGGCGTCGCATCGGAGTATATGTCTAATGGTGCAGTGCACAAGTCTCTTTTCGCGTTCTTTACACGGGACCGGTGGCCGCGGGCGGCAAGCGCCCGCCGGCTCGTCAGGGCATGTTCGGATGACGCCACGAAAATGACGCAACCGACGCCCGGCGGCCCCGGCCTTCGCGTCAGATGCAGCGCCCGCCGTCCACCTCGATCGATGCCCCGGTGATGAACTCGGCCTCGTCGGAGGCGAGGTAGAGCGCCGCGTTCGCGACGTCGAGCGGGGTGCTCATGCGCCCGAGGGGGATCGTGTCGACGAAGCGCTGCCGGATCTCGGGCGTGTCCTCGCCAGGGAGGAACAGCGGCAGGAGCGCCGTCGCGCTGACGACCGGGTTGACGGTGTTGACGCGGATGCGGTGCGGCGCGAGCTCCACCGCCATGCCCTTGGTCATGTTGATCACCGCACCCTTGGTGCTGTTGTACCAGACGAGCCCGGGCCGCGGTCGGAGGCCCGCCGTGGAGCCGACGTTGACGAAGGCGCCGCCGCCGCGCGCGCGCAGCACCGGCACCGCGTGTACCGCGCTCAGGTAGACGCTCTTCACGTTGACGGCGTAGATCCGATCGAAGGTCGCCTCGTCGACCTCCGTGAGCGGCCCGTTCTTGTGCGTCGTGCCGGCGTTGTTGACCACCACGTCGAGCCCGCCGAGGTGCTCGAGGGCGGCGGCGACCATCGCCGCGACGTCGGCGTCGATGCTCACGTCGGCGACGCACGCCCTGGCGGCGCCGCCGTCGTCGGCGATCGCCTGCGCCACGCGCCCCGCAGCGTCGCCGTCGATGTCCGCGACCAGCACCCGGGCGCCTTCCTCGGCGAAGCGTCGGGCGATGCCCTCGCCGAACCCGCCCCCCGCGCCGGTCACGATCGCGTGCTTGCCCTCGAGTCTCATGCTCTGCGCCTCCTCTGGCGGCTCCGGCGCCGCGTTCTTCCGGGTGGGGCAATGTAGATCAAGCGGGCGAGCAGCGGGCCCGAGCCTATCCGGGCTCAGGCCCCGTCCTCTTCTTCGGGCGCAGGAGATGGAAATGCGTCGCGTCGTAGAGCGCGCTGTCGTCGAACGACTCGCTCGCGAGCACGCGGCCGACCAGGATCAGCGCCGTGCGACGCAGGCGGGCCGCGCGCACCTGCCCGGCGATGTCCGAGAGGGTGCCGCGCAGGATCTGCTGATCGGGCCAGCTCGCCCGGTAGACGACGGCGACCGGGCAGTCGGCGCCGTAGAGCGGCGTCAGCTCCTCCACGACCGTGCGCACGTTGCGGATCGACAGGTGCACGGCGAGGGTCGCCCCGGCGGCGCCGAGGGTCGCCAGCTCCTCGCCCGCGGGCATGGGCGAGCTGCGGGTCGCGGTGCGCGTGAGGACCACGCTCTGGCTGACGCCAGGCAGGGTGAGCTCCGTGCCGAGCGCGGCCGCGGCGGCGGCGTAGGCCGGCACCCCCGGGGTGACGTCGTAGGCGATGCCGAGCGCTTCGAGCCGCCGCATCTGCTCGCCGATCGCGCCGTAGAGCGAAGGGTCGCCGGAGTGCACGCGGGCGACGTCCTTCCCGGCCGCGTCGGCAGCGCGCATGGCCTCGACGATCGCATCGAGGGTCATCGGTGCGGTGTCGGTGATCTCCGCGCCGGGCGGCGCCGAGGCGAGCACCTCGCGCGGCACCAGGGAGCCGGCGTAGAGCACCACCGGGCAGCGGGCGATCAGGCGCTCGCCGCGCACCGTGATGAGGTCCGGCGCGCCGGGACCGGCGCCGACGAAGTGCACGGTCACCGTCGATCCTCCCGGGCTCGCGCGCCCTCGACGACGTAGCCGCGGGGCGTGTACACCCGATCCTCGCGTCCCGCGACCGGTCGGGTGGCGCTCGAGCCCACCAGGACCACGGTGACCATGTCGACGTCGTCGATGTCCGGCGCACCGAGGGTGCAGAGGTGTACGCGCTCGTCCGGGCGCCCGAGGCTGCGGGCGACGACCACCGGCGTCGCGGCGGGGCGCGCCGCTGCGAGGATGGCGAGCGCGCGTCCGAGCTGATGGGTGCGCCGGCGCGAGACCGGGTTGTAGAGGGCGACGACGAAGTCGCCCTCGGCGGCGGCGCGCAGGCGCTGCTCGATCACCGGCCAGGGCGTGAGCAGGTCCGAGAGCGAGATCGCGCAGAAGTCGTGACCGAGCGGCGCTCCGGCGCGCGCCGCGGCCATCTGCAGCGCAGAGATCCCCGGAAGCACGTCGACGGCCACGCGGCCCCAGTCGGCGTGCGGCGAGCCGTCGAGGGTCTCCATGACCAGGGCCGCCATCGCGTAGATCCCCGGATCGCCGGAGCACACGAGCGCCACCGCGCGTCCGCCCGCGGCGAGGTCGAGGGCGGCGGCGACCCGCTCGCGCTCCTGGCCGAGAGGGTATGGGTGGCGGCGCCCGGGGGCGAGCCCCGGAACGAGGTCGAGGTAGCCGGAGTAGCCGACGAGGTCGCTCGCCGCTGCGAGCGCGGTGCGCACCTCCGGGGTGGTGAGCGAGGGATCCCCGGGCCCGAGGCCGACCACCGCCAGCCGGCCGCGCGCGGTGCCCACGCGGCGCGCGTCCACGGGACCGGCCGCGCGCGCGACCGCGCAGGTGGCGCGCCCCGCGACGCGCTTGGGGACCACCAGCTCGGCCTCGGGGCCCGCGGCGGCGAGGGCGGCGCCCTCGGCGACGCCGTGGCATCCCACCTCCCGGAAGACCACATCCGACGGCGTCGCGAGGCGCCCGCGCTCCGCCTCGAGGGTGACTGCGGGAAAGAAGCGCGCCGGGACCCCGAGCTCCTCGGCGAGGGCTGTGACGGCCGGCTCGTCGCTCTTGAGGTCGAGGGAGAAGACCCCGGCGATCGCGCCGGCCGCGAGCCCG